>Ga0187863_10000180_pt1 | contig 56133 bp, 50 predicted proteins | sample June2016WEW_11_1_FD_132975 | JGI IMG/M metagenome (GOLD analysis project Ga0187863, IMG submission 132975) | Peatland microbial communities from SPRUCE experiment site at the Marcell Experimental Forest, Minnesota, USA - June2016WEW_11_10 | ecosystem: Environmental > Terrestrial > Soil >...
CATCGATTCGTGCTGCTGGTGGTGGCCGTCGCCGCCGTGCTCGGCGCGCTTTACTACCTGTTCGTGCACCGGGTTGGGTCGCGCCCGACGGCGCACTGAGCGGTGCCGTGTGGCGGCCCGGCCAGGGACTACCCCGGTCGGGCTCCCACGTAGCGACTAGCTCGAGACCTTGCCGCTCGGCGGAGCCGGCGGCGGTGTCCCGATCGGAAGCTTGCCGAAAATAGCCGCGGTGGCCGCATTGATCTTGGCCTCGGCGTTGGCGCCCCGCAGATCTGAGGCGTTCTGGCTGACGGCGCCGTGCCAGATGGCTTTATGAGCGCGCCCGTCGAACACGTCGATCGCGATGCGGGTCTCGTCCTCCACCCAGGGGCCGTCGTAGCCCCAGCCGCCGAAGCGGCCGCGTCCCCCGCCGTAACCGCCACCCCAACCGACGCCCCAGCCTGGCCCCCAGCCGCCGTAGTAATCGTTGAATACCTGGCGGGTGCCGATGGCGTAACCGATCACGCAGTCTGCGGCTCCCGGGCCGTTCGCGCGGGTGACGCCGCGCGCGGCGAGGTTCCCCTCGATGGCGCTGCGCAAGCGGTCGGCGTTCAGGGGATTGCCCCACGCTCCGGGCTGCCCCGCGCTCACCGTGTGCTCGCTCGCGAAGGTGTAGGAATGGCAATTGGCCACGGAGAAGGCGGGATTCACGTCCGTGGCGACGTGCAGGGTCGTGCAGGCCCCGAGGGCTAGCGCCAGGCTTGCCGCGAGACCGCGAATGATCACACTTCTTGACATAACATCATCCTCCGAAGACGTGCCGAATCCTGAGCCATGATCTCATATCGATTCAACGGGCAAAGCCGCCGCGGGTTGACAGCCACGTGCATCCCATCATGAGTCGGCCGATTCACCCGCAAAGTTCATCGCGACCGAATTGAATCCCCCGTCCACATACGTGACTTCGCCGGTGATGCCGGCAGCGAGGTCCGAGCACAGGAACGCCGCGGTGTTGCCCACATCTTCGATGGTGACATTGCGCTTGATCGGTGAGACGGCGGCCACATGCGACAGCATTTTGCGCAATCCCGGGATGCCGGCGGCCGACAGCGTCTTAATCGGCCCCGCGGACACCGCGTTGACGCGGATGCCGAGCGGGCCGAGATCGGCGGCCAGGAAGCGTACGTTGGCCTCGAGGCTCGCTTTGGCGAGCCCCATGACGTTATAGCCCGGCAAAGAGCGCATGGCGCCGAGATAGCTCAACGTCAAGATCGCGCCGGCGCGTCCTTTCATGAAGGGGAGCGAGGCCCTGGCGAGCGCGGTCAGGCTGTAGCTCGAGATTTCGTGCGCCACCCGGAATCCGTCGCGGGTCGTGGCATCGATGAAGGTGCCGCTCAACGCCTCTCGCGGCGCGAAGGCTACGGCGTGCACCAGGATGTCGAAGGCGTGCCACCGCGTCTTCAGGTGAGCGAAGCCGCGTTCGATGTCCGCGTCGTTCGCCACGTCCATGGTAAAGGTGATGTCCGATCCCAGGCTCTTCGCGAGCGGCACCACGCGATCGGTCATGCGTTCGATGTGCGAGAACGCAAGTTCTGCGCCCTCGCGATGCATTGCCTGGGCGATCCCCCAGGCAATGGAGCGATCCGTCGCGAGCCCGACGATGAGCGCGCGCTTACCCTTCAAAAAACTCATTTGTTACCCTTGTTGATGGCTCGAATCGATGTACATGACGAGCCGCTGTCCGGCTCTGATCTGATGATGCTTGTTCAGGCCGTTCCAGCTCTTCAACTGGACCACCGACACCTGGAATTGGCGCGAGATGCTGAACACCGTGTCTCCGTTGCGCACGGTGTACAAGGTGCGCCGGCCGCTCTTCACGCCCTCGTCGCGGTAGCGCCGGGTGCTCGCCTTGATGACCAGACGCTGGCCCTTGATCAAGGGGTCGCCGGCGCCCAGATTGTTCAACCGCGCGAGCGTGCTCACGGGCATGCCATGGCGCCTGGCGATGCTGTTCAAGGTCTCGCCGGCGCGCACCCGGTAGACGATCTGGTGCTTGCGACCGCCCAAGTCGGTCTCCGGGCGATCCACGCGCGCCGCGGCGAGCAGCACCTTGTCCGGAAGCTGCACGCTGACCGACGGGATCTTGACCGTCTCGCCGGCCACGACGTGCCCGGCAGCGAGATCGTTGATCTTGGTAAGCACCGCGACCGACGAGCCATACTGCCTGGCGATCGAGGGAAGCGTCTCGCCCTTTGCGACCACGTGGGTCTCATAGCGCATCCGATCCTCGGGCGCGAGTGACGTAAGAGCCGCCTCGAAGGCGTCGGCGTTGTCGATCGGCACCAGCATGCGGTGCGGACCTTCAGGATCGGTCGCCCACCGGTTATAGCCGGGATTGAGCGCGACCAGCTCATCGTAGCTCGTGCCGGCGAGCTGAGCCGCGACGGTGAGCTGGAGCTGTGAGCCGGTCTCGATGACCGCAAAATACGGCTCGTTGGGAATGGGCGCGAAATCCAGGCCGTAGCGTTCCGGCTCCGCCATGAGGCGCTTCATGGCGAGGAGCTTCGGCACGTACGCGCGTGTTTCCGCGGGCAGGTTCAGGTGCCAGAAATCGGTCGGCCGGCCGAGCGCGCGGTTGTAATCGATGGCGCGCTGCACCCCCAACTCGCCGACGTTGTAGGCGGCGATGGCGAGCAGCCAGTCGCCGTCGAACTGGTCATGCAGCGCCTGCAGGTAGTCGAGCGCGGCGCGGGTCGATTCGAGCACATCGCGGCGTCCGTCGTACCACCAATCCTGCTTCAAGCCGAAGCGCACGCCGGTCCCCGGGATGAACTGCCAGAGTCCTGCCGCGCGGCTCACCGAATAGGCGAACGGCTCATAGGCGCTCTCCACCACCGGCAGCAGCGCGAACTCGAGCGGCATCCCGCGCGCCTCGACCTCCGTGACCACGTGGTACAGGTAGCGCTGCGCCCGCTGGAAAACCCGTTCCAGATAGTCGGGATTGTGCTCGAACCAGGCGAGCTGCTGATCGATCGCCGGCTCCTGCACCTCGTTCAACACGAATCCCGCGCGCATGCGGTCGAACAAATCGTCGTAGTCCTCGCCGTTGTGGTGCTGCCATTCGCGTGGCATGGTGAGCGAAGGCGGTGCCGCCGCTTCCGAACTGGCGGTGTCGGCGGGGGGCATACTGGCTTGCGCGCTCGCCGCCGGGGGCAGCACGATACGTTCGCGGGGAGCCGGCGCCTGGTGGGCGCAGGCGGCAACCAGAAGGGTGGCCGTCAAAGCGGCGCAGAGATTTCGCAGTGACATCATGCTAGCCATCCTTTCCCGCTTCGAACCTCCTTCAACGGAACTGATCCTTCCAGGCGCGCAGCACCCCGAACACCTCGGCAGCCTCCTCGACGGGCCGCCCCGCTCGAGCGCTCGCGGCGGCGCGCAACCCCGGTTCGTCGCATCGCAGAAAAGGGTTCACTCGCCGCTCCAAATCGATCCGCGAGGGCAGAGTGGGGGCGTCCGCCTCGCGCAGGGCCGCAACCTGGTTCTGGTACTCGAGCGCGGCGCGGTTGTCGGGCTCCGCGGCGAGCGCGAATTTCAAGTTGGCGGCCGTATATTCATGTCCGCAGTACACCGCCGTCTCGGCTGGAAGACTCTTCAGACGGCTCAAGGAAGCGTTCATTTGTACCGGTGTACCCTCGAACATCCGACCGCAGCCTGCGCTGAACAGCGTATCGCCGCAAAACAGCGCCCCGTGCCCCCAAAACGCAATGTGACTTAAGGTATGTCCGGGGACCGCCAAAATCTCGAAGGCAAGTCCCAACTCCGGCAATTCGCAGCGCTCTCGATCGCGAACCGTCCGGGTTCGAAACGGGATGCGGGTATCGTCCGGTCCGATGACCGGCACACGGCCCCGCTCGAGGAGCCTCGATACGCCGCCGATGTGATCGGGATGGTGGTGAGTGAGTAGAATGGCGGCCAAGCGCGCGCCGCTCCGATCGAGCTCGGTCTCGACCGGTCCCGCTTCGCCGGGATCCACGGCCACGACGGACCCGGCCTGGGCCGGTGTGTCGATCAGCCAGATGTAATTATCGGCGAACGCACGCACCGGCCGCACACTCAAAGGAGCCGCGGGGAGGGTTGATTGGTTTGACATTTTGCGGCGTATTTAACCTGTAACATATGAAGTCCGCTAGTTTTTTCATAAGGCACCGACGTTGAGAGCGACGCCAGACAATGCCCCGGCCAATTGGTTCGAGGCTCCCTTGGGCGCGCGTGTCCTGCGCGAGGAGGCAGCCCTTGCGCAGCTCGCGCTCGATGACGTATTCGGCTTCGAGCTGTTGCAGGTGGGCGAGTGGGGTCCCGCCCGCCATTTGCTCGACGGAGCCCGCACCCAGCACACGACGCTGCTCGCGCCCGAGGCGGCCTCCGGGGCGAGCCTGTGCGCGCCGCTGACGGCGCTTCCGTTCCGCTCCGACTCGATCGACGCCATTCTTCTGCCGCATACGCTGGAGCTGGTCGAGGACCCTTATGCGGTGCTGCGCGAAGCCGAGCGCGTGCTCTGTGCCGAAGGGTGCCTGTTGATCTGCGGCTTCAACCCTTACAGCGGATGGGGCATGCGACGCCTCTTCTCGCACTATTTCCGGCGGCCGCCCTTTCCGCCCCAGACCCAACGGTTGCTCGCGGAGCGGCGCTTGCGCGACTGGATGGCACTGCTCGATTTCGAGGTGGCGGATGTCTACGGCTATCTGGGGGTTCTGCCCATGGCGGGCCGGCCGCCCAAGCTCGACGATGCCTGCGCTGAACCCCGCTATCGCCGACGCCCGGCGCTCACCGCCGGAGGCTATCTGCTCAAGGCGCGCAAGCGGGTGCAGACGCTCACCATGGTGCGGCCAAAGCGCCGGGTGCGGCAGCGCGTTCTGAGGCCGGCCACAGAGCCCACGAGCAAAGTCGGTCCGTGACGCAGGTAGAGCTCTATACGGACGGGGCCTGTCGCGGCAATCCCGGCCCCGGGGGCTGGGCGGCGTTACTGGTTGCGGGCGGCGAGCGCAAGGAACTGTCGGGCGCCGAGGCCGAGACCACCAACAACCGCATGGAACTCATGGCGGCCATCAGCGGACTTTCCGCGCTCAAAAGGCGCTGTGCCGTCAAGCTGTACACCGACTCCAAATACGTGCTGCAGGGGCTGACCGAATGGCTGCCGCAGTGGAAGGCGCGCGGCTGGCGTACCGCCGCGCGCGAACCTGTGAAGAACAAGGATTTATGGGAGAAGCTCGATGTGGCCGCGGCGGCGCAGGATATCGAGTGGCATTGGGTCAAGGGCCATTCGGGCCATGAGGGCAACGAGTATGTCGATGCGCTCGCCAATCAGGCGATTGATCGGATGCTAGCGGGGGTTTGATGCGTCAGGTGGTGCTGGATACGGAGACGACGGGTCTCGAGGTGGAACTCGAGCACCGGGTCATTGAAATCGGGTGCGTGGAGATCTTCAACCGGCGGGTGACGGGGCGCCACTTTCATCGGTATCTGAATCCGGAGCGCGATATCGACGAGGGAGCCATCGAGGTGCACGGGTTGACCCGCGAGAAGCTCGCCAAGGAGCCCCGGTTTGCGCAGGTTCGCGCCGAGTTTCTGGAGTTCGTGCGCGACGCGGAGCTCATCATTCACAACGCAGCGTTCGATGTGGCATTCCTGAACGCTGAGCTCGGGCGCGGCGCAGAGCGCATCCTGCGGATCGGGGATCTGTGCAGGGTGCTCGACACCCTCGCGCTCGCACGCCAGATGCATCCCGGGCAACGCAACAACCTGGACGCGCTGTGCAAGCGCTATTCGGTCGATAATTCCCGCCGCGATTATCACGGCGCGCTGCTCGACGCGCGGCTCTTGGCGGACGTCTACCTGGCGATGACCGGCGGTCAGGCGGCGCTCGTCTTGAGCGCGGAGCCGGATCCATCGCTCGCGCGCTCGCGGATCGAAAGCGCCGCGGGGAGACCGAATGCGGTACCGCTGCTCGTGGTGAGCGCCAGCGGCGCGGAGCTCGAGGCACACGAACAGGTGCTCGCGCTGCTCGACAAGGCCTCGTCCGGCAGAACGGTGTGGCGGACCTTGTGAAGATTCTCGTGACCCGGCGTAATCATCGGGTCGCCCCGCCGTAGTAAGATCGGTGCCATCTCCACGCACGAGGCGCCCGCATGACCCATCTGCACTCCTCACTCCCCGCCTGGCAAGCCGTCGAGGTGCATTCACGCGAGCTCGGCGGCGCGCATCTTCGCGACCTCGACGCCGCCGATCCCAAGCGCTGGCAAACGCTGCATCTCGAGCTCGGCGACTGGCTGCTCGATTTCTCGCGTCAACGCGTCACCGCGAAGACGCTCGCGTTGTTGACCGAGCTTGCGCGTGCGGTGAACCTCGAGGCGCGCATCGCGGCGATGTTCCGCGGCGATGCGATCAATACCACGGAACGCCGCGCGGTGCTGCACACGGCGCTGCGCTCGGATTTCGCCGGCCCGGCGGCGATCCAGGCGGAAGTGCGGGATTCGCGCCAGAAGCTTGCCGATTTTGCCGGGGCCGTGCGACGCGGCGACAAGCGCGGCATCACCGGAAAGAAATTCAGGCACGTCGTGAACATCGGGATCGGCGGCTCGGATCTCGGGCCCTTGCTTGTAGCCAACGCCTTGCGCGCCGAATGGAGCGGCGACATCACGCCGCATTTCGTCTCGAACGTCGATCGCACCCAGCTCGACGATCTCACGCGCAGCATCGATCCCGCCGAGACGCTGATCATCGTGTGCTCCAAGACCTTCGTCACCCAGGAGACGCAGGCCAATGCGAACGCAGCGCGCGAGTGGATCGTGGGGGCGTTGGGGGACAAGGCGCCGGGCCACCATTTCGTCGCCGTATCGACCAACAGCGCGGCCATGGACGCGTTCGGCATCTCGGCCGCGCATCGCTTCACCATGTGGGATTGGGTGGGCGGCCGATACTCGGTCTGGTCCGCGGTCGGCTTGATCGCCGAACTCACCGTCGGGAGCGATAAGTTCCGGGATTTTCTCAAGGGTGCGAGCGCCATCGACGCGCACTTCATGAACACGCCGCTCGAGCGCAATCTTCCGGTCGCGATGGGACTGATCGGCGTGTGGAACAGAACCTTCCTGAAACTCCCGACACTCGCGGTGCTGCCCTACGACGAGCGGCTCGCGCGCCTGCCGGCGTATTTGCAGCAGCTCGAAATGGAGAGCAACGGCAAGTCGGTGTCGCTCGACGGCGAGCGGGTCGATTTCGCCACCGCGCCGGTCGTCTGGGGGGAGCCCGGATCCAACGCGCAGCATTCGTTCTTCCAGATGCTGCATCAGGGCACGCCGACCGCCGCACTGGATTTCATCGCGCCCTTGCGCGGCTCATGGGGCGGTACGGAGGGGCAGGACCTCGCACTGCAGAATTGCTTCGCTCAATCGCAGGCCTTCGCCTTCGGCCACACGGCGCCGGAGGTCGAAGCAGACATGCGCAAGGCGGGGTCGGGTCCCGAGGAGATCGCCCGGCTCAAGCCGCACCGGGTGCACGAGGGCAACCGTCCGAACTCGCTGCTTTTGTACCCGCAGACCACCGCCCACACGCTCGGCGGCATCCTGGCGCTCTACGAGCACAGCGTGTTCGTGCAGGGCGCTTTGTGGGGGATCAATTCGTTCGATCAGTTCGGGGTCGAGCTCGGCAAGAAAATGGCGGCGGGCATTTCGCTCAAGGGCGACAAGGCGCCGGCGGGCACGGGAGCGGGGGGGTTGGCCGCGCTGATCGATTACGTGAAGGAACGCCGGCGCTGACATAACGCGTGCTGCGGCGGACCCGCTGCGAGCGGCCGCCGGGGCGATGCCTCAATGGGGTTCAAAAATGCGGTCCGGCACGACCGGCGATACTCTATAATCCCGCCTCCTTAAGGTGAGGCGTTAAGCGAATTGTCAAAGGCACGTAAAGGAATCATCCTGGCCGGAGGGGCCGGCACGCGGCTTCACCCGATCACGCTCTCGCAGAGCAAGCAGCTCCTGCCGGTGTATGACAAGCCGATGATCTACTACCCGCTGGCGGCGTTGATGTCGGCCTGCATTCGCGAATTCCTGGTCATCACGACGCCCCGCGATCAGACTGCGTTCCGCGACCTGTTGGGCGACGGGCTGCAATGGGGCATTCGGTTCGAGTACGCCGTCCAGGCGGAGCCCAACGGCATCGCGCAGGCGTTGATCATCGCCGAGCCCTTCCTCGACGGAGCGCCCTCGGCGCTCATTCTCGGCGACAACATCTTTTATGGCGCGAATCTCCCGGAGCTGCTGCTGTCTGCGGCGAAGCGCACCGAGGGTGCCACGGTGTTCGGCTATTACGTGCAGGACCCCGAGCGCTACGGCGTGGTCGAGTTCGATGCGCAGGGCAAGGTGACCGACCTGCTCGAGAAGCCCGAGCGGCCCCCGTCGAATTACGCCGTCACCGGCATCTATTTTTACGATGCGCGCGCATCCTTGCTGGCGAGATCGCTCAAGCCCTCCCCGCGCGGAGAGCTCGAAATCACCGATCTGAACCGTGCCTACCTCAAGGAGGGCGCGCTGCGCGTCGAGCGGCTGGGTCGCGGCACGGCATGGCTCGATACGGGCACGCATAATTCGCTGCTCGATGCAGGGCTGTTCGTGCGCATCATCGAGGAGCGACAGGGTCTGAAGGTTGCGTGCGTGGAGGAGATCGCCTGGCGCCAGGGTTTCATCGATGCCGACCGGCTGCTCGAGCTCGCCAAACCGCTCGCGAAAAGCGGCTACGGCGAGTATCTGATCCGCATCGTGAAGGAAGGCGCGCAAGCATGACGACATGCGCGGCGAAGATCGGACGGCGATGAAATTTCTCCAGACTCCGATCCATGGTGTGTCGCTGATCGAGCCCAAGGTGTTCGGCGACGATCGCGGCTTCTTCATGGAAAGCTGGCGGGCCGACCGGTTTGCGCAAGCCGGAATCGAGGCGGTCTTCGTTCAGGATAATCACTCGCGCTCCAAACAATGGACGTTGAGGGGCCTGCATCTGCAGGTAGCGCATACCCAGGGCAAGCTCGTGCGCGTGTCAAGCGGCAGCGTGTTCGACGTGGTGGTCGACTTGCGCTCGAGCTCGCCGAGTTTCGGCGGGTGGTGGGGCGTGGAACTCTCTGCCGAGAATCATCGCATGCTGTGGGTGCCTCCCGGCCTCGCGCACGGCATCCTGGTGACCTCTCCCAGCGCCGACTTTCTCTACAAGTGCACCGACATTTACAGTCCGGCGGATGAGCGCACGCTCGCCTGGAATGATCCTGCGCTTAAGATCCAATGGCCGCTGCCGGACGGAGCCGCGCCTGAGTTGTCGGCCAAGGATGCGCGCGGCAAGAGCTTCTCCGACATCGAGAAGTTCCCATGAAAGTGCTGATTTTCGGCGGCGCCGGCCAGGTGGGTCGTGCGGTCGCCCGAACCTCGGCGTCGGGCCACGAAGTCATCGCGGCGACCCGTTTGGACGTGGACATCACCGATCCGTCTGCGGTCGGACGGATTATGAGCGAGACCAGGCCGGATTGGGTGGTCAACGCCGGCGCCTACACCGCCGTGGATCTTGCCGAGGATGAGCCCGTACGGGCAGCCGAGGTCAACGACCGCGCGGTCGGCGTTCTCGCGCACGCTGCCGCGCAAACCCGCAGCCGGGTGCTTCACTTGTCGACGGATTTCGTGTTCGACGGGACATCGAGCCGTGCGTATCTTCCGGGCGACACCCCGTCCCCTTTGGGAGTTTACGGAATGACCAAGCTTGGCGGCGAGCACAAGCTCCTGAACGGCGCGTGCGCTGGCATCGTACTGCGCACCGCCTGGGTCTATGCCTCCGCCGGGCGCAACTTCGTGCTCACCATGCTGCGATTGATGCGCGAGCGGGAACAAGTCAGGGTGGTGTGCGATCAGATCGGTGCGCCCACCTGGGCTTCGGGCTTGGCGCGGGCCATCTGGGGCTTGATCGATGCGGACGCCGACGCGGGCATCTATCACTGGACCGATCTCGGCGTGGCGAGCTGGTACGACTTCGCCGTCGCTATCCAAGAGGAGGCGCTCGAGCGCGGCCTGTTGATCCGTGCGACCGAGATCGTGCCGATCGCAACGGCGGACTATCCGACGCGTGCCCGGCGCCCCGCGTTCAGCGTGTTGGACACCTTCCAGACCCGTGCCCGCATCAATCCGGTACCGGCATTTCATTGGCGCAGCAACTTGCGGAATATGTTGGATGAGCTTCGAACCCAATAACGTCTGCATCACGGGCGGCGCGGGCTTCATCGGCGCGAACTTCGTGCGCCATTGGCTCGGTCGCGGCGGCGCGGGGCGCGTCGTGGTGCTCGACGCGCTCACCTACGCCGGAAATTCCGACAGTCTCGCCGGTTTGGAACGCGATCCCCGCTATGTGTTCGTGCACGGCGATATCTGCGATGGAAATGCGGTGCGCGAGCTGATCGAGAAATATTCAATCGATACCATCGTGCATTTCGCCGCGGAATCCCACGTCGACCGCTCGATCTTGGGCCCCGATGACTTCATCCGCACCAATATCGTGGGGACGCATGAGTTGCTCAAGGCCGCCAAGGCGCTTTGGATCGACCGGCGACTCGTGCCTGCGCACCGCTTTCACCATGTGTCGACGGACGAGGTCTACGGCTCCCTGGGGGCGGGCGACCCTGCGTTCCATGAATCGACCCCCTATGCCCCGAATTCACCCTATTCCGCGAGCAAGGCAGCCTCGGATCACCTGGTGCGCGCGTATCACGAGACCTACGGACTGCAGACGACGATCACCAATTGCTCCAACAATTACGGCCCGTACCAGTTTCCCGAAAAGCTGATCCCGCTCACGCTCATCAATATTCTGCAGGGCAAGCCGCTGCCGGTGTACGGCGACGGGTTGCAGGTACGCGACTGGTTGCACGTAGCCGACCATTGCGAGGCCATATCCCTGGCGTTGCGGCGTGGCCGGGCCGGTGAGGTCTACAACATCGGCGGCAACAGCGAGACCACGAACATCGAGATGGTTCGCACCTTGTGCTCGCTCGTCGATGGGATCCTCGCGGCCCGACCGGAGCTTAAGTCGGCTTTTGCAGGCTCTCCGGTTGCCAAGGGCGGCCACGCGAGCGGGTTGATCACGCACGTCCGCGACCGGCCCGGCCACGACCGGCGCTACGCCATCGACTACCGCAAGGCCGGTCGGGAGCTCGGCTACGCGCCGGCACGCGACCTGGCCGGGGGCCTGCGCGAGACGTTGAACTGGTATCTGGCCAACCGGGGCTGGTGGGAAGCCCTCATGGGCCGCAATTACGCTGATTGGCTCAAATCGAATTACGGCCAACCCCGTTAAGGTTTTCGAACGGTCCTGCACCGGTTATGATGCCCGGCTTCTCTGTACCGTAGAGTTAACATGCCGAAGTTGAGGTCCGTACAACCCATGTCTGTTGCCCATGCGAAATAGTTTTTTTTGGGCGTTTGTCATCGTTTTCTCGACGATATTGACCGCGTCCGCCCAGACGAACTCGGATCCGCTCCAATCCCTCAAGGACAGCCTGGGGAACGGCAATGGCCAGCAAAACCCTCTTCAAGACGTTCTCAACAACACTCAGAACGGCAAGAAAACGGACAAAAGGCTCGACACGCCGGAAACGGTGCGCGCCCCGGAGCAGAAGGAGATCACCGAAAAGGACATCAAAACGCGTGATGGCCGCACGCTTCGGCAGCTCAACGAGGACCCGGAGTTGCGCCCCGACGATTCCCTGATGATCGAGATGAGGCGGGTGGATGATGTCTGCGATCGCTATAGCCTCGGCCCGACTGCGTTGCAGAACTTGTCGGGCAACGGAAGCGGGACCAACGTTCCCGCCGGGACTGCGCCGTCGCAGAGCGGCTCCGGCGTATCAGGCGGGCTGAGCGCACTGAGTGCTGCCGCGACGGCGGCCAGCACTGGGGCGATCCAGGGAATAAACGGCAGCAATGGCATCAACGGCATCAACGGCATCAACGGCATCGGCGGCATCAGCGGGTCGAATCAAGTCAATGCGGCCAACGCAAACAACAATTGGTTCGATTTGACCCGCTGCCCGTTGCCGACCGACCGACCGAAGACCGACGAAGAAAAGGACGATGCCAGGAAGTTCGAGCGAAGAATCACGGACGGCAACCCGTACAAGCTCAACCGGTTCGGCGTGTTGGAAGTGCCGGGGTTGCCGGCGATGCCGCTCGCAGGGCTGACGGCGTCCGAAGCGACGAAAAGGCTCGGCGCCGACCCCGATTTGGGGGACTTCTTCGTGCGCATGACGCTGTTGCGCTTGGAGCCCGCCGAGGACGAGGGGCTCAAGCCCTTCGGCTACGATTTGTTCGAAGGTGTCCCGAGCACGTTTGCGCCCGTGTCCGATATCCAGGTGCCCGTCGACTACATCGTGGGTCCCGGCGATACCCTGATCATTCAGTTGTACGGCAACGAGCCTAAATCCTACGAGCTCACCGTAGAGCGCGACGGTCGCGTCAACTTCCCGAAGATCGGACCCATCATGGTAAGTGGGATGACGTTCGATGCCGCGCGCAGCGCCATCGAGGAGCACGTCTCGAAACAGCTCATCGGCAGCCGGGTCAGCGTCACCATCGGGAGTCTGCGATCGATCCGGGTGTTCGTGTTGGGAGAGGCTGAGAAGCCCGGCTCATACACGGTGAGCGGCTTGTCCACCATGACCAACGCCCTGTTCGTCAGCGGCGGCGTCAAGAAGATCGGGTCGCTGCGCAACATTCAACTCAAGCGCGATGGCCGCCTCGTGTCGACGCTCGATCTGTACCAGCTCCTGCTGCATGGGGATACGAGTGGCGACCGGCAGCTGCTGCCGGGCGACGTCATATTCATCCCGCCCATCGGCGACACCGTCGCGGTCTACGGGGCGGTTCGGCGTCCGGCCATCTATGAATTGAAGAATGAGAAGACCGCGGAGCAAGCCATCAATCTTGCCGGCGGCATGTTGCCGGATGCCGATGCGAGTCTTGGTCAGTTGGAGCGCATTCTGCCCTCGCGGCTGCGGCAGATGCACAACATCGATTTGACTGCCGCGGCTGGCCGTTCCACTCCGGTCGACAACGGCGACAAATTGCGGATTCCGGCCATCAGGCCGACGCTGGAAAATTCGGTCAAGCTGTCGGGATATGTATTCAGGCCCGGCGCGTTTGCCTATCAACCGGGCCTGCGGCTCACCGATGTCCTGCGTGGCTACGACGAAGTGCGTCCGGAGGCGGATCTTCACTACGTCATGATCCGTCGCGTTTCGCGGCCCGAGCTCAAGACCGAGGTGATTTCGGCCGATTTGACCCGCGCGCTGGCCGCGCCGCACTCCGCTGCGGATCCGGAGCTGCGTCCGCGCGATGAAATTACCGTGTTCAATTTGTCCGCGAGCCGCGCCCGAGTTCTCGCGCCGATCGTCCGCGACTTGGAATTGCAGGCAACGCCCGACAAGCCGGAACAGATCGTCAACATCGACGGACGGGTGAAGGCCCCCGGCAAGTATCCGCTCGAGTCGAAGATGCGCGTCAGTGATCTGATCCGCGCCGGCGGGAGCCTCGAGGATGCGGCCTATCGGGGCGATGCGGAGTTGACCCGCTACGCAGTGGTGAATGGCGATGTTCGCCGCACGGAATTCATCAAGGTGGACCTGGCGGCCATCCGGCGCGGCGACCCGAAGGCCGATTTCGATTTGCGCCCCTACGACACGCTGGTCATCAAGCCGATTCCCATGTGGATGGAGCCCGGCGTCATCGAGGTCGCGGGCGAGGTTCGGTTTCCGGGCAAGTATCCGATTCATCAGGGGGAGACGCTGCACTCGATCTTGGTGCGGGCCGGAGGCTTCGACGAAGCGGCCTTCCCCGAGGGCGCCGTGTTCATCCGCGAGGACCTCAAGAAGCGGGAGAAGGACCAGCTCGACCTTTTGGCGAATCGCCTGCAGAGCGATCTGGCCGCCCTGTCGTTGGAGGTGGTCGCAGGCAGCGCGACTGTGTCGAACGGCGGGGGGGCCGCTGCCGCCAGTCAGGGGTTGTTGATCGGGCAGCAGCTGCTCTCTCAGCTGCACGACACGAAGCCCGTGGGGCGTCTGGTCATCAATGCCGAGGGCGCCTATAAGAACCCCTCGGGCAGCATCTATGACGTAGTGATCAAGGACGGCGACAAGCTCATCGTCCCGAGGAGGGCGCAGGACGTCACGATTTTGGGCGAGGTGCAGAGTCCCACATCGCACGTATACCAGTCGGGACTGACCCGCGATGACTACATTGGGAAAAGCGGCGGGACCACGCAGCATGCGGACAGAAAGCGCATCTACATAGTTCGCGCGAACGGTGATGTGGTCTCGGGCCAGCGCTCCGGGTGGTTCCGACGCTCTCAAAATCTGGAGATCCATCCGGGTGACACCATCGTGGTGCCGCTCGACACTCAGAAGGTCCCAACGCTTCCGTTGGTTCAGGCCATCACCACGATCATCTACAACTTGGCTATAGGGTACATTTTAATTCACACATACCTTTAACGGAGCCTGTTCCGGCCCATGGCGGCGTTGTTTGCCGCTGCGGACGCTGGCGTACCGTAAGCGCAGGTAAGAATCGACAAGCAACCAAACAGCAGCGGGGCCGCGGACAGCGGCCTTTGGAGCATGCTGGTGCGCCTCTGGCACCGACTGAGCGCGCGCCGCAAAAGACAATTCACCATCCTGCTGATCCTCGTCGTACTCAGCGCGCTTGCGGAGGTGGTGAGTTTGGGCGCGGTTTTGCCGTTCTTGGGGGTACTGACCGATCCTGAACGGGTCATGCATTCGACGCATTTCGCAGCCCCGATCCGCTGGATCGGCATCACCACGACCGATCAGCTGGTGCTCGTGCTCGCATCCGCGTTTGCGCTCACCGCCATCGTTGCCGGCGCCCTGAGAATGACTTCGCTTTGGGTGAACACGCGTGTGGCTTTCGCGACCGGCGCCGATTTCAGCGCAGAGGTGTATCGGCGCACCCTGTATCAGGCTTATCAAGTCCAAATAGGCCGCAACAGCAGCGAGCTGATCAGCGGTATCACCGGCAAGGTTGCAGAAACCGTCAACGTCTTGGTTCAGCTGCTGCTGCTGGTGAGCTCCAGCGTGTTGCTCGTGTTCATCATGAGCGCTCTGATCGTGATCGATCCGGTGGTTGCCGGACTTGCGATGCTAGGATTCGGCGGTGGATACACCGTGATCACCGTTTTGGGGCGCAGACGGCTGCGGCGAAATAGTGAGCGCATCGCCCACGAGCACACCCAAGTGGTGAAGGCGCTACAGGAGGGACTCGGCGGCATTCGAGACGTGCTGCTCGATGGCACTCAGCCCGTCTACTGCGAGATCTACGACCAGGCCGATCGCGCTTTGCGCCGCGCTCAAGGCGATACCATATTCGCGAGCGCCAGCCCGCGTTTTGCAATGGAGGCGCTGGGAATGCTGCTCATCTCTGCGCTGGCGTACGGCATCAGCCGCTCCGCCGGAGGGGTGGGAGCGGCGTTGCCCGTGCTCGGAGCGCTGGCGTTGGGAGCTCAGCGATTGCTGCCGGTGCTGCAACAGGCTTATAGCTCCTGGGCCTTCATCGTCGGCAGCCAATCTTCCTTGCGCAAGACGCTCGAGCTACTGGAGCAGCCACTGCCCTCTGAAGCATCGCTACCGATGCCATCACCGCTTCCGTTTTCGGATCATGTCCGGTTCAAATCCGTATCGTTTCGATATACGAGCAGTGGACCCTTGGTTTTGGACGATCTCGACCTGACGATTCGCAAGGGCATCCGCATGGGGTTGGTTGGGACTACGGGAAGCGGCAAGACGACGGCGCTGGATGTACTGATGGGTCTCCTCCCCCCCACCACCGGTGAGCTGATGGTCGACGGTGAGCCGGTGATCGGAGGCAGGGTAAGGGCGTGGCAACGCTCAATCGCCCACGTGCCGCAGAATATTTTCCTGGCTGATGCCTCCTTGGCCGAAAATATCGCGTTTGGAGTGATCCCGAGCGCGATCGACATGGCTCGCGTCCGGACGGCCGCCTGTCAGGCGCAGATAGCCGAGTTCATCGAGACTCGCCCGGAAGGGTACGGGGCCAAAGTGGGCGAGCGCGGCGTCCGGTTATCCGGCGGCCAGCGTCAACGTATCGGGATTGCGCGTGCCTTGTATAAACGGGCGAGCGTGCTGGTCTTCGACGAGGCGACCAGCGCTCTTGATAATGCCACCGAGCAGTCGGTGATGGATGCCATCGGCGGATTGGATCGGGAACTGACCATTTTACTTATTGCACACCGACTGACGACCGTGCGTCGATGCGATGTTATCGTGGAAATCGACCATGGCCGGGTCGTGTCGCAGGGTACGTATGACGAGCTGCTCGAGTCGAGCCCGAGCTTCCGAAAAATGGCGAGGACAGTTGTTTGAATAAGATATTGGTCACCGGGGCTGACGGGTTTATCGGGTCGCATTTGACGGAAGCGCTGGTGCGCGCCGGGCACAACGTCCGAGCCTTCGTGCTTTACAACTCGTTCAATTCCTGGGGCTGGCTGGACCATTGCGGCGCGGATGTGCGCGGCCGATTCGAGGTGTTTGCGGGCGACGTTCGAGATCCGAACGGGGTGCGCACCGCCATGAGGAATTGCGACGCGGTGCTGCATTTGGCGGCACTCATCGGCATTCCCTATTCGTATCACTCCCCGGACACTTACGTCGATACCAACATCAAGGGAACGCTCAACGTCCTGCAGGCGGCGCGCGACCTGGGCGTTGCCAGGGTCATCCATACGTCGACCAGCGAGGTCTACGGTACGGCACGCTTCGTTCCGATTACGGAGGAGCATCCCCTGCAAGGCCAGTCGCCTTACTCGGCCTCAAAGATCGGAGCGGATCAGATGGCGTTGTCGTTCCATGCGTCATTCGGGACGCCGGTCATCGTCGTGCGGCCGTTCAATACCTACGGTCCGCGCCAATCGGCGCGTGCGGTGATCCCGACCATCATCACGCAAATCGCCGGCGGCGCGCGCCAAATCAAGCTCGGCGCGGTGCACCCGACCCGCGACTTCAATTTCGTCTCCGATACCGTAGCGGCGTTCCTCGCCGCGCTGAATGGCGGCGCCGCCATCGGCGAAGTCATCAACGTGGGCAGCAACTTCGAAATCTCCGTCGGCGACACCGCTCGAGCAATCGCGGAAGTGATGGGTGCCGACATCGAGATTCTGACCGATGAGCAGAGGCTGCGGCCCGTCGCAAGCGAGGTGGAGCGTCTCTGGGCATCGAACGAGAAAGCGTGGCGCATGTTGAACTGGCGGCCGCAGTATGCCGGTCTCGACGGATTTCGCCGCGGTCTGAAGGAAACGGCCGCTTGGTTTCTCGAGCCCAAGCATCTGAAATTCTACCGTTCGGATGTCTACAACCTGTGATCGCGAACCTGCAAGCGTCATTGCCGGGCCAAATCGTCGATGCCGTTCGAGCGGTCGTCGGCCCCGGGCCCGCGGTTTTGCACGAGCCGTCCTTCGGAGGCAATGAGTGGCTCTACGTGAAGGAATGCCTCGACTCCACCTTCGTGTCGTCGGTCGGCACATTCGTCGATCGCTTCGAGGCTGATCTGGCGCGCTTTACCGGTGCGAAATACGCTGTGGCCGTCGTCAACGGAACGGCTGCGCTGCATGTGGCCCTGCGCATGTTGGGAGTCGGGCAGGGCCATGAAGTGCTGGTTCCGGCGCTCACCTTCGTGGCGACCGCAAATGCCGTGAGCTATTGCGGCGCCATCCCGCATTTCGTCGATTGCGAGGAGTCCACGCTCGGAATGGATGCCGCGGCGCTCCGCGACTACCTGGGAAGCGTGGCCGAGGTGTCGGGCGGGGCATGCATCAACCGCAGCACGGGGCGGATCATCAAGGCCGTGGTGCCGATGCATGCGTTTGGGCACCCGCTCGACATCGAGGGCTTGCTCGCGGTCGCGCGGGACTACCCTCTGAGCGTGATCGAAGACGCGGCGGAGTCGCTCGGCAGCTACGTCGACGGGCGGCACACGGGAACGTTCGGGGCGATCGGCACGCTCAGCTTCAACGGCAACAAGACGGTGACCACCGGGGGAGGCGGCGCACTGATCACCGATGACGCCGCTCTCGCGAAATGGGCCAAGCACTTGACGACCACCGCCAAGATACCCCACCGTTGGGAGTATTTTCACGACCAGATTGGCTTCAATTATCGTATGCCGAACATCAACGCAGCCCTGGGGTGCGCGCAACTCGAGCAACTACCCGGTTTTATCGAGTCGAAGCGGCGACTGTACGAACGCTACCAAGCGGCGTTCGCGCAGATCCCCGAGGTGCGTTTGGTCGGGGAGTCCTCGAGCCGCCGTAAGAGCAACTTCTGGCTCCAGGGAATCCTGCTGAGTGAGAACTGCGCCTCTCAACGAGATGACGTGCTGGCCGCCACCAACGATGCGGGCCTGATGACCCGTCCCGCGTGGACGCTGATGCCGCGCCTGCCGCCTTTCCTGAACTGCCCGAAGATGCCGTTGCCGGTGGCGGAATCCGTGGAGCGGCGGTTGATCAATCTGCCGAGCAGTCCAAGCCTCGCTCGGCCGGATGCGCCTTGAGCGGCGTGCCCCTCTTGCTCGTGGGTGCCGGCGGTCATGCGAGATCCTGCATCGATGTCATCGAGCAGGACGGGAGCTTCGAGGTCGCGGGCCTCGTGGGTACGCCGGATCAGATTGGATCGAGTGTGCTTGGGTATCCGGTGCTCGGCACCGATACCGATCTGCCGGTTCTGCTGCAAAGCTACGCTTACGCACTGGTCACCGTCGGCCAGATCAAGACGCCCATGCCGAGAATTCACCTGTTCAATCTCTTGCGCAGTTACTGGTGCGCGCTGCCCACGGTGATATCGCCTCTCGCGCACGTGTCGCGCCATGCCGAAGTCGGGTCGGGCACGATCGTGATGCACGGTGCGATGGTCAATGCCGGGGCGAAGGTGGGAAAGAACTGCATCATCAATTCCATGGCGCTGGTGGAGCATGATTCCACCGTTGCCGATCACTGTCACATCGCGACCGGCGTCGCCATCAACAGCAGCGTTCAAATCGGCGAGGGAACCTTCGTCGGCAGCAAGGTCTCGGTACGTCAAGGCGCACGCATCGGCGAGCACTGCGTGATAGGCATGGGAATGCGCGTACTCACGGATTGCCCATCGCACACGCAGCTTCCCCCCGTCCGCAATCGCAAAGCGGCCCGTCCGTCCAGCCTCATGGAGGACGAGAAGTGAAGATACTCGGCATCACGGGGATCCGATCCGATTACGACTTGATGAGCATGTTGTACCGCCGCCTCGCGGGCGACCCGGATTTGGATTTCAAGCTTCTGGTCGGCGGGGCCCACTTGTCCAAAACTTATGGCTATTCGGTACGCCTCATTCGCGCGGATGCAATCCCGATCCTCGCCTCGATCGAGAGTTTGATCGACGCCGACACCACGTCGTCGAGGCTCAAGTCGGCGAGCATCATGCTGCAGTCCGCGGTGGACACGGTCGCGCAGTGGAGCCCGGACCTCATCATCTATGCCGGAGACCGCGAGGAGGTCTGGATGGGCGCGACGATCGGCGCCTATCTCGAGATCCCAACCGTGCATTTCTATGGGGGCGATCAGATCAATACCGGGCACGTGGACAACGCCATCCGCCATGCCACGTCCAAGTTATCGACCTATCACGTGGTTCCCATCGAGGAGCACCGCTCTCGGCTCATGGCGATCGGCGAGCCCGCCTCGCGGATCAGCGTCATCGGCAGCATGGCGCTGGATAATTTCGTCGCCCAAAAGCCGTTCACGCGCGATGAGCTGAAGGATCGAATCGGGCTGCCGTCTGCAATGGGCGACTACGCCCTGGTGCTGTTCCATCCGGAGCCCAGCGAGCGCGAGACAGCGGCGGAAGTCTGCAGAGGCATGTTGCGGGAAATCAAAGCGGCCGGCCTCGGGGCCTGCGTCGGCTATCCGAATATCGATCCGTCGAACAAGGAAATCATCGCCTCGTTCGAGGAATTCAAGGAAGAGAAACGATTCTACTTCTACAAAAACTTGGATCGCACGGACTTCATTTCGCTGTACAAGGGCGCGAGCATGATCATCGGCAACTCGTCCTCCGGAATCGTGGAAGCGGCTTCCATACCCATACCTGCCATCAGTGTCGGGGCGCGTCAGCGTGGCCGCCATGCCGGATTCAACGTGCTGGCCGCGGATACCGACCGGGCCGCGATCAGGCAAGCAATCGAGAAATCGCGAGATCCGGTTTTTCTGGAACGGGTCCACGGGATGATCAACCCTTATGGTGACGGCAAAAGCACCGAGCGAGCCTATGAATTGCTCATCAATACCGACTTCGAGGCGTTGCGGCTCAAAACCGAAGATCCGTTGGCAATTAACGGACAGCTGCAATGAATTCGCCGGAATCCATCGCGGCGTGGCGCAAGGCGCTGATCTCAGCCGAATCGAGCCTGCAGGAGGCGATCCGCAATCTCAATGACTCCTCTCTGCAGATCGCGCTGGTCGCCTCGCCCGACGGCTCGCTCCTCGGGACGCTGACCGATGGCGACATTCGTCGCGGATTGTTGCGCGGCCTCGACCTCACCAGCCCGATCGATTCGATCATTCAGCGCAACCCGCTGGTCGCCCCCCCTCAGTTGGGCCGCGACATCGTGCTGCAGCTCATGAAGGCGAACAAGATCCGTCAGCTGCCGATCGTCGACGCCAACCGCGTGATCGTTGGGCTGCACTCGTGGGATGCGCTGCTGATTCCGCAGCGGTTGCCGAACCTGATGGTGATCATGGTCGGCGGCCGGGGAAGTCGCCTGCGCCCTCACACGGAAAATTGCCCCAAGCCGTTGCTGCCCGTAGCCGGAAAACCCATGCTCGAGCACATCGTGGAACGCGCTAAAGGCGAGGGCTTTCAGCATTTCGTATTCGCGACGCACTATCTGGGCCATATGATCGAGGAATACTTCGGCGACGGCAGCCGCTGGCAGGTCGACATCGACTACCTGCGCGAGGACTCGCCTTTGGGAACGGCAGGGGCCTTGAACCTTCTGCGGCCGCGGCCCGATGCGCCCATCGTCGTCTCGAACGGCGATGTGCTCACCGACGTGCGCTACGCTGAGTTGTTGAACTTCCATATCCGGCATGGCGCGGCGGGTACGATGGCGGTACGCGTGCACGAATGGCAGCACCCTTTCGGCGTGGTGCACACTCAGGGAGTGGACATCGTGAGCTTTGAGGAGAAGCCGATATCCCGTAGCCACATCAATGCCGGGATTTACGTTCTGGATCCGATCGCCTTGGAATCGTTGAGCGGTGGAGGCGCATGCGACATGCCGACGCTCTTTGGGCGGCTCCAAAAACGCTCGCTGCGCACCATCGTGTATCCGATGCATGAGCCCTGGCTCGACGTCGGCCGGCCGGACGATTACACCTCCGCCCAGTCGATCCTTCCTGGTGGACCAAGTTGAGAATTCTCGCGCTGATCCTTGCACGCGGCGGATCCAAACGAGTTCCCGGAAAGAATGTCCGCCGGCTCGGATCCAAGCCGCTCGTCGTCTGGAGCATCGAGGCGGGCAAAGGTGTCGCTGAGATCTGCGATATCCTGGTCTCGACCGACGACGCCGAGATCGCAGGCATTGCCAAATCGGCCGGTGCCATGGTGCCTTGGCTGCGCCCCGCGGAATTGGCCACTGATACCGCCACGTCCGTGGATGCGTGCTTGCATGCGCTCGACTGGTATGAACAGGAGAAGGGACCGATCGATGGAATATTGCTTCTGCAACCCACCTCGCCATTCCGAAGCCGTGAGTTGCTGCGAGCGGGCATCGACCTGTTTCGCGCCAACCGGGGTCGATCGGTGGTCGGCATGTCGCCGGCCAAGTCGCATCCGCTCTGGTGTTTCAGAATGGTCGACGGGAGCTTGATTCCCTACATAGACGGCGACCGGCCCCAGCTCAGGTCTCAAGATCTGCCGGCCGCATACGTCATCAATGGCGCATTCTATCTGACCGCCCCTGGTACGCTGCGCCGCACGCGCGCGTTCAGCGCCGATATGGTTCCGTTGATCATGGAGGGGTCGGCCGACAGTATCGACATCGATTCGGAATGGGACTTTCAACTGGCTGAAGCGATCGTGGACATGCGTGAGGCGGGTAAATGAGCGACGTGAATCGGGCAAGCGTTTATGTGGACGTGGAAGAGGCAAAGATCGATGATTTGCTGGCGGGACTTCGCAAGCGCCTGTGGTTGATCATCTTGATCACTCTGTTGACTGTGGGCGCCATGGCTGGATTGGCGTTCTGGATGACGCCCATTTACCGGGGCACGGCCATTCTCGCGCCGGCGCACACGGATAAGAACGGCATGGGAGATATGGGCGGAGCGATGGGATCGGTCGAGGGGTTTGCGGCGCTCGCGGGAATCGGGTTGGGGAATAGTGATTCAGCGACCGATGAGGCGCTGGCGGTTCTGAAATCGGAGCAGCTCACCGATACGTTTATCGAACAAAATAATTTGATGCCGGAATTGTTTCCTGCCTTGTGGGATGCCCACACCGGGACCTGGAAAGCGGGCATCAAAAAGGTGCCGACCATTGCGCGCGGGTATCGCGTGTTCGACAAGTTGAGGAAGATGGAGCGCGATGCCAAGACTGGTTTGATCACGCTCACCGTGGATTGGAAGGATCGGGCGAAGGCCGCGGATTGGACCAACGAGCTGGTTCAACTGTTGAACGAGGAAATGCGCCGGCGGGCGGTCGTGGATGCGGACGCTTCGGTAGGCTATCTGCAGAAAGAATACGGGACGGTGGCCGACGTGAGCACGCGCGAGGCGATCAGCCGGTTGATGGAGAGTCAGATCAAGCAGCAAATGCTCGCGCATGTAACCCAGGAATACGCGCTGCGGGTCATCAACAAAGCGATCGCCCCGGATGCGGACAATCCCGTGAAGCCCAACAAGATCTTGTTCGTCGCTCTGGGTTTGCTGTTTGGCGCGCTTCTCGGCATCGCCGTGGCGCTGATACTGCACAGGAGAGAGAGTTTCTCCCGTAAGACATGAGTTGGAAAATAGGCAGGGTTCAATTCCACGATCTGTAAAACATGACCTTGTCGGGACTGCGGGCATAAAGATCGGCCCAGCGCTGCCGCAATTCGTCATAGAGGGCCGGGTCATGCAGGAACGTACCCACACTGAACGGCGCCCGGAGCGGCGAAAATCCGGATTTGAAAAATAACAGCCGATTGTCGGGCCGTTGATCGGTTCCCCCGCCGAGGTAGAGGCGCAGGAACCCCTCACGCTGCGAACACAGCGCGACTTCGTGCAGCAGAAGATTGGTGGCGCTCAATCGTTTGCCAGCTTCGCTGCTCGCCGCCAGGTGGTATTCGACGCAAGTGCCGTCGTGCAGGAATAGGGCCGCCGCCAACCATTCATCGTCCCGAGAGCAGACTGCCAGCCGGGCGCCCGGCATGCTTGCGATGCTCGTGAAATACAGGTCATCGAAGAAATAAAACTGCGAGGCAGAGATGGCCGCCATGCCTTCGCGGTAGAAGTTGGCGAAGCGGCCGACAATTTCTTGGCTTTCGGCCCAGTGGAAGCGAATGCCTGCCTTTTGCGCTTTACGCACCGCAGTTCGTGTACGAGTCTGGTAGGAACCGAGCATGTCGCGGACCGTCAAGTCGACCCAAACGGTCGGTCGGTCCTCCTCTATCTGGCCGCCGTAGAAGCGTGTGTTCTGCGCCAGAGGATGAAAACGAATGAACTCGGCGGCAATGCCTTGAGATCGCGCTGTGTCCACATAGGCCGCCCAAGCACGCTCGAGGAAGTCGGGATCGGTCGAATTGGAGAGGGGGCCGCCATAGCCGTAGGGAGACTGGATGTCGAAACCGGCCACCTCGGGCAAGGGCATCAAATGAAACCCGTGATACCAAAACGCATCCCCTTCCTCATAACTCCAGTAGATGGGCTGTATGTCGGGGGAACGGACGGCGTCGGCCTCGACATAGGCAGGACTCAGCGTTGGCAGCCGCATCGAAGGTGGAAGCCGGGCATGCAAAATGGCGGCGGCAGCGGCGTCAATTCTCATGCCGGTCGATCAAGTCATCGGCCCGATAGTCGCGCCGCGACTGTTCGCCCAGATACCGCCAGAAGTTCATCGGGCTCACACCGGTGCCCGGCCGCTTGGCGGTGAGATTCTGTGGCGTGAAGATTTCTCCGCGCGCGATGTCGCGCGCGGCCACGAGGCTCTTCCGAGCGATCGGCCGATTCTTGGCCTCCGAGGGAGTAACGGACTTGATATGGCCGCCGAGGGACGATTCAGTGTGGCGAATCGCTTGCACCATCGCCTTCAGCATCGCCGGCTCCAGCGAGGCTCGGTGGTCGGGCCCCTCCTGCCGGCAGTCCAGCGTAAAGTGCTTCTCGATGATGACGGCCCCGCGGGCGACTGCCGCGACCGGCACCTCGATTCCCGGCGTATGGTCCGAATATCCGACCGGCAGGCCGAATGCGGTGCGCAGGGTGTCCATGACTCGCAAATGAACGTCTTCGAACGGCGCGGGATATTCCGTAGTGCAGTGCAAAAGCGTCACGTTCTTCGCGAGGGCCGTCTGCCCCTCACGTGAGCGGTAGGCCTCTGAGAAGGCATCGATCCCCGGTCCTTTGTCCGAATTCAAATACCCGAAGGCCAGAACGCCGAGCGCCGTCTCGACGTCCCCCAGATCGCTCATGCCGGTCGATAAAATGGCGGGCTTGCGGGTACGGGCAATCTTCAGCAACAGCGGGCCGTTGGTGATCTCACCCGACGGGACCTTGAGCAGAGGAACGTCGAGCCGGTCCACCAGCAGGTCCACGCTGTCCTCATCGAACGGCGTCGAGAGAAATCTTATTCCGCTCGATTTGCAATGCTCATTGAGACGCAGATGTGCCGCGACATCGAGCTCGAGCTTGCGCACCATCTCCAGTTGGCTTTCGCCGCGACCGGTCGTGGCGACCTGATAGTCCGCCTTGAGCGCCTGGCGGCTGATGACCGATTCGGATTTGAAGGTCTGAAACTTGACCGCGTCGGCACCCGCTGCGCGAGCCGCGTCGATCAACCGCAGCGCCGTATCGAGCGAGCCGTTATGGTTGACGCCCGCTTCGGCGATGATGAAGGTGGAGTTGCTCACGAATGCTCCCGCAAGATCGATGGGAGCATTATAACAACGCCGCGCGCACGATAACCTCGAAGGCGCAGCTCCTTGCCCAAGACGACCCCGAAGTCCATTTCATATATTACGCCGATCGCACTTGCCAGTGATCGTCTCTTTATCCAGCAAAGTATATAGAATACGGCGTATGCATCCAATGCCCCCTATAATCAACGCACACGTGGCCAAGATCGACAATGGGCTCCCTCGGGCTGCAACGGAATGAGGCTTGGGTACCGCGCAATCCAGCTCGTGGACAAGACGCTCAGCCGGTGCTACTCATGGGGGTCGCGTGGTGCGTTTGCCCGTTGCGGCGCCAACACGGTAATTGGCCGCCATGCAAAACTCGTGGCGCCCCAGTTGATCGAGATCGGTTCCGACGTGATACTCGGGGAGCACGCCTGGCTCAATGCAAAGGATGATCGCCGTTCGGGCGAATCGACGCTGATCATAGGGAACGGTGTATACATCGGCAGGTTCGTGCAAATCAACGCGTGGCGGTGCGTGCAGATCGGCGAGGACGTGCTGATCGGCGATCGCGTCTTCATCAGCGATGCGGACCATAATTTCGATTCCCCCAATGTACCCATCAAGCGCCAGGGCGATCGTTTTGTCGGCGACGTCACGCTGAAGGATGGTTGCTGGATAGGGATCGGCGCAGCGATACTCCCGGGTGTGACGATCGGCCGCAACGCCGTCGTGGCGGCCAACGCGGTCGTCACGAAAAGCGTCGCGGATCATACGGTGGTCGGAGGAATTCCCGCCCGCCCCATTTCCCGCCGGGAAGCGTAGATCTTGTTCATTCGACGCTTCAGGAGAGTGCTGAGACGGTACCTCGAACTGCCAACCCGGATCACCAAGCTTCAAGAGGCGGTCGGCCGCATAGAAATGCGGCAATGCGCAGCGCCGGGCACGACTGCGGAGGATCGGGAATTCAGGGTCTTCTCCCAGTGGGGCGAGGACGGAATCATTCAATACCTGATTCGCAACGTTCCCATCGAACGCAAGCTGTTCGTTGAATTCGGTGTCGAGAATTATCAAGAATCGAATACGCGGTTTTTGCTGACCAACAATCAATGGGCTGGCCTGGTGATCGACGGCAGCGAAAGCAACATCGATTTCATCAAAAAGGAGGATACGATCTATTGGGCGACCAATCTGAAGGCCGAGCGAGCTTTCATAACGGCCGAAAACATAAACATCCTGCTGACGACGGCGGGAATCTCGGGGGACATTGGCTTGCTCTCCGTCGACATCGACGGCAACGATTACTGGGTTTGGAAAGCGATCGATTGCATTTCGCCGAGGGTGGTCATTTGCGAATACAACAGTCACTTCGGTTCTCGAGCGCAGGTGTCGACGCCCTACGACCCCGCTTTCGTCAGGGATAGCGCCCACTTCTCCAAAATTTACTACGGCGCATCGATCGCTGCGCTGAACTCCCTTGCTCAATCCAAGGGCTACTCGCTGGTTGCGTCCAACGGAGCGGGCAACAACGTATTTTTCGTGAGGGACGACGTGCGAGGATCTCTTCCCGCGCTAACCTGCACCCAGGCGTACCGCCGCCCTGTGTTTCGCGAATATCACGATGCCAACGGACGCCTGACGTTCGAAGACTTCGAGACCAGGCTTCGGCACATCGGCCATCTACCGGTGTACGATTTCGCCTCGAAGAATGAGCGGTCCATCGCTGAAGCGGTCGGTTCCGGTTCCGAATAACCACAAGCTGTGTGAATCGTGAACTCAAAGTCAAAGTATGGCACTGCCGGTCTGAAATGCCCGGGTTGCGACAGCATAGAATTCGAGCTCTGCATCACCCCGGACGCGCTCGTATGCGCTCACTGCGCAGCCCGCTACGCGATCGACGAGGGCGTCGTCCGGATGGACAAGGCTGCCCCACATGATAATTCCACCTCGAGTTTTTACGACACGTGTGGTGGTTCTCATTTTGTGGGGACAACATTTGAAAGCAACCCTCTGATACACGTCACCACGCGCGCGTACTGCAAATTTCTGCAAAGTTTGACGCTTGCTTCATCCAAACCGGTCCTGGATTTCGGCTGCGGAGATGGGCGCCTGTCGTTGTGGGCCGCTGAAAATAAATTCATATCCGTGGTTGCGATGGATAGCAATCTCGCGTCGCTCAAACGTCTCGCGGCGGAGGTCCGTCAGCGGGGCCTGGACAATCTCCTGATAGTCTGTGCGGATGCGGCAAAACCGCCGTTGCGCAATGGATTCTTCGAGACGGTCCTATGTTTTGAGGTGCTCTATTACCTCGTTCCGTCGTTAGGACGCCAGCAAGCAATCGGGATCCCGGCGCAGTTATTGAGCCCCACCGGCACAATGGTCGTGAGCGAGTTCAGCCGGTTTGGGCGAGCCATCATCGACCTCGATTCCATGAACCTTGAAAATGCCCGTTCGCTCGTTAATTCTTCGACTCGCTGGGAAAAATTCGACGATAGCCGGCTCGAGACGTTCTTGTGGAGCATGGGTGAGATCGAGGCGGACTTTCTCGACGCGGGATTCACGATCGCTTCGAAAACGGGCATTTCCGTCGCCGCCGCCTTGTTCAGCTATGCCTGGACGTTCACGAGCTACCCGCTTCGACCGTCGCTGGATACGTCCACGCGCGAACTTATCGAAGCCATCAGCGACAGAACCGAAGGCGCTTGCGATGCGGCACGAAACATTGTTTATGCTTTGAGGCGTTCTATCGGTGGCGCAAGATCCGTGTAGCGAAAAAGGCCGCGCGACCTCGGATCGATCCCGCCAGTTCAATGATGAGGTGATCGTGTTGTGACCAAGAAGGCGGAACACTTCACGAGTCGCGGTACCACATTTGGCGAAGCGAAACAGGCGATCTCGAGACTAGGCGCCTATGTCCAGGCAAAAGCCGCGGCGGTGGATGGCGAGGACAAGTCCTTCCTCATCATCAGCGAAGGAGAGGTCGTCGGCGTCATGCCGGTGTTTGTCGTCAACGGCACCGCGTGTCTACACGATGGAACGTCGATAGTCCCTTGTTATCGCGACGAACTGGCGAAAGCCGGTGTAAATGAGGCAATCTGCGCGTGGGTCAGCGATGCTCTTCGTCATGGTGATGCCCGCTCGATCAAGATTCTGCCGGACGATTCCTTGCTGGCGACACTTTCGGGTCGTTCCGAGCTTGTCCTAAGCGACAACGCGCGCATATACGGCTACGTAGACTTGCGCCTTCAAAGCGCTGCGATCTGGCAGTCGATCCGCAAGAGCTACAGATCCTTGATACGAAAAGGCGAGCGGTGCTTCGGCAGAACCGTATATTTCGGGAAGGACCCGGTCGATCCTGCCGTCATCGATTTCTTGGTGGCTTCCCCGCACTCGCAATTCCGATACGACTTGAACAGGGTGCGCGATCATATTGCCAAAATAGCCGACAATCAGGCGACCTTGCTGGCTTATTGGCTCGAGTCGCGGGTGGTTGGCGTCGTCGGCATCGGCTCGTGGGACAAGTTTGCAGCGGCCGGCGACCATTTCTATGAATTGGGAGCTTATGACCATCACTGTGGCATTCCGACGCATTTTTGTCTGTATGACGCCTTGAGTTATTACCAAAGCAATCGGCTCGGCAACAGGGTATATCTTCTTCATGGAGTGCCCACGGAGAGGCCCGAGAGTCAGAGCAAATTGCGAAATATCGATTTCTACAAGCAGGGCTATTGCTCCAATACGTTTACGCGCCCGTACAAGGTCGTGACCCTGGCTGGCTGAGCCTCCGGTCTGCGCGCCTCGAAAGCTGCTCCATCGCCGAATTGTCGTGCGGGTAACACCGGATTTGAGTAGGGTGCAGGGCCTTCTGGGTACTGGAGACGATTTGATGGCGGACGGTTGGAAGAAATACGTGACGTTCAATCCACGTCACTGGGCTCGGCAAGTGCTACAGATGCGTCGCTTCGTGCGCTCCTATCGAGCGAGCGGCATTGCCACCGGGAATAACCGGCATTTCGCCGTGGTGGTGATACCGTGGCTCGGGACGGCCGTGCCATGGTTCTCCATTGCCAGTGGATTGGTGTTGGCAGCGCGCGGCGGCAGGGTGAGCTTCGTCGTGGATACCCTGCCGTTCGGCCGGGAGCGGTGGCGATTTCGCATGATACTGATCTGCATCAGATTGGTGCTGAGAGTGCTCCCCAAGCAGGTTGAGGTCCAAGAAATCCGAGAACAACGACGTTACCCGTCGCTGACCGCGGCCGAGCTCGAATTGATCGACCATCTGGTCACGTTGAATACGATATGGGAACTACGAGGCGAGACCCAGTCCGAGGGGCGGGCCGCGTATCAAGAGCTCATCCGGCCGCAAATTTGCTCCGCAGTGCATGCAATTCGAGGCGTTTTCGAGAAAAGCCAATTCGATTGCGTGGTCGTGCCGGGGGGCGTGTACGGATCAAGCGGGGTATGGGCTTGGTTTGCGCGCAATCATCAGATCAGGTGCGCATCCTTCGACTCGGGCGGTCGTGGACTGCTCACTCTGTCGGTCGACGGTATCGCCAGTCAATTACACGATATTCCCCGGGCTTTGTCGCTTCTGAAGAACAGTGTCCAGTCGGAAGATACCCTGGCCGCGGTGCGCGATGCGGCGCTGGCGGAAATGGCACGACGGCGTTCCGGCACCGATCGATTCTCATCTCAGGTACAAGCCACGAGCGCCCCGGATCCGCGGTTCGACAATAGCGTGCTGCTCCCCCTGAATTGCCCGTGGGACTCCGCGGCATTGGGGCTTCACCAGGTATTTGATAGCACGGTAGAGTGGGTTTTGGAAACGGTCCGGTTGGTACTCGACAAGACTTCCGCGCACGTCATCGTGCGCCAGCATCCAGCAGAGCGCTTTGAGTCGGCCCGCTCCACCGATGATTACGCAGAGTTACTTCGTAACCGTTTTGGAAACAACTCTCGCGTCACGTTCGTGGCTGCTGCCGACCCGGTGAATAGCTACGACCTATTGGAGAAAGCGTGCGTTGTGGTTGTGTTCACCTCCACCATCGGAGTGGAAGCGGCGGCCCAGGGCAAAATAGTCCTTACCGCCTCGTCGTCATACTATTCCGGGTTGGGCTTCGTTTGGTCGGCTTCTGAACTTTCCACCTACGAGAAGAGCCTTCTCGATTTAGCGGCGGGTCGTTACTCGGTGACGGATGAGATGAAGGAGGATGCACTTCTTTGTTACTACCTCACGCAATGTTGTAACTGGGTCGCTTCACCGCTGTCACCGGAAGGGTACGACGATTGGATCCAATTTTCGTTCCCGGACCTGGTGGCTCAAGCCGGTGTCCAGCTTACATTTTCTGCGGTGTATGATAGCGTGCCGGTGTCCTTCCTGAAGCACCTGGAGAACGTCAAAAACAAATTTGGGAAGGTGGGGAGTCGATGAAGAACCGGCCATTTCGGCCATCGGCCGGTGAGACTTCGCTTCGACGAGCGCCAAGGCCATCGCAGACGTAGTCGCCTCTGAACGTCAATAATCACAGACTGACCTACCGTCCGGATGTCGACGGTCTTCGCGGAATCGCGGTTCTATCCGTGCTGGCATTCCACGCGTTCCCGACGTCTCTCAGAGGCGGCTTCGTCGGGGTCGACGTTTTTTTCGTCATTTCCGGGTACTTGATCTCCGGAATCATCTTGCATGCGGCAAACGAGGGCAGGTTCAGCTTCGTCGATTTCTACGGCCGGCGCATTCGCCGCATCTTCCCGGCATTGATCATCGTGCTGCTATGTTGCCTGACCTACGGTTGGGCGATGCTGCTGCCCCACGACTATGCGGAATTCGGCGAAAACACCGCCGGAGGTGCGGGCTTCATCTCGAATTTCGTGCTGCTGGCGCAATCAGATTACTTCTCAGCGGCAGCCGACGCGAAGCCGCTGCTCCACCTCTGGTCGCTCGGCATCGAGGAGCAATACTACTTCTGCTGGCCGCTCATCCTTTGGATCGGCTGCCGGAGGAATTGGAACATGGTCTTGGTCACCGTTGCGGTCGCCTCGGTGTCTTTCGCATTGAATGTTGCGCAGGTGAAAGCGAATGCGGCCGCGACGTTCTATTTGCCGCAGACGAGGTTTTGGGAGCTGCTCATGGGGGCGGCGCTTGCCGCATATTACCAACACCGGGCTGAGCGCGAATCGCCGGGATGGGCGGCGAATGCGCGGTCCGCAATCGGCATATTGTGTGTCGGCGCCGGTATCCTGACGATTACGGAGACTTTTCCTTTCCCCGGCTGGTGGGCTCTGTTGCCTACTCTCGGCACTTCGCTGGTCATTTCTGCGGGTCAGCTCGCTTGGCTGAACCACCGGATCCTGTCGAACAGACTCTTGGTATGGTTTGGATTGATCAGTTATCCCTTGTATCTCTGGCATTGGCCGCTGCTGTCGCTGGCGAGCCTCCATGATGGTCATTTCCCATCGCGTGGTTTCAGGGTCGTCATCGTGGCCGCTTCCGTGGCGCTGGCGTGGGTGACGTATCGATATGTGGAGAAGCCCATCCGCTTCAAGGCAAATGGAGGCCGGAAATCCATCGCGCTGTTGGTAAGCATGGCGGCCGTCGGCTTGTTGGGTTACGCGGTGTATTCGAATGCCGGGTTTCCGAGGCGGTATCCGAAGCTAATTCAGCAGATTGACGCATTGGCGCACGACAACGACCACAAGGCCGCTTGGCGGGAACGTTCCTGCTTCTTGGAGAGCGACCAGGGGCCGAGCGCGTTTTCTACGTGCGACCCCTCGCAACTGCCCTCCGCCAAGCCCATCCTCTTTTTATGGGGGGATTCACTGGCGGCGCAGTTGTATCCGGGCTACGAGAGCGTCTATGGCGAGGCATACACCGTGGTTCAGCGAACCGCCGCCTCCTGCGCACCAATTTTCGGCGACGAATACAACGACAGCTTCGCCAACTGCAATGCCGTCAATGCTGCCGTCATGAAGTTGATAGAACGGGAGAAGCCCGAATGCGTGGTGCTGTCGGGCCGATGGTCAATGCATGAGTGGGCCAAGGTCGGCGGAACCATTGCCAAATTACGCGAGGCGGGCGTGAAGCACATCGACCTGATCGGGCCGGTGCCGCGTTGGTCGGGAACGCTACCGCGCCAGCTCATCTTGTACATAGCCGCGTCGCATGTCCAATCCATACCCGAGCGCATGAAATTCGGGCTCGAGCGCGGGTATGCCGACATGGAGCCATCATTGAGGAAACTGGCCGAAGCGTACCACGTCGAATATGTGTCGCCGGTCAGCATACTTTGCAACGATGGCGGTTGCCTCACCAGCACCGGCGGGGCTGCGGACACCATCACGTCGTTCGACTATGACCATCTATCGCCGGCGGGATCCATTTTCGCCGTGGCGAGGTTTCCGCAGCCCTCAGCGATGAGTCAATAACTCACCCGGCGAGCGGGTAAGTTTCTTTCGCCAGCATCCAGGGAGAAACCGACTCATCGTTATAGGTGAGAATGGCGATGAGGCGGTCATTTCGAGTGGGCTTGGTGCCTCGATGGAAGGTAAAGGTGTTTTCGATGAAAGTGAAACCCGCAGGCCCGCATATCTTCCGTAGTTCCAGGCCGGGCATTGCAGCGAGTATTTCCGCGCGTTCATATCGGCGTATCGGCACGAGTGCGAGCGGCGTTTTCAGGTGTGATTTGCGGAACATCTCATGCTGGCCATCGCCCTCTGCCGTATCGGTCAGGTAGACGAAGACCTTCACCCATTTCCAGGAGTCGATGTCTCGATGGAATTCGACCGCGGCATCGTATCCCCCGATCAGCGTCGCTTTGCCTTCAACCCGGATCAGCGCCTCGATGGAGGCTTGGACGCGAATGCGATGGCTCGGCAGCCCTAGGTATTCGCAGACGATCGCGATTATCGAAGGGTCGCGGCTGAGCCGTGTCAGGGGGCAGTCCTCGCCGGTCGCCATCAGGCCCGGAGGGCCCAGCGTGCGCTGACTCCGCCAGTAGCCGAAATAATCGGCCAAGCTGCAATAGTCCTGCGAATCGGCCAAGCGCTGCCGGGCAAGGAAGAGATCGGCCAACTCTGTCACTTGGGTCGCGGAGCGAGCGGGCAGATCTGCATAGCCGAACTCGCGCAGCTCGGCGATCGTGCCGCTGCCACGGCCTGGTTTCGGTTGTGATATGCCGAACGGGACGAGCAGGCGAATGAAAAACCAACGGATAGCCTTCGACATGCCGAACTGCTTGTAAATGCGGCGGCTATCCACCAGAGGGAAATACGGAATCCTCAATAAAGTGTGCAAGTCGGCGAATGGCGAGCGCATGTCCTAGTTTAACCAATTTGGCCGCCGGAAGTCCTGGTGCCGATCCCGCGGTGCCTGCGCACGCGCAGGCATCGCGGGATCAAGGTAATATTGTGCGGTTCGGGCGACCTCCGACGGCGATCAGATACCTTTAGGATTATGCGCGAGAGAATCGGTGAAGGGTGAGGCAGGTGATCCGGCCTCGAAGGGCACGTCGCCGAAGGCCGTGCTGGCGGCCGTAATCGTAGCGTTCCGGCCTGCGGCGGCGCAGATCACCCGCCTGATCGAAGTCCTGGTCCAAGATTGTGAGATGGTCCTCGTCATGGACAACGGCGGCGGCCGAGATGCCATCAGCGCCGAATGGCGCAATTCGCCGACGCTGCGCATCGTGGAAATGGGGGGCAATCGAGGGATCGGCGAGGCACTCAATCGCGGCTTCGAGGCGGCGAAATCGAGCGGTGCGAGATATGTCGTCACCTTCGATCAGGACAGCGACCCGCCGCCCGGCCTGTCGCGCGATCTCGCCACGGCCTACGAGCTTCTCATTTCCAAAGGAATCAAAGTGTCAGCGGTGGGGCCAAAAATCGTCGACGTGCGGCGCAATGCCAACCGGCCCGACTATCGTTACATGCGCCGGCGCTTTGGCTGGCCGACAGGCGTGGTCTGCACGCCAGGCCGCGAATACCTCGATGTGGATTTCTTGATAACATCGGGATGCTTGATTTCCACCTCGGTTTTCGAGGTTGTGGGCCAGTTCGCTCAAATGCTATTCGTGGATTGCGTCGACATGGAATGGTGTTTTCGGGCGTCCTCGCAGGGCTACCGCGCCTATGCAATCTGCTCCCTCACCATGTTTGTCGAAGTGGGAACCGGCGCCGAATCGGGCGTTTTGGGCCTGACCGTTTTGGGCCATAGCCCGTTGAGACGGTATTATTACGCGCGCAACACCGTATTGCTGCTGAAGCGCCGTTATGTGGCTTTCGGTTGGAAGGCTCGGATGCTCCTCGGGCTGGCCGGCCGGACCGTGTTATTGCCTTTCGCATTGCGCTTCGGGAATGGTTGGACCTTCGATTGGCTCATGCTGGCAAGAGGAATTGCGGACGGCATCGCGGGAGTCGGCGGAGTCTGTAGATTCAAGACTTAGCGCGCGAGCTGGAAAACCTCCTCACTTTCAGAGACTGCACAACGCGCATGCCATCCGTCAGCATCTGCATTCCGACGTTCAACTACGGGCAATTCATCGGGCAGTCGCTGGGTTCGGCCTCAGCGCAGACTTTTCGTGATACCGAGATCCTCGTTCTGGATAACGCCTCCCAGGACAACACGGAGGAAATCGTGGCCGCCGCGGCTCTGCGGGATCCGCGCATCCGCTATATCCGGCATTCCCGGAACATCGGGCTGATCGCCAACTTCAACGCCTGCATTGAAACGGCGCGAGGAACGTACGTCAAGCTTCTCTGCGCGGATGACAGTCTGCAGCCGGACTGTGTCTCGAGATTGGTCGAGGCGTTCGAACGAAATTCCGGCGTGACGCTTGCGGGCTGTGCACGGGCGGTAACCGATGAGAGCCTGCATACTCTGCGGGTCGCGCGCGCGAGGTCGGAGTTCGAAGTCGTCTCCGGTGATGCAATGATCGGGGAATGCTTTTTCTTTGGGAACCGCATTGGCGAGCCGACTGCCGTCATGTTTCGGCGCGCCGATGCGTTGGAGGGTTTCAGCGACAGGTACGGGCAGCTGCCGGATATGGAAATGTGGTTTCGTTTGCTGCGGGGCGGCCAATTCGCAGCCATCCCGGACGCGTTGTGCCAGGTCCGGTCGCACCCGCAGCAGGCGACGTGGGCGAACGACCAAAGCGGACGGATCATAGAGGATCGGCGGCAGCTTTTCCGGGAGTACGCGCAATCCGCCGGAATGTCGGCGACGCTGCCTCGAAAGTGGCTTTGGGATGTCCGCATGGCCTATAGCGCGGCCCGCGCAGCCGCCGCCGGATACAGGCCCAGCGATGGTTCCATCGACGAGGTGTTCTTCCCGGTCGCGTACCGTGCGCTAACATTTCCACTGATCAAAGCGATGAGGGTGCTGGGGCTGAAGTTGGTTTGGAAGACTTCGTAGTCCGCTTCGCTTTCGAGTAATGGAGGTCAGAATGCGTCGTCGTGAACTTTCGTCCGCTCTCTTGGTCGCTACGGCGGGCGCCGTACTACCGTCGACTCCCGTTGCCGGTCAGGCGGCATCATCAGCGGGCGATGATCCGAGAACGCCGGCGGAAGTTCGCGCGGGAGTGCGACCTGCGGCAAGTCAATATGCGGAGAGTGACATCCGTCGCTACGGTGCCGTCGCCGCCGCAGTGGACAATTCAGCGGCGATAAACATGGCGCTGCTGGTCTCGTCACAGGGCGGCCATGCGGCATTCGTGCCGCCTGGAGTTTGGCCGATCGCACAAACACTCCACGTCGCCGGTGTGGCGAGCATGTTCGGAGTCGGCAACGCCTCGGTCATCGCAGCTCATGGTTGCGATGGCCTTACCTTCGCGAACGGCGGCAACTATGCTTTGACCGGCACGGCGCGCTTCATGCGGGATTTTCGGATCATCGGCAGCGATGCACACGATTCGACTTATCATGGAATCCGCGTCGATTCCAGCGTCGCCTCCGGAGAATGGATAACCGGGGTAGATTTCAACAACCTGTACGTCGCCAATTTCGGCACCGCCGTCTATCTGCGTGGACTCTACGACAGCCACTTCGAGAATTGCTTTTTCTACAACAATTACCGCGGCTTCTATTTTTATGGACAGACGATCACAACCAGCATCACCAACTGCACCATTCAGCGCGGCACCATAACCGGAAACGGCGGATCGTGGGGCGTGTCCTTTCAGACCGTCGATGGAGAAACGACGCAAAATACCCACATTTCCGGCAGTAACATCTACGGCTACGATATAAACGTCAACGTGGCACTGGCCTTCGAGCTTCAAATCGAGCACTGCGATATAAGCGACGCTCAGTCGATCGGCATTCGGATTGTTTCGACAATCGGCGGCCTTTGGGTGCGAGACTGCTGGATCGAGACCTCCAAGTCGGCGGTCACCACGGGCGTTCTGGTCAGCGACATCACACCGACGGCCCATGCCAAGATCAATATCACCGGGAATTACCTCAACTGCGACTTTCCTCATCCGGGATCGCAGGGCATCGAAATCGGCAACTCCAACGCGGGCATCGTGGTCAACGAAAACCAGATTTTCGGGTTCGATCGAGGCGTCACGCTGGGCGCATCCGCCAATTTGATTTGCAAATTCAACACCATCGACATCAATTCCACCGCCTTCAGCGCCTCCAGTTATGCGATCGTTCTCAATTCCTTGTCGACGGACAACGACATCGGGCCCAATTACATCGTGCCGGGCGCCAAGCACGCGGCGGTTGCCGATGGGACATTCAAGATTCGCGTGGATTCGGCCGGGGCTTCGTTGCCCGTGGGAACGCCGCTGCAATTCGATACCAGCGCCCGGGGATTCTTTGCAGGAGTGACCTATTTCGTGGCGAGCTCGGTCGCAGATGCGATCACGGTAGCCGCGGTCGCAGGCGGTGCGCCGATCGCGGCAAGCGGGAGCGGGGCAATCGGCCACGTATTTGCGGCCCCGCTGCCTTTGTCATTTACTTCGGGAACGCCTGCCGGACTGTCGTTCCATGGACGGGGATCGTTCATCATGACGCTCAGCGGCTGTGCCGCCCCGGTTGCAGGGGTGGTGAAGTGGGCTGTATCAGGAAAGCTCGTGGCGCTGAGCGCGGCTCCCGAAACCGATCTGATCGGCACGTCCGCTACCAAGGACATGGCGGCCGGCGGACTCCCCGGGTTTTTGTTCCCGCCGACGACGCAGCTCTTTTCCGCGGTCGTCATCGACTCCGGAGAGCCTGCGTGGGGCGTTGGCAGGCTGACCAATACCGGAGCGCTTACTTTCTATGCGACACTGGCGCGGGGACCGTTCTCGGCCTCGGGCAGGAAGGGCCTGGACGGCATGACGATGACGTACTGCTACGCATAAAATACGCAATGAAAATCGGGCGACATCCGATAACATCCGACGCATGATGAAGACCCATGATGAATAATAGGACCGTTCTGGTAACGGGCGGCTTTGGATTCCTGGGCCGCGCCATTGCGCGCAAGTACAAGGCGCTCGGCTATCGTGTCGTTGGCGTCGGCAGAGGACATTGGGCGCCGGAGGAGGCGCGAGCGCGCGGGTTCGACGTATGGTTGAACGCCGGGGTGTCACTCTCCAGCCTCATGACACTGAAGGACAAATTCGAGTGCATCGTGCACTGCGCCGGCAACGGATCGGTCGGGTATTCCATCAGCAACCCGTTGCAAGATTTCAACAAAACCGTGCAAAGCACCGCGGATTTATTGGAATATGTGCGGCTCACGGGATGCGAGCCTTTGATCGTTTATCCCTCCAGCGCGGGAGTATACGGCGCAAAGCCGGATGCGCCGATCAAAGAGACGGACGAGTTGAATCCGATTTCTCCCTATGGCGTCCACAAGCGGGTGGCGGAAGAGTTGCTTGCGATGTATTCGCGCGCGTACGGCGTCAAGGTGGCGATCATCCGGTTCTTTTCGATCTATGGCCCCGGGTTGACCAAGCAGCTCCTCTGGGACGCCAGCGTAAAACTGCGGAGCGCGCAACCGCAGTCGCCGGCGCTATTCTGGGGCACCGGCGAGGAGACGAGGGATTGGATATACAGTGAAGATGCGGCGGATCTCGTGGTGTCGGCGTCGAAGGTGCAAGTGCCCTTTACCGTGATCAATGGCGCGGGCGGCATTCGCATGACGGTCAGGGACACTCTCTCCCTGCTGAGCAAGGCGCTGAAGAGCGAGTCTACGTTCAGCTTCAACAACCAGGTGCGCGAGGGAGATCCACGTTTTTACCATGCCGACGTGTCCAGATCCGCGGCGCTTGGCTGGAGCCCGAAATATTCCCTCTCGGACGGCATCCGCCGCTATGTGAGCTGGCTCTCTTCGTACGGCGAGAATGTAGTTTGATAAGGGTCGCATTTTGGTTCGACCGCCCGATCGCATATACGGGCGGACTCAACTACATGAAGAACCTGCTCTATGCAGTATCCCAGGTCAACAACGGCCGCGTGGATCCCTACATATTTTTCAGCGCCGGCATAAACGATCAGCTTGCGCGGCAATTCGCCCCGTTGGCCACTGTGGTGCGCACCCCCGTGCTGGAAAGAAAAAATCCGTGGTGGTATCTGGACCGTGTGCTGTTCAAGGTCTTCGGATCGCAGATCCTGGTGAAGCGTGCGCTGCGCAAGCATGGCGTGCAGGTCCTTTCTCACGCGGTGCAAGTCTCCGGCATCGGCGCGCCGTTTCGGGTGATCTATTGGTTTGCGGATTTTCAGTTCTTGCATTTGCCGGAGCTGTTTCCCGGGCTCGATGTCGATACCGAGATTCGGACAATTCTCAAATCGATCGCGAGATCGGATGCAATCATCGTAAGCAGCCAGGCTGCATACGATGATTTTCGGCGCATTGCACCCGTGGATTGCGTGGCGCGCACCCACGTGCTGCCTTTCGTATCGCAGCCGGATGCCGGCCTCAGCGTCGTGGACGACGATGCCGCCAAACAAGCCATCGAACGCAAGTACGGATTCACGGGCAGGTATTTCTACCTCCCCAATCAATTCTGGGTTCACAAGAATCATTGGCTGGTATTCAAGGCCGTCGCGGAATTGAAGGCGCGGGGCATCGACGTGTTGGTCATTTGCACCGGCAACTTGAACGATTATCGCGTTAAAGGCAGCGACCACGTCGATTCCCTCCGAGCGTTCATTGTCGATAAATCATTGGAGCGGAACGTGCTCATATTGGGATTGGTGCCCTATGAAGACGTATTATTCCTCATGCGCAATTGCGTCGCCGTGATCAACCCTTCGCGATTCGAGGGGTGGAGTTCCACCGTCGAGGAGGCTAAGAGTATCGGCAAGGCGGTGCTGCTGTCCGATATTCCGGTGCATCGGGAGCAAAACCCTGTGGATGGTCGGTATTTCGATCCGGACAACGTCGCTAACCTGGGTTCCAAGATGCTGGAAGCCTGGAGCGACCAGAGCGGCCGCGATGCCGACCGGCGCAAGGCGGCCGCATCCGCCCTGCGCGAGAGGACATTGGCTTATGGGGAACGATACGTGAAATTGGTGGAAGAAATCTTCTCGTGACAACATGATCAATGCCTTGTTCATTGTCATGCTGCTGGAACTGTTCATCGGCGGTGGAGGACGTCTCATACAGTTCGGGCCCCTCACTCTGAGAATGGTCCTGTTCGGGACGTGTCTCATCGTATTCGGATTTGCGGTTTACCTGCGATTGAGACGACTCGATGGTCAACGCCTCGCATTCGGGCTGCTGCTGTTTTATCTGATAGTCCACATATTCGGCTTGATAGTCGGCACCGTAAATGCGGCCGATCCCGCCGATATGTTTCCCGAGTTTCAGCATTCTCTCTATTGGTTGGCGGCCCCGTTCTTTGCCATGGTGCTGCAGTCCCCAATCATGGTTCAGCGCGCATCCGTCATTGTTCGCGTCGCGGGCGTGATTCTGGCGCTGGCTTACTTCATGGTCTTGGCGTTGCTTGCAGTCGGAAAAGTAAGCATTTTGGAAATTCTGCCGCTTTTGCACGATTCAGGCGAGGTTATAGTCCGGGGAGACAACTTTCTTTTTTATAAGGGCTTTTTGTATCTTGGAATTTCAGTCGTTTTTTTTATCGGCCTGCGCGGCCGGTTCTCGACATTTTTTGCCGGCTTCGTCTGGGTGGCATTGGTCTTGACATTGACGCGCGGCTTTCTGTTGTCCACGTCGGTTGCCGTTCTTCTGATGTTGGCGGCCCAAGGCCGACGGTTGGCCGCGACGATCGCTTTGGTCATGATCATGTTCGCCGCCTTCGTGATCGTAATCTACGTGCCTTCGCAGAAGGACGCGTCCTACAGCGCACAACGCTCCGAGTCGACCGACCAGAGAACGCGCGATTTGCTCACGATCGTCGACAATATGACGCCGGAGTCTTTCCTGATCGGCGAGGGCTATGGAGCGCTGGAAAACGATCGACAAGATATAGAAAATAGCTTCCTGTGGGCGCAATGGAAACTCGGTGTGATGGGTCCGGTGTTCTGGCTGACTCCGCTGCTGTTGTGCGGCTACTACTATTTGAAAATTCCCAATCGACGCAAGCACCGGGCCGCAACCGCATTTTTCTTTGGTACGGTACTGGTCTACATCGAGACTTTGACCAATCCGTTTCTCAACAATCCCATCGGGCTCTCTTATGTGTTGGTGGCAATATTCTCGTTGAGAACGTTGTGCAAGCAGTCGCGGTTGGAAGGCGGGCTGTCTCGCGAGCTTGCAACGAGCATCGCGATGTGAGACGGAGCGTGGATCTCTCGCGGTTTGATTCCTTATTCAGGAGCTTGATAGGATACAAAATGATGTTCGTCTCCCAGCATACCCCGCCATACCGACTCATCGAGATCAGGCGACGCATCCGCCTCTGCCCGGCACGGATTTCGTGAAACAGGCCGCGGTCAGCCTACTGAGGCAAACACACCTATTGCCGACCGTCGAGGCCGCACGCTTCGCGCTCTCGTCGATCAAGTCGGCGTACGATAACAGAGCATTTCGCCAGGAAAACCCGGGTCTGGCCCTTCCTCCCCGGCCGCTGATGCACGACGCCTTCAGCCATGTACGGTACCGGACATATTTCGCGACCGGCAACATGGCGGCGACGGCGATTGCGGGCTTGGCGGGCAGGTTTCTGGGGGAAGGGCCGGTAACGGTATGCGAGTGGGGATGCGGTCCCGGTCGCGTAATTCGTCACTTGCCTGGGCTGTTGCCAAAAGAAAGCAAAGTGCTCGGTACCGATTACAATCCCCGATCGATCGCATGGTGTTCCGCAAACCTTCCCGGGAAATACTTCATCAATAAACTTGCCCCGCCGCTCCCCCTCGAGGCGGGTCAGGTCGATCTGCTTTACGCCATCTCGATCTTCACTCACCTTTCGGAGGCGATGCACGAGGAGTGGCTCAAGGAATTGCTCCGGGTCGTCAGGCCCGGAGGAATCATTCTTGTCACGGTCCATGGAGACAGGTGTACCGGAGGTTTGAATGCGCAGGAGCGGGCGGCCTACGATGCGGGCCGCTTGGTCGTGCGAGGCAATGTCAAAGAAGGCTCGCGTATTTTTGTCGCCTACCAAAGTCCGCGCTACATGCACGAGACACTGCTTCGCGGCATCGAAATACTTGCACACAACCCCGAGTACCTGAAAATGGTGGCGGGCGCGCAGGATGTTTATGTTCTTCGGCGACCCGAAACTCTGCAATAGGGGGTGCTGACATGCACGCGCTTAGACCATTACGTAACTATGGATTCATCTACTGCCTTCACCGCGGCTATCAAGTTGCCATGCGGCGTCCTATTCGCGGGCACCGCAGTTACGTCAATTACGTTGCTGGAAAGCGCGGACTCGAAGTAGGCGGCCCGAGCGCCGTATTTCGCGCGGGAGGACTGATCCCGTTGTATGACTTCGTTGGCTCGCTCGATAATTGTAATTTCAGCTCGCAGACTATTTGGGCAAAACACGAAAGTGGCATGACCTTCCACTACTCGGAGAACAAGCCCGCTGGTCGTCAGTACCTGACCGAAGGCGGCGATTTACAGGACATTCCCGACGAAACCTACGACTTCATCCTTTCCTGCCATATGCTCGAGCACAGTGCCAACCCTCTGCGAGCGCTGAAAGCATGGAGACGGGTACTGAAGCCGAACGGCTCGTTGGTGTTGTTGTTGCCGAATAAATCGATGACGTTCGATCATCGAAGGCCCGTCACCTCGCTTGCTCACTTGATTGAAGACTTTGAATCGGGAACCACGGAGGAGGACCTGACACATCTGCCGGAAATACTCCGTTTGCACGATATTGTTCGTGACCCCGAGGCTGGGGGGTATGAAAAGTTCAAGGAAAGGTCTGAGCGGAACGCCGAATTTAGGGGCATGCATCAACACGTCTTTGATCCCCCCCTGGTCCGCGCAATGCTGGAGCGTGCCGATTTCTCGCCCGAGCTACTGCGAACCGCATACCCCAACCACATAATTGCGGTCGCAAGGAAATCAGTCGAGCCTCGGGCCCGTTAAGACCAAGAACCTTTGCGGACCGCTTCCATGACCTACCGCGATGAGCGCACGCGTATTGGAGGTGAGTTCGAACTCGACCTCAATTGGTTTGCGCAGACCGCGGACAAGGCACCCTTGACGCTGCCGTGCGCCCACTTGTATTGGACGGATACCGGACGCTCCGCTCTGTTTCTGCTGGCCATCGATATCCTGCGACGCGGAGGTGAGCCCCTGGTTTGGATCCCTGCCTTCTGTTGCCGCTCGGTCGTGCAGGCCTTTCAGCAAGCGGGTTTTTCCATCCGCTACTTCAGCAGCGCCGAGTTGCACGGCGGGGCGGGGCCCGGACCCCGCCCGTGCGCCGGCCAGACGGTCCTTTTCGTACATTACTTCGGCCACATCAACCGCTACCGGCTTGCACAAGTTGCCGACTGGCGTCGAATAGGGGCCTTTGTCATCGAGGATGCCGCACAGGCGGCGCTCACGCAGGGGGTCGGCTTGGCCGGCCACTACGCGATCACCAGTCTGCGCAAGTTTGTGCCGCAGCCGGATGGCGCGATGATCGGTTCGGAGTTCGAATTGACTTTCTCCACCACTGATCCTGACGAGGAGTTCGTGAGCGCACGGATTCTGGCGAAGCTCATGCGGGGGGCGGGCGCTTCTCCCGAATGCTTCCTGCCGCTCCTGGCGCACACGGAATCCCGCCTGGATACCGAGGCCATCGTACCCAGAAGGCCATCTTGGATAGGCCGACTATTGATGGCGCGTACCGATTTTCCGTCGGTGGCCGAGCGCCGGCGCGTCAATTGGGAGTCACTTCGCGAGTCGCTGCGCGGCTCGCTGAGCTCTCATCTGACGGCGTTGCACGAGGTCGTGGAGGGCGGCGAAGTTCCGCTCGGTCTCGCGGTACGGGTTGGCGGTGGACAGAGAGAGAGCCTGCGGCGATATCTGGCAGATCACTCCATTTTCTGTCCGGTACATTGGCCGTTGGCCCATGTGCCGATGAGTACGGACCTGGCGCTCGACCATGATCTCGCCTCGCAGATATTGACGCTGCCGATCGACCAGCGCATGGAGGAGTCGCATGTGCGCCGGTTCGTTACGTTGTTAAAGCGATTTGTTAAAGCGATATTTTGATCGGTAGCGAAGGGCCGGCCCGTGAAAGCGGCGCCACCGATGCTGGCCGGGCAGACCCAAGAACTCCTGGGTCTGTCGATAGGCGGCCATCCGGCCTATCCCCGGCCATATCGGCTCAGCGGTTCCTTCAGCGCTGTGCGACGAGTTCGTTCCCCGACTGCAGCTTCGCCAGTCCCGCCTGTGTCTCGAGGACCATCTTCTTCAGGTAAGCAATCTCCTGATCCTGAGCGGCGGCATGCACGCTTTGCGCCTCAATCGTCTGCTGCTGCTTCTTAACTTCGTTGAGCAGCATCGGTGCCAGCTCCTCGTAACGCACGCCCTGAATCTTTCCCGAGCCGTCGCGGATCACGAGCTCCGGATAGACTTTGTCGACTTCCTCGGCGATCAAGCCGTATTGCACCGCGCCCTGGGGATCGGTCTTCAAGTGGAAGCTCACCGGGCGAAGCTCCATCAGCTTGTCGGTATTCGAGCCGAGCGACTCGATCGCCGTCTTGTAGCGCTCCGAGGACGCCAAGACCCCTAGTTGGCCGCTCGCTGTCACATAGACGGCGGCACCCGTCACTCGCGTGCCCGAAATTCCGGCGACAAAGGTCTGCGATTGAGCCCCCTCAATGCCGACGCGGATCGTGTAGTTGTCGCCGGCCGCACCCTGGTTTCCGATCTCGATATTGTAGTTGCCGGTCGAGATGTTGAAGCCGGCTCGATATCCGATACCGATGTTGCTGGAGCCGGTGCTGGCGTTGAAGAGTGGTTGAAAGCCAAGGGCGACATTGTAGTTGCCGGTGCTCATGGACCTGAGGCTGGCGTAGCCGCCAGCGGTATTGCCGGAGCCGATGGTATTGGCGACCAGTGAATACGCGCCCAAGCCAGAGTTGTACGCGCCGGTGGTGTTGCTGAGCAACGAGTTGCTGCCGACCGCTGCCAAGTAATTGCCCACGGTACTGTTATAAGCTGCCTCGTAGCCGACGGCTGTGTTATCCGTCCCGCTGGTGTTGCCCCAAAGCGCGTCAAAGCCGGACGCCGTGTTGTCATTGCCGATGTTGTTGTTATACAGCGCGCCGGATCCGTGGGCGGTATTGTAGCTGCCCTGGCCGTTGTACTGCAGCGTCGCGAACCCGCAGGCGGTATTGTAGCCCCCCGTGGTGTTCGCATTGAGCGCGTTATAGCCAAACGCGCTGTTCGCCTGTCCGGTGGTGTTGAATTGCAGCGCCTGGCTGCCAACCGCCGTGTCCCACTGTCCGGTGGTGTCGGCTGCGAGTGCGACGTCCCCGAAGGCAGTGTTGTTGTTTGCCTCCGTGGGGCCCGAAGTGATGCTATGCAGCGCGTTGGTGCCGCCGGCAGTGTTGAAATTGCCATCGGAATTGGTAGGGTTCGGCGGCGGCTGGGCGATCGCGGCCTGCATAATGGTGGTCAACCCAAGCAACAAGATGGGGGAGCGCAAATTGGAATGTGTCACGACATTATCCCTTTAAGTGATTATGTTTACTGTTGGCGGCCAAATCAGTTGTCCTCAGCAGCATGAAAATTTTTGACGACATGATGGTGCTCAACGATGGGAACAAAGCCTGTATGAAGTTATCGGCCTTGGCGCCGACCCATTGCGGGATTTTTCTGACACCGGCCCCTCCCATCAAGCCAACCACAATATGTCCAACTCGGTAGCGGCCCCTGTCGGCAAGCCGTTCAGTCTGGCCGCATCCATCGTTCTGTACAGAACGCCCATGTCCGGCATCGCTACATTGTTGGCACAGTTGAAACGAGCCGGTACCGCGAAGATTTTCGTGATCGACAACAGTCCTCCGGGGTTCGACACGACCGCGGACCGATATGGGTCCGAGATGGTCGAGAGGATTTGCACCGGTCGCAATTTAGGTTATGGAAAGGCGCACAACATCGCCATCGCCCGCTCCATTGAAACCTACGAGTACCATCTGATTTGCAACCCGGACATTTCGATTCCGCCGGGCACGATCGCCGGCCTCGTCGATTTCATGGAGAGCCATCCGGACGTGGGCTTGTGCATGCCCAAGCTCCTCGGGGCCGACGGCCAAATGCAGTATTGCTGCCGCAGATCGCCGCTCCTCCTGGATTACCTGAGTCAGATCGTGGCGCCGCACACCTGGGGCCGGAGGCGCAAGGAGGACCTCGAGATGCGATCGCAAAATTACGACGAGCGCATGGAGGTTCAATGCTTATCCGGATGCTTCATGCTCTTTCGCAGCGACGTGCTGCGGCGATTGGGGGGGTTCGATGAGCGCTTCTTCCTGTATTTCGAGGATTTCGATCTGTCCCTGCGATCGAGTTTGATTGCGAAGAATGTTTATTATCCCGCCGCAAGCGTCATCCATGAACGGCAAAGCGCGCATAGAAGATCATGGCGCCTGAAGAGGGTGTTCGCGAGATCGGCGTTCGATTACTTTCGCAAATGGGGATGGTTCTCGCCGAGTATTCGGACACCTACGGAGCGGTGAGCGGCCAACTTTGGCCGGCCAAGCGTGCCTGCCATCGGGATCTCTCCCGGCCACGGCGTGCTTGTAGCTTTTACCGGGTCGATAGGTAACCGCAGTTTCATGGGGCTTGGACCTGTTCTGAGCCATAATGAGCGGCGCGCGCGGGCGCAGGAGCTTCGGAGGGTGAATTTTGAGTAAGACTGCACTGATCACGGGGATAACCGGCCAGGATGGGGCCTATCTGGCGGAATTGCTGCTCGCCAAGGGCTATTTCGTGCACGGCATCAAACGTCGCGCGTCATCCTTCAACACCGATCGCATCGACCATCTGTACCAGGATCCGCACGACAAGAACGTGCGCCTCAGGTTGCACTATGGGGATTTGACTGATTCGACCAACCTCATCCGGATCATTCAGGAGGTGCAGCCCGACGAGGTCTACAATCTCGCGGCTCAGAGTCACGTCGCAGTCTCGTTCGAGACTCCAGAATACACCGCAAATTCCGATGCGCTTGGCACACTGCGAGTGCTGGAAGCCATTCGGATCTTGGGGCTCGAGAAGAAAACGCGATTCTATCAGGCCTCGACCTCGGAAATGTTCGGCAAGGTGCAGGAGATTCCGCAGCGGGAGACGACGCCCTTTTACCCGCGGTCCCCGTACGGTGCGGCAAAGGTTTACGCGTATTGGATGACGGTCAACTATCGAGAGGCGTACGGATTATTCGCCTGCAACGGAATCCTGTTCAACCACGAATCGCCCATGCGCGGCGAAACCTTCGTGTCGCGCAAGATCACCCGGGCACTGACCCGCATTCACGTCGGTCTGCAGGATTCGATGCATCTCGGCAATCTCGACGCACGGCGCGACTGGGGCCATGCGCGCGATTATGTCCGCGCCCAATGGCTGATGCTGCAGCAGCCAGTTCCGGATGATTTCGTCATCGCCACGGGCTCGCAGTACTCGGTGCGGGATTTCGTCGTCGCCGCAGGGGCCCTGCTCGGGATGAAGCTCGAATGGCGCGGTGAAGGGGTGGAGGAAACGGGCGTCGACACCGCCTCCGGACGCACGCTCGTGAAGGTGGACCCGCGCTACTTTCGTCCCACCGAGGTGGAGACGCTGCTCGGTGACCCATCCAAAGCTCGTGAGAAGTTGGGTTGGATCGCGGAGACCGGATTCCCCGAACTCGTGGCCGAAATGGTGGAGTCGGATCTGGAGGTGGCCAAGCGCGACGCCATGGTCGCGAAACAGGGATACAAAGTTTACAGTCATCACGAGTGATCAAGGTGCAGCGAACGAAGGCCTCCAAAATCTACGTGGCCGGCCATTTGGGGCTCGTCGGGTCCGCGGTGGTGCGCGCTCTCGGGGCGCGGGGCTACAGCAATCTCGTGCTGCGCTCACGCCATGAACTGGATCTCACCGATCAATCGGCGGTCAGGCGATTCTTCAAGGACGAGCGGCCGGAGGTGGTGATCATGGCCGCGGCGCGGGTTGGCGGCATCAACGCGAACAAATCTCATCCGGCACTGTTCATTCGCGACAATTTATTGATTCAGGATAACGTCATCGACGCCGCGCACGGCGCGGGCGTCGGGAAGTTCGTGTTCCTCGGATCGAGCTGCGTGTATCCCAAGCTCGCCCCGCAACCAATCAAGGAAGACTACCTACTCACGGGCCCGCTCGAGCCCACCAACGAGTGGTACGCGATCGCGAAGATCGCCGGCATCAAAATGTGCCAGGCTTACCGCCGGGAATACGGTTTCGACGCAATCTCGCTGATGCCGACCAATCTGTACGGACCCGGTGACAACTTCGACCTCGAGCATTCGCACGTGCTGCCCGCGCTGATCCGCCGTTTCCACGAGGCCAAGCAGCGCGGCGATGAGCAGGTGACCGTGTGGGGAACCGGCACACCGCGCCGCGAATTCCTGCATGTCGATGATCTCGCCGACGCGCTGGTCCATCTGATGGAAAATTACGATGGGGAGTCCATCGTCAATATCGGCTGGGGCGAGGACATTTCCGTGCGCGAGCTCGCCGAGCTCGTGCGGTCGGTGGTCGGCTATGAGGGGAAGCTTGCCTTCGACCCGACGAAACCGGATGGAACGCCCCGCAAATTGCTCGACGTAGCGCGCCTTCAGGCACTTGGTTGGCGCCCAAAAATTGGCCTTACCCAGGGAATCGAGTCGACCTACCGCTGGTTCGCGGACCATGTCGGTTCGGCCCGATTGTAGGAGTCGACGGCGGCGGCCGGTAATCGAGGCGAATCTCATCCGTGAGCGCACCAAACCTCAATGACGGCGGTCCGCTCGCCGGTCACGAAGGCGCCAGCGTGTTGGTAACGGGCGCAAGCGGCTTCGTGGGCACCCACCTCTGTGCGATGCTCGCTGACCACGGCTGGCGCGTGGTTGCGGCAAGCCGCAGTCCCGTAAGTGATTTCCACAACGGGCGCATCAAGCCAGTCGTGTTGTCGCTGTCCTCGGACCCGAGCGCATGGCAGTCAGCGCTCAGCTCCGTGCACTGCGTCGTTCATTTGGCCGCGCACGTGCATCGTTTGGGGCGACGGGAGCGGTCAGCCACGACCTTCGACGAAGTCAATGTGCAGGGATCGCGATTCGTGGCCGAACAGGCGGCGCAGGCCCGGGTGCGTCGATTGGTGTACTTGAGCAGTATCAAGGTCAACGGCGAGGGGGCGGGCGATACCGCCTATCGCCCGCAAGACGTGCCGCTGCCAACCGATGCGTATGGCGAGTCGAAGTGGAAGGCAGAGTTGGCCCTGCACGAGGTTTGCGCGCGCGAAACAATGGAACTCATCGTCATACGGCCGCCGCTGGTCTACGGCCCCGGGGTGCGCGCCAATTTTCGGCGCCTGATGCGCTGGGCGAGCCTCGGCGTGCCCCTGCCGTTTGCGTCGATCGACAATCGGCGAAGTCTGGTCAATGTCTGGAATTTGGCGCACTTCATCGAGACGTGCTTGATTCACGCAAAAGCTCCCGGCAATACCTTCCTGCTGTCGGACGGCGAGGATCTCTCCACCCCGGCACTGATCCGCAAGATTTCCCGTCTGATGGACAAGCCCGCACGGCTGTTTGCCTTTCCACCGCGCGCCATGCTGCAGCTGTCGCGAATGGTCGGCCTGGGAGCGGAGATCCGTCGCCTGTGCGAGTCCTTGAGAGTTGACTCCACAGAGGCCCAAGCCACACTGGGGTGGCGGCCGATCGTCGGGGTCGAGGAAGGCTTGGCGCGGACGGTGGCCGCGTATCGCAGGGAACTGAATCGATGAATCAGACGACTGCCCTCATCGCCTCAGCGGCTGTCGTCATCTCCTCGGCGACCACTGAGTTGATGCGCCGGTATGCGTTGCGCCGCAATCTGCTCGACGTTCCCAACGCGCGAAGCTCACACGCCGTGCCGACGCCGCGCGGTGGCGGCGTCGGGATCGTGGTGGCGTTTTTCGTGACGGCGCTCGTGCTCGCGATGACCGGTCAAATCGGTGCCCGACTGCTGGCTGCGTTGCTGCTGGGCGGCGGGATGACCGCCCTGATCGGATTTTTGGACGACAGGCGACCGCAACCCGCCCGCATACGCTTCCTGGTGCACGCGTGCGCTGCCGTTTGTGCGGTGATGCTGATCGGTAGCATGCCGGATCGGGTGCTGCTGCATTGGGGGTTGCAGGTCGCGTGGATAGGCTTCGTGCTCACCGTAATAGCGGTGGTATGGGTCACGAATTTGTTCAACTTCATGGATGGAATAGACGGCATCGCTGCGGCCGAAGCGGTCTTCGTGGCGGGGGCGGGCGCCGCATTCAACGCTTGCTACGGCGGCGACTCGGGGCTGACCGCCGCATTTTTGTGCCTCGCCGGCGCGAGTCTGGGATTTTTGTTCCGCAACTGGCCGCCCGCGAAGATTTTCATGGGCGACGTAGGCAGCGGATTCGTAGGCTTCATGCTGGCGGCCTTGGGACTTGCGGCAAGCCAGCCCGGCACATTTCCCATCGAGGTCTGGATCATATTGGGCGGTGCTTTCTTCGTCGATGCCACGCTGACTTTGATCATGCGAATTGCGCGCGGCGAGCGCTGGTATGAAGCGCATAGGAGCCATGCCTACCAGCGCCTGGCGCGGCGCTGGAACGCTCATCTGCCCGTCACGCTGCTGCTGACGATCATCAACCTTTTCTGGCTGCTTCCTTGGGCGATCTGCGCGGCTTCGTATCCGGCACGGGCGTCGTTGAGTCTTGCGGCTGCGCTGTTGCCGTTGGCGGCGGCCGTGGTGGCGTGCAATGCGACCCGTGAATCGCCGACCTGAGCGGTTGGAAGTTGTTAAGAACTGTTAACGTGCGGCGGCGTTGCGGGCGGGCGTAGCAGCGCCGCGTCCGGCGCTGCTGCTTTGTATGTTTTTCAGCGGATTCGCCGCACTGGAAAGCGCTATTGCACTCGTCTGTCGAAGAAGCGCGACGTCGGCATCCGGCTACAATGATGTCCGATATAGACCCTATCCAAGCAGCGGGTCAGGCTCGTAGACTCAAATTCTTGTTCAGTCAACCGCTCGCTCTGTGGCGCGTTGACGATAATTGCGATAACGAGGCATCTCCGCGCGTCTTTTTCTGTACACTTGCGCGAGGAAAGGCGGCATCTCGCATCGAGCGAACGATGGCCCGACGGGGCGGGTTGATCAGACATGGAGGCTCGCGTTGAGAGCGAATTTGAACGCCAGTGACGATTATCTCAGGCGCGCGGTAGAGTGGCCGCGCTCGACCAAGAGGCTCATCACGCTCTGCGCCGATTCGATCATGATGCCCCTCGCGCTGTGGTCGGCCATCAGCCTGAAGGCCGGCCGTCCGCTCTTCGATGCTCACGATTGGCCGGCGTATGTCGCCGTCGTGGCGATCAGCATCCCGACCTTCGTTCGCCTCGGCCTTTATCGGGCCGTGATCCGTTTCATAGGCCACAAGGCGGTGTTCGCGGTCGCCTTGGCGGTGCTCGTCAATGGTTGCCTGCTGGGACTTCTGGGGGCTTTTACGACCATGCCGGCGTTGTCCTGGAGCGTGGTGACCATCTATTCCTGCCTCTCGCTGCTTTACGTGGCCGGCTCCCGCTTCGTGGTCCGCTTCTATTTCTTGACCCGCTACATCCAGCCGACCGAGGCGCGGGTGGCCATCTATGGAGCGGGAGATGCCGGCGCGAGACTGTCGTCCGTGCTGTCGACCACCCGCGCCTTCGACCCCCTGGTGTTCGTCGACGACAACCGCAGCCTCCACGGGCGCAGCGTCAACGGCATCAAAGTCTATTCGCCGGACGAGCTGCCGGACCTCATCAAGGACCGGCATATCGATCGGGTGCTGCTCGCATTGCCGTCCCTCACGCGCAGGCGACGCCGCGAGATATTGAGTGCGCTCGAACCGTTGAGCGTGCACGTCCAAACCGTCCCCGAGTTCGAGCAGCTGGTGACCGGCAAGGCCAACGTGGAGGACATCCGCGAGGTCGACGTGTGCGACCTATTGGGACGCGATGCCGTGCCGCCGAAGGCAGGCCTGTTCGAGGCCTGCATCCGCGACAAGGTGGTGATGGTGACCGGTGCCGGCGGCTCGATCGGATCGGAGCTGTGCCGTCAGATCGTTGGTCTCGGGCCGAAGCGGCTGGTGCTGTTCGAGATGTCCGAACTCGCGCTCTACAACATCGAGCGCGAGCTGCGCACGGCCGCCGAGCAGGCATCGCTGCAGGTCGATCTCGTCGGCTTGATCGGCAACGGGCACCACAAGATCCGAATGCGCGACATCCTGCTGACGTATCGCGTACAGACCGTTTATCACGCGGCCGCCTACAAACATGTTCCGATCGTCGAGCAGAACGTGATCGAGGGCATTTTCAACAATGTGATCTCGACCTGGAACACGGCGGAGGCGGCGCACGAGACCGAGGTCGAGACCTTCGTGCTGGTGTCGACCGACAAGGCCGTGAACCCGACCAATGTGATGGGCGCAACCAAGCGCTTCGCGGAGATGGTGCTGCAGGGTCTGCACCGCCGCGGGACCAAGACGCGGTTCTGCATGGTGCGGTTCGGCAACGTACTCGCCTCCTCGGGGTCCGTCGTTCCGCTCTTCAACGAGCAGATCAAAGCCGGCGGTCCGGTGACCGTCACCCATCCGGAAGTGATCCGCTCTTTCATGACCATCCCGGAGGCGGCGCAGCTCGTCATCCAGGCCGGCTCCATGGCGGACGGCGGCGAGGTGTTCGTGCTCGACATGGGCAAGCCCGTGCGGATCTGCGATCTGGCCAAACGCATGATCCACTTGATGGGACTGACCGTGCGCGACGAACAGCATCCGGACGGCGACATCGAGATCGCCTACACCGGCCTGCGCCCGGCCGAGAAGTTGTATGAGGAACTGTTGATCGGCAATAACGTAACCGGTACGCAGCACCCGATGATTTTGCGCGCCATCGAGCATTCGCTGCCATGGGAGCGAATTCAATGGATGCTGGACGAGATCGTGGGCGCCATGGGCCGCTTCGATTGCCAGCGGGCGCTGCAGCTGCTGAGCGATGTGGTGGTGGAGTACAAGCCTGCGCCCGAGTCGCACGACCTGGTCTGGGCCCGCCAAGCCGTGCTAACGTCGGACGATCGCAAGGTCACCAACCTGAAGGTCCGCCGTGTCGCCCGAAGTTCCACGCCACCCAGTACGGGACCCACCGATACCGCGCATCCGTGATGCTGTGATCTTACAGCCGGTTTGGATTGTAACTAATTGACTAAACGCAGTATTCTAGTGACCGGTGGCGCCGGTTACATCGGCAGTCATGTAGTCCGGCAATTGACCGAAGCCGGCGAACGTGTGGTCGTTCTCGACAACCTCGGCAAGGGCTTTCGGCAGGCGGTGATCGGCGCGGAACTCATTGTCGGCGAAGTGGGCGATGCGGCGCTGGTGTCGAAGCTCCTGGCGGAGCACGAGGTCGATACCGTGATGCACTTTGCCGCGCACACCATCGTGCCCGAATCGGTGGCGCTGCCGCTCAAGTACTACGGCAACAACACCTGCTCGAGCCGCACCCTGTTGCAGGCGTGTCTCGACCACCGCATCCAACACTTCGTTTTTTCCTCCACGGCGGCCGTGTACGGCATTCCCGAGGAGGGGTACGCGAGCGAGGAGTCCCCCACACGCCCGATCAATGCCTACGGGACATCGAAGCTGATGACGGAATGGATGCTCCGCGACGTGGCGGCGGTAAATCCGCTCAAATATGTGGCACTGCGCTACTTCAACGTGGCGGGATCCGACCCCTCGGGCCGGATCGGCCAGACGACGCCGGGGGCGACGCTCCTCACCAAGGTGGCGTGCGAGGCCATGGTGGGCAAACGGCCCCACCTATCCATCTTCGGCACCGATTACCCGACACCCGATGGCACCGGCGTGCGCGACTACTTGCACATCGAGGACCTCGCCTCGGCGCACTTGCGGGCGCTCGGCTACCTCCGCGCCGGCGGCCGCCCGACCACCTTGAACGTGGGGTACGGCCACGGCTACTCGGTGCGCGAGGTGCTGGCCATGGTCGAATCGGTGGGTGGCAAGAAGCTCGAGATCCGCGAGGAGCCGCGTCGCGCGGGCGACCCGGCGTACCTGGTCGCGCGCGCTGAGCGCATCCGCGCGGAGCTCGGCTGGGAACCGCGTTACGATGATTTGCAGGCCATCGTATCGAGCTCACTCGCCTGGGAGCGCAAGCTCCAGCGGGAGCCTTGGACGCCGGGATGAGCCTCGAGGGCCGGAGCGGCTTTACTTAGCCTCCCAAAACCGCTACGCTTTCAAACCTTTTTTCCTGTTAAATCAGAAGATTACGGATGCGAATCACCATCTTCGGCTCAGGCTACGTGGGCTTGGTCACGGGCGCCTGTCTGGCTGACGCCGGCAACCACGTGCTTTGCGTGGACGTTGATCAGCGCAAAGTCGAGATGCTCAAGGCGGGTGACATACCGATTCATGAGCCGGGTCTCGAGGCTGTGGTCACGCGCAATGCCGCCGCCGGCCGGCTTACCTTCACCACCGACGCCAAGGAGGGGGTCGATCACGGGGTGTTCCAGCTCATCTCGGTGGGTACGCCCCCCGACGAGGACGGCTCGGCGGATCTGCGCTATGTGCTCGCGGTCGCCCGTACCATCGGCGAGCACATGACCGAGTACAAGGTCGTGGTCACCAAGTCGACCGTGCCGGTGGGTACCGCCGACAAGGTCCAGCGCACGGTCGTGGAGGCGTTGCAGGCGCGCGGCGCGGACGTCGACTTCGATATGGTCTCGAACCCTGAGTTTCTGAAGGAGGGGGCGGCGATCACGGATTTCATGAAGCCCGATCGCATCGTCGTCGGTACCTCGAGCGCTCGCGCGGCGGACCTCATGCGCACGCTGTACGAGCCCTTTACCCACAACCGCGACCGCATGATCGTCATGGACCTGCGCTCCTCCGAGCTCACCAAATATGCCGCGAACGCCATGCTCGCGACCAAGATCAGCTTCATGAACGAACTCGCGAATCTCGCCGAGGAGCTCGGCGCCGACATCGAGGCGGTGCGCGTCGGCATCGGCGCGGATCCGCGTATCGGCACGGCGTTCATTTATCCGGGCGTCGGGTACGGCGGCTCCTGCTTTCCCAAAGACGTGAAAGCGCTCAAGCGCTCCGCCGAGGAGGTCGGCTATCCGGAAAGCCTTTTGACCGCGGTCGAGGCAGTCAACGAGCGCCAGAAGACCGTGCTGTACGCCAAGATCCAAGCGCACTTCGGCAATCTTCGGGGCAAGACGATTGCGCTCTGGGGACTCGCCTTCAAGCCCAATACCGACGACATGCGGGAGGCGTCGAGCCGCGTCCTGATGGAGGCGCTTTGGGCCGCGGGCGCCAAAGTCCGCGCGTACGATCCCGTCGCGACCGCCGAATGCGCCAGAATTTACGGCGAGCGCGCGGACCTCGTGCTCTGCAAAACCGGCCCCGATGCCCTCGAGGGGGCGGACGCGCTCGCGATCGTCACCGAGTGGCGCGAATTTCGCAGTCCCGACTTCGAGCACATGCGCTCGGCGCTGAACACGCCGGTGATCTTCGACGGACGCAATCTTTACGATCCGGTGCACATGGAGCGAGCCGGCTTCAGCTACTATGCGATCGGCCGCGGCAAGCGGCCAGGGTGAGTGCGCTATGAAACTGACTCCCGTGATCCTGTCCGGGGGAGCCGGTACCCGGCTTTGGCCCCTGTCCCGCGAGATGTACCCCAAGCAGCTGTTGGCGCTGACCGGCAAGCAAACCATGCTGCAGGAGACGGCGCTGCGCCTGGCGGGCGTCGAGGGCGCCGGCGGCCCGGTGATCGTGTGCAACGAAGCGCATCGATTCACGGTAGCCGAGCAGATCCGCACCCTCTCCATGCGCGCGGCCGCCATACTGCTCGAGCCGGTCGGCCGAAACACCGCTCCGGCGGTGGCGCTCGCCGCGCTGCAGGCCCAGAAACAAGATCCCGATGCCGTGCTGCTGGTCGCGCCCGCCGACCACGTGGTGCGCGACGTGCGCATCTTTCAGCAGGCTGCGACGGTCGCATCCGAGCTCGCGCTGAAGGGTAAATTGGTCACGTTCGGCATCGTCGCGCATGCGCCCGAGACCGGCTATGGCTACATTCGACGCGGCGACGGCAGCGGCCCGGCGTACCCGGTGGCCGAGTTCATCGAGAAGCCGCCGCTCGATCTCGCGCGTCAATTCGTCGCCTCCGGCGATTATTATTGGAACTCGGGCATGTTCGTGTTCAAAGCGAGCCGATATCTCGACGAGCTCGGCGCGTTCGCGCCCGACATCCTGGAGGCGAGCAAGGCGGCGTTCGAGGCGGCCACCACGGATCTGGATTTCGTGCGCATCGACAAAGCGGC
>Ga0187863_10000183_pt1 | contig 55140 bp, 43 predicted proteins | sample June2016WEW_11_1_FD_132975 | JGI IMG/M metagenome (GOLD analysis project Ga0187863, IMG submission 132975) | Peatland microbial communities from SPRUCE experiment site at the Marcell Experimental Forest, Minnesota, USA - June2016WEW_11_10 | ecosystem: Environmental > Terrestrial > Soil >...
GGAATGCCTTCGAGAATTATGGCAATGGACTAGCACCCCTCCCGCTTGGTCTCGGTTTCGTTTTGTTCGGCCTGCGCCCAGTACTAGACTCTGCAGCCGAGCATGCCGCGCTGCTGCGCTGTGCCAGAGAACGATCAACGCTGGTTGAAATCGGAGTCGTGGAGGGCGTATCAGCGCTGGCCCTCCGAGATGCGGTGTCCGCCGAGGGAACGTTCCACCTGACTAGCCGCGAAACATATTGGGGGGTCGGAGCATGACCCTTTCCAGCGAGTACGACGGGTGGCATGAGCGAGTCTTCCAATCCGCGCCCGGGCACCCGGACGAAAATAGCCCCTGGTACAACCTTGTTCTGGAATACCTGATTCCTGTCACGGGCAAGCGTGTTCTCGAAGTTGCCTGTGGCCGCGGTGGCTTCGTCAAGCTGCTGACGTTAAAGGGTGGGGTCATGTTTGGCGCCGATTTCTCAAGCACGGCCCTGGGAATCGCCCGGCGGAAAACATTAGAGGATTGCGGCGAAGGTATCCACGCCAGATTCACGCAAGCGGATGTACAGCAGCTTCCCTACGCGAAAGAGTCGTTTGACATCGTAATATCTTGCGAAACGATCGAGCATGTCCTGGACCCGCTCTCTGCCGTCATGGAGATGGCACGTGTCTGTCGCACAGGCGGCCTGCTTTATCTGACGACCCCGAACTATTTCAACGCAATGGGTCTTTATTACGTATATACGCGCATTCGAAAACGTGACGTCATCCCCAAATTCGATCAACCTTTGAATCGGATTTTTCTGTTTCCGGAGGTCCGCAGTTTGGTCCGACGCTGTGGGTGGAAAATCATTCGTTCCGATGGGACGGTCCACCAATTTCCGATCTGGCCAGGCCACAATCCCGTGGCCCTCCCATGGCTGGAATCGAACCGGCACCTGCGGCGGGTCCTGAAGCCGTTTGCCTATCATTACTTTATAATGTGCAGAAAGGAAAAGGCATGAAGTTAGAGATATCGATTGTAACCGGCGTCGCTCCGAGCGTGAGATCGGTGCCGCACGGTGATATTGGAAGATGCTGGTACGATGAGTTGAGGCCCAGGACGTGACGAACAAGCAGAACGGCACATTTGTTGGGGGAGAAGTCGCCCCTCCAGGCCCTCGGCGAGCCGATGACGAGCTGGGCCTTCTCGACCGAAACTACTCGGCAACGACTCTGACGAGGGCGCTGGCGCGAAAGGTACGGCGGAAGCTGTTCGGGCTGCCGCTTGAAATTGAGCCGGCTTTTCGCTTTGGCTACCTCATTTTCGACCGCCCGGATTTGGATGGGGGAGGTTCTGGTTTTGGTCAGGATTATATTCGGGTGCTCAACGAGATCGGCTTGCATGAATGTGATCGGCTATTTGAGTTCTGCGCCGGGCCCGGATACATTGGTTACTCCCTCTTGGCCCGTGGCTTTTGTAAACATGTCACGCTCGCCGATGTAAATCCAACTGCTGTTCAGGCAGCCCAGAGGACAGCGGATTTTAACGGCATCGCGGACCGGGTCACCGTTTATTTGTCCGATGGCCTCGAGCAAATTCCCGCTGGCGAAAAATGGGACCTCGTTGTGGGCAACCCTCCTCATTTCCTCGAGTGGAACGGAGAATTACGATGCGAGGACCCTGATTGGAAGATTCATAGGATGTTCTATTTGCGAGTAAAGCGCTTTTTAAATCCGGGCGCGCGAGTAATACTTCAGGAAAACGCGCGCGGCTCAAGCGCCGAAGTTTTCGCCCCGATGATTCAAGCGGGCGGGGGCAAGCACATGCAAACGCTCCCAGGACCAGATATCGGTGATGGCGTCAAAATGTACTACATCTTGAGTCAGTGGGATTGAGGACGCGTTCGATACCGTGCCCGATGTGGGTCTCACCAGTTACCTCGCATTAGTGTTGGCAGCCCTTTGGCGTCGGTAGCAAAGTGACAATTCTATGTTAGGAGCAAGACCAAGAAGAATGTCTAACCGTTGTGGGGAAGTGACTTGCAGATCTTGATTGCTATTGGCGTGCCGCGTCAGCAGGAGGCAGGCGCCGCAGCGGTAGTGCTGAACCACGCGCAGGAGCTCGAGAAACGGGGGCACCGCGTCGACTGCTGGTTCCTCGACGACGTGCTCGTACGGTCAGGCCGTCCCAGGCGTTTCGATGCGCTGATTTTCGCTTTCTGCGTCGCGAAACGGATCATACAGTCAAAGGGGAAATATGATGTGGTCAACATCCACGCTCCCTGGGGTTGCGTCTACGGCGTCTGGCGCCAGCTCGCGCGCCCCGCTGGCGCGCCGCGCTACGTGATGACCATGCAGGGAAGTGAGGATCGTTTCGTCCAGGCCATGCGTGTGGAGCATCGCCGTGGCCGCGCTTCGAACTTCGGCCTCAAAAACCGTTTCTGGCACCGGCTCTACCACCAGACGATGTACGATTTTTCAATTAAGACCGCTGACTACGGCGCCGTGGCGAATCGCGAGGGCTGGATCCAGTCCGAACTCAAATACGGCCGTGAGCCCGGGCGCATTTGGTTCGTACCAAATGGAACCGAGGCGCGATTTTTCTTAGATCGCGTGTACGCGAATAAACCAAAGGTCGGGTTGCTATATGTTGGCACCTGGCTCGAGCGCAAGGGCGTCTACTACCTAGCCGAAGCATTCCGCATATTGGCCGGCAAGCTGTCCGGCGTCCATCTGACGGTTGTCGGCTGTTTGCTCCCCGAGGAGGAAGTCCGCAAGTCGTTCGCGCCGACAACACAGGATCGCTTAACGGTTATGCCCTTCGTCGCACGCGACCAAATGCCGTCCCTCTACGCGGCGCACGATGTCTTCGTTTTTCCGTCACTCGTCGAAGGAATGCCGCTGACGCTTCTCGAAGCCATGGCCTCAGCCATGCCGGTTGTGACCACGGAAACCAGCGGGATGGCGGATGTAGTTGAACACGGCGTCAATGGCCTGCTCGTGCCGCCCGCGAATTCCGAAGCCTTGGCGGATGCAGTCGAACGAGTTTGTTTGTCGGCTGATCTGCGGAAACAGCTTGGCCAAGCAGCCCAGGCCACCACTCGTCACTACACGTGGGACCGCATCGCGCTAAAGCTTGAGGGCATTCTGAACCTCGCTGCGGGCAATGGCAGGAATTGAGCGGCCATAGCCTGTCTCGAAAGCGGACATCGGAGGACGAAATTTGAAGTACGCATTATTGAACTTGCCGGCTAGTTCGGGCGCGAAATCGAGTTACGACGATGCCTTCGCGTCCTGGCTTCGTTCTCCCGTTTACGCGTGGCTCGGACTGAGGCCAGCGCTCGCGCAACATACGGCGGCCGAACATGCGGCGATCCGACGCTGGGCAGCGGGACGCTCCAGCCTCGTGGAAATCGGCGTTGCGGAAGGCGTTTCGGCAATGGCACTTCGGGAAGGCATGGCTGAGGATGGCACGCTATACTTGATCGACCCGTTCCACCTGAGCCGCGCTCCGGCTTTGAACTTCATGAAGCGCACTGCCCGACGCGCGGTCGGCAACTGCCGCCGAGGAAATGTTGTCTGGATCGAGAAATTCAGCCAGGAAGCGGCCCGTAGTTGGAATGCGGCTATCGATTTGGTCCTGATCGACGGGGACCATTCGGAATCCGCCGTCGAGCGTGATTGGAATGACTGGAGTCCTTTTGTGCAGCCCGGAGGCGTCGTGATTTTTCATGACGCTCGTGTTTTCGAAGGTGGATGGACAGGCTCGGACTGGGGACCTGTCCGGCTCGTCAACAGATTGTTCCGGTATGAGCAGAACCCGAAATGGACGATTGCCGAAGAGGTTCACTCTCTGTTGATTGCGGAGCGACGCAAGAGATGAAGTGGATCCGAGACTCAGGCTGTAAAACATGATTTCGCTCGGCATCAACTATTCTCAGATGCATGACTCCTCCGCGTGCATCGCGCGCGATGGTGAAATACTCTTTGCCATCGCGGAGGAACGCCTCAGCCGGGCAAAACACGATGCGCGGTTCCCGGCACTCTCAATTCGCGCTTGCCTCGATTTCGCAAGAATACGCCCAGACGAACTCGAGCTGATTTGCCAGGGCTGGTCACGACCGCGCGTCGCTTTTCTACACGATCTTAGCTGCTACGCGTCCGGTAAACAGCCAGCGGATTCGCGAGCGCTGCTCAACTCGACTCGCCACTTCGTCAGCATGTGGCACCAACGGGGCGGCGAAAATCGTTTCCGGCAGTTATTCGGCCCAATAAAAGGGCGCTTTCGCTTCGTGCACCATCATCTCGCACACGCCATCAGCGCCTATGCTTTTTCGGGATTCGCTGATGCTGCGGTTCTCGTCATTGACGGTCGCGGCTCGTGGGAAGCTACTTCGCTCTGGAATGGACGAAATGGCCGGCTCGAACACGTCTGGACAATTCCGTGGCCGAATTCGCTCGGCCTTTTTTATGCGCAGTTCACGCACTATCTCGGCTTCCAGCCGTACAGCGACGAGTGGAAGGTCATGGGCCTCGCTCCGTACGGCGAGCCGAAAATAAATCTGCGTGACTTCATTATCCCCGACGACAATCCTTATCGTGTCAGTACGCGGCTCCTCATCGGAAAGAATTCCGCTCCGAGCTCTCAGATTGAGGCGCGTTTGGGCCCGAGGCGCGTACCCGAATCAGAAATTGACGCACGCCACAAGAATCTCGCGTTTGCCGTGCAGGACGCTTGCGAGGAGGCCATGCTGACACTTGCGCGAGCCGCCGTGGTGAAGACCGGTTGCCGCAATCTTTGTCTCGCGGGAGGCGTTGCGCTGAATTCCAAAGCCAACGGAAAGATCCTCGCCTCGGGAATCGTGGACGATATTTTTGTTCAACCAGCCTCAGGCGACGACGGCGTCTGTCTGGGTGCCGCTCTGGCTCCGTATCTTGATGCCGGGGGCAAGTTGCCGGTTCGTAAAATGCGCCACGTGTATCTGGGTTCGGAAAGCTCAGATGGCGAGATCGAGAAGGCATTACAAACATATAAGCTCCGGTCGACGCGAGTGGCCGACCCTGCCCGTGCTGCAGCTGAAATGCTCGCCAACGGAAAAATCCTCGGCTGGTTTCAGGGGCGCATGGAATTTGGCCCGCGCGCACTGGGCAACCGTTCGATTCTCGCCGACCCACGGGACCCGGAGATGAATGCAAAAGTGAACAACGCTGTTAAATTTCGTGAGTGGTGGCGTCCGTTTGCACCATCTCTGCTCGCCGAAGTCGCCGGAGAATATCTAGAATCTGCCACCGATTCTGCATTTATGGTTTTGACGGCGCAGGTAAGGCCTGAAAAGCGCAGCATTATACCGTCGGTCACTCACGTGGACGGCAGCGCGCGGCCACAGACCGTTGAGCGCGACGTCAACCCGCTCTATTGGAGGCTGATTCACGAATTTGGCCTGCGAACGGGGGTGCCCGTAGTGATGAACACCTCCTTCAACCTGCGCGGCGAGCCTATTGTTTGCACACCTACCGATGCGATCCGGACATTTTTCAGCTCAGGCCTAGACTCTCTGGTGATCGGCAACTTCGTGCTGGAGAAATAACCTGTCTCGCGCGCGCAAATGGATGGGCGAGTTGATGTTGCATACTCCCGCGCCGTTTCGTTCGCTTCGCAATGTTCCGATTCTTGGCAATTTCATACATGGACTCAGCCATCGGATGCTGCCCGTTGATGCAAAAGTGTGGGCGCGCGTGGAAGCGGGACCGGCGCAGGGCATTTGGCTCGAACTCAACCCTCGCACGGGCCAGAGCTATATTCAGGGAGAGGCGGAAACGGCGGTACAGTCAATATTGGCCGAAAGACTGCGGCCCGGAATGGTCTTCTACGATCTCGGCGCCAATATCGGGCTCTTCACGCTGCTGGCGGCGAGGCGCGTTGGAGCCAGCGGAAAAGTGCTCAGCTTCGAGCCTGATCCTGAAATCTCGGTGCGGTTGCGGCGTAATATCGAGCGCAATGGATACGGAAACGTTACAGTGATGGAAATGGGAGTATGGTCCGCGAGTGGGCAAATTAATTTCGTCACTGCGGACCGATCGTCTCCTGATCGTGGAATCGGAAAATTCGTGGCCGGAGAAAACGCACCGCCGGGTAAACCGACTCGCTGCGTTTCGCTCGACGATTTCATGTTAAGCGCACCGGCGCCGGACGCGATAAAGTGCGATGTTGAAGGGGCGGAGGTGGAAGTGTTCCGCGGGGCGGAAAAGCTCCTTTGTGCGCATCGGCCTTGGATTATTTGCGAGATGCATTCCGAAAAAAATGCCCGGGATTCGCGCGAATTGCTGAGCCGGTTTGGTTACAGCACGGAATCAGTTGACGATAACCACGTACTGGCGTTGCCTTCATGAATTTTGCGGATCGAAAGAACGGTGAGAAATCCCTGGTCGCCTTGCTTGGCCGCCCTGACACGCCTACGGATGGCGTGGCAGATTACTGCACCTTTCTGGCAAAGGCGTTGGAGGCGCGAGGGATCCAAATGAGTTTGGCGCCAGTGCGCTGGATGGAAGATGGCTGGTTCAATGGACTACGGCAGCTCTGGCACGAGAGCGCCGAATGGCGCGGCCAGTGGGTTCTATTGCAATATACAGCGCTCGGGTGGTCCCGCCGCGGATTTCCCTTGGGAGCTGTCGCGACACTCGTCATACTTCGCCGGCATGGAGTGAGATGCGCTGTTGTGTTCCACGAGCCATATCGCCAGATCGAACACTCGCCCCGATGGATCGATGGGATTCGCGGCGCGTGCCAGGATTGGACCGTTCGCGCTCTTTACCGGCGAACTGAGAAAGCTGTCTTCGCTGACCCTCTCGAGACCATCGCTTGGCTGCCAAAGAATAGATCTAAAGCTGTCTACATCCCCATCGGGGCCAATATTCCCGAAAGATTGCCGCGAAGTAACAATGACCGGAACAGCCAAAAGACTGTTGCCATCTTTTGCTTAAGCGACGCTCCGAACCGCCAGCGAGAAATAAACGACATTTCTCAAGCGATGAACCTAGCTGCGGCGAATGGTATACGCCTTCGGGTGGTGTTTCTTGGCCGCGGGACTGCGGAAGCGACCGAAGACATCGGGCACGCGTTTCAGAAATCCTCGGTGGAGGTGTTGAACCTTGGACTACGAAGCGCGGAACAGATCAGCCGCGTCCTCAGCGAATCCGACGCAATGCTCTGCGTTCGCGGAAGGCTCTTCCCCCGGCGCGGTAGTGCCCTCGCCGGAATCGCCTGCGGAGTTCCTATAATCGCTTATGCTGGACTGGCAGAAGGAACGCCTCTTGCAGAGGCCGGGATCGAGCTAGTTCCCTATGGCGATAGCATAGCTCTCGGGAATACGCTTGCGCGTACCCTCACGGCTCGGAATCGCTGGCAGGAATTGCACGAAAGAAACCTGGAGGTTCACGAGAAGTATTTCTCCTGGAACTCAATTGCAACGAAACTGATTGATGCATTGGATATTGGGAGGTCTAGTCCATGAAGGTCCTCTTGTACTCCAAAACTTTCCTGCCAGAACCTGGGGGGATCCAGACTGCCGTCTTTGAACTTGCCCGCGGGCTGGCAGCGTGGCGATCGGAGGACAGTGCCGCCGGTTCAATCGATGTGATTGTGGTAACGCAGACACCCGGACGACCCGAGGAGGATAAGTCCTTCCCATTTCGAGTTATTCGGCGCCCCGGATTCCACGAATTAGCTGGACTGCTGCTCAACACGGACATCATTCACCTCGCGGGCCCAACGATATTGCCGCTAAGCTTAGGGCTTCTTCTACGTAAACCAGTAATTGTGGAGCACCATGGATTCCAAGCTGCATGCCCAAATGGGCTGTTATTCTTCGAACCCACTCAAACGCCCTGTCCGGGACATTTTATGGCAGCGCGTTACGGCAAGTGCTTAGAGTGTAATCGCGTCACGCTTGGCTCGGTTAAGAGCTTATCGATGCTTCTCCTTACACATGTGAGGAGGTGGCTGAGTAACCAAACCTGCATGAATATTCTGCCGACTAATTGGTTAGGGACGGTGTTAAATCTCAAGCGCATGAGAACGGTGTATCACGGGGTTTCCCCTAGTGGTCCCGCAACTTCCGTTCAATCTACAATCCCAATATTTGCCTTTCAGGGCCGCCTAGTTACAACCAAAGGCGTTCGGCTTCTGCTCGATGCGGTGCAGCAACTGCGCGATGAGGGATACAAGTTCAAGCTGAAGGTCATCGGAAACGGACCGGAACAAGAATCGTTAGAGAAGCTGGCTGCCGGATTGGATGGCGATGTCGATTTCCTCGGTTATGCTCCCGGCGGTCGTCTGGAGGAGTTGCTCGCGGATGTTTCCACGGTTGTGATGCCGTCGCTGGGAGGCGAGGTTTTCGGTTTGGTGGCTGCCGAAAACATGTTGCGAGGAAAGCTTGTAGTTGTTTCTGACATCGGAGCACTCCGCGAAGTTGTGGGTGACACTGGGTTGATTTTCACCACCGGCAGCGTCAGCGATCTCGCATCCCGCATGCGGCAAGTGCTAGACAAGCCTTTGCTTGCATCGACACTGGGCTCGGCGGCCCGCTCCCGCATAATGCGAGTTTTCAGTCAAGAAAACATGATTCAGGGTCACGTTTCAGTCTATCAAGAGGCTATCCACCCTTGAGCCTTCCGCAGCTTGAAACGACTACGATGCCCGGACTTCACGACTTCGTCGTGAAAGATGTATTGGCTCGTTTCGCCAAAACTAATGCGCGCGCCGTTGATCTTGGCGCCGGAACGGGAGCTCTCGCCTTGCGCATGCGAGAATTAGGGTGGGATGTGATGGGAGCGGACAAGAATGTGGCTGGATTCAAGGCCTCGCTTCCTTTTACGGAAGTGGATTTGAATGACCCCACGTTTTGCGAACGCCTCGGCATAGGTCAATTCTCAATGGTGACCGCCGTGGAAGTGATAGAACACGTGGAGGCTCCAATAGGCCTGCTCCGGAACGCGCGCCGATTACTGAAACCAGGCGGTCACATCGTAATTACAACTCCTAACGTGGACAGTATCCCAGCCCGTCTGAAATTTCTGCTGACCGAGAAGATTCGCATGATGGATGAGACGAGTGAGCCGACGCATATCTCGCCTATTTTTTGGGATCTCTTCTGTCGCCAATTTCTTCCCATCGCCGAACTTACAGTGAAAGAACATCATTTTCATCCATCGAACGGTTTCATCGGTACACGCGCCCGATTTGCTTGGGCAATGAGGGGCCTCTCTTGGGTTCTTCCGGGCCAGTGTAAATTCGGTGACAATCATATTATCGTGCTTCAAGCAAGGGACGAGAATTCACGTTGAGTCCAAGCATTCCCGTGGCGGAAAGCTGTACGGCTCAGGATAGAATTTACTCTCAGTTCCTCTCTCATTTTGAACTGACGCACTACCGCTCTGGCGGACCGCTTGTTGCACATTAGGCGAAGAGCTAGAATCGTCGCGATCTTGCGTGCAGACCAATGACCGCGACACCCACCCTCATAGAATTTGAACAAATCATCGAAGCGTTGGCAAAGGATCCTAGAATTGCGCCGGATTCGCCAGATTGGATTCTTGACAATATCGCTGCAGGCGGCGACAAGCTTCGAGTCTTACGCTACGTGTTGAAAAACAGTCCTAACGGCAGCGCGCCAAGGGTTCTGGACGTGGGGGCTCAGATAGGGGCCCTCGCCCTTTTCGCAGCTAGCTTCGGTTGTCGGGCATCGGCGGTAGATTACAGGGCTTTCGCCAACAAGTACGGGAAAATTGCTGCTGATCGCGGTGTCGATTACCGCGAATGTGATGTCGGCACCCAGCCATTGCCTTTCGCCGAAAACAGTTTTGAATTTGCCACCTATACGGATGTAATCGAGCATCATTCGTTTTCACCCAAGAGAGTTCTGCGTGAAATCCATCGTGTTTTGGCGCCGGGCGGACGTCTAATTATTACCACTCCGAATCACACTTCCATCTACAATCGTGTTTTGTTGCTGCTAGGAAATACCGTCAACGACAACTTCGATCAGTATTTCGAAGGTAGCGCCGAATCTGATGTTTATCACGGGCATCATCGTGAATACACGCGCACCGAATTAAGGGCCGCGTTGGAACGCACAGGATTCAAGGTGAAAGAATGCCGCATCGTCGAAGAGCCCCTGGGTCCGCTCCTTTATTATTTCTTTCAAAAACGAAGACGCCCAGTCAGTGGCGGTCGCGCTCGGAACATCCTAGTTCGTACGCTGGGTAGAATCTGGGAGCCCTTGCGCTTGCCATTTGGCCGCCAGATTTGGGCCGTTGGAGAAAAAGAGCGTCAGTAAAAGACAAAGCCGATCACCACTTACTCGCAATCCTCGCGTCTTGAGATGCCTTGCTAATATAGAATGCCCTTGCACTCAATCCCGTGTTCAATTCAGACGCAAAATTGCCGGATCTGAGGAGATGACAATCTGCTGAACGCGCGCATCCCCGCTGTTAAAAATCAGGCGCTGGTTGGGTTGAGCGTTTTTGTGCTAGCCATTTGGCTAGCGTGGCAATTGGGTGGGGAAATCGCCGCTAACAATATGCGGGCAGTGGCGTTTGCTGCGGCCGGAATCATTGGCGTCATTGTGGCTGTGGCAATCCTTCGAAATTGGCGTACCGGGGTTTACCTCTTCCTGATCTGGATGCTTTTCGAAGATTTATTCCGGAAATACATGGGTAATGGCCCGGCACTTTTTTTCGGCAAAGATATTCTCGCGGCGCTTGTCTACATCTCTCTTTTTGCAGCGATCCGGCGGGGGCGGGAAAAGAAGTTTCGGCCGCCTTTTTTGCTATTTCTTAGCTTTTTCTTCTGGCTGGGAGTTCTGCAAGTCTTTAATCAAAACTCACCCCACATTCTGTATGGCCTGCTCGGCTTCAAGGTTTACTTTTACTACATACCGCTGATGTACGTTGGGTATGCCCTGATTCGCAGCGACGAGGACCTTAGAAAATTCCTGGTGTTAAATGTGACGCTTGGCGGATTCATTGCCGCGCTAGGGATCGCTCAGGCCATTCTTGGGAATACCTTTCTAAATCCAGCAAAGCTCGCACCAGAACTTCAGGACCTCGGAAATCTTGAAAAGTCTACACCACTTAGCAATCAGATCTTTTCTCTGCCGGATTCTGTCTTTGTAAGTTCAGGCCGATTCGATGAATTCCTTGTGCTCGCCTTTATTCTCGCTTTAGGGGCCAGCGGGTACTTACTGCTTTGCAATTTGCGCGGCCGCAAGATCGTTCTTCTTGCGATCGGCCTTATTGGAGTCGCGACCTTGCTCAGCGGCAGCCGAGGCGCGTTCATGTACGTATTAATAAGTGCGTTGGGGCTGGGCGTCGGTTTTCTATGGGGAGCACCTTGGCGCCAGCGTCAAGCTCATCGAATCGTCAAGGCAATCCGCCGCTCGATCATTGTCGCCGTGATGAGTCTGGCGTTGATTCTCTTTCTGTTCCCCCAGGAGGCGGGTTCCCGCATTGCGTATTATGCCGAGACTCTCTTGCCGAGCAGCTCTGCCTATCAGGGAGGCAACCGCACCTGGGATTATCCGATCCAGAACCTATTAATTGTTTTCAATGGGCGAAATTGGTTGCTGGGAAATGGTATCGGTACCGCTTCTCTTGGCATGCAGTATGTGGCCAAGCTAATCGGACAGCCAACGCCAAACCTATGGGTCGAAGAGGGTTATGGGGTATTGATCGTGGAAATGGGAATCATTGCCCCCTTTCTATGGATTCTTTGGACAGCTGCACTCTTGTACTACGGCTGGGGCGTAGTACGACGTCTTCGGCAGACGCGTTTCTTCCCTATTGCCTTTGCTATTTTCTGGTTCGCATTCCTGTTGCTGTATCCGATGACATTCGGTGGTTTATCGGCTTACCAAAATTTTATCGACAATGCATATCTGTGGTTTCTGGTGGGGATTCTCTTTCGGCTGCCGGAAATCCAGGCGAGCACACCGAATCTCTCGCAAGCACCTTCTACCCTGGAACGCGCTCGGGGCGGATTCCAATTCTGATGAAAACGCCGTGGGACGGTGTGCGCGATTCCGGAGGCAGCGGCTTTGGAAAAGAAGAGCTCGATGCAGCTTGGACCTATCGTGAGAATATGATTCATGGGTCCGATCAAGCCTAAACCTCGCCTCGCGGTGGTTTCTCCGTTTCTCGACAAACGGCACGGAAGCGAGCGAATCACAGTCGAGTGGCTGTCGCACCTGCCCGATGAATTCGATATCCACGTTTACAGCCAGCGTGTTGAGGATTTTGACGAGTCAAAATTCACTTGGCACCGGATTCCGAAGCTGCCGGGTCCGCACCTCTTAAACTTTCTGTGGTGGCTGGCGGCTAATCGGCTTTGGCGTTACTGGGATGGGCGCTTCCGCGGGTTGCGGCACGATCTAGTTTTCAGCGCGGGCGCAAATTGCCTGGATGCTGATGCGATCTGCGTGCACATTGTTTTTGCCGAATATACCCGGCAGGTACGCGGAGGGATGAGTTTTTTGGGGAATCCCCTTTGGGAGTGGCCGCGACTGCTCCATCGTAGGCTTTATTACGGCATTTCAGTTTTGATGGAGGGGCGTGCCTACAAAAATTGCGAGACGAAGCTCATAGTCTATTCGCGCAAAACTGTCCGTGAACTCAAAAAATTTTACGGGCGAACCGACCGCATCCCCGTCCTTCATCTTGGTCTGGACCACTCGGTGTTTAATACAACGGTTCGCGCGGTGCTCCGCGGGCGAGCGCGGGAGGAACTGAAGCTCGCGGAAAACCAGTTCACTCTGATTCTGGTGGGCAATGATTGGCGGAATAAAGGGGTCCCCGTGCTTCTCGACGCGCTGGCGCATCTGCGCGATCTGCCGGTCGTATTGCTCATTGTGAGCCGCGAGGACCAGTCTTCCTGCCGAGAGCTCATAACTGAGAAAAAGCTGGACGATCGCGTGCTCTTTTTGCCGCCGCGCAAGGACATTGAATTTTACTACGCTGCGGCCGATGCCTATGCCGGGCCTTCCCTCCAGGAATCTTACGGGATACCGCCAGCCGAAGCGATGGCGTGCGGATTGCCTGTGATCGTCTCCGCAGCCGCGGGAGTATCAGAAATAGTGACGGACGATGTTGACGCAATGGTTCTCGACGATCCAACCGATGTGGACAAACTTGCCACAATGATTCGGCATCTCTACGAAGACAAAGAACTCCGTAACCGGCTTGGCAACAAAGCGTGCCAAACTGCGCGGCGGTACACTTGGGATCGCAACGGTCGCGATCTCGCCGTAATTCTTGAAGAAATCTTGCAGCGCAAGGCGCGACCTGGCATACAAACTCTAACTCAGGAGTCATGAATCACGCGGGAATTCCGCCAAACAGCATGAGCGGCTACTCACCAAAAGAATACTGGGCGGGCATAGCGGACGATTTTCGATCCGCTGATCCGTCAGGAATTGCTCCGGTCTTGCATCCAGGCGCGCCGGCGTGGTTCAACCAACTGATCGACAGGCAGCAATTCCATGCCGTTCGGCGCGCTCTGGCGCTCGCGAGAATTCCACCGGGCGCCCGGTCTCTTGATGTCGGATGCGGGACGGGACGTTGGGTTAGGCGCTATGAGCAACTAGGATTTCGCGCCGCTGGTCTCGATGTCACTCTAGGAATGCTTAAGACAGCGCGCCAATGCGGCACCGACGGGCTACTTGTTGCCGGCGAGGCTCATCGGCTCCCGTTCTCGAATGGTACCTTCGATTTTGTCTCGGACGTCACCGTCGTTCAGCACATCCCGACTGAGTTGCAGTCAGCTGTAATCGGCGAAATGATGAGGGTGTTAAAACCGAAAGGCCACCTGCTACTCTTTGAGTTGATCCGAGGAAGAGGTGCACACATTTTCCCACGCTCGCCGGAAGATTGGATCGAGCAGGCTAGTTCGAACGGTGCGACACTTCTCGGGTGGTTCGGGCAAGAATTTCTTCTGCCCGACCGCCTTTTTGTCCGTCTGGCCCAATCCGTATCGAGTGGAAACGGTACCCGTCTTGGCACTCCACTTCCGGGGAACTCCGAGTCTCACGCTCGATCGGCAATCCGAACTGGCTACTGGCGATTCAGGCACGTCACGGCATCGGTTTCCGCTTGGACTGACCCGCTGGCGGAAAAAGTCTGCCCTGCAAGAATCGCGACGCACGGCGTGTTTGTCTTCCGCAAATGACGGCCAAGGAACCCAAAGCGCAGGCAAAAGCGATCCTTGGTCTTTTTCCGGAGTTGCTCGGCGTTGGCGGAATTCAGGAAGCAGGGCGCCTGACGACGGTAGCTCTGGAGAAGATTTCCTTGCGACGCAACTGGTCAACTTATTTTCAGAGTCTCAGCGATCCGCCGGGCACGCATGAATTTGTTGCCGTCGAAAATAAAATATGCCTGCGCGGATTCGGACGCTCCAAAGCGCGATTCGTCCTTTCCGCCGTCCGTCAATCCAGACGAGGCACGCGCTTAGTTCTCGCGGCCCATCCGCATCTGGCGCTGCTTGTGGCAGGGATGAAACGGTTTTCGCCGAAGCTAAAGACGATTGTGATGTCACACGGCGTGGAGGTGTGGAAGCCGCTGCCGTGGCTGCAACGCCAAGCTGTTTTGTCGGCGGATATTGTCGTCGCGCCGAGTTCTGACACGGCACAAAAGCTTGCCGAAATCCAAGGCGTGCCGCAGTCCAAAATACGCAAGCTGCCATGGCCGCTCAATCCAGATTTTCTGCGCATGGCGGACGCTCGGACCAACCTTCCTCTGCCCAGGGAATTCCCACGGGGCCGAGTCATCCTCACTGTGGGCCGCTGGGCGGCATCAGAACGCTACAAGGGCGTTGATGACTTAATTCGATCGATTGTGCAACTTCGAATGAAGTTTCCGGGTTTGTATTTGGTGGCAGTAGGTCAGGGCGATGATCTTTCACGCCTCAAACGAATCGTGGCCGATCTCAAAGTTTCTGAGTCCGTGCGATTCCTCACGGGCCTCTCGCGGCAAGAAATCGCTGCCTGCTATGCTCGTTGCGAAATATTCGCGCTTCCCAGTACAGGTGAGGGCTTCGGATTGGTCTTTCTCGAAGCAATGGCATTTGGCAAACCATTAGTGGGTGCAGCTTCCGGAGGAGCCGTCGATGTCGTCGAAGATAATGTAAATGGGTTGTTAATTCCGCCCGGGGATTCGGAGCGATTAGCCGGAGCTCTGGCGACGTTGCTTAAGGATGAATCGCTGCGCATCAAATTGGGGCAGCGTGGCGCGGAAATAGTACGCCGAAACTATTCTTTTGAAGTTTTTCAGAGCAAACTTGAGCTAATTCTGGAAGAGTGCGGCTTGGATTCCCACCAGCAGGGATAGTAGTCTGTTCCGCAACCCCGCGAACGTGGCAGCCCAGCACAGACGCGAGCAAGCAGTTTTCCAACAATACTGATACTCCAAAGCGAATGCGCGTTTTGAAGGTAGTTCAATCATATTTTCCGTTTCAGGATCGAGGAGGCCCGGTCGTTAAGGTTCGCGCGCTCGCTCGGGGTCTGGCTAAGCGCGGCCAGCAAGTCACCGTTTTGACTGCAGATTTGGGAATTAGAACCGATCTCAACGCGGATGTGAAGGTCAGCCGCTGCAAATGGGGGTGGTATGCACAAGAGGATGGGGTGGAGACCATCTACCTACCCACCCTAGCTCACTATCGAGCGCTCACAGTTAATCCCCGTGTGGTAGCATTCTGCCGGGCCTCCATCTCGCAGTTTGACCTGGTTCACCTGTACGGCCTCTACGACCTACTGGGACCTGCGGTGAGTTATTTCTGCAGACGCCGGGGGATTCCATACCTGATTGAACCAATGGGTATGTATCGCCCAATCGACCGAAGCTTTCGAATGAAACGGTATTGGCACAGGAGTTTGGGCGAGATTTACTGGCGCAACGCGGCGCAAATCGTGGCCACTTCCGAGATGGAGCAACAAGAACTTGTCGAAGACGGTGTACCAGGGGAGAAAATCGTAATTCGATACAACGGTATTGACGGACGCGAGAGCGCGGACAGGCCACAACATGGCGCTTTTCGCGCAAAATGGGGAATCCCTGTAGAAGAACCGCTCGTGCTCTTTCTGGGGCGTCTAATTCCCCGTAAAGGTGCAGACATTTTGATCGAGGCTTTTTCTGAAGCGTGCCCGAAATCAGGCCGGCTCGTGATCGCAGGTCCTGAAGGCGAGCCTGGTTATCGCGCAACTCTCGAGCAACGGGCGTGCGAAGCTGGAATCGAATCTCGCGTGATTTTCACAGGTGCTCTCTACGACCACGATAAGTCAGCTCTCATGATGGACACTAATATCTTCGTCCTACCATCACGTTATGAAAATTTCGCGAATTCTGCGGCAGAAGCGATAGCTTACGACATTCCGGTAATTGTTACCGATTCCTGCGGCATTTGCTCTCTAGTGAAAGGTCGTGCTGGATTAGTGATCCCGCCAGAGGAGCAGCCGCTGGTTGCGGCGCTTCGCAACCTGATCTCGGATCGAGTTCTTTACGCGAAGCTGAAAGCCGGATGCAGAGAGGTGGCTGCTGAATTGAGCTGGGACCGCCTGACGGAGCAGATGGAAGGCCACTATACACGGGTCTTGAACCATTCGCATGGTCATCTCTGATGGGCACTCCTGAATCGGAGACATTTTACGATCAGTACCCCTTCGATTGGGTTCCAGCCGACGCCTCGGGAGAAATTGATTCTGTCGTGTCGCGGCCTCTCGTCGACCTGATCCAAAGCTTGGATGCAGACTCGCTAGTTCTCGATATAGGTTGCGGCCCTGGTAGAGTTCTAGGGTTTCTGAAGCAGCGAGGAATTCGATGTATCGGTCTCGATCGGAGTCGCGTGTCTCTGAGTCTTGCGATAAAACGGTACAACCGACCGGGCGCCGTTGGTGACAACTTGCATCTTCCGTTTGCGGATGGAACTGCCGATGTTGTCATCTCGGACGGCGTCATCCACCACACAGAGAATCCAGTGGCTGCGTTCACTGAGAACTTGCGAATCCTGAAGCCAGGCGGGCGGATGTATCTCGCTGTCTACAAGCCAGGTGGCCGATACCCTATGCTTTACAAGTTTCCTGGCGGCCTGATTCGAGGCTCGCTGAGCCGGAGGTGGTCCAAGCCTTTCGTCACACTCTTTTTTCAGGTACCGTACTACGTGGTTCATTTCCTTCGTTCGAGAGGAAAACGGACTTGGTCGGGCGCGCGAAATCTTTTCTACGATTATTTCGTTACGCCTCGGGTCGCGTTTCTTCCGCGCCACACCATCGAAGAATGGGCCGAGAAGCAGCGGGCTCATATCGTTCGATACGAAGAGAATCGCGGACAGAATGTTCACTCTTTCCTTGTGGAAAAGGAAGAGCTAAACAATCGGTGCGATCGGATCAAAGCAGGGACCCTGGAAGAGTTGATTGAGGAGAAACGGGAAACGCCATGAGCCAAGATCGCCTGATAACGCCGGCTCGGAGCGTAATAAAGCCTCAGCGACAACAAGGCTCCCATGAAAACTCTCTGCGTTGGCCGAGGCCCGCTGACAACTCTGAAACTCAGGGCCATCTGCTGTTCCGTATCACCTGGTTCGCTGTGAATGTCTTGCTGGTCGCTTCCATTTTTTTTGCCGTGTACTCGGCGGGATGGGAGTTTTCGACACGAAGATACCTGAAGGGATTTTCGGATGCGATTGTGCCGGCCACATCGCCGGGCGACGAAAAAATTGAAGCTATACTCCAATGGATGGCTCACGGGCCCGCGCGCAGGAAGTTCGAAGCCGACACTCCTCAGAGTGACCGCGACCCGACTGACACGCTGAATTATGAGGCGCTACTGCAAGTGTGCGGTACAGCCACAAATGCGTTCATCAATCTTGTAGACACAGGGCACATGCAAGTTCGGCGCCTTCTTCTAGTTGACTCTCGTCAGATGACCAAGCACGTTGTTGCCGAGGTTCTCATTGATGGGCGATGGATCATTGTAGATCCCAGCTTCCGCGTAGTAATGCGCGGAGCGGACGGAAGGGCGCTGACTCGCGAAGAATTAACGGATCCCGCGGTATTGGCCGCTGCCACAAGGAACATTCGCGCCTACGATCCAAGTTACACTTTCGATCATGTCGTGCATATTCGCCTCGCACGGTTTCATATCCTCGGATCGCTGCTTCGACGAGTTCTCGATCATGCTGTTCCCGGCTGGGAAGACATGCCATTTATGACGCTCCTAGTCGAACGCGAATCCTTTGCTGCCATGGTCTCCTCTATTCTGCTTCTAATTCTTTTAATCTTGCTGCGAACCGCTCTCAGCTGGTACGGCGAGAAGCGGCTCGGCCTGCACTCAGTACACATCCGGCAGCAGCTCCGGAGAGCTTGCCACGCTTTCCTGGATGCGACCTAGTCTTCATGTGCGGAATTTGCGGCGCTATCGGATTTGATTCAAAAGAAACTGGCGAAGCTGTCGTGCGCCGGATGCTCGCCGCAATCGTTCATCGCGGTCCTGACGAGGAAGGACTACTGGCGACACGGCGCGTTGCCGCAGGGGCGCGCCGCCTTAGCATCATTGACCTTCCCGGCGGCAGCCAGCCCGTGTGGAACGAAACCGGAACAATCGCCGTCGTCTTCAACGGCGAAATCTATAACTTCCGCGAGCTCCGAGAGGACTTGGAAGCACGCAACCATAGATTTCGATCCAAGTCCGACACGGAAGTCATCGTTCACGCCTATGAAGAGTGGGGCGAAGATTCCGTCAATCGGCTGCAGGGAATGTTCTCGTTCGCGGTAATTGAACTGCCCGAGGCGAAAAACGGTCGCGCCGCAAGCGTATTCATGGCCCGCGATCGCATGGGAATTAAGCCGCTTTACTACGCAAAGGCCGGTGGTGCTCTTCTATTTGCGTCAGAAGTGCGAGCCCTTCTCGCGAGTGGATTTATTCCTCCGCGTCTTTCCAACGAAGCTCTTACTGCATATCTATTTTTTGGTTCAGTTGGCGAGCCGACAGCGCTCGTTGAGGGAGTCTTTTCCCTGCCACCGGGCCATTGCATCACGATTCTTGCCGATAATCCGGTCCAAACTCCTGAGCCGAAACCTTATTGGGACGTTGCGCGGGTGTTCGAGACGCAAGCTGAAACTCGGGTTCCCTCGAGGAGCTCGAACGTTCCAAGAGTTTCCCCAGCCTCGCGCGTTCGCTCTTTGCTCGAAGATGCCGTGCGTAGTCATCTAATTGCGGACGTTCCGGTGGGAGTGTTTTTGAGCAGCGGAATCGATTCCACGGCGATCGCGGCTCTGGCAACAGCCGTGCAGAGGGGGATCCATACCTTCACCGTATCGTTTCCCGACACGGAGTTCAGCGAAGCCGGAATTGCGCGACGCACTGCCGAGCGTCTTGGAACCCAGCATCGCGAAGTCATGATTTCCGGCAATGAAATGGTTACTCGACTCGATGAAGCGATCATGGCTCTCGATCAGCCCTCCATGGATGGCACCAACACGTATTTCGTTTCGTGGGCGGCACGCCAAGCTGGCTTGAAAGTGGCACTCTCCGGACTTGGCAGCGATGAGCTTTTTGGCGGCTACACGTCGTTCCGAGCCACTGCGAAGATTGGTGGCATTGCTACGGCGGCTGGCTTCTTTCCGCCGTTAGCCCGCAGGTTCATGGCACTAGGAATAAAGAGCGCGAAGATTTTTCAGTCCGCACCGGATGCTTTCCGCAAAGCGTCGGCGGCTTGGCTTCAGCCGAATCAGTTTCCGCATCCCTACTTTTTCACACGTGCGCTATTTACACCGCAGGCATTTGCATCTCACCTGTGCGGGGACGCCAACGCATGGAATTCAACGTCCTGGTTTCAGTGGCTCACTGCCGCCGCCCAACAGTCGCAACCCCTGGATCGGTTTACACAAGTCTCGTGGCTCGAACTGCGTTCCTATCTGGTCAACACGCTGTTACGGGATACGGACACGATGAGCATGCGCAATTCTCTTGAGGTGCGCGTTCCGTTTCTCGATACGCCTCTGGTGGAATACGTTCTTGGGCTGCCAGAATCGGTCAAGCGCGGCGCCGGAGGACAGAAAGCCCTGCTCGTCGAAGCTCTCGGCGATTTGTTACCCGAGGAAATCGCTAATCAGCCTAAACGTACTTTCACCTTTCCGTGGGAGTATTGGATGCGTGGGAAGTTCGGCGATCGGGTAGCCGCGGGACTTGGCGATTGGGCACCGTCGCTCGGGGCAAGCCTGGACCACAGGTTCGCACAAACTGTTTGGAGGAATTTTTTGCGAGGCAGAACAACATGGTCCCGGCCCTGGAGCCTTTACGTGTTGAACGAATGGGTGAAGCGCAACTTAAGCGTACCGACGAAGGACAGCACCTGTAGCCATAATTCGGCAACCGTCCATGCAAGTTGATTAAGGATGGCCACAGAATTCTATATGCGAACATTTTAGAATGATCATTCTGGGCATAAACGCGTATCACGCGAACGCTTCGGCGGCAATCGTCGTGGACGGACGCCTGCTGGCTGCCGTAGAAGAAGAGCGCCTCAATCGCGTGAAGTATGCTGCGGGTTTACCGGCACGCGCGATTCAGTACTGCCTAGATCAGGCCGGCGCAAAACTGTCCGAAGTAGATCACATAGCGGTTCCGCGCAATCCATGGGCGCGGCTGGGAACGAAGCTTCGTTTTGCAATGCGCATGCCTCGCTTCGCACTGGATCGCGCGCGCGTGATGAAACGCTTTGCGGGCGTGCGAGAAGATCTAGCCGCAGCCTTCGAAATGCCTCCAGAAAACATCCGGGCGCATTTTCATCGCATCGAACATCACACAGCGCATCTCGCAAGCGCTTATTTCGTTTCGCCATTCGAAAATGCCGCGGTCCTTTCAGCTGATGGCCTAGGGGACTTTGCCAGCTCCATGTGGGCCTTGGGCGAAGGGCCGAAAATGCGGACACTTGGAGAAATCAGGTTTCCTCATTCGCTCGGAATGTATTACACCGCGCTGACGCAATACATTGGCTTCTGGAAGTTCGGCGACGAGTACAAGGTGATGGGCCTAGCAGCCTACGGCGAGCCGGAGTTCCTGGACGAATTCCGCCGGATCGTTTATACCGATGGCCCCCTTTCGTTCCGGCTGGGCCTTGAGTACTTCACCCATCAGCGCCTAGGTGCCGATATGACTTGGCGAGAAGCAAATCAGACGCCAGTGCTCGGCCGGCTCTTTTCCTCATATCTGGAAAAGCGTCTCGGGCCTTCGCGCAAAGAGGGAGAACCACTCGAACAGAAGCATCGGAATATAGCGGCAAGTATGCAGGCGGCACTGGAAGAAGTCCTTGCGGCTCATTGGAGCGCGCTGGCGAAGAAAACGAAGCAGAAGTCGGTGTGCCTGGCAGGTGGGGTCGCGTTCAATTGCCTCGCGAACGGAAAAATTTTTGACCACTCGAGTTTTGAACGGGTCTACGTTCAGCCGGCCGCGGGGGACGCAGGTCTCTCGGTAGGGGCGGCCTTTGCGGTAAACCATCAGATTCTCGGACGCCCGCGGGAATTCGTGATGGATCACGCGGGGTGGGGGCCGGAATTTTCGGTTCAGGAGCTGCGCCGGGCGATCGACAACTTTCACTCATCGGAAGACGAGATGTGCGTCTCGGAGATGGGCGAAATTGATTTGCTCGAAACCACGGCGAAGCATATCGCCAGCGGAAAAATAGTCGGTTGGTTTCAGGGTCGCATGGAGTGGGGTCCGCGTGCACTGGGACAGCGAAGTATTCTGGCTGACCCGCGCCGGCCCGAGATGAAGGACGTTTTGAATCGCCGCATCAAACATCGCGAAATATTCCGGCCGTTTGCGCCCTCCATTTTAGAAGAAGCCACTGGCGACTTTTTTGAGAAGACTTATCCGTCGCCATTTATGACGTTCGCCTACCCCGTTCGGCCGGAAAAACGCAAAGTGATTCCCGCGCCGACCCACGTGGACGGGACGGCGCGACTCCAGACTGTCAGTCGAACCGCTAATCCACTGTACTGGAAACTGCTGCGCGCCTTCGGCGAACAAACGGGCGTTCCAGTTTTTTTAAATACTTCGTTCAACGACAATGAGCCAATCGTCTGCCGCCCGGAGGAAGCGCTGGATTGTTTCCGTCGAACTCAGATGGACACACTCGTGATGGGAAACTTCGTTCTTGAGAAGAAATTCTCAGGCGCATCACGGGAAGAAACTGCGAATAGTTTTGCGAAGCGCGCAGAATAGAGAGCGCGATCAGAGCGCTGCTCGTCGATACAGTGGTCCAGCCCGGCGTAGAGGTTGCAAATCAAGAACCATGCACATCCTTCTTCTCAATCAATATTATCCGCCGGACACTTCCGCCACAGCCAAGATGGCGGTGCAAGTGGCTGAAAAACTGGCAGAGCGTCATCAGGTGACAGTGCTTGCCGGACGTCCATCCTACGACCCGGAGGAGTTCTACCCTTTCGCATTTCTCCGGCGTGATATTCGCGACAATGTTACGGTTGAGCGCGTCGCATCTACCGCTTATCCCCGGCATCAGATGCGGCGCCGCGTCTCAAATTATCTGTCCTATCTCGCGCTCGCTGTCCCTCGCGCGCTGGCTATTCACCCGGACATCGTTCTTGCCATGACGGATCCTCCGGTAGCTGGCATTGCCGGCGCATTTATTGCGCGCATGGCAGATCGCCCGTTCGTTTACAACATTCGGGACCTGTATCCGGACATGGCTATCGGTGGTGATATCGTGCAGCCCAATCGATGGGTTGACCGTTGGGAGAAAATGCATCGCCGGGCACTGCATCAAGCCGCCCGTGTAATAGTTCTTGGCGACGACATGCGCGAGCGCATTATCTCGAAAGGTGTTTCGCCAGACCGGGTAGTGGTAGTCCGGGACGGCGCGTCGTTTCCTCCTTCGCCGCCGGAGCGTAATGATCTAGTCGTCCAGAAAATTCGCTGTGGATTCCCTTTCGTTGCCTTGCATGCGGGCAACCTCGGCTTCTACGGAGCCTGGGATTCGCTGCTTAAAGCCGCCCACATCTTGCGCAACGAAAATACCGGAATCGTGTTTGTAGGCGATGGGGCAAACCGCGCAGCGATGGAGACTTCTGCGAAACCTTTGCCGAATGTACGCTTCTTGCCGTTTTTTCCAATCGAACAAGTGCCACACGTAATGATGGCCGGCGACGTACACATTGTGACCGTCAGGCGTGGTCTGGAGGGCGTCGTAGTGCCTAGTAAGCTTTATTCCATCCTTGCAGCTGGCCGTCCGGTGCTTGCGATAGCCGCTGCAGAAAGCGACGCTGCGCGCATCGTGCGTGAATCGGGCTGCGGAATATCCGCGGATCCGGACGATCCTGCCGCAATAGCAGCGGCCATTCGCGAATTGCGTAACGACCAGAATCGACTAATTCAAATGGGAATCCGCGCAAAGGAAACAGCGGCGAAATATGCTAGAGTCGATGAGCTTCAAAGGTTTGTCGAAGTCATAGAAGAAGCCGCAAATCGTGGCAACAATCATGGAGACGGCCATGAATCGTAAGAAAGTACTGGTAACCGGCGGTGCATCTTTTATCGGGTCGCACCTGGTGGACGCTCTGGTGGAGCGCGGGGCGCAAGTGCGCGTGGTAGATGACCTGACGAGCGGCAAACGCTCGAACATCGAACAGCATCTAGCGGACGGCCGTGTCGAGTTTATCGAAGCCGATCTGCGCGAGCCGGGCGTGACACGGTCGGCGATGAAGGGGATTGAAATTGCTTTTCACCTTGCCGCTGACCATGGCGGGCGCGGCTATGTTGATTTACACCAGGCCGGCCCCGCGTCAAATTTATTTCTCGACGGCGTTGTATTCTGGGAAGCGGTGAAAGCGGGCGTCGAAAAAGTTGTCTACGCTTCCTCGGGCTGCGTTTATCCGAATAACATGCAGACCGATACGAAGCAGAAACTGTATCTGCGTGAAGAGGACGTCAAACCGCCGCACGACGCGGACAATATGTACGGCTGGGCCAAGTTGATGGCCGAGCTTACGCTGCAGGCCTATCACCGCGAACACGGTCTGAAAGCAGCGTCGTGCCGGTATTTCACAGTGTACGGGCCGCGCGGAGTGGAAAATCACGCTGTAATGGCAATGATCGCTCGGGCTTTTATCGGCCAGAATCCATTTGACGTGTGGGGTGATGGCACGCAAATCCGCAATTGGACCTACGTGGATGACATTGTCAGCGGAACAATTCTCGCCGCTGAAAAAATCGATGATGGTACTGCGGTTAATCTTGGGACGATGGAGCGCATCCGGGTGCTCGATGCGGCGAAAATGGTGCTCGATTTTTCCGGACAGAAGGCCGATATCCGCATGCGTCCGGACATGCCTACCGGCCCCGTAAACCGAGTCGCAGATAACAGCCTCGCAAAAAAACTGATGGGCTGGGAGCCGAAAACTCCATTCCGCGAGGGCTTGCGCAAGACCATGGACTGGTATTTCGCAACCAAGCAGAAAGAACAGGTGCGCGCGGTCCTCGAAAAGATGCTTACGGCCCGATAACCGGAGTGGCTGCAATGATATCCATACATGCCGATCTGATCGCTTTTGTTGTGGCGCTTCTTGCGTCGCTCGGTCTTACGATCCCGGTCCGTCGTCTCGCTCTGCGTTTCGGAATGGTGGACGAACCGGGTCCGCGGAAGGTTCACGTAAAACCGATCCCGCTTCTCGGCGGTATAGCCATTTATCTGGCTTTTGCGTTGGCCATTCTGGTGACGGTCCACGGCGTGCCGCAGCAGCAAGTTGCTGGGATTCTCTCCGGGGCGACGTTGCTCGCCATTGTCGGCTTTCTCGATGACGGCAAGTTTCTGCACCATCAAGTAAAACTATTCATCGGCATGCCGATCGCTGCACTGATGCTCATTGCCGTCGGAATTCACGCGCAACTTTTCTCTCATTTTGTTCCCGGAGCAACAGGCGTGATTCTTGATGATTGCTTTACCATACTCTGGGTCGTGGGCATCACTGCGTCATTCAGCATACTCGACCATATGGACGGTCTTTGCGCGGGCATCGCCGCCATCGCGGCAGTTTTTTTCACAATTTCCGCAAATATGAACGGTCAGACTCTCGTCCGCAGCTTGGGTGCCGCGACTCTGGGCGCTTCACTGGGATTCCTGCGCTGGAATTTCAATCCAGCGAGAATTTTCATGGGAGACGGTGGTGCGATGTTCCTCGGATTCCTGATGGCGACGCTGGGGCTGAAGATTCGTCCCGATGGAGCTCCTCTCCCAATTACCTGGCTGATTCCTGTGCTGATTCTGGGCGTTCCCATCTTTGATACGGCACTCGTCTCAATTTCCCGTGCGCGCCGAGGGCTTCTGCCTTTCACATCGCCGGGCAAGGACCATACGGCGCACCGATTGTCAAACCTCGGACTCGGCCATCGCGGTGCGGTGCTTGTGCTGTATTGCTTTGCGGCGCTCTTTGGCGTGGTTGCGCTTTTTGTCCCGGGTTGGTTGCCGATGACCGCATATGCCCTGGCAGTATTTCTTGTCGTTGGTAGTCTTGTCGCTATTTTCGTCTTGGAAGGTCTTCCATACGAACGCCAGGTGAAACTGCCTAAGACATTCTCCGCATAGCGATTTTGAGGAGCCTGCCTTCTTGCTGGCGGGCCCGTAGGATATACTTCGTGCCCGGTCGTGTTGGGTGTCTTGCAGTTCCTGAGCTAGCTACAGATTTTTGAACGTAAAGCCTACTTGTAAAAACGAACATATGGCGCCCGAGCGAAGCGGCACGAAAAACATTTCTTCCCCCAATCCTCACACAGATAAGCGAAGTGTTGCTGTGGTGGGCGGGTCGGCGGCGGGCTTATTTGCCGCTTCCCTGCTGGCGCGCCAGGGTATCGCCGTCCGCGTGTTCGAACGCATCGAAACGCTGGAGCCCGAAGAGCGCACTCTGATCGTCACAAATCGAATGCTGGCTCTTCTCGGGCGCGCCGCCCAGAAAAGCGTTGTTAATGAAATCCGACACTTTGAACTCTTTACTGATGGCCGCGCCGCTACCGTAACCCTGAAGCACCCCGACCTGATCATCGAGCGCCGGACTTTAATTCAGGGTCTCGCGGAAGAGGCGCAACGTTCCGGCGCGAGTATCGAGTTAGGACGCCGCTTTCACACGCTGCATCCCAATGGCCGTGGATTGGTACTTGAGATTGATAGATGCGATGACGGAAACCGGGAGGAAGTTCGAGCGGACACGATTGTCGGCGGCGACGGCGCTTCGAGCCGTGTGGCGCACGCCGCGGGATGGGCGCCGCTTGAGACGGTCCCGTTGGTCCAAGCGATTGTGCCGTTGCCGAAAGATATGTCCCCCGACACGGCGCGCGTTTGGTTCGTGCCGCAAGACACTCCATATTTTTATTGGCTCATTCCGGAATCGCCGACTCGCGGCGCGTTGGGATTGATCGGTGTAACGGGCCCGGAAACGCGGTTGCATTTGGAGAAATTCCTGGAAAAACGCAAGCTCGATCCCATCGAATTCCAGGGAGCGCGCATCCCACTTTACAAGGAGTGGGTGCCGGTCCGCCGTCAGGTCGGCCGAGGATCCGTGTACCTGGTGGGGGACGCAGCCGCACAGGTGAAAGTGACGACGGTCGGTGGCATCGTGACTGGATTTCGCGGCGCACTCGGTGTTGCTCAGGCGATCGTGGATGGAAGGTTCAGTGAGCTGCGTACCCTGCGCCGCGAGCTTGACCTTCATCTTCTGTTGCGGCGCTCGCTCCATGATTTTCAGCAGGCCGACTATAGCCGGCTGGTGGACCTGCTGAACGATCCGGCCAAGCAGTCGCTGGCTGAGTATTCCCGGGATGAGGCATGGAAGATTCTCTGGCGCGTGTGCTTGAGCCAGCCCCGCTTGGTTCTTCTCGGCCTGCGCGGGTTACTATCGCGCAGCCGCTCGCTGCGCCGGACCGGCCTCTAAAGTACAACTTATCTCAACTTGTTCTACCGGGCTGGCGCTTCGCGATATGCCTGTGAAGACGGCTTGGATGTGAAATTTGTAGCTGCCGATAGCCTTCTTTTGAAGAAACGATAGCAATCGAATGGCGAACATAGAAAGGTTTCCGGCTGGGCGCAAACACAAGCTACGTACTATCTCGGCTTTGATTTTGCTGGTGGTGCTTGCAGCCGCGGTCCTCGCGTGGCGCGGAGTAGGACGCTGGCTCGTCCGTGAAGACCCGCTGACGCACGCTGACGCTCTTGTGGTCCTAAGCGGCGGTTTGCCGTATCGCGCCGAGGCTGCGGCGCATTATTTTGAATCTGGCTATGCGGGCGAAGTATGGCTAACCCGGCCAGAAGGGCCTTCCGATCAGTTGAAAGAACTCGGTATCCAATACGTGGGCGAGGAAGATTACAATCGGCAGATTTTGAATCACCTCCATGTCCCGGAATCAGATGTCCGCATCCTGCCAGACACCATCAAGAACACGGAGCAGGAAGTGGAAGACATAACTCGCGAACTACGCAAGGCAGGCAAATCCAGAGTCATCATCGTAACCTCACCGGAACATACTCGCAGGGTAAGAGCCTTGTGGAGACACCTCGCCGGTGAAGATCTCAGGGCTATTGTGCGCGCAGCGCCAGAGGATCCATTTGATGCGGACCACTGGTGGCGTAACACGCGCGACGCACTCTCTGTTGTGCGCGAGCTATTGGGCTTGATGAACGTCTGGGCGGGGCTTCCCGTTCGGCCTCACAGTCACTAGAAGGTGACCCAGATCAATTGCGCCTCTGCGGCGAGTTCTGCGCGACGGGATCAACCGCCGGTTCCAGAATTCTCCACCGGTCCCATTCCCCTTTCTTGTTTAGATCGCGAACCCAGAGTTGCCATTCGAATCCGGCAAGTTCATCTCGATGAGAATAGAATGCCCGCCAGGCAGCGTGATTCAGCTGAGGTTCAGACCCGTCGGCGTTTCCGCGAGGATCGTGGCTCCGAAATTCTGTAAGTTCCGCGGTATCGAGTGGGACTCGAAAAAATACCATTTCGTTTGTTGCTGAGATCTTTGAGTGGCCATTGCTGCCCGGCATTGGGAGAAGATGAGCGCACAGCTCTACGGATTTTTCCTTCAGCACTAGCTCAAGTGATGGCGGGCGCTGGTTCGAATTCTCCATTCGCGCAAGCGGGAGTTCCCAGAGCGTCAGCTTGTCGTAGTCAGATTCTTCGTCAAAAAAACAGTCCAGCGAGCGCGTCTGCCAAACGGCGCTTCGACGATCCGGCAGAACTTCCGTGATGGTGGCTACGCTATGCCCACGCCAGCGTTCGATTTTCACCGAACCAAGAAAGCTTCCGAAGGCCTGGATAAACGACGAGGTTTCTTGTGTTGCGTGCAGCGTCTCGCGCCAGAACTGGTCGCTCAATCGGAAGGAAAATGTAAATACCTGCTCAAGTGGCGAGGGAACTGATTCGCCGAGCCGGCGGCGAAACTCCGGATCATCTACTTCCTCAAGATTGCGCACACGTTCGATCAGCCGGCGGATTGTCCAAGTTTGGTGCCGCAGGACTCGCTGCCAGTGCTGCACCAGTACAAAGAAAACGAAACATACGAGAACGCAAATGCCGAGGGTTGGCCAAAGAATTTCCATGAGTATATTTTGCCGCGCCTTAACGCGTCACCGATGAAACGGCCCTGACGTGGCGGGATTCTACTACGGGTCATATCGCGCACCTATCAAGGTTTTGCGCATTCCGCAGAGGCCAGTTTACTTCGATTGGCCGGCTTGCGCGAGTCGCTGGCGGAAATATTCATAGGTCAAACGCAAGCCTTGCTCCAGGGGTATCTTCGGTTCCCAGCCCAAAATGCGACGGGCCTTGCTGATATCCGGACATCGTTGCTTGGGGTCATCCTGCGGCAGCGGATGGAAATTGATTGGAACGTTGGCACCCACCAGGGCGCGAACGCGCTCGGCAAATTCCAAGATCGTAATTTCCTGAGGATTACCAATATTGGTTGGGTCGTGCTCGTTCGACTCAAGAAGCTTATAAATTCCCGCCAGCAAATCCGAGACGTAACAGAAGCTTCGCGTCTGTTTACCATCTCCGTAGACGGTAATAGGCTCCCCGCTGAGCGCCTGATACAGAAAATTCGGCAGAGCGCGACCATCGTTTAATCGCATTCGCGGCCCGTAGGTATTGAAAATCCTCACGATGCGCGTATCCAAGCCATGATAACGGTGATACGCCATGGTCATAGCTTCAGCGTAACGCTTGGCCTCGTCGTACACTCCGCGCGGACCTACCGGATTCACATGTCCCCAATATGTCTCCGGCTGCGGGCTCACCTGGGGATCTCCATAGCACTCCGAAGTGGACGCCAAGAAAAATTTCGCCTTCTTTGCGAGTGCCAAGCCAAGGGTATTATGCGTCCCCAAGGCGCCAACCTTGAGCGTCTGTATCGGAAACTTCAGATAATCGGGAGGGCTTGCTGGAGAAGCAAAATGAAGCACTGCTTCCACGGGGCCCTGTACTTCAATGTAGCGCGAGACATCCTGATGGGCGAATCGAAATCGAGGATGTGAAATCAGGTGTGAAACGTTGGATTCGTTTCCGGTTACAAGATTATCGAGACACAATACATCCCAGCCTTTTTCGAGCATGAGCTCGCAGAGATGCGAACCTAGAAATCCCGCTCCACCAGTGATCACTGCGCGCAAATTTGATTTCTCCTTCGCGAAAAAACAATCAACGAGCTGCCATTATGTCCGAACGACGTGTAGAAGAACAGTTCCGCGTGCCCCACGACACCTTCCCCTCATTACCTCTAGCGAAAATCTTGCCACAGACCGTGTTGCACGGGCGCTTATTAAAGACTAATGAGAACCTGCCGAGGATGACGCAGGAAATCCCGTCGTGTGGTCCGCAACGATTCGCCACCCTTCCGCAAACTTCCGAAAATTCAGCGTAAAGATCCCCGCCGGACGGTCCTTTTCGCGATCTAGTTGGAATTCTCCAATCACGAATGCCGAATCCGGACAGACGACGTGAACCTCAAGATTTGAGAATGTCAGACTCCCCATCGCTTTTCCATCCGGATAATTCCGGCGGTAGCGAACAAGGACTGCCTCCCAGCCGCGAGCGATCCCACTCGCACCCACGAATTCGGTTTCCTCGGATTTCCAGTATCCGGTCATGAAAGTATCTATATCCCCGCGATTCCACGCAGCAGTTTGCATGTCGAGAACCGAACGAATCTGTGCTTCGTTGGACGCGTCCGGCGTCGCACTCAAACGCGAGCCAAAACCCGATAAGATAGGAACAACCATGCAAAGAATAAAAGCTAGCTGCATTCTACGCGGCATAACTTGCCTCCGGAAATTGCAATCGCGTCCCGTACAATGATTGCACGAGGATTTTGTACTCCATCCTTGGCCTTACGACAAGCGCAAGCGCTCTTATGGGCACTTCCCGAGCGTTTCGCGCGACTGGTACGTCGGTTCTATTGTGCCCGGCGGAGGGAAACGGCAAACTGTCGTTGGTCGAAAATGTTAATCGCAGCCTTCATTCTCGTGATCTCAGTCGCAGCGACGATACAGTTCGCCGTCTTCAGCTGGCGCGCGTCGCTGCTTCGAACCGTCTCCGAGCCATTGGTAAACGAGGCGGATGCAGCTCACAAGCCCTATCTTAACCTCATAAGTTTCAGTAGCTTCCAAGAAGTCCTGGCGGTTTATCGCGACGTCTGCCCGGATCTAGAGACTGGTTCAGGCTCCAACCTGCGGGGAGTGAGCTTTTATTATGGCGCTATGCGTTTCCTGAGCCATTTCGGGAGCTTCTTTACCTCTACCGAAGGAACAGGCTGGACGCAACGCGAAATGGCGCTGTGCACACAATACGCAACGGTGAGACTATCCCAGCGTCTTGAGTGCAACCTTGCCTTGGTGAACGAGGCCCGCTCCTATCAGTAGCCGCAGTCGGAACCCTTTTACCGTTGCATCCTGCCAAGTTCCCGATCCGACCTTGATAATTGGCATCATTGTGTAGATTCTTCGCAACCCAACTGTAACGAAAAAGGGGCCTTACCAAAATCTCAAGGGTTTCGCCTCAAACTACCCATTCAGCCACGCTACGCTAAATTTTCGTCCTGGTCTTCGGACCGGTTGCTTGATACGCCATTCACGCTAGTCATTTCTCAACTAGTTACGCAGATTTGTGGCCAAATTAAATCTCCACAACCCTTGGGGCGCATGAATTGTCCCGATTGAAGGAGGCGCCACGATGAAGCGCGCCGGAATTTCTTTTTTGCTCGCTGGTGTTCTACTAGCTCTGATCCAATTCACCGGCTGCGCCGATAAGCCGGCTACCTTCAACAAGGTCTCGATTCTCTCGCCGCGTGGCACGCAGATTATCGGTCAGGGGCAAACTGTCTCGATACAGGTTAGTGTGTTAAATGATTCCGCCGCAGGTGGTGTGACGTTTGGCCCCGTCGGTTTTGGCACTCTCACTCAAACGAGCACGACTACTGCCACGTATGCGGCGCCAAATCCGGTTACGGCAGAAACTGTTGTCAAGATTGTTATTACATCGGTGGATTTTCCGAATCAGTCGGCGACGCTTACCGTAACAGTCGAACCTCCGCCGACGATTACAACCACTACGCTTCCCACGGCACCCTTAAACGGCTCTTATAGCGCCTCTGTGACTGCGACTGGCGGAGTGCCACCTCTCTCGTGGTCGATAACCGCTGGAGCGCTTCCCGCGGGACTTAAGCTTTCCAACAGCACCACAGGTACAGTGCAAATCACGGGAAAGGCGACGGCAGCGGGAAGTTCCACTTTTACGATCACGGTAACAGATGCTTCCGCGGCCGATCCGCCAGCCTCGCAGCAACTCACAATCGTAGTCAGCTCGCTTGCGATCACTACGACTTCGCCTCTGCCGTCCGGCACCGTAGGCACACTTTATGACTCTCCCGGCTTGCAATTCACAGCCAGCGGCGGCACTGGGACTGATACTTGGACAGTGGCGACCGGATCGACTTTACCTGCCGGCCTATCTCTGAGCAGCACTGGTCTGCTGTCCGGCACTCCGACGGCGGGCGGAACTTTTACGTTTGGCATCACTGCAACAGACAGCGCCGTTCCGCCGGCAGTCGTGACGTCAACCTTCACGCTTGTGATCAGCCAAGCGCAACAACTGACGCTTCTGAACGGCTCGTACGCGTTTGAATTCAGCGGCTACGGCACCAATGGATTTGTGGCTTTCGCTGGAACGTTTACGGCCAATGGCATGGGCGGTATCACGGGCGGCGAATTGGATTACAACTCGCAGCAAGGGCAACCTCTCAATTTCGCTAACCTCCTTGGCAGTTATACAGCTGGAACAGATGGCCGCGGAACTTTCACATTCACAAACACGACCTTGCCGATAGCGCCGATATTTGCCTTCTCAGTGAATTCAAGCGGGAACGGCAGGTTCATTGAGTTTGACTCGTCCACAACTCGGGGCTCGGGACGAATCGAACTTCAGACGGTTACATCCTGCGTAGTGAATAACACAGGCACCAGTACTTACACTGGTGACTTTGCGTTTGGCGGTTCAGGTTTCGCCAGTGCATTTGCTACCAACGGCACAGGTCCCCTCGCGTTTGCGGGCAGATTTACGGCGATTCCGCCCGTTGTTGCGGCAACGCCGGGCTCACTGGCGCAAGGCGAAATGGACACGAATACTCCCGGATTTGTGACGATCGACGACTCGTCAGTTTCTGGCTCGTACAACTCCGGAGCGGACAGCACTCACTGCACTCTCGCGCTAACATCCGGAAGCCTGGACAATCCGCACTACAGCGTCTATCCGATTTCGTCCAGCGACGCGTTCATCATCGAAACGGATACCGTGAATAACGTTACTCCGTACCTAACTGCCGGCGAAATGATCCAACAAATTGGACAGCCGTTCGTCACGTCGGGTGTCTTGAGTGGGACAATGGTGGGAGGATTGAACGGACAGCTCATTTCAGGCGGCACTTTTCTTCCTGAAGTTCAAGTGGTCCAAACCTCAGCGACGAGCGGCACTGCGAGCTTCCAAGTGTTGCAAACTGATAATCAAGCTGGAACGATCTTCGGAACCAATGGCACGGCGGTCACGGATGCCTATACGTCCGACAACTTGGGCCGCGTCCAAGGCTCCATCGAGTTCAATTCTTCCTTCGAACCTGTTTTTTATCTGATCAACACGAACCAAGCATTCTGCGTGAGCATCGTGCAGAACGCGCCCACTTTTGGTTACTTCGCGCCGCAGTCCGCCGGTCCGTTCACCGCGGAAACCATAAAATCAACCTCATTGATCGACGGAACTTCAGCGCCCGCCGTCAGCGCTGACCGCGACCTCTCGGGTTTTCTGAGCTTCGATGGGATTTCGTTAGTTGGAGGCACTCAGGATCAGAGTACAGCCTCGGAAAACAGCACAATCGCCGAGACAGGAAGCTATGTTCTAACTGGCACAGGCGGTACAGACGGCAGTGGGACCATGACGCTTTCGACTCCGACCGGCTTCACGGGATATTTCTTTATTGTTTCTCCGACGAAAGTTGTAATGATTACAACCACGCCGGGGGACACGAATCCGGTTCTGATTATTATCGGGCATTGAGTTGCGTTTTTTTGCGAAACTGAGGGTGTCGGTGCGCTGAAGCCGCTCCTTTCTTCACAATTTGAATCTTGCGCTTCCTTTTGCCCTTGCAAGCGAAAAGAAAGCGGTTAGAATCTTGTTTTAGAGAGTCTAGGCGTCGTATTCAGTGTTTAGTTGTTGCGTATTCTTACTTTCGAACTTGGGATTCCAGAAAATTTGGCGGTTTAAGAATTCTCGCATTTCGGTTCGTGCCGATTGCCGGGAGGCATCTATGCTGCGCCGCAGCGCTTTTCTTCTTTTCATCGGTCTCCTTCTAGTCATGCCAATCGTCAATTGCGGGTCCAGTCACCATCACAATTCGATACCCGTGATTTCAGGAACATTGCCAAACGGCAATGTTGGCATCGCCTATACTGGCACGCTGACCGTTACCGGCGGCGTGGCGCCGTATACCTGGAACGTAACCGGAGTGCCAAATCCTCCGTTCACCTTGTCATTCTCCGGCAATACAGCAACTATCGCAGGAACGCCCCTGGCCGCAGCAACGATTTCGGGCAGTGCGACGGTGACAGACTCGAACGGGACTGTGTCGGCGGCTTTCCCTTTCTCATTCACGATCACGTCGACGCTGGCCATTACGCCAACAGAGCTCTCATTGATGGTTGGAACCCCGGTAAATCAAACTCTCACGGTCACTCCTGCAACTGCGGGACCTTATACGTGGACGGTCGCGGATGCGCTGCCACCGGGTTCACCGGCCTTGATGCTGAGTAACGGGACTACGACGTCTCCAACGACGATCCAAACAACGACGAATTCCGTGACCATCATCGGCACACCGAACACGGCTGGAAGCTTTCCGTTTACGGTCTTCGTAACTGACTCTGTTACGCCCACGGCCAATACAACTCAGGCCGCTTATACCGGCTTTGTTTCAAACTCCAATGCAAACGCTTGCCCTGCGGGAAGCAATGACGGGGCGTTGCCAGCAGGGACATCCTACGCATTCCTTCTGAGAGGATTTGACGCCACCGATGAGGAACCGATAGTTATTGCGGGCAGCTTCACCGCCGATGGCGCTGGCGGCATCACGGCCGCCGATGTGGATTACAACGGAATCACCCTTGGCCCACAAAACCCAGGGGGCAATATGAATCTCGCGGCTAGCTCGTACTCGTTTGATCTCAACGGCGATACCCGAGGCTGCGTGAGCTTAGTCTTTAACTCGGGCGGTGCTACAAAGCGCGGCAGGGCAAGCAAATCTGAGGCGCTTCCGGCGAGGCTTGCCGGTCTGAAAGCGCGGCGTGCCAATAGTGCGAGGCGTGAGGGAGTTCCGGCGACTCCCCCTACTCCGACGAGAGTGATATTCCAATTCGCACTCGGTGGACAGAGCGCGGGAATCTACACGACGGGCAACATCATCGAGTTTGACAATGGCGATGGGCAGACGGACTCATGGGCCGCTGGAGTGATGCATGTGCAGACCCTCTCGCCCAGTTTTACGGTTAGCTCGCTGGCTGCGAACTTTGCTTTTGGCTTAGCTGGGTGGGACCCCTCGGTGGATCGTATCGCTATTGCGGGATCGTTCGCGGACGCGGCAGGTGTCATCTCTCCCATCTTTGCCGACTTCAATGACAATGGCACGGCTTCAGGTGAACTCACCGGCGGATCGGGAACGATTAACACCATTGACACTACCACCGGGCGGGCCACGGCTAATTTTGATGTTCCAGTTACAGGCAGTCCGGACCTTACGTTTGATGCTGTTATCTACGTCATAAACGCCAACGATTTTTATGTCCTCTCAACCGATCAGGTGAGCACAGGTACGCCAAACACGCCGCTGGTTAGTGGCCGTGCGCTTGCCACGCAAAGTAGCTTTGCATCGGGTGCGCTGAATGGGTTTTTCCTCGACGCCGAAGAGGGATTCGACGCAATTGACTTTACGAATGTAGTCACCGTCGGCATAGCACAATTTTCGAGCACTGGGAACACCGTGACAGGTTCATTGACTCAAAATGACGGTGGGACCGTGACTACTCCGACACTGACCGGGACCTACGCGGTGGACGCAGCGAATCCGTCTTCGGGGCGTGTTTTCATCACCAACACCGGTACTGCAGATGCGCCGGTCATATACCTTACAAACGGCGGAGATGGAATCGAACAGATTCAGGGCTTCAGTGTTGGAACGGATGCCAACGTTGGTTCCGGTTTCTTGGTAACCCAGAGTACACAGGCTTTCACTTTGTCGAATATCAGCGGAACGTATGCTCTTGGAAACTGGGAGGATGTCGACGGCCAAAACGGATCATTCTCTGGCGTGGCTACTCTCGTGAACACTGGCGCCTATTCTGCCGTTTACGACATAAACTACTTCACACCGCCGGCAGCTACTCCAAACTTGTGGCTTTCACCGGACACGCCGTTTAGCGGTACCTTCACGATCAATCCGAACGGTACTGGCACAGTTACCGTTGGCGGGAATTCGAGTGTCTTTGTAACCAACGGTCAGCAAATCTTCAGCATCGAGACCACCGGCTCAACGGACGGCGTTCTGACAACCTATACAAACGTCGTAGCTCCGTAATAGGACTAGTTCGCATTCGGAAAGAGGCCGGCACGGTTTGGCCGGCCTCTTTCATTTCATCGGAGAACAATTTGGAGAGGGCTAGTAGGCCCAGCGCATCAGGATTGCGCCGGTGGTGTAGCCTGCACCGACGGTGATCAAGAGCACGAGATCACCCTTGCGCAAGCGCTTCTGCTCCAGGGCATCCATCAGGGCCAATGGAATTGTGGCGGCGGTAGTATTTCCAAAGCGGTCTATATTCACGAGAACTTTCGAATCGTCAACGCCCAAACGCTCCTGCATCGCCCGGATAATGCGCAGGTTCGCTTGATGCGGGACCACCAGCGCGAGATCGTTGCTCGTGAATCCGTTACGCTCAAGCACTTGCAATGCTAGCTCACTCATTCGCCGCACCGCGTATTTAAACACTTGCGCGCCTTCTTGATGGACGTAATGCATGCGTTTTTCAACCGTCTGTAGCGACGCTGGATTTAGCGAACCGCCCCCCGGCATAAAGAGGTTGCACCCGCCCGAGCCGTCGATGTCATGCGCAAAGTCCAGGATGCCCTCGGTTTCAGAAGTAGCCGGTTCAACCAGAACCGCGCCAGCGCCGTCGCCGAAAAGAACGCAGGTAGCGCGGTCTTTGTAGTCAAGAATGGAAGTCATCACGTCGCTCCCGATAACGAGCGCCCTTTTGTGTGTTCCATTGGCAACAAATTGAGCGCCCACCGTGAGCGCATAGGCAAATCCCGAACAAGCAGCAGAGAGATCAAAGCCCCAAGCATTTTTTGCGCCCAGGCGATCTTGAATCAAGCAGGCGGTCGCCGGGAACAACATGTCCGGAGTAACGGTCGCCACGACGATGAGGTCGATTTGTTCCGGTTGCACGCCTTTTGCCGCAAGTAATTTCTTCGCAGCCTCGGCGCCGAGATGCGAAGCGCCAACGCCTGGCTCCGCATAATGCCGTTCACGAATACCGGTGCGCGTGCGGATCCATTCGTCATTCGTGTCCACTTTTTTTTCGAGATCGAAGTTGGTGACTACGCGCGGGGGCACGTATCCTGCAACTCCGGTGATCTTCGCAGCGATGCGTCTAGCCATTCAGTTTCTCCAGGATGGAATCAATAGCCCGCGATTGTATGCAATCAATTGTGTGCGTGACAAGCAAAACACGCTCCCCTCGATCTTCCGCAAGGGCGCGCTAGGCTACAATTTCGAAGCGGTAGGTGATCTCGGCGGTCTTTCTCAACATCGCTGCCACAGAGCAGTATTTGAACTGGCTCAACTCGATTGCGTCCCGTACTGCTTTAGGTTCCAGGTCTCCTGCTAGCCGATAAATCATCTCGATTTTTGTCCATACCGAAGGCGGTTCGCTCGCACGCTCTCCGGAAATGGCGATCTCGAGCGACGTCAGCTTCTGGCGCTTCTTTGCCAGAATCATAACCACGTCCACGGAAGTGCAGGCCCCCAGCGCGCCAAGAAGCATTTCCATCGGGCCGGGGGCGGCGTTATGTTCTCGATCCGCGTCAAATGATACCGAGTGGCCGGAGGGCAACGTTGCTGTGAACTCTTCGCCGACGACCCACTTGACCGTAGCTGTTTGCACGATTACCTCCTCACCCCAATCACATTGAAATGCAGATGGAACTGTATCGAGGCTCCCGTGAGGCGTCCAGCACTGTTCTACGCGGTATCTGCCGAAATTACGCCGGCCTGATTGGGTGCGGACGATTGCAAATTCTCTTGAATATTGTGGAGGCGCAATCTCGCTACAGGAGATCACTATCTGACAGGTCTGGGGCGCCGACAATCGCTTCGATCCGAACCCGCGGCGAACGCCGCATCGTCTCGATGAAGAGTCGAACGAGTTCGGGATCAAACTGATTCGCGGCACAGCGCTCGAGTTCGGAAAATGCGTCTTCGGAACTGCGCGCCTTCTTGTAGGTGCGCTCAGAAGTGATCGTATCGTAAGCGTCAGCAATCGCGATTACGCGCGCCCCGTAAGGAATTTTTTCGCCTTGTAGCCGGTCAGGGTAGCCGGTGCCGTCGAAAAATTCATGATGATGCCGAACCATCAGCCGAATTCGATTCATCGCCTGCAAAGGCTCCAGTATCTTGGCCCCGAGTTCTGCATGGGTCTTCATCGTTTCCCATTCAGATGCGTCCAGGGGACCTGACTTGTTTAAAATGGTCTCCTGAATCCCCACTTTGCCGATGTCATGAAGCAGAGCCGCCAGTCGAATTTCTTCCACTTCCGCCTCGCTCATCCCCAGCGCCTTGGCAATCACAACGGTGTAGGCCGAGACTTTCTGGGAATGCCCTTGGGTGTAGTGGTTTTTCGCGTCTATCGCGAGCGCGAGTGAAGTGACCGTTTCGACTACAGCGACCGGCAACGTATCGGGCGGCACGCCTCCGCTTTGTTCGGCCAGTGAACGGGTGAATTGTTCGAGACGCCGATAGATCTCTTCGAAGGCCTCAGGCCCGGTGGAGAACAGACGCTTCAGCGTGACCCCTAGATAAGCCTCCAACACATCTTTTTTCCATTTTTTCGTGTCGTTTGGGCCGCCTTCCTCCGCGCTCGATACCGAGTTGCCACCCTGGTGCTTGGAAAGGTACATCGAGGAGTCTGCCACTTGGATCAACTCTTGGGGAGTTGATCCATGGATCGGGAATCCCGCGATGCCAAAACTTGCCGTAATATTCTTATCGCGCAGAAGCGGATCAGACGCCACCCAGCCCCGGAGCTTACTTGCGAGTTGCCGGGCCTGCTCCACCGTGGTCTCAGGCATTAAAATGACGAACTCATCTCCGCCGTAGCGTGCCACGACATCAGACCGCCGGCAGTTTTGTTCGAGGATATGTCCCACGCGTTGCAGTACAACGTCGCCTTCCAAGTGTCCATAAAAATCATTTACGAATTTAAACCGATCGAGATCCATCAAGACGATTGCAAACGGCCGGTTGGCGCGTGTCGATCGTTTCCACTCGGAAGATAACGTCTCCATCAGGTATCGGTGCGTCTTGACGCCCGTAAGGCCGTCGGTGATCGCCTGCTCTTGCGCTTTCTGGAATGTCAGAGCATTGTGAAGCGCGCCCGCAAAAAGATCGGCAAGGGTCCGAAGCAGCAGGCCTTCCTCCTCGTCGAATTCACAAGCCTCGGAGGATTCGATGTACAGAACACCTAGCAACTGTTCGGCATATGTTACCGGGAGCGCGATGGCCGAAATGGAGCTTGCCAGGACCAAGCGTGGCGAGGACGCATTCACTTCCCGCACGATCGCCATCCGTCCTGTACGCGCGACCTCTCCTACCAAGCCTTCGCCCAACGGAATTCTCCGCCCCACAGCGTCTCTACGAGCCCCGGCTTCTGCCTGAATCACCAACTCCTTCGCTGAATAGTCGAGCGTAGCGATGCCGATGTGGTCATACTTCAGACCATTTTCAATCTCTTCAGCGATCTTCGCGAGCATCTCTTCCGGGTCCAAAGTGGTAATCGCGCGACTGGAGACATTGTTGATGAGCATCAGATGGCGCGATTTTTTCTGTTCCTCGGAAAAGAGCCGGGCGTTTTCCAGCGCCACCGCCGCTTCGCTTGCCAGCACGCGCATCAACTCGACGTGACCTTCGTCAAATACCCGTTCTTGTTTGCTGTGCACCGCCATCACGCCGACTGCGCGGTTGTAAAGAATCAGAGGTACCGCGCAAATGCAACCGACAATACGAGCTGGTTCGAAGCCCAACCGTTTAGCTTCCTCTTCATAGTGGTCTCGAATGAGAAGGGGTTGACAGGTATTCACCACGTATTCGGTCAAATGGTTTCCGGCGGTTCGAATTCGTTTCGGCAACCGGTCGCCTTCGAGTACATCGATTTCAAATCGCACTTGCTCAGTCTTGTGATCGTAGAATGCGATGAAAAGGCTGCTCACATCGAGCAAGCGCTTCATCTCGGAATAAATACGATCGAACAATGCATCAGGCTCGAGTGTCGAGCTCAGTGCTCGTCCTATTTCATTTAGAATGTGGAGCTCTTCGCTGCGCCGCGATGTCTGCTGAACCAGATAACTATTCTCCACTGCCATCCCAATCTGATGGCCCAACGCCAAAAGCAGCCGCAATTCCGCAGGAGTGAAATTTCGATTATCCGGTGTTCCGAGGAGCAACACTCCGAAGACGCGCTCTTTTGCTTGCAGACTGATCCCCACAACGGTACGCAGGTTCTGTCCCAGCAGCAGTTTTCGTACGTGCCGGAACGCTTCTTCTTTCTCCAAAGCTGCCCACTTCGAGTCCGTCTCCAAATCGCGGAGCACAACAAGTCCGCCAAGGCGTGCGACCAGGTTAACGATATAATCGTCTAGATTGTTTTCTTGTATCGTCGCACAGAATGTATCCCCCAAACCGGTGACGACCACTGAAGTCGGGCCGTTCTCTTCTCCATAATGCAAGCAAAGCGCACCCGCTGGTATGCGCACGACATTTAAAACGCGGTCGAGCGCTTGCGCCAGCATCTTCTGAATCTCGCCACCGGAGAAGCTTGACGTCGCCAGGTTCAGATTCGAAAGCGCCAGCATGTTCCGCTCAACTCGACGGCGTTCTTCTTCGTAAACCGCCATCACCATGAGCACGCCCGCGAAGAGTTCAAACAGCAGAACCACCGCCAGGAGATCATGCCCGGCCAAGAATCCCGATCGGCCTTGAAAAATCGTCGTAAGACTCAGCAATCCCCATCCCACGAAAGTGATCGCCAGAAACTGATCCGCGCGGGATTCCTGTTTGCGCCCCTCTTGCCAAAAGGTGCGCGCAATAAAGAAGAACAGCAGCCCGACACCCAATTCCAAGGGTACGTTTACCCATCCGCGCGAATAGCCCAAGGCCCAGATTGCCGCCGCCACACCGAGGCCTGTTACACCCTCCCACGAGACCGTGAGGCGCGCGTACATTCTCGCCGCACAGTAGAATGAGAGTACCGCTGCCGCGAGGAACCACCCATCCACCGTCTCGACCCACGGAAGAGGCACCAACCAAGTGCCGAGTGCCGGAACTAGAAAGTGAAGAGCCAACAGTAGCCATCCTGCAGCCCAAACGAGCATATATTCCTGGCGTTTTTGCTGATAGATGTAGGAAAAGAACAACGCCAACAGGAAGGCGCCTGCCAGGAGAACGGTCGCAGTCATATTGATATGGTTCAGCAAGTCATAGCTCCGACCGATATTGCCGATACTTACCTTGAGAATAGCAGAAAATCGCCGGGCGCCCGTCCGCGTGTCTGGTCAAGTTTCGTGGCGGTCAACGTCCCCCGTTTCATCCAAAATTGGGCAACGCGACGGACCATCCGGACCCAATAGGACTCAGAGTCCATTCAAACTGCGGGATTTGCTGCCCTCGCGTCCAGATCCCCGGTGCGTTGCATAGCTTGCGTAGGTTGATTTGGCGCGCTGCTCGATTTTGTTCATCGGTTCCGCTAAGATTAACCGTTTGCCTGAACAGGAAGGAACCTTTCGAGCATGACACTTACCCCAAAACCGCGGGTGCGTTTTGCCCCGTCACCTACGGGCTTTCTCCACGTCGGCGGGGCACGCACCGCTCTGTTCAATTGGCTGTTCGCGAAGCATGAAGCTGGCACCTTGTTGCTGCGTATCGAAGATACGGATGTAGAGCGGAACAAGCCGGAACTGGTTGACGGAATTCTAGTGGCACTTCGATGGCTCGGAATCGAATGGGACGAAGGCCCGTTCTTTCAGTCACAGCGCATCGAGATGTATCGTGCTGCCGCCGAACGCATTCTGGCGAGCGGCGCCGGTTTCGCGTGCTATTGCAAACCAGCGGCTTATGCCGGGGGCGATGCGGCCGAAGAGCACGATGGCGAGGGTGACGACGAGGGCAAAGCAGCGAAGGCGGTCGCTTGCCCTTGCCGGGATTTGACGCCGGAACAGCGCGCTGCCAAGGAAAAAGAAGGCGTTCCAGCCGCAATTCGTTTTCGCACTCCGCGCGCGGGCACGACCCATTTTGAAGATGCCGTCTTCGGCCCGCGAGACGTGCAGAACGCCGAAATCGAAGACTTCGTACTCCTGCGTTCTTCCGGCTTGCCCACCTATCAGCTCAGCGTGGTGGTGGACGACATCGATATGCGCATCACTCACGTTATTCGCGGAGCAGATCACTTATCCAACACCCCAAAGCAGGTGCTGATTTATAACGCGCTGGGAGCTGCGCCGCCCATATTTGCTCACGTTCCGCTGATTCTTGGGCCTGACCGTACACGGCTATCAAAACGGCATGGCGCTACCAGTGTCGGCTCCTACGCGGAAGAAGGTTTTCTTCCAGAGGCATTTCGCAATTTTTTGGCGCTTCTCGGATGGTCTTCCGGCGACGATACTGAATTCATGCGCACAAATGAGCTGATCGAGCGATTTACGCTTTCCGGCGTGAGCCGCACCAACGCTGTATTCGACCGCGCCAAACTAGAGTGGTTCAACACACAATATTTGCAGAAGCCGCCCGTCGAGGAACTATTGCCGTATGTGGAGGCGGAGCTCAAGCGCGCAGGCTTGTGGAAGGAAACCTGGGCCATTGCCGATCGTGCATGGTTTGCGCACACCGTAGACTTGATTCGCTCGCGAACCCGTCTGCTGGGGGATTTCAGCGGGTGGGCCCGGGCGTTTTTCGCCGACGATTTCGAGTACGACCCGGAAGCACGCGCAAAATTTTGGAAGGATGAAAAACTTCCGGTGCTGATGCTTAAGCTAACAGACGCGCTGGAAGCGCTGCCGGAGTGGAATCACGATTCTTGCGATGCGGCGTTGCGCGGGGTCGCAGCTTCCGAGGGTGTCAAGGCGGGCTTGCTTATAAATGCGACGCGGGTTGCGATCGTGGGCCGGGCCGTCGCCCCTCCTCTTTTTGAGACCATGGTCGCGATCGGCAAGGATCGAGTGATTGCGCGTCTCCGCCGTGCCCTGCCCGCTATTCCCGTGCGCTAGACGTGACGGGCCGGCTGACATTGATCGGTTGAAGTCGGAGTACGAAAACAAGGAGCGGATCAGCGCGCAGGCACGAGCCTCGAGAAAATTTCCGGATGAACCTCACGAGACGATACGCCTTCCCTAGCGAGTTCAAATTTCGCGCTTAGTGGGAATTTCACAGGGGGCAGGCACGTGGAGTCGTTACACGCTTGGTAACGCAATATCATCGGAATTTCTGTCGGTCCCAGTGCGGCTCCAACTTTCGCCGACAATCTAAGCAGAAAGGTAACACTCCCGGTATAGACATCCAGAGGTTGATTCGGTGAAAAGGTGAATTTCTCAAGTTGTCCCTTTGGGTAAATCGTATCGACCAATTCAAATCCGGAGGGAAGTTTCGGCGTCAACGTCGTAGCAATGAGATATTCTTCCGACGGTTTGTGCGAGTTCATGTGAAAGCCGGAGGCGATGTCCACAACGATTGCAATTTTGAACTCTCTCCCGCGCGGCACGGGGTCAAGCGAAACGAATATACGGGGCTTAACGACCTCCGATGCATTCGTTAGATTTGGAGGTTCCTGAGGCGAAGGAAACCGCAGCGCCGCATTACCGCGCGCTACGAATACAGCGCCGGCGCAAAAAATGCATAAGACGCAAAGACTGACGGTCCGCCGAGTGAGTATCATCGCCTAAACCTGAACTGTCGATCCTGTTTTTTCGCTGAGAATCCGGCTCATCAACTGGCTCAATGTCTCGCCGGTCTTATCCAGCACAAATGCTTGCGCGGAATCCGACCATCCGAGTTTAAAGCTCGTGGTCAGCGCGGAAATCCAGATTTGCCGCACAGGCGCGTTCGGGCTGATTACAAAGCGGGTCTCGTCCTCATCCTCGAACTCGATTTCCAGTTTTCCGCTCCCGCCTTCAACCTCAAACTCATTTTCATCGCTCAACTCCAGCAGACGCTTGCGCAAAGTTTCAAATGCCGCGTCGCATTTCTTTTGGAATTCCTGTTCGTCCATCATGGCAGGGTCAGGTTACTCCTGTTGCGCGCACGGGATCAAGAAACGGCAACTCTGGAACGCGCCGTAATGTTGGTGAATGACTCAGAGCAGTCCCTTGATTTCCTTTTCCAGATCTCCCTCATCCGCGAGACCGATATACCGCTTCTGAATCTTGCCGTCGCGAGAAATCACGATGGTGGTGGGAAATCCGATCAGTCCTCCGAACTTCTCGGCTAGCTCATCGTTGCCTAGCACGATCGGATAGTTCATAGTCGCCGAATGGCCGTCCACATCAAACTGCGTCTTCTGGACGTAAGGCTGGACCACACTCTTCCCTTCCTCGTCCATTGCGACGCCGAGTATGGTGAAGCCCTTGTCCGCGTATTTCTGCTGGAATCCGATCATCCAGGGAATTTCCACGCGGCAAGGCTCGCACCACGTAGCCCAGAAATTCACGATCACAACTTTTCCCTTCAGACTGGCTAGGGGCACATCCAGTCCGTCCAGATTCTTAAATGTCACGGCTGGTTCGTCCGGCCGGGCCGAGTCTGCGGCCGCGGACTTGCCGTTGGGCGCGCCTGAAACCTTGAGCCAGTCGTGCGAATTGCAGCTCGAAAAATTCGTGGTTACAATAAGTGTGACTAAGAATAGCAGCAGAAAATATTTCAAGGCCCGTCGCATTCGCTCTGATCCCCTTACCATGAAAACCTGTTCAAGAATGCAAGTTTACCCGAAAGCCATGTCAATCGGTTCAGGAACACAAGGCCGCCAACAGCAAGCAATAACACACCGCTGAACACCTCTACCGCATGCAAGTGGCGGCGAAAGCGATGGTAGAACTTCAAGAAGCCGCCGATTGCCAAAGCGGTCACGAGAAATGGAATCGCGAGTCCCGCCGAGTAGCACGCCAGCAGGAAAATTCCCTGCCAGATCGTTTCTCGCGTCGCCGCAATTGCCAGCACGCCCGCAAGAATCGGGCCTATACACGGCGTCCATCCAAACGCAAAAGCGAAACCCATCAGAAACCCGCCGAGGATCCCCGGCTGGCCACCCACATTTCGGAAATGGACGTCGCGATTTAACCAGCGAGTCATGGCCGGTCCCAGCAGAAAAATGATAGCGACGGAATAAAAGTGGACGGCCTTCAGGGTAGGCCCGGCAATTCCGGGCCGCACAGTCAGCGCGATGCCCGCTGCAATAAGAATAATTCCAATCACAAAACCTGCGCGCAAAGAAATTTTTCCCAGCCAACCGATCAAGTGCAACCCGAACAATATGATCAGCGCTCCAGCCAACGGCGCCAGCAAGCTGCGATTGCGCACTAGAAATGAACCCACGGCGCTGGCGGACGCACCAAATGTGATGAACACAATCGAAAATCCAAACACGAATGCGAGGGCGGAAGCCAGCAATCCCGCGCGCGGAGTTTGCCCTTCCTTGAGTTGCTCCACACCGATCCCCGAAAGCATTGAAATATATCCGGGCACCAAAGGCAGCACGCACGGAGAGAGGAATGAAACAAGTCCCGCAACAAACGCGGCAAGTACGGAGACACCCATCGGATATTATTGAACCTCTTAGAGATAGCTAGGAAGCCGTGCTGGCTCAATCTTGCATTTTCACACATTCATTAGACGCACGGCTACGCTTTTCGGCTGGGCGCAATGAAGGTTTCCTTATTGTTGCACTGAGAGTTCCGGATGCCGAGTGTGCCATTCGGTGGCATCTTCGTAAGTATGAGCGATCGCAAGCAAACTGGCTTCCGCCCAACGCGGCCCGATAAGCTGCAATCCTATGGGTAAGGCGCCGCGTGTGAATCCGCAAGGGATGGAAATGGCCGGATGACCTGTGAGATTTGCGGGCCGGTTCAAGCGCACAAGGGCTGAGCGCACTGATTCGTTTTCACCTGCGATTTTTGTTTCGTCCTCACCAATCCGCGGCGCGGCTATCGGAACTGTCGGCGCCAGAATTGCATCCACCCGCTCGAACGCTGCCTCAAAATCGCTTTCCATTTGTCGCTTTACTTCAAATGCTCGAAGGTAATCCACTGCGCGCACTTGCGTTCCCGTCTTGAGCCGGCTGCTCACATCCGCTCCGTATTCGGCGGCTCGCGCAGGATAGAATCCCCGCGACTGATGGTAACGCGTGGCTTCGGACAACGCGATATTCGTGCTGGGCTCGAGAGAATCGCCAAGATGAGGAAGCGAGACGTCCTCGAACCGCGCGCCTGTCGAGACAAATACTTTTGCCGCGGCCTTAATCGCGCTCTGGACTTCCGGATCGACGCGCTCGAAGAAGTATTCTCTTGGCCATCCCAACCGGAATCGTTGCGAACGACCTCGCCTTAGCTTTCGAAAATCTGGAGGCGTTGTGGCCTTGGGGTACTTGCCGGCAATTGCCTGCAGCATAATGCACGCATCAACGACATTTCGTGCAAGGGGCCCTGCATGATCCAAGCTCCCGGCCAGTGGAATCACGCCTGCAACGCTTACAAGTCCATACGTCGGTTTCAACCCGACGATGCCGCAGAGCGCCGCTGGGATGCGAATGGATCCACCGGTATCGGTTCCCACAGACGCAAAACACATTCCCGTGGCAGTGGCCGCAGCCGAGCCGCCGCTTGAGCCGCCCGAAATACGGTCGAGCGCCCAGGGATTGTGCACTGCGCCGTAATGAGGATTCTGGTTTGAGATCCCGTAAGCAAATTCGTGCATGTTCGTCTTACCCAGTAGAATCGCGCCTGCACTAGCCAGCCGCGCGGCGACGTCGCTGTCTTCGTTCGGAATGAAATTGCCCAGAATTTTCGACCCAGCGGTCGTGCGGATACCGCGTGTCCAAAAATTATCTTTGAGCGAGATCGGAATGCCAAAAAGAGGGTTGGCTAGTTTCGCCGCGCCGCCTCGGCGAGTCCGGATAAATTCGAGCTCGGCCGCCCGAGCTTTTTTTCGCGCACGAACCGCGAGCACAGTCAAAAACGCATTGATCGACGGGTTCAACCGTTCGATGCGGGCGAGCGCCGCATTCACCAGTTCTAGCGGAGAGATTTCCCTCCACCTCAGCAAACGGGCAGCCTGTTGAATAGAAAGAAAAGCCAGCTCAGATTCCAGTTTTGAAGTCATACCGCCCGCTTAAAAAATCTTCTCCGCGCGTCGCAGCGTTCCGGCAGAGCCAATATTAGCGATGCGAAACACCACGAGATACTGATTCTCATTGCGAATCGTTCCGAACGAAAACCGGCGGTATTCGAAACCGAACCCACAACAAGAGCCGTTATAACTGGCTTCCAGAATCTGGTTTTGGAAGGCTTGCTGCGTGAAGTCGTAGCTCACGCCCGCCGTGGCATTAAACCCCACCCGCGTCAAATCGCCGTACCCTACAAGGGCGCGTACCTGATTCGAGCGAGATTCAAAGACGAAATTCGGCGGATTCTCGTCAGCAGGCGTCGCAAGATTGGTCGTCGAAAAATGCGCTAGGGTCAGAAATGACTGCTTGTAAGGTTTGAGCTTCAACAGCGTGCCAATAGCAGTTAGTTGGTTCCGTTTGGGATCAAAATTCAAAATGAATTCTGTGTCGAAGTGTTTGCCCGGCTCGATTCGCAGGTCGCTTACGATCGGGGAAAAGCGTCGCGGCGAATCAGCAAACGCAAACGGCGTAACTTCGTCTAGAGTCTGAAATACGTTTCGCTGGCCGTTAATCAGCGCTCCGCCAAATGTCGGATCGAAAAAATACTTTTGCACAAGCCGCCAGCTCACCAGTTCTTCGGTATCGCCGCCCTCTTTGTGACGATAGAGCCGTTGTGTGATTCCATATTCGATTTCGTTGGTGTCAGTCAGCGTTTCGTCTTCATCAAAACGGATAAAGCGGCTGAAACCGTTTACGCCGTTTACATAGTTGTAAACGATGTCAGGCTCGACCACGTGTTTCCATTTCGTGCCGGACCGGGCCCAGACTCGGTCAAATGACGGCGGACGAATATCTATTGAGAATTCTTCTGTAGTTCGAAAAAATCCTCTGTCAACGAATGAACCGTTGACCACTTGCCCGCTGTAATACGTTGACCTCAGCGTAAAGGTCGGCGTCAAATCCAGCCAAGGCCCGAAGTGAAGGGGCATCGTCACACTCGGCGCCAATTCACTTCGACCAACAAAGTTAGGCGTATCCAGCGGCGTTGCTTCCACGGTATCGCTACGATGCGCTGCATCCGAGAAGCCTTCGAATGAAAAATAAATAGGGAGCTGGTGAAAAGGCGCCTGATCAACTGAACTGAAGCGCACCTCCGGGGCCGTCCGCAATGACACATAGGTGTCCGGCGAAGCGCTCAAATAGTTCTGGTAGCTGAGCGCTGCGAAATTCAGACTGAACCCGCGGAAGTTATTTGTAAGAAAGGCGGAGTTGCGCACCTCCGAATTCACCGCCTGCGAAAATGTCTCGCTCCAGGCGAGCCGATAGGTTAGCGAAGTCAAGTTGTCCAAATCGGCCACCGCACGCCAGCCACCCGGAAGCAGGGCGGTAAAGAGCAATCGCGCTTCGTGCCCGCCTTGGTTAATGGCTGGAACGGGAGGCTGTCCCGGCACCTGCGGCTGTTCCAAGCCACGATCTATAACCCCAGTGTAGGTCACGTCGAGTTTCGCGTTTTCCCACGGACGCATGCGCAGTTCCGCTCTCTGGCTCCAGCCTCTTCTGCTGTAATAATTGCCGCCAATGGTTGCGTCCATCCAATCTGTGGGCGCCCAGTAATACGATTCACCCAAAATGTATCCCTTATTCGAACTGTCGCCGATGTTCGGAATCATGAATCCGGATTCTCGCTCTTTCCCCGCGGGAAAGGTCGCGTACGGAAGATACAAAACGGGAACAGAAAAGATTCGAAAATCGCCGTTCTCCAGATGCACTGACTTCTGCAAATAAACCGTAGCTTCCGGAGCATAAAATTTCCAGGTTGGCCGATCCGGGTCGCACACCGTCATCCACGCTTTCTTAATATGATATGTATGTTCGTCCAGACGCTCCGCCTCGTCCGCCTCAAAGTAGAGTGGGTTGGGGGTAACAAGCAGCGTTGGCGTCGGGTGTCGCTCAATCGAAAACGTGGCGCGCACATGAAAAAACGTCCCGTGGCCGGTGCGCACTTCATAGTGCGCTTCGTCCGCTTCCACATGTTGCGTCATGTAGTCAAGCTGGACATGCCCGCGCGCTATCACTACGTAGGTATCTTCGTTGTACTCCACATGGTCCGCGCGCAACCGCGTGTTCTCATAACGCACATCCACATTTCCGTCCGCGTAATAGATATTCCCCACTTGCCGCTGTTGATCCGCTTCAAGCGTCGCCGTCTGATCGCCGTTCGCCGGGCCTCCCGGCGGGGTCTTTGCAAGGCGGGGTGACTGCTTTGCCGAAGGGTTCTGCGCAGGAGATTTTGTCGAGTCTTGTGCATCTGTAAAGTGCGGACTCACAAGAAAAATCACGAGCAAAACGAAAAGAGGACGCTGGCTGCGGAGAGTTAGCTTGCTTTTGGCGTCAGGCATCAGCGGAAAGTGCCGAAATTAACCTTTGCGAAGACACAAAAAAGAAAGTCGAGACTAACATGCGCTTCCCGCAGCCGCAATCGCGCCAATCGGCCGGATGTGCCAACCTCTACTGAGAAGAACTCCCGCCCGCGCGGGTTGCCTAATAAGCTACACCCACGCGCCTCCGGGCTCGGCTGTCTGACCCATGGCCGTGCTAACATACGAGCCGTTCCGCCACTGGAGCTTCCGCAGCGCAAAACGGACCAGTGATAAGAATATGCACGGAGTGTGGCGCCCTCTTGCTCGAAGACGCCGATAATTGTTCCTTTTGTGATGCGCCTCTCGTCGAAGCCGGTGAAACCCTGGAAGCAGTAGCCGTCGGCGCCACTTCACCCGCTCTCGGCGCTTCCTCGCGGGCATCTCTTGCTCGTGCGCAATCGGCCGAGCCGGAATGGCGTCGAGAGGTCTCCCGGCGACTTGAAGATTATCGCGCGCGCCGCCGGCACCTCCGTCCCGATGATTCGCAGTCAGGCCTTCCCTTTTCTCACCAGTCCCAGATCGACGAGGAAGAGGCTGCTCGTGAACGCCAGCGCGAAGCCGAGAGGCAGCGCCAGTCAGAACGCTCGCGCCCCCGCCCGATCCAACGCCAAACCGAGCGACTCGAAATCTGCATTCAGCCCGAGCTGGACTTCTCAAATGCTCCGCACGACCGCGCGCACCCTCAAACGGCTCTGGTGCCCGTGGCGAATCTGACCGAGCGCCGCAAAGCCGGCTTGCTTGACGCTCTGTTTCTAGGCCTAACCTATGTGGGATTCCTAGGGCTGTTCCACTCGCTGGGGGGCCAGCTCCTGGCCGAAAAAGCGGACGCCATTGTCTATCTCGCGGCGTTCTTTCTGTTCTATGCGCTATATTTCTTTCTCTTCACCACTTGCGCGGAGGCTACACCCGGCATGCAGCTCCTCTGCCTTACAACCGTACGCCTCGATGGCACCGTGCCCGATACTCGCCAACTCCTGTGGCGCAGCTTCGGTTACGTCCTTGCGGGCGCGACGCTGATGCTCGGCTTCCTATGGGCTTTGTGGGACGAAGATCGCTTCACATGGCAGGATCGTATTTCGCAGACTTATATCACCGCCGCGATGCCCTTGATCGACCAGGATGCACTGGAACTCCCCGCTGGCCGTCATTCCTTCGCACGCAAGTAAGTAGGAGACACCGAACCGGAACGTGGCCCGCGGCTCGGGCCCGTTGATCACGAGCGCGGTTCTGTAGCAGAACTTCCTCGCGGGGGCAGCCAGCCGAACATTCTTCGTATCCGCGAACAAAAAAACCGCGGGAGCTTTTAGGCCCCCGCGGTTCTGGTTCCCTTAGCCCGGGATCAGCTGACTCTAAAACAGCAGTTTTAGACCGAGCTGTATATTCCGGTTCCCAAATTTCTGGCCTTCGACGAATTCCTGCCCCGGAGCCGTAGGTGGTCCCGAAAACAAGACGTTGCTGTCAGCAACCAGAGACATGTTCGCGTGGTTAAAGGCATTGTACAGTTCACTACGAAATTGTAAGTTGAACCGTTCCGTGAGGTGAAAGTTTTTGTAAATGCCCACGTTCATATTCCAGAAACCTGGACCCCGGAAGTAGTTACGACCGAGCATACGGCCATTCGGGTTGCTGAAGCTATTCGGGAATGGCCCGAAATCGGAAACGCCTACAGTGGGATTTACGTAATTGGAAACGGCATTCAAGCTGGCGAAGTCGATGTAATTGAATGTGTCGGAGCCAAGGTTGTCGGAACTACTACCTGTGCGCTTAACCGGTGCCGTGGTCATTACGCGCGGGCATTGCGTCCACGCATTCGTGCAATCGAATATCGTGAACGGTGTGCCGGTCTCGGCAGTGAAGATGGGTGCAAACTCCCAGCCGTCTAAGGCTTGTTTCACGATGCCGTGAGTTTCACTGGCGAACGGGATATTCCACACCGCTGTTATCGCTATCCGGTTGCGAACATCTAACTCAGAATCGCCCCGATCTAGGCTGGGATTGAATGCATTGAGGTAACCGAGGTTAAAGTCTAAGGCGCTTTCGCTGAAGGTGGAGCTCAAATCGTCAATAGTATGCGCCCAGGTATAGTTGGCTATAAACGTCAGATTTGACTTGTGCCCCCAGAAAGTCGGGTTTCTCAAGGTGCTGTTAAAATTGAGCGAATTGTAGTTTGAGGCGCCACCATCGCCTCGCCTGTTGATGTTCGAGTACTGACCCGACTGCACCAGTCGGGCCGAACAACTATCGTTCGGGAAGTTGCCGTTGAATGAAGTGAAGGGCCCTCCTGGACAAGGCGTTCCCAGGTAGATTGGACCCATTCCCTGCATATTGATATTGGCGATGTCGTATTGGCGCGCACCCTTTGATCCGGAATAGTCAACACTAACGCTAAAGTTGCTCGCCAACTCTCGCTGGACGGACATGCTGTATTGGTGCACGTACTCATTCTTGATGTTTTGTTCCACGTTGCGCAATTCTACTTGGGGAATCGGCTCCGAACCAGATGAGCCTCCGAGCGGGCCAAAGTTATTTGGAGTCACCGGAACAAACCCGCCGGGCCCTGGGCCGCTCCCCCCAAATATGGAGAGAACCGCGTAAGCTGGCGGGTTCTGGATCATGTTAAACGTCACGTTGCCGAAGTTGCGTGCATACGATATGCCGTACCCGCCGCGCAGGGATGTTTTCCCGTCGCCAAATACGTCCCAGGCAAAGCCAAGCCGCGGACCGAAATCTTTGTAGTCCGGCGACCACAGACCGTGAATAGGACTGTCCGGAGCAATTGCAACGGCTCCGTTCGCGATCTGCTGGTAGATGGAACCGCCGCCGCCGAGATAGAAGTTAGAATCGAGATTGGGGTCTTTGTCGTGCTGGACTCCAAAGTATTCCCAGCGCAAGCCGAGTGTGACCTTGATTCGGCGGCTAACTTTCCATTCGTCCATGCCATAAACCGCAAGTTCGTTATAGCGGTTGCTGCGGCTGAAGTTCGGCGGCGAAACCGGGAGTTGCACTGAGCACTGGGGAGTGACGTTGGGAATTCCGTTTGTCTGTGTGCACGGTAAATTGCCCTGTGGATTAACGGCAGCCTGGAATTGATAGAGCTGCCCGCCTAACAGGTTCTGGAAGCCGGCCAGCGCGTTGCCATTTTGGTTGAGGATTTCGGTTGCCTCCTCATAAGCGCCGAAGGAGCGATTGTCCTGCAAGAACGTGTAGCTGCCCCCAAAGCGCCAAGTATTTGAGCCGTGGGAGTAACTCATATCTTGGTAGGCTTCGTAAAAGTTCTGAGGGCCGCCAAACGGAATGGCCGATCCCGGAGTGAACTCGTTGTAGCCGGGGAAAGCAACGGCCTGTGTGCCGAAAGTCGGAGTAACAAGGGTACTTGCCCCGAACTGTGAGTCCAAGTACAGCGTAGGGCCAACAGGAGCAGTCCCAAGAGGTTGGAGCAGGTTCAGCCGATTAAAGACGAACTTCGACTGGCTAACCCAACGGGGTGAAAATACCTTAGTCAACGAAAGCAAAATATTCTGGTTACGTATATTTTGGCCGCTGTTGTAGCCCTCATAGGGGCTGGTGCTGACGAAGCCGGGAAAATCGACCTCGTTTTGAATGCCGTAGCGAACATACAAGGAGGTATGGTCGCTGTAATTGTAGTCGATGCGGCCCACGATGTTGTACCAGTTGGTCGGTGCACCGGCGCCGGAATCTCCTGGTGCCTGGTATGTGTAGTAATCCATCAGGGGGGCATTGGCTGAATAGCAAGCCACCGTGCTAGGCGCAGAGGGACAAATGGGCGTCGTCGAGACCCCCAGTTGAGAGGCAGTGAACGACGGCCCCACTTTGACATTCGAGCCCACTGGAGGTGTCGCCGCAAAAGTCGAGACCGTGTTAGGATCGCTCGCCGCTATGAAGGCCGGGTCGGGGATGAGACCCGTTTGATTCGCGCTGCTCCGAGTCCGGTTCCACTCCGGGTTGGCAAAGAAGAACAGCTTTTCTTTCTTGATCGGGCCACCCACCGAACCGCCAAAGTCGTTCCGCACATAGACGGGCTTAGGCAGACCAAGTGCATCGTTAAAGTAGCCATTGGATCCGAGAGCGGAAACACGGTTGAATTCGTACAACGTACCGTGGAAATCGTTTGAGCCTGACTTGGTTACGAGGTTGACCACGCCACTGGTTGCACGTCCGTACTGGGCACTCCAGTTGGTTGTCATCACGGAGAATTCTTGCACCGAATCTAGTGGAACAGCCTGTCCCACAGTCGCGTCAAATTCGTCGTTGTTCGCAGCGCCATCGAGCAGAACGTTCGTATCGGAATCACGTTGGCCATTGATGGAAACGTTTACTCCGCGCCCCATGGAGCCACCTTGATTCACTGATCCCGCGGCAACCACAAAGTCGTAGGGATCGCGCGTCAGGCTGGGTAGCTCGGTCACCATTTCCTGTGTGATGTTGGTCGAGATTGTGGGAGTTTCCGTATTGATATCAGAGGCCGCCGCGGCGTTCACTTCGACCGTGGTCGAGGAACTGCCAAGCGTCAGAGTAAAGTTCAGGCCTATCGTTCCTCCCACCGCCAGCGTGACCGCCTTTTGCTGCTTCTGGAACCCGGTAACTTCGACCGTTACCACGTATTCCGCCGGCTGAAGATTCGTAGCCGCGTAGTAGCCTTTACTATCGGATGTCTCCAGGCGCACAGCGCCAGTGCCCGCGTTTCGAATCGTGACCGTGACGTTGGAGACGACTCCGCCAGAAGGATCTGTGACGGTCCCATTTATCTGTCCGGTCTCGGCCTGTGGCCAGGCAAGTCCAGCAAACCCTAAGACAATCGCCATCATAAGAAATGACCGCAACATTCCTCGTGAAATTGCTGATAGAAAAGAGCTCACAGTCCCTCCTGGTTGATTTGGCAATGTGGACCTTTGCAAGACGATGGAGCGTCAGCGGAACAAACTACGCCATACCTGTCGTGGATCAGATTGAGAAGGGAAAAGCCAAATAAAACTTGCCGCACGCTTTAGTCCCCCACCCCGAGGAAACTTTGGTGCAACTAGCGCTTCTAATTTCTTATGGTCAACCGCTGTCCAAAATACGTGCACGCTATATACCAGTATTGGAACGAATCGGCAAGCACGAATTTTACTGAATAAAAAGACGTTACGCACAGTGCCCAAGACCGCAGAACGCGTGGAATATTATAAAATGTAATCTCCATATACCAATTTCGGTAATCAACGATAATTACCGAGTACTTCGGCATAGTCTGCCATCGGGTTTATCGTGGAGATTCATTTTTTATGATCGGTCGAACGCTGTTTTCAGCGTCCTCCGACGGAAAAGAGTGCGGTGTCATCAAAATACACTCGGGTGGATTCAAGCGAAGCGAAACTGAAGGTCGAATGGTATAATCGGTGTTTGCGATCGTCGCCACCCGAAGCAAACCTGTGCAGCGCGCCCGCGTCTAACCGGGGGTACTGCAAGACCTGGGCGGAGAAAAGGAAAA
>Ga0187863_10000184_pt1 | contig 54920 bp, 54 predicted proteins | sample June2016WEW_11_1_FD_132975 | JGI IMG/M metagenome (GOLD analysis project Ga0187863, IMG submission 132975) | Peatland microbial communities from SPRUCE experiment site at the Marcell Experimental Forest, Minnesota, USA - June2016WEW_11_10 | ecosystem: Environmental > Terrestrial > Soil >...
AGAATTGCTCAAGCTCGGAATCAAAGCCAGCAAGCGCACGGTGCAGAAGTACATGCGCGCCGCGCGAACACATCCGCCTGGAGGGCAGCGCTGGTCCACGTTTGTGCGAAACCATGCCTGCAACGTCTGGGCTTGCGATTTCTTGCAAGCCTACGACTTGTTCTTCCGCCCCATCTTCACGCTCGTGTTCATCGAACTGGCCACGCGCAACGTCGTGTTCGCCGCAACGACGCGCATGCCGTCGCAGGCATGGGTCGCGCAGCAGCTTCGCAACGCGACCCCCCTCGGCGTGGCACCGAAGTTCTTGATTCGCGACCGAGACGACAAGTTTGGGACCGCGCTTGATGCGCTGGCCCTTGCCACCGGCATCCGCGTGATCCGCACGGCCGTGCGCGCCCCCAACATGAACGCCATCTGCGAACGCTTTCTCGGCTCGCTGCGTCGCGAGTGCCTCGACCACATCCTGGTGCTTGACGACCGCCACTTGCACCGCGTGGTAACCGAGTACATCCGCTACTTCAACGCCGCACGCCCTCACCAGGGGCTTCGCCAGCAGACGCCCGTGCCCGCGTTGCGCCCTCCCGAGGGCAACATCGTCGCGCTCCCAGTGCTCGGCGGGCTTCATCATGACTACCGGCGAGTCGCGTGAAAGGCAGTATTTCGGCCCGATCGGCGAAGTAGCCAGCACGGGGCTCGTTGAGCACAGCTGATCCGGGAAGCCGGCCTCTGCAACCTCTCGGAAATCCTCGCGGAAATCGTGGACCTTCGCCATGGCCTACGACTCGCGCTCTACACGTAGAACGTGAAGTTCGCATGCTTGACGACTACGTTTTCAGTGATAAGAATAGCTTTGTTCATGAAAGGCGTGATTTATGCGACCCATAGGACAATCCGCGGGCTTGAAGCTGCTCGATGAGTTCGTTAGCGAGGGTCGTGCTCAGTTCACCTCGGCTGAGGCCGCCGTGCGTCTCGGACGATCCGCGGCTGCAACGGGGAACCTTCTCGCTCGCCTAGTTCGTGACGGGCTGCTTGATCGCGTTCGCCGTGGGCACTACGCAATCCGGCAACTCGGCACGCTTGGTACGACCGCAGCTGCGGAGAATGTCCTCCTCTCAGTCGCCGCGGGGTTCCGTGATGTGCGACATCGCGTCGCGTACCGGACCGCGCTGGATCAGCTCGATCTACTCGCTCATCCGTCGCGCTCGATCCAGGTCGCACTCGCCAAGCCAACGCGAAGCGAAACTCTCTCGGGGCGGCGACTAACAGTAGTGCAGGAGCCCGAGACTGCCCTCGAAGTGGGGGCGAGAAAGCAGGATGGCGTATTCATCTCGGACCTGGAACGCTCGCTGCTCGATGCCGCTGCGCGCCCAGAACTCGTAGGTGGCATCGCCGTTCTTGCGGAGGCGCTCGGCGCAGCATCTTCCAAAGGCGTCGATGCGGACAAGCTCACGAAGTACGCGCGCGTGCTGTCGTGGGGGCCTGCGTTTCGCCGGATCGGTTCCCTCGCCGATACGCTGCATATTGCTGGCTTGGCAGGCCATCTCGAACCTCTGACCAAGCCGAACAGCGACATCGATCTCGAACCAGGCCACAAGGCGTCGTCCTACCGTGACGCGAAGTGGTGGGTTCGCTGGGATCAGTCGCCGTCGGAGCTACAGAACGTCGTGCACCAATGACATCGAAGGGGCAGATCACGAAGATCGCGAGCAAAGATGGCGTGGACGCGCGTGTGGTCGAGCGCGACTACGTGCTCGTCCACGTCGTCGCGCTCATCTCGGAACAGGATGCGGACCGCACGCTCGTCTTCAAGGGAGGAACCTCTCTGCGGCTGCTGCATTTCACCGAGTATCGCTACTCGGCGGACCTCGACTACTCCGTCATCAATGGAGGTAAAGAGAACGCGCGAAACCTGATCAAAGCCGCGTTGGCTCGGAAGCCTCCTGATACGATCAGCGCGCTCGAACTCGTTGAAGATTCGATCCTCTACGTGGGGCCGCTTGGAGCACCGCGAACCATCAAGCTCGACCTCGCCGACGATGAACTCGTGGTGAACACGGAACAGCGCGCGCTGCTCCCACGGTGGGCTGATACTCCAGCATGCAATGTCACGGCGTACACGAAGCTTGAGATCACGTCGGAGAAGCTCCGTTGCGTGCTACAGCGGCGTCAATGCCGCGATTTCCTAGATCTCGATCTGCTTCTGGGCGAGCAGGATCTTGCTGCGGCGGCGGATCTGTTTCGCAAGAAGGCGGCCCATCGCAAGTTGGACCCGGCCACCTTCGCCGAGAAGTTCGAGAAGCGCGTCGAGGACTACGGGAGCCATTGGGAGGATGAGCTCTCGCAGTATCTGGGTGAGGTTCCGCACTTCGACGCGGTCGAACGCAACGTACGCCGACAGTTGCGGAAAGCCGACTTGCTGTAGCGCGAGATGATGATCAGCTCGGCGCATTGCCCCGCGCCCGGATGAGCCGTCGGCGAGCGCGAGCGGGAGACCGCCCGAGCCGTTTCACCCTGCGGCCAGATCAGGCAGCGCGGTTCTAAATTCGTCCCGGTAGGGACGCTCTGGGCTTGGACGGCTCACGCCCCCCGCCGTGGCCTACGGTGGCGCAATGGGTCACCAGGAAACTGTCGTCCTAACGCGCGAACAGCTCTACGACCTCGTGTGGTCCAAGCCGATGACGGTTGTGGCGGCGGACTTCGGGATGTCAGACGTTGCGTTCGCGAAGCACTGCAAGAAGTTGAACGCACCGGTGCCGTGGCGAGGCTACTGGCAGCGGGTCGAGCACGGCTTCAGCGGCGCCCTCGTCGTGATCCACTGCACGGCGGGGTTGTGATCCACGGCCCGGCCTGAAGGGGCGGCCGGGGGCGGCGGACAGCTGCCGGTGGACCCCGAAGACGACGCGGTGCCGATGCTTTCGGGCGACCCGTGGGACGAGCCTATTCTATTTAGCGACGCGCCCGCGTTTCCGCTGGAGGTGCTACCGCCCTGGCTCGGGGTTTGGGCCGCCGAGCAGGCCCATGCCGTTCAGGCCCCTGCGGATCTGCCCGCGCTTCTCGGCCTCGCCGTTCTGTCGTTCACGACCGCGAAGAAGGTTGCCGTCGAGATCAAGCCCGGGTGGTTGGAACCGACCAACCTTTACGTCGCCGTGGCGCTGGCGCCCGGCGAGGGCAAGTCGCCGATCTTCGCCGCCGCGACCGCACCGCTCCGCGAATGGGAACGGGAGCTCCGCGCGCGTCGCGCTCCGCAGATCGCCGACGCTGAAGAGTGCGACCGGATGCACGAGGAGCGGACCCAGAACCTGCGTAAGCGCGCGGCCCGAGCCGATCACGACGTCGAACGGCGCGCGCTCGAGGACGAGCTACGCGCGCTTGCGGTCGAGCGCGTCGGTCGCCGGGCCCCGTCGGCGCCGCGGTTGGTCGCCGACGACGCGACCCCCGAGGCCGTAGGGCGGCTGCTCTCGGAGCAGCACGGTCGCTTGGGGGTCTTTTCCTCCGAGGGCGGCCCGTTCGCGATCCTGGCCGGGCGCTATTCCCACGGCCGCGTCAATTGCGAACTCTTCTGCAAGGCGCATTCGGGCGACGCGTACGATCTCGATCGCATCGGCCGGCCGAGCCTTCATCTCGCGGCGCCGCTTTTGACGATTGGCTTGACGGTGCAGCCGTCGGTCATCGCGGGTTTGGCATCGACGCCTGCGTTTCGCACGCTGGGTCTTCTGGCGCGATTTCTCTACGCGCTGCCGCGCTCGAGGGTCGGCACTCGTAAGGCCGATCCCGAGGCCGTCACCGAATCGGCGCGCTCCGAGTACCGGCGCGTCGTGCGGACGGTCGCCGGCCTTGCGGAGCACTTCGACGAGCACGGGGAGCTCGTCGCTCATCCGATTCCGCTCACGGAGGCTGCGCGCGGCGGGTTGATCGCCTTCAAATCCGAGATCGAGCCGCGTCTCGGGCCCGCCGGCGATCTGCACTCGATGGCGGATTGGGGCAACAAGCTGCCCGGTCTGGTGGCCCGCCTCGCGGGGGTCTTGCACGTGGGCGACTACGCCGAGGGGGCCCTCGGGCTGGCCATCGAGCGCGGCGCTGTCGACCGCGCGGTCGTGCTCGGTCGGTACGCGCTCGAGCACGCGCGCGCGGCCTTCGGCCTGATGGCGGCCGACTCCGCGACAACCCTCGCGAAGCACATTTGGGCATGGTGCGGCCGATCGGATACCGGCTCCGTCACGCGCCACGCGATGCACCGCGCGATGCAATGCCGAGTCGAGCGGGCGCCCGATCTGGATGCCGCCATTGCCATGCTCGTCGAGCGCGCCCTCTTACGTGAAGTCCAGGACGTTGGACCGGGTCGCGGTCGTCCTTCGAGTCCCGTGTTCGAGATCAACCCGCGCGCGAGGCAGTGACGCCATGTCGTCCCGATTTTCGTCATTTGCATCATTTTCGTCGCCGGCGGGACCCGAGGTTCCGTTTGGGGCAGTTCGCCCCGACCTCCGCACGCGCCATCCTCAAGGAGACGCGGCGACCCCCAGCGCGATCCGATTTTCGTCATTTTCGTCACTGGGCTTCGGCGGACCGAATTTTCATCTTGGGGCGCCCCCCCCACCCGAGGAAGGTCCGCGCCGTCCATCAACCCCACGCAACACGGTCCCGCCCACGACGATCCGATTTTCGTCATTTTCGTCATTTGGTTTGCGGGGACCGGCTTTTCCTTTTCGGCCCGGTCGCCTCGGCCTCCGGCCCGTCCACGCGCTGCGCGAGGCCGTGATGCCCCTGACGATCCGATTTTCGTCATTTTCGTCATTTGATTTGGGGGGACCGACTTTCGATTTCGGCAGACGGCGGTGCCCACGCCCGCTGGAAGGGCAGGCGCCTCTGTACGGCGTGGAGCCGCGGCTCGGTCGACGACCACGACGATTCGTTGACCGAGGGGACCGGCGGCGCCGAAGGCCCCAGCCGCGTCATCGCGCCCTCCTTGAACGGACCACGCCAAGACTTCGCAGCGCCCGAGACGTCCTCGAGCGGGCATCGGACACGAACGCAGAAAGGGAGCAAGCCGGATGAGCTTCGGTCGGGACCTATTGCTCGAGATCATTGACGCAGCCGAGCGCGACCCGGCGCTCGCCGAGCGCGTGCGCCGCATGCTCGGGGTGCAACGTGTCGAGGAGGCGAAGGAGCGGGAGGCCATCTATCTGCGGGCCGCCGAGTATGCGCGCCGAATCTCGCTCGCCGAGCGCACGGTCTGGGCGCTGGTCGCGCGAGGGCTTCCAACGATCGGCAGCGGAAGATCGCGTCGAATCGACGTCGCGCAGGCCGATGAGTGGCTCCGCGGCCAGCGCGATCGGGTCGACGCCGCAATCCAAAGTCAGGCTCGGCGAGCCGCGCAGCGCGCGGCAGCGAAGGTATCGCGATGAAGCGCAAGCCCCTCTGCAGGTGTGCCGAGAAGGACATTTCGGGCCGGCCGACGTTCGCCGCTCACGGCGGCGCGACACGCTTCGATCACCGGATCGGCTCGCGCGAAAGCATGTGCATGAATGCGACCGCGGAGGCGCCGCGTACAGCGGACACAACGCTTTCGCGCCTTTGAAAACGCTCAGGGCGAAGTCTAGATTGAAAACCATATTTCAAGCTGCGGAGCGGGGATCATGAGCACCAAAGACGATGGCGGCTGGAACCTATTTCGACGGGGCGATGGCCAGTGGATCCTGCAGTACAGGACCCAGCCGGGCAGGTGGAGCGAGACGCGCGTTCCCCGAACGCATCGGACCGAGCGCGCAGCCCAGCGCTATGCGCACGAATGGCTGAAGGAGTTCCAGAAGCAGATCGGCGCGCAGCCGATCCCTCCGGATGTCGAGAGCGCACGGCTCACGATCCGCAGCCTCGCGCAGCGATGGTTCGATCTCAACGAGCGGAATCCGAAGCTGTCGCCCGCAACTCGTAAGCAGCGCCACGCCTGCATAACGCACCACGTGTTCCCGTACCCGGAAATCGCGGACGTGCCGATCGCGGAGCTCGGGCCGGCCACGCTGCGCGCATGGCTTCGCAAGGTGCGCGACGACGGCAAGGTGAGGCCGAAGTGGGAGACGCGCGACGGTCGGCGCGTTCGCATGCTCGTGCGAGGCGGGCCCCTCGCTCCGTACACCTGCCGCAACGTCGTGAACTCCTTGGCCGGGTTCTTCGCGGACGCGATGGCCGAAGAATGGGGCGATCTCCCTGCGAACCCGATGAGGCACGAGGCGGTTCGGCGCGAGGTGCCCGAGGCGGTAACGCTCGCGGGCAAGCACACGATCGTGCACTTCTCCAAACCGGTGGCCGAACGTATCCTATCGAGCGCCGCCGTGCCCGAATGGCGCCGCGTCCGGACGCTGCTCGCCGTCACCTCCGGAATGGCCGAGGGCGAGTTATCCGGCTTGCACCTCGACGATCTGGATCTGGACGCCGCACTTCCGGTCGCGCGAGTGACAAAGGCCCTCGCGATCGAGGGCGCCGAAGGCTGGGCGACGATGCGGCGGCCCAAGACACCGAACCGGGTTCGGACGCTACCGTTGCACTCGTTGGCGGTGCGAGCCCTCAAGGCGTGGAGATCGACGGGATGGGCGAGGTGGGTGGGCCGCCATCCGCAGCCAACCGACTTCGTCTTTCCCAACGCAAGCGGCGAAGGCTGGCGCCCCGCCACGGCAAAAATGCTCCGCGCCGACCTGCGCGCGGCCGGACTGCCCGCCGCGTTCGAGGGGCACCCATACACGGCGCACGCGACCCGCAGAAGCTTCTCGACGTGGCTCCGCGAGGCCGGGGTGGACGCAGAGACACGCGACCGGCTCATGGGTCACGCCCCCGCCAGCGTGGGCGAGAGACACTACACGGCGATGACAGCGGCGGTGCTGGCCAAGCTTCGCGACGCCGTGGAGCTCATCGAACTCGACCTCTCCAGCGGCGAGCTGATCGCGCTGCCGATGCGGGCGGTCGGAGAGGTGGATCCGGCCCCGCAGGCCGTAGGTCTTACTGCGGATTTTACTGCGGGTCTTACTGCGGGCCGCAGTAAGCGCCACCACAAATCCTCAATGATTTCTAAGGCGCGCCACGCAGGAGTCGAACCTGCGACCTACGGCTCCGGAGGCCGTCGCTCTATCCAGCTGAGCTAGTGGCGCATTCAATGATTTCAAATATTTATCGATCGCTTGTCCCAAGTGCTGTCCAAGTCGGGCCCGGGGGAGGCTCACGGCGTTTCGGGCGCGGTCTAAATGGCCCGGGAGCAGGTGCGTGTAAAGCTCCGTGACCCTGACCTGCGATTGACCGAGCACGCGGGCTAGCTCCGGTCGGCCGATCGCACGGGCGACGTCAACGGCGATGACGCGAGCCCCCTTATCGCCTGACGAGCACGCGCGTACTCGCTCGGATGCAAGCGAGTCACCCCATCGAAATCGACCTCTCGAAACCGTTCACGCTGTACGCGGTTTGCCACGAATGCAGCAACCCCCCGCCCGCGCCCATGTTTTCACGGATGCGGGCATGTGGCGCGTGCGGCGGCATCGGCGGGCGACAACAAGCGTTCGCGACGCTTGACGCGCTGAAGGCGTACGTGGAAGCGCTATGACGTGATCGCCGGGGCTTTGGGCCCCGCTAGCCGACGTGCCCGCTTCGGCGTGTCCCGCAGTGCGTTGGGGGCGGCAACCCTCCGCATTCTTCACGGGCATCATCCGTCGTCGCTGGCCGCGCGTGGGGGCGGGCGCAGTCGCGAGTCGGTCAATGACTTCGCGCGATGCGTTCGTGGCAGCAGCAACGCGACACCGGCGATCATCGAAGCGGAAAAAAACCAGACGTTCGTGATGAGTGCGCCCGCGCCGTGGATCGCGACGGCCAGGGTGACCCCCAGGCGATACGGACGCCGCGCGAACATCACCCCGGAAAGCAGGATTTCCAGCGCGGCTCCCACAGTCGCCAGGACGCCGTCGATCGGGAGGGACCTCAGGGCACGCTCTACCGGCAGCGGGAACGGCCAATCTTGACTTTGCACCAGATATTGCGTGCGGACGAACAGATGTCCTCCGCTCAGCCAATCGCGATTCAATTTGAGAACGCCTGTGGCTAAGTACACCCAGGCGAATTCGACCAGAAGCGCATCGTGAACCCACTTCGGACGCCGTCCCTCAGCGAAGGGACCTCCGCCCGAATGGGCGATCAGGGCGTAGACGATCGAACAAAAATAAAAATCGTTCAACGGAAACATCTCGAGAGCTTCGGTGGCCCTCGCGGCGGCGGCCGCCATGCCGAACATCCAGATGCGCTTGCCGACGACGAGCATCAGCCCGCTGGCGACCAGAACCACCTGCAGGGCCGCGAGACGCCAGTCGCGTGCATGCGGAAACCAGCTGAGCGATCGCTCCGTCGTCCCCCAGACGAGATCGATCGCGTCATAGAGCAGCCATACACCCGCAAAGACTCGGCGGAACGTTGCGAGGCTCTGGTCCGCGTCCTCGGCGCCGACCCATTGGGAAATGCGCTCAATGGCAAGCGAAACTGGACTCATCGATCAGACCGTCGCCGTGAACGCAAACCAGGTTGAATACGGTCTTGTGCGTGGTACGAAATGCGCAGCCTAACCGGGCTGCCCCCTCGTACGCCTGCGCGCGGTCGTAGACGGTGTCGAACTCGATCGGAAACGTCCGATCGTGCCACCTCGAGACGCGCGCGCCTGCGATCTCGATCGGAGGATCCCATCGGATCGAGCAGCGGTCGATTCGAATCGCGAACATGTCCCACGAATACGGGACGCGGACCGGAGCATGACCGAGCGGCCTGTACCCCCGTTGCCACTGGCGGACCTCTGCCCGCCCTTGGATGACGACGAGAGCCGCCAGAAGCGCCAGGCAATAGACGCCTTGCCACCGAGCAGGCCTCACGAGGACCTCGCTACCCGCATGGCAAGAGGCCGCCCGCATTGCACCAACGAGAAGCGCCCGCAACCCCGACGGGATTGCGAGCGTTTCCAGGCGACGGAGTCGTCGGCTTTCAGCCTCCGGTCTCTTCGAACTCGGCGTCGATCACGCCACCTTCCTTGCCGCCCTTCTTGTCGCCACCGGCCGCCCCGTCCGGTCCCGACGGCTGCGCCGGGCCGCCGTTCGCGCCCCCCGCGGGCGGGCCGTTCGCTCCGTACATGACCCCGGCCAGCCGATGGGCCTCTTTCTCGAGGCGAGCGCTCACGTCCTGCACCTTGGCGTCGTCTTGCTTCTCGACCGCCTCGCGTCCTTCTTTGATGAGCGCATCGAGTGTGGCCACGTCCTGGCCCTGGAGCTTCTCCTTGTTTTCGCCGATCGTTTTTTCCAGGGTGTAACAGAGATTGTCGAGCCGGTTGCGGCGCTCAATCTGCTCGCGCCGCTCCTTATCCTCGCTCTCGTGCTCCTGAGCCTCCTTCACCATCTTCTGAATTTCGCTCTCATTGAGCCCCGAGTTCGCGGTGATGGTGATCTTCTGGTCCTTGCCGGTCGCCGTGTCCTTTGCGTGGACGCTCAAGATGCCATTCGCGTCGATATCGAACGTGACTTCGACCTTGGGCACGCCGCGGGGCGCCGGCATGATGCCCTCGAGGTGGAACTTGCCGAGCGTCCGGTTGTAGCGCGACTCGGTTCGCTCCCCTTGCAACACGTGAATTTCGACGCTCGGCTGGCTGTCGGTCGCGGTCGAAAAGATTTCCTTCTTCTGCGTCGGAATGGTGGTGTTTCTCGGAATCATGACCGTCATGACTCCACCCAAGGTCTCGACGCCCAGGCTCAGGGGAGTGACGTCGAGCAGCACGAGATCCTTCACGTCGCCCGAAAGCACGCCCGCCTGCACCGCGGCGCCGATCGCCACCACCTCGTCGGGATTGACGCCTCGGTGGGGATCCTTGCCGAAGAACTTCTTCACGGTCTCCTGAACGAGCGGAATTCGCGTCGAACCGCCGACGAGCACGACCTCGTCGATCTCCTTCGGGCTCTTCTTGGCGTCGGCCAGCGCTTTGCGGACCGGATCCATCGATCGCTCGACGAGCGGCGTGATCATTTGTTCGAGCTTGGCCCGCGAAAGTCGCATGTCGAGATGCATCGGCCCGCTGGCACCGACGGTCACGTACGGCAGGTTGATGCTTGTCTCCTGGACGCTCGACAGCTCGATTTTGGCCTTTTCGGCCGCCTCCTTGAGGCGCTGCAGAGCCATCTTGTCGTTGCGGAGATCAACCGCGTTGGCCTTCTTGAACTCGGCGATCATCCAATCGATGATGAGGTTGTCGACGTCGTCGCCACCGAGGTGCGTGTCGCCGTTCGTCGAGATGACCTGCACGACGTTGTCGCCGACCTCGAGAATCGAAATGTCGAACGTGCCGCCGCCGAAGTCGTAGACGGCAATGACCTCGTCCTTCTTCTTGTCCAGGCCATACGCGAGCGCGGCGGCCGTCGGCTCGTTGACAATGCGCTTGACGTCGAGTCCCGCGATGCGCCCCGCGTCCTTCGTGGCTTGCCTCTGAGCGTCGTTGAAATAGGCCGGTACCGTGATGACCGCGTCGGTCACCTTCTCGCCGAGATAGTCCTCCGCCGCCTTCTTGAGTTTCATCAGGACATGGGCGCTCACCTCGGGCGGACTCGCATTTTTTCCCCGCACGACGAAGGCGCAATCGCCGTTGTTCGCGCGAACGACCTTGTAAGGGACGCGCTTCAACTCTTCCTGCACCTCTTCAAAGCGCCGGCCGATGAAGCGCTTGGCGCTGAAGATGGTGTTCTCGGGGTTGGTCACTGCCTGTCGCTTGGCGATTTGGCCGACCAGCACGTCCGCCTTGTCGTCCCAAGCGACCACGCTAGGCGTCGTGCGTGCCCCCTCCTCGTTGACGATCACCTTGGGCTCGCGCCCCTCCATGATCGCCACGACGCTATTGGTCGTGCCGAGGTCGATGCCAATGATCTTGCCCATGGTCGGTTGCCTCCGAATCTTCTGATATCCGCGGGTGAACTACAGCCCCGCCCGGCACTTTTCGCCGCGCGTCACGGCTGCTAAATTGACGGGACGACTTCGTGATTGCCGGAAACTGCCGGTCCCTCGGACGAAGCGCGACCCGCGCTGGAACCTAACCACCAGGGTCGTGGCGTCAACGGCACGGACTTTGACGCTGAGCGAAGGGGCAACGGCGCCGGGCGAAGGGGGCGAACGGGACCGTGCGCCCCGGTACGGGCGCCTTGCCGGGTCGTTGGCCTCCATCCGAGATTTGAGGTCGTCACTCTGGAGCCGAGACCCGTAACGTGGTACCGTTGCCGGTATCTCGCTTAGTCCAATGGCTCAGAAGCGAGCCTTATGCCTCCGCCCGACGACCACCTGCCCGCGCCGCCTGACCTCCCGTCGTTTACGGTCGAAGACGCGAGCCCCCCGGACGTGTCCCGTCGGCGTGACCCCCTCGAGAGGCACGCCGGTACGGGCCTGATTCGCCATCACGACGGGCTCTTCGATGACGACCGGATCGATCCGGACGCGGCAAAGGTCGTGAGGAGGCTTGAGCGCAGCGGGTTCCAGGCGTACCTGGTCGGGGGCTGCGTCCGAGACCTTCTGCTCGGCGGTAAACCGAAGGACTTCGACATCGCGACGAGCGCTCGGCCGGAGGATGTCCGTGCGTTATTTCGAAACTGTCGGATCATCGGCCGTCGCTTCCGGCTGGCCCACATCTTGTTCGGTGGCGGAAAAGTCATCGAGGTGGCCACCTTTCGGCGGAACCCCGCCATGGAAGCGCCGGAAGACGAGGCGAGCGAAGTTTTCGACGACATCCTCATTCGAAGCGACAACGTGTTCGGCGAGGCGCACGAAGACGCGCTACGGCGCGACTTCACGATCAATGCGCTATTTTACGATCTCGATCGCCGGCATGTCCTCGACTGGTGCGGGGGAATGCACGACATCCGGCAGCGTACGATTCACACGATCGGCGATCCGATGGTCCGATTCCGCGAGGATCCTATCCGAATTTTGCGCGCAATAAAGTTCGCTGCGCGGCTCGATTTGGGGATCGCGCCGGACGTCTACGACGCCATGGTCGCAGCGCGCGAGGACCTGGCGAAGGCCGCGCGACCGCGTCTGTTCGAAGAGATTCTGCGCTTGCTCCGGGGCGGAGCGGCGCACCGATCGATGTGGCTTCTCTGGGAGACGGGCACGATGTCGGTGATGTTGCCCGAGCTCGCGGCGTTCCTCGACGACGACGAAGCGACGGCCGGCGGCGCAGTGCGCTTCTTCCGCAAGATGGGCGCGCTCGACGCGATGACGCGAGCCCGTGGGCGTCCGCTCGACGACATCGTGCTTTGGGCTCTGCTGCTCAAAGAGCCCCTCGACGAGGCCTGCGCGGGTGAACGCGACAAGGCACGGGCGCTCGCCGACTTCCTCGACCCGGTGATTGAACGAATCGCCGTCCCTCGACGCATCGCCGACGGCGTGAGGCGCATCGTCGCCGTTCTGCCGCGACTCGAAGCCGGCCGCGCAGGCCGCTTTGCGCGCACCGAACTGATGAGTTCTGCCGTCGACATGTTTGAAGTCGAGCTCACCGCAGCAGGCAAAAGCAGGGACCCAGCGCTCAAGCTCAGGTCGACCGATGCGGGCGCGGCTCGAGCCACTTCCGCCCGACCGCCGCCCATTCACCGCAATGTCCGGGGCGCCCGTCCCCGTCGGGTCGTCGAGTGATCCGTTCCCACGGTCTGCGGCTTCAGCCAGACACCAACGCGCGCCTGAGCTCCGAAGGGTCCCGTAAAGGCAACGAACACGAACGATCGCGGCAGACGTAGGCCGTTGTGCCCGATTCCGCCGGTTTGCCCTCGACAGCTCGGACGCACGCCTCGTAGGCGCGCGGGTTCGTGGGGTCGGCCCAGGCCAGCAGCCGGTCGGGCACGTACGTGCGCTGGACGACACGGGCCATCGCCCGGGTCTCCGAGCTCTCCGTCGGGCCTACGATCACCACGTCGACACAACCGCGAACGAGCCGATCGGCAAGCGCCACGGTGACGCTCATCCCGAGCGGACTGTTGGCGGCCGCGGGTGCGAGCCTCTCGATCGCTCTTGCAGCGACCTCGCCGTACGGCGCGTGGGCGAGCCCCCCCAGTCGCAGCAGAAGCCTGCACGCGATAGCCGCGCCGCTCGGAACGGCGTGATCGAAAACGTCCCTCGGGCGGACCAGAATGGCTTCGCCGTCATCGGGCGTGAAGAAGAACGTGTCGTTGGAGGCGTCGTGGAAGTGCGCCAGAATCGACTCGGCAATCGATCTCGCGAGCCGCACCCACTCCGGACGCGCGGTCGCTTCATAGAGATCGAGCGCTGCATCGCCGACGAACGCGTGGTCGTCGAGAAATCCCGGACCGCGCACGACGCCGTCTTTGGAATGACGCAGCACCCTCGTACGCGTTTCGCTCTCGGCCACGACGAGCGAACCCTCGATGAAGGACAGCGCGCGCGCGGCCGCGGCGACCATCGTCCGGTCGTCCAGCGCGGCACCCGCTATGGCGAGCGCTCCCGCCATCAAGCCGTTCCAGCTCGCCAGGATCTTGTCGTCGCGAAGCGGTCGAACGCGCCGCTCACGGGCAGACAGCATCGCCGAACGCGCCCGATCGAGCGCGTCCTCGGCCTCGCGCAGCCCCAAACCGAGCGTCTGGGCCACACGATCGAGCGGCTCGGTGCGCGAGAGGACAGTCGATCCGGTGTTTTCGAAGTTGCCTTGCTCCGTCACGCCGAACGCGAGCCGGGCGACGCGAGCGGCGTCGACGTCGGCGTCGCAGGCGATGTCGATTTCGCGTGGGCTCCACACGAAGAACCTTCCTTCTTGTCCCTCACTGTCGGCGTCCTGGGAGGTGTAGAAGCCCCCGTCGGGCGCCGTCATTTCGCGGGCGACGTACGCGGCGATCTCGCGCGCCGTCCGCTCGTAGAGCGGGTCCCCGACCGCCCGCCAGGCGTCTGCGTAGAGCCGCAACAGCTGCGCATTGTCGTAGAGCATCTTTTCGAAGTGAGGGACCCGCCAGCGTTCATCGGTCGAGTAGCGGTGGAATCCGCCGCCAAGGTGATCCCAAATCCCGCCCAGGCGCATGGCGTAAAGCGCTTGGGCAAGTCGCTCGCGCGCGCCCGCCCGAAGCAACAAATCGAGGCACGTGGCGTTGGGAAACTTCGGACGGTGTCCGAAGCCACCGTGGGCGTCGTCGAACCGTGCGATGACCTTTTGCATGGCCCGATCGATGAGCGCGGGGGACAGGCCGACCGAATCGCAGGGGCCGGGCGCCGAGGCTTCTGCGATCGCGAGGGCGATCTCGTCGGCCTGCGCGTCGACCTGCTCGCGCCGCGTCCGGTACGCCTCCCACACCGCTTGCAAGACCTTGGGAAAGCCCGACATGCCGTACCGGTCGACCGGAGGGAAGTATGTACCCCCAAAAAAAGGGCGCTGGTTGGGGGTCAGAAAGACCGTAAGGGGCCACCCGCCGCTTCGGCCCGTGAGCTGGACCACCGATTGGTAGATCTGGTCGAGATCCGGCCTCTCCTCGCGGTCGACTTTGATGTTGATAAACCATTCGTTCATGAGCTGGGCAATCGCCTTGTTCTCGAACGACTCCGCCGCCATGACGTGACACCAGTGGCAGGCGGAGTAACCGATGCTCAGCAGAATCGGCTTGTCTTCGGCCGCGGCGCGATCGAGCGCTTCGGGGCCCCAGGGAAACCAATCGACTGGATTGTCACCGTGCTGACGCAGGTAGGGCGACACTTCGCGGACGAGTCGATTCGGCATGAGCGCTCGTCCGCGCAAACTGGCACAGTCGCACTGCCGTGCCCAGTGTCGACCCTGTCTGCGGTTTGCGGGCCCGCCTGACGGTGGCGCGTTCGGACCGCGCCGCGGGCGCGGGCCAAGCGGGCTAATTCACCGTGATCTCGACCCGCAGGAGCTTGCGCCCGATGAACAGATAATCGCCGTGGGAAAGTTCCCTCTCCGCTTTGAGTCGGAGGTAAGTGCCGTTCTTGCTGTTCAAGTCGGTCAGCGTCAGTCGCCCTCCGGCGTCCTCGATCCTGCAGTGGGCTGCACTCATGTAGAGGTCACCCGGAAAATTCATTTCCCCGCCCTCTCGGCCGATCTGAAAGCCGCTGCCTTTGGCGCACACCGCCATGCCAGGCGCGCCCCCCTGAAGGAACTGGATGACTTTGAAGCGCGTCTGGTGCTTCGGCGACGAGTAGAAGTAGGTCCCATCGGCGCCCGGGCCGTCGTTCGGACGAGGCGGCCCTTCGATCCGAAAGAGTTGCTCGCCCGCGAGGAAGTAGTCGTCGGGAGCCAGGTCGACCGTGCCGCGTACGCGCCAAAACACGCCGTTGGTCGAACCTTCGTCGCGAACGACCAGGCGACCGCTCCGGTAGAACAGATTGGCGTGCCGAGGCGAGATGAACGGATCGTCGGGAAATACGAGCTGCCCATTACGCCCGACGAGATGCTGCTCCGCGTTGAGCTGGTAGCTCAACCCCTCGACCCCGTCGCCCCGGATCAAGATGAGCTTTGCCTTGCCGAGAACCTGGAGCTGTCCAAAAAAATGGGTGCGCACGTTGACCATTTCGGCGGGGATCGCGGCGCCGCACCGTCCGCAGAATTTGTGGCCCAACGGCACGGGCGTCGAGCACGACTTGCAGACGAAGTTCTTGGCCTGATCCATCAACTCCTCCAGCGACGGGGCGGGCTGCGCGAGCGCCTCGCCTTCCCCTGACGGGACATCGTCGTCAAATACTCGCGGCGAAGATAGCGCTGATTCTTGTCGGCGGTCATTAGTGGCCGCGCGAGCGGCCGCCACGCCGGTGCCCGACGGCGCCCGGCGGGGCTTCAGATCGTCTTTGCCGAAAAAGAGCGATTGCGGTTCGGCCAACCCGACCTCGGCTTGCACGGCGAGGGTCGTCCGCCCGAGGGCGAGATCGTGGCCGCAAACGCACTGCTTCGCGCTCGCCACGCTGTACCGATCGCAGCGCCCGCAAACGATGCCGATGTCGAAAGACATCCCTCGGGCGACCGTACCAAAAAAAGCGGCCGCAGGCGCTCACCAGATGATGTTCAGCCGCGATCGAGCATCCGACATCCCCTTGGCCCCGAGCAGGCGGAAGACGACATGCTGGCAGCTCGCCACATCGATCTGCCCGTAGTCGCGTGAATCGAGGTGAACGTGACGGTCGTCGCTCACGAGAAACCATCGGCCGGGATCGACCCGAGCCTTCGTGGGCGGTTCTGGATGATCGATCGAGCGAAGGGCTGAAAACGGCATTTCTCCATAGTCCTCCTCGGCGCAAGCGAGCGTAACGTCCTGGTCGGCATTCGGGTCAAAGACAACCCATGCCGTCTCATCGCACGCTCGTGGGCTCGGAAGCCGATGGCCGTCGAGGGTCACGATTTCGCCCTGGATTTCGATCTCTTCGCGCGGGGCGCCGATGGCCCGCGCCACGACGTAACGTCCCGGAGCCTGCGGGTCCGGGCATCGGAGCAAGTTGGCACGGTCGACGCTCGTATGGCGCGTGACGACGACCAGATCCCCGGCCATGAGCGTGGGTTGGACCGAGGCCGCGAGCAACGGGTCGTCGGTCGGCACCTTCCAAACGTCAAATGTCGTGACGTAAAGCGCGATCAGCGCGCCCCCGGCGATCGTCACCACCCACGTGAGTCCCTTGAGCCATCCGCGCATGCACGTCGCGTCGAGGCTATCGATCCCCGTGTGAAATGGGCAACTCGAAGCCGATTTCCGCCCCGTGGATCAGGCCCCAGCGCCCGCGGACGGCCGCCCGACCTCTGGCCCCTTCCTCCACCGGGTCCAGAAAAATGCCGTGCGTCCCGAGATACTCCCGCAACAGGCGCGCGAGTTCCCGATCGTCGTCGACGAGCAGCACGCGCATCGTCACTGCACTCGCGAGGCGGCAACCGCCGCGCGAAGGTAGTTGTGCGCGCGAAGGGTGAGCGGACCGTCCGGGTGGTCGCGCAGCCAGGCGCTGAGGTCATCGGCCGCGCGCGCGTACTCGCCTCGCCGCAGGTTTGCGATGCCCCGCGCATAGGCCGCCGGGTACTGCGGATCGATGGCCGCCAACCGCGAGATGCGCTCGATCCGCCAGGTCTCCACGGCGGTTCGCTGGAGTACGGCCACAGCCTCGCACGTCCGCGCATCGCGAGCGCCACGACGCGCAGCAGCGACCGCGTCGCGCATCGCGGGCGCCGCGTGAGGATGGGCCAGGTACAGCGCGTACAGAGCCCGCTCCTCGTCAAGAGAGGGCCGAAATGACTCGCGCTTGTCGAGACCGACGACCGCATTCCACATTTCCTTGAACATGGCCCGAAGCGCAGCGTCCGACGCCTCGAAAGAGCGACCGTCGTACCAGCCTTCGCTCTGCATCGAATGCACGAAGCCACCGGCTACGCTGACGAGCTCCGCGGACTGCGTCCGGGTCGCTTCGAAGCGACGAGCCTCCGCGAGAAACGACTCGAGTTGCACGGCCCGCAATCGCAACAGCGTCTCGTCCCCCCCGACGAGCGCCTCGGCCGTCAGCGAGTCGATGGCTTGGCGCATTTGCGCGACCGAACGCGTGGGCTCCGCACCCACTTCGACCCGGTGCAGCTCGCGCAGAGCGGATCCCAGCGCTCGGATGTTCGCGGGCAGCGACTCTCGCCGTGCTTTTTCAGCGAGATCGTGATCGACCGCCGCCGCGCGGGCGAGTCCGGTAGGGTCGGGCATCGGCAGGGGGACCGCGTCGGGCAGTGCTTGCCGTGGGAACAGGAGCAGCCCCAGGGTAATCGCAACACCGATCGGTACGAGGGCCAGCCACATCGCCTCGCGCGACTCGCGTACTCGAGAAGGGTTGGACGCCTCGCCCACTGTTAGCAATGGTATCATTCGCGCGTCAGGTCGGCGAAAAGAGGATCCTTGGTCGATCTCCGTCGTTACACACGTGCGCCCATCGACATCGAAGTCGAGTTCGTCCGCAAAGGCTCGACCGAGCGGCGGAAGGGACGAGCGACGGACTTGTCGCTCGGCGGCATGTTCGTTCAGTCGGCGAATCCCCTGCCCTTCTCGACGGAGGTCGTCATCTACATGCTCGTCCCCGGCCAGCGCGCCGCGCTCGCGATTCCCGGGGTCGTCCGTTGGGGCCGGGCGGACGGCATGGGGATCCAGTTTGGGTTGCTTGGCGCACGCGAAACGCACGCCATCACCGAGCTGACGAAGGACTGATCTTCGATCCCGATGGAGTCTGCGCCCGAAAACGGCCTACGACGGGCGCGAACGAGGTGGCGCAGTCAGTTCTTGAAATCGACCGGAATGGCCACGGCTCCGCGCTGCGGGAAATGCGCTTTGTAGATCGCAGACGACGCGCATCCGTTCACCTCGGGGGCTACGGGTGGATCGAACCGGGCCGTACGCACGGACCCGTCGTCGCCGATCTCGAGGTAGAGCGTCGTGTGGACCAGGACCGTCACGTTGTCGGGATGGGGCCGCTCGGCCATGCACGCGAGTACGGCCGACTCGATGGCATCGCTCGCCGTGGCGTCGGCCGCGGCTTGCCTCGGCATCGGACCGGAGGACCCGGCAGCGAGCTCCGGACCCGCGCTCGCCGATCCGACGACACGCGGTGAGGGTCGACCGTTGATGGGGGGCGACCACTGTGGCAGAGCGCCCTCCGCCTGCCCCTTCGCGCGCAAGCGTTGCACCGCGACGTCAGCAGACTCGGCGTCCGACGGGAGCGCCGACGGGGCCAGCGGACGGACCGCATCGAGGTCGTGAGTCACCTTCATGGTTGCGACCGCATCCGACACCATAAATTCGGCGTGCGCGGGCGCCGTGACGATCGTGCCCATCACCGGGCCGGACCGCGGGGCGTTCCCGACGGACAAGACGCCTTCGATCAAGTCCACGGCGGCATGCGACCCCGCACGCGAGACGCGAAAAAGGGTGCCGTGAACGGCGACGCGCGACGGCGCGACGTCGACCGCGAATGCTTCTCCGTCGGCCACGGGCGTCACGTGCGCACGGACGGCGCCACGTTCGAGCGTCAGAACGAGAGGTCCTCGAACGTGGCTCACCGAGAGTCGCGAGTTGTTCTCGACGGTGAAGGTCACCGACCCTTCGCGTGCGATCGTCACTTCCGACCCGCGCGTTTCGATGACGTCGCCGAGGACAACGAGCGCCCCGGATCGGGCCGCCGATCCATTGACGAGAACCGGTCCTGCGCCGCCCAGGTCCACAATCTTGCCGGCGCGGCCATCCCGGTTGGTGACCGGATCCACGCGGGCGATCTCGCGGCCCTTGCCGGCGAGGACGGCGACGACCCCGAGGAAGGCCACTGCAATCGCCCCCGCCAGCGCCCAAAGGCCATGTCGGCCCGCCGAAAAGCGAGCCCGTTCGGCGCTGCGTTCTCGCTTGATGCGTGCGAACACCGTTCGTTCGATCGCTCGCCAGTCAACGTTCTCCGACTCCTGGACGCCCCATTCATCACGCAGCGTGGCGATCAACTCGCCCATCGGGGGTTTCATGCGTCGCCACCCGCTTTCGAGAAACCCGAATCGATCCCCGCTAGAGCGGGCTCCTCCGCAAGCATCGCCTCGATCTCGCGCCGCGCATAGAAAAGACGCGTTCGAACGGTGAGCACGGGAGCACCGACGATGCGCGCGATCTCGCTCGGCGCCAGCCCTTCGAGCTCGTGCAACACGAACACCACGCGCTTCTTGTCGGCCAATCGGTCGAGCAAGCGGGCGAACGCACGAACGCGCTCTCGCCGTTCGGCGTCTTCGTCAGGACGGACCTCGTCGCTGCGAGCCAGGTCGGCCGGGGTTTCGTCGGCGAATACGGGCCGGCTTCGTGCGAAGCGACGATGCATCAGTGCGACGTTGACCGTCACGCGGTGAAGCCACGTGCTGAACTTCGATTGACCCCGAAAATCCTTGAGACTCCGATACACTTGAACGAAGACTTCTTGAATGACGTCGTCGCGGTCGGCTCGGGGCCCGAGCATGCGGAAGACCAGGCGCGCGACGTCGGTGCGATGGCGCTCGTACAGTCGTCGAAATGCGGCTTCGTCGCCGGCCGCGGCGCGCGCGATGAGCTCGTCCGCAGGGGGTGTGCGCCGGTTCATGTCAGCCCCGGTTGACGTCCGACATGCGAGGGTCGGAATTACTACACCCAGCTGAACGATCGCACCCACCGCTCGGGTTTGGGTGCCTGGCATTGTCCGCCATTCAGCCGGCCGGCTGGCGGACTCACCGCGTCAACTTGCGCGGGGCCGATTGATGAGGTCGTGCACGTCCAAGGCCAAGAGCGTGACGACAGCTACCGCGACGACGACGAACATGGGCGCCAGAGTGCGCCACACGTGCTAACTGGCCCAGTTTTCGTCGGACTTCGATCCCGGCGCACCGACGGCCGTCCGGCACTTCGAGAGCCGCATTTCCGCCCGTGCCAGAGGCCCCTCGGTCAAAAAATGGCCCTGAGATCGACGGCCTCTCGCTTCTTTTGATCGAGCAGGTGATTCACGGCTCGCAAAATGCGGGTCTTCGTGGGGCCGCTGACCACCCCACCGCTCAGGGCCGCCCTCAGGGCGCGGTCGGTGACCGGCCGGCCCGAACGAGGTTTGCGGGTTTCCTTGGGCGCACCTTCGCCACCCTCGCGGGCCCGCGCCTGGCGCTTTTTCAAGCGGATATCGCGGTCTTCGGGTTGAAGCCCCTCGATCTTACGCGATGCGTTGACGATGCGCCGCGGGTCGAGTTTTTGCGTTGCGATGAACGCGGCAAACTTCGTCTCTTTCGTCTCGGTCATGAAACCCTCAACCTTGCTCGCTTGGACGGCGGCCCGCGGAACCCGCTTGCACTTCGAGAAGCCCCGCGTCCGACGGAAGCGGCCGCCTCGCAACTCTCGGAAAACGGGCGCACACCCTACCGAACCAGCCCGCTCGACGCAAGGCAAGCCCGTACGGCACGCTTCCGGCTCGCGGTCCTACCTCGACCGCGCCGCGGTCGGCCGCGCCGAGGGCCCCTCGCGTTCGACCGCGAGGATGCGTACGTTCGGATGCTGTCCGGAAGGGGTCGCCCGTGCTCGAGCCCAAGCGTTTGCCGCCCGTCTATGTCGTGTCCGCCTCGCGAACGCCGATCGGCGCTTTTCTCGGTTCTCTCGCACCGCTGCGAGCGCCGGACCTGGGTGCGATCGCGATCCGCGGCGCGCTCGCCCGCGCTCATGTGCCGCCGGAAGCCGTCGAGGAAGTGCTGCTCGGCAACGTTCTGTCGGCGGGCGTGGGACAGGCACCCGCGCGGCAGGCCGCGATCTACGCGGGCCTTCCGAATACGGTCCCCGCGACCACGATCGGCAAAGTCTGCGGTTCCGGGATGGAGGCGATCGTGTTCGCAACGCGAGCGATCGCCGTCGGGGACGCCGATCTGGTGATCGCCGGAGGCATGGAATCGATGTCCAACGTGCCATACTACCTCGACAAGGCGCGCACGGGCTACCGGATGGGCGACGCCAAAGTCGTCGACGGGATGATCTTCGACGGCCTGTGGGACCCCTATGGCGACACCCATATGGGCACGTGCGGCGACCGTTGCGCGGCCGAGTTCGGCTTTTCGCGCGAGCAGCAGGACGAATACGCCAAGGAGAGCTTTCGTCGCGCCGTGGCCACCCAACGCGAGGGTGGGTTCGACGCCGAGATCGAGCCCGCGAACGTCCCACAAAGGCGCGGAGAGCCGCTCCGGGTCAAAAGCGACGAGGGTCCATCCAAAGGCGATCCGTCGAAGTTTGCAGCCCTCAAGCCGGCTTTCTCGAAAGACGGAACGATTACTGCTGCGAACGCGTCGAGCATCAACGATGGTGCGAGCGCACTGCTGCTGGCGAGCGAGGCGGCCGTCCAGCGCCACGGCCTCGACCCGCTCGCACGCATCGTCGGCTACGGCGGCGCGGCGCAGGCCCCCGAGTGGTTCACGACGGCCCCGGCCAAAGCAATCGATCAGACCCTTCGAAAGCTCGGCCTGAACGCGAGCGATATCGACTTGTACGAAATCAACGAAGCCTTCGCTGTGGTGACGATGGCGGTCGGCAAGCTGTGCGCGATCGATCCGGATCGCATCAACGTGCGTGGCGGCGCGGTCGCACTCGGACATCCCATCGGCGCGAGCGGCGCGCGGATCGTAACGACCCTGCTTTACGCCATGAAGGACCGCAAGGCGAAGCGTGGCCTGGCAACACTCTGCATCGGGGGGGGCGAGGCTCTGGCTCTCGTCGTCGAGCGGCCGTAACCGGCCGTACGTTTCGAGTCTCCGATGGGCCGGGGGGAAGGCGAGCTACACTCGGTCGGGATGGGCGCTCGATGGGAGTCCGCATTCGTGGCCGTCAGTGCGCTCTTGGGCGAGCCGCTCGAGTGTGTCCTGGGCGAGCTTGGAGGCGGCGCCGTGCACGCCGACCGACTGATCCGAGCGCTTCGATCTCCGGAGAGAGACACGCGCGTCCGCGAACTCGCGCACGGGTTATCGGGTATCGCGATGGCGCTGCGCGCGCTGGGGCTGCCGTGACGCCGCGAGCTCGAATCGTGCGGGGCGATGCCGCCGGCCGCGGCAGACCGCTGATGTCGCCCGGACCCAGCGACGCGCAGCGACGCCGGATCACCCGCGAAGAGATCGAAGGCCGGCTGGCGGCCGACCGCTTGATTCGGCAGGCGAGAGCCGAAGCCGAGCAAATCGTCGCTCGCGCTCTAGAGCAGGGGCACGACGCGGTGACGGCCGCCGTGCGCGATGCCGAGGCCGATGCCCGGGCACGCGTCGCGGCGCAATGGCTGTCGCTCCGCAACGACGAAAAAAAGCAGCTCGAGCGCGACGCGGACCGCATCCTGCCCATTGCGGTCGCGCTCGCTGAGCGGTTGCTCGGAGCGTCGCTCGGACTCGACGCATCGCGCATCGCGGCGCTCGCTCGAACCGTCTTGGCAGAGGCCGGCGGAGTTCGCCGCGCCGTCATCGACGCGCATCCTGTCGACGCACACGCTCTCCGCAAACACCTGTCGATCGCGGGGCTCGACGTACAATCGGTCGAGGTGCGCGATGCATCGGACCTTGCGCGTGGCGAACTCCGGTTGCACACGGACCTAGGAACCATCGATGCCAAGCTTGCCCTCCGATTCGACCGGCTCGCCGCCGCCCTCCGTGACCTCCTCGGCTGATCCAACGGACGCCGCGCTAAGACGAGCCCGAAGCGCGCCGCTGGCGTGGCGCGCCAACGCTGGGCTCTTCGTCGCGACGGTCGGCAGCGTCTTTGCCACATTTTTTTTGACGAGCGTGTGGAACGGCGACGCTTCGCGGACGGCCGTCGTTGGCGCCGCCCAATTCACGAGCACGCTGCTCGCCATCCTGCTGGCGCACGAATTCGGACACTTCGTCGCCGCGCGTCGGCACCGCGTCGATGCGTCCCTTCCCTATTTCATCCCGCTCCCCTTGCTGTCGCCGTTCGGCACGATGGGCGCGGTGATCCGCATGCGATCCATCATCCCGACGCGGCGGGCCCTTCTCGATATCGGCGCGGCAGGACCGCTCGCGGGGCTCGCGCTCGCGCTTCCGCTCTACGCATGGGGTGCGGCGCATTCGCGCGTCATGCCGTTCGACGGGCAAGGCGCCGAGCTCGGGGACTCGCTGCTGCTGCGGCTCATCGATGGGTACGTTGCACCGCCGGTGCCGGCCGGGATGGCCCTTTTTCTCTCACCCGTCGCGAACGCAGGGTGGGCGGGTCTGTTCGTCACGATGATCAACCTGCTGCCGGTCGGACAGCTCGACGGCGGACACGTGGCCTACGCGCTCTTCGGACCTCGGCAAAATCGGCTGGCTCGATGGATGCACCACTCGATGCTCGTGTTCTTCTTCGTCAGCGTCGCGAGCTTTGCCGCGCGCGACGTGCATGCCGGCTTCGGGCTCTGGCGTCTCGGTCGGCACGTGGGAAACTCGATCTTTTGGCTCGTCTGGTTCGAAGTGCTCGCCATCCTCGGGTCGATCACGTCGCGCGAACCAGCCCGCAGGAACAGCGACGGCTTGACTGTTCGAGTTCGCGTGCTGGCCACCCTCGGTCTCGTCTTGGTCGCGTCCGTGCTCCATGACCGAAGCTCGCCCGTCTTGTGGACGTCCTGGTTCGCGGCGCTCGCGGTGCTGCTCGTCATGGAAGCGCGATGGGGAGCTCTGCGGGACGGCAGCCACCTGCTCGATCACCCGGCGACCGGCCACGCGCCCCTCCGCTTCGGGCGCATCGTGATCGCCATCGTGACCTTGGCCTTTTTCGCCCTGCTCTTCATGCCGACGCCGTTCGCGCTGTAGACCCGAACGACCGAACCCATTCGCACTGTGGATCCGAGAAGCCAACCGCATGCTCCCGCGGCTCTTCGCCGGCCCAAGGGGTTCGCTTCCCGGATCCACGGAGGGGGTCTACATTCGGACTTCGTAATCCTCGATGACCGGGTTCGCGAGCATCTGGTCGGCCATCTGGCTCAAGCGCTCCGCGACATCCGTTCCGGCACACGACGCGTCGTCCATCTCGATCTCGATGAGCTTGCCAACGCGCACCTCCGTCACCCCGTCGAACCCGAGCTTCCCGAGCGCGCGGCGAACGGCGTCGCCCTGAGGGTCCAAGACCTCTGGTTTCAGCCTGACGACGATGGTGGTCTTCACCGATTGCCTCCGAGTCCAAGATGGTTCGCGATTCGAGCGATCGGCGGCTGCATGTCCGGCACGAACGCTTCACCCGTGATCTGTTCGAACGCCGCAATGTACCGCTCCGCGGCACCGACACGGATCTCGTCGGGGAGCGCCGGGGGATCCCCGTCGCCGCGGTACCCCTGCGACACATACCAGCGACGAACGAAGTCCTTGTCGAGCGGCTCGGGGTCTTGTCCGGCACGGAAGCGATCCGGGTACGTCGACGCTTGCCAAAAGCGCGACGAGTCCGGCGTGTGCATCTCGTCGATCACCTTGAGCGTGCCGTCGCTCGCTCTGCCGAACTCGTACTTCGTGTCGACGAGGATGAGGCCTCGCGCAGCGCACACCCTTTGTCCGGCCTCGAACAGTGCCAACGCCACAGCCGAGGCTTCGTCGAAATCGCGGGCCGTGACCTGCCCTAAAGAAAGGATTTCTTCCCGCGAGCCCGACACATCGTGCTCGCCTTTCGGCGCCTTCGTCGTGGGCGTGACGATGGGCTGGGGCAACGGTTGATGCTTCTTGAGGCCCTCGGGCAGCTCATGGCCGCAAAATACCCGAGCACCACGCTCGTAATGGGTCCACAGACTGGTGGACGTCGTGCCGGTCACGTAGGCCCGCACGACCATTTCGACGAGAATCGGCGTGCACTCGACGCATTCCAACACGTTCGGATCGGGCACGCGAAGCATGTGATTGTCGGCGATGTCCCGGGTCGTGCCGAACCACCATGCGGCCAGGCGGTTGAGCACTTGCCCCTTGAAAGGGATCGTCCCGAGGACCCGATCGAACGCACTGATTCGGTCGGTCACGACGATGAAACGCTCACCGCCGCGCGTATAGTTGTCTCGGACCTTGCCCTCGTACTTCGTCCCGAGCGACGTGAAATCAGTGCGTGACAGGCAATGGGGCAGGGCGGCCTGAAGGATCGATTGGCTGACCATGGATTATGCGAGTCACTAGCGCATCAGCTGCGCGAACGGAAATGGGGGTTGCGGTTGGGTCGGGGTGCGCGACGGTCCCGCGAAGCGTCCCGGCCGCGCGAGCGGGCGCGCGCTCCGTGCCGGTTGCGAGAGCGTCGGCACTCTCGATTGAGACAAATTTGATGCACCGCGCCACCTTTTCTTCGTCATTTTTATTGGCTCGTGTGTTCGTTTTGAGGCGCTCGTCCGCCGAACGTTAGGGCCCCTGGAAAGTCGTTGACGGTGTGGGCGGACGAGCTTCTCCAATGCCGCCGTCGCGCACCGTCTCCGGCGAATCGCCAAGGCCCCGTCGGGGGGGCTTCCACGGCAGCGGTGCCGGCCCCCTCGCATCCGGCTACTCGGCCACAGGCAAGCGGTGTCGAGGCTCGGCGACGCGATGGGCCTCGCAGCCCGCAAAGACCGGCTCGCCGGCCAGCCAGCGATCGCAGGCGTCCGCGTTCTCCAGCGCAACGCGGATCGCGGCGGTAAACTCCAGATCCGCGACGTCGAGGCCGCGCGCGCGCAACGCCCCGTTCAAACCCTTTTCGACGCCGGCGAACGAAGCGCGTCGGAACGCGTCGAAACGGAGTGGAGCGGCCTCGGTATGCACGAGTTGGCGGCACGCCTCGGCATCCACGGAGTTCCAAGCTCGGCACACGAACGGGCGGATCGGGTAGATGCTGCACGCTCCCTCGACCAGGAACGCGCACGGCAAGGGAGGGCGTTGGCTCGGCGACCAAGGCAAGCCGTGCGTCCGATCATCGAGAGCGGCCACCCGGGCCACGGTGCTCTCCCATTCGGCGGCGGTGAGCTTCTGTCGCAGTGCGGCCGCGATTCGCAACACCGTCGCCGCCGAGGTGCCGACCGGGACGTGGCAACAGTGGTTGCACCCGCGCTTGCACGCCAGGGCGGAGGGGTCGGTCGGATTGCGCTCCTGCAACGTCTCGCCGAACGCCGCCGCATCGTCCACCGCGTCGTACACGGTTTGCGGCGAAGGACCCGCCGATACGATCGCGTGTGCCCTTCGTTGCCCCGCTTCGCTGACTTGTTGCAGAAGCTCCGCCGCCGGCGACGCGACCGGGGCGCCCGCCGGATTGCCGCGCCGAGCGCCGGCGGCGGCCGCTCTGCGTTCGCGCCGGTTCATGCCGTACCCCGGATCGTGCGCACCGCCAGTTCCTTAGCATTTGGAGCATCAAGGCGGCGGCGCTGCTTTCGACACGGCGTGCACCGCGACGCGCGAGTGTCTTGGCAAGCGGCGGGATCCGCCTACTATGCGGCCGAGCTCGACCTTGCCCGACCAGCCAACGCAACGAAAAACCTGGAAATTCTTCCGCGCGGGGACTGTCGATCAGGTCGTGCTCGCCAACGGGAACGATCTGGAGCAACTCGCGTCGCTCGACAAGAAGCTGTGGGTGGCCCTCGCTTGTCCCACCCGTGGACTTGAAATCGACGAACGCACGCTCGACTTCGTGGACAACGACCGGGACGGACGCATCCGGCCGCCGGAGATCCTGAGCGCGATCGCTTGGGCGCGCGAAGTGTTCAGCGACCTCGACGATCTGTTCCAGGGGGGCGACTCCGTTCCGGTCACGTCCATCCGTACCGACACCGCGGTCGGTCGCGACATTCGCGACGCCGTCACGCGAATCGTCAACGCGCTCGGCCGCACGGGCGCCGCATCGATTTCCCTTGCCGACGTCGCTGACACCGAGAAGACATTCACGCAGAGGGCGCTCAACGGAGACGGCATCGTGCCCGCCGACTCCGCGGTGGATGACGAGACGAAAGCAGCCATTACCGACGCGTTGGCCACCGTCGGCTCGGCGGTCGATCGGAGCGGCAAGCCCGGGATCGACCAAGGCCTTCTGGACACCTTCTTTGCCCGAGTGCAGGCCTACGCCGCGTGGCTCGAACAGGAGGCTGCCGTGCTCACGCTAGGCCCGGACACATCGGCCGCGGCGCTGTCCATCGCCGCCGTCGGCGCCAAGATCGACGATTACTTCGTTCGCTGCCGGCTGGCAGCCTTCGACGGCCGTGTCATCGCCGCGCTCAATGGGACCGAGGAACGGATCGCCGCTTTTGCCGGGCGGGTCCTCGCCCTCGAGGACAGCGACGTCGCGGCTCTCCCGCTTGCACGCGTCGAGGCCGGCGCGGATCTGACTCTTTCAGCGGTGAACCCGGCGTGGACGGCCCGGATAGCTTCGTTCGTCAGCGCCGCCATCGTGCCGATTCTCGGTGGGCCGCGTCCCTCCTGCTCGGAGCGGGACTGGGCGATCATCCAGGAGCGAATCGCTCCCTACGAGGCTTGGCTCGCGTCGCGACCCGCCGACGACGCGCTCGACAAGCTCGGCCGCGATCGGATTGTGGCGCTGGCGCGCGGGCACGCGTACGAGCGGGTCTCGGCGCTGGTCGCCGAAGATGCGGGGTTCGCCGCGGAGAGCGGTCAGCTCGAGGCCGTCGAGAAGATGATTCGCTTGCGCCGTGATTTCGTGACGCTGCTCAAGAATTTCGTCAACTTTGCAGACTTCTACGGAAAAAAGCGGGCGGCGTTTCAAGCGGGCACGCTGTACATCGACGGACGCAGCTGCGAGCTGTGTCTTCCCGTCCACGACGTCACCAAGCACGCGACCCTCGCCGGATTGTCGAACGCGTACTTGGCCTATTGCGATTGCACGCGAAAGCGTGATGCCGAAAAGCGCACGATCGTCGCGGCCGTCACCGCCGGGGATGTCGACAATCTGATGGTCGGACGCAACGGCGTCTTTTACGACCGCAAAGGCGACGATTGGGATGCGGCCGTCACCAAGGTCGTTGAGAACCCGATCAGCGTGCGGCAAGCGTTCTGGGCGCCGTACAAGAGGTTCGTCCGCCTCATCCAGGATCAGCTCTCCAAGCGCGCGACAGCCGCCGAGATGGATGCCAACAAGCGACTCGGGCAAGACGCAACCGCGGTCGTCGCCGCCGCGGCGGACGAGCCGAAGCCGGAGACCGTCGAGCCCAAGAGGATCGACGTGGGCACCGTCGCGGCCATTGGCGTCGCCGTCGGCGGAATCGCCACGTTTTTCTCCAGCATCGTCGCGACCGTGCTCGGGCTGGGCATGTGGATGCCGCTCGGGATCGTCGCCTTGGTGCTCGCCATCTCCGGGCCGTCGATGCTCATCGCTTGGTTGAAGTTGCGGCAGCGCAACATCGGGCCGCTTCTGGACGCGAACGGGTGGGCCGTGAACGCGTTCGCGCGCGTCAACGTGCCTTTCGGCGGAGCGCTGACGTCCGTCGCGGCACTGCCTCCCGGTGCGTCTCGAGCGCTGAAGGATCCCTTCGCCGAAAAGAAACGCCCGTGGGGCGTGTACGTGTTCGTCTTGGTGCTGGTGTCCATCGGTGCGGCCTGGCTGTCAGGCCAGGTCGACGAATACCTACCGGACGAAATGAAAGCGAGCACTGTGCTTCACCGGCAGGTCGCCGCCCCTGCCGTCGCGCCCGCCCCGCACAAATGACCCCTCGACGGGCGCGGACCCTCGCGGCCCCACGGTTTTGACGCACGCTGACAGGCCACACAATCCAGCCGGATTTCGCGACCGAACGCGCGGTTGGGATATCCGCGAGCGCCGCAATGGCCGCAGCAGCCGTCGGCGGGATGGGCCCCCGTGGCGCCGAGACCTCCATTCTTGGCACTCGCGCGGCATCGTCCATGGCAGTCGTGCGCCCGGACGGCGCATCGCCCGTGGTAACGATCGGGGATGTTGCGGCGTTCATGGGCCTGTGCGGCGGTCGCTCTCGCGACATGCGTGGCTCATGCTGCCCCGCCCGGATCGGCCAGCCGCTCGGCCGCTCCGAATGCGCAGCCCGGCGCGATCGGGCCCTGGGGCGGAGCCGCGCTTCTGACCCCCGACCAAGCCCGGCGCACCATGCTCGAGCTCATCAATCGCGACCGCGCGTCCGTCGGCCTTTCTCCGGTCGAAATGGACACGGGAGCCGCGACCAAAGCCGGGCAGCGACACGCCGAGGACATGGCCGCAAATGGGTACCTGAGCCACTGGGGCACCGATGGATCCGTGCCGGAGCAGCGCTTTACGGAAGCGGGCGGCGTCGACATGGTCCTCGAGAATGCGAGCTGCTTCATGGACGAGCGAAGGCGACAACTCGATGCGGCTCCGGCCATCGTCGAACGAAGCGTCGAGCAGGCCGAAGCCATGTTCTTCAATGAGAGGCCTCCGAACGATGGGCACAGGAAGAACATTCTCAAACCATGGCACCGGCGCGTGGGCATCGGCGTTGCGCAGCCCGTCCGAAGTCCGACGGAATGGGTCGTGCCCTGCTTCGCTCAAGAGTTCGTCGACGCCTTTGGCACCTATGGCCCGGTGCCCAAGAGCATGCACGCGGGCGGCATCCTCCACGTCGAAGGGGCCCTGGCGGCACCGGCCACGTTCGCCGGCATCGGGCTGGCGCGGATGGATGCCCCGCGGCCGATGCCGCTCGCCGAGCTCAATCGACGGCGATCGTACCCTGTGCCGGCACCGTACGAAATGGTTTGGCCGCCCGGCTTTCGGACGCCCATCCCCGTCGCCGTGCACGACGGCCACTTCCGGGTCGATCTGCCGGTCGAGAGCCCGGGACGGCCCGCTCTCATCGAGATCAGCGTCTGGGCGACACTGCCCGGTGCGTCCGACTTCATCATGGTGAGTCTTCGGACGATTCGGATTCCGTGACCCGCACCGTACCCCAACCGAGTGGGACGGCGGCCCGACCGCGCGCCGCGCCACCGAGGGGCGCGGGGCGGCAACGATGGTAGACGTACGCGGGTGGCGTCCGAACCCCGCGCACCGATGCAGGCGACCGCGCCTGCGGTCCGGGCCGAATGGACCATCGGGGTAGCCTTAATGCTCGCCGGCTGTTCGAATATCCCCAATCCAGTAGACTGGAATCGAGAGCCAACCTACTTTTTCGCGTTCGGCTCCGAGCCGCAAAGCTTCGACCCCTCGGTCAGCTACAACTCGGGGGACGCGGCGGTCATGGACCCGGTCTATCCGTCCTACTTCCGTTACAACTTTCTCAAGCAGAACCCGTGGGAGCTCGATCTCGACGTCGGCCTCGCGGCGCCGCTGCGCGAGCCGCTCGACGGCATCGGCCCGCGGGGCGTGGCGTTTCACGGCGAGACGTGGACGTTCGAGATTCGCCACGACCTTCGCTTTCAGGACGATCCCTGCTTTGCGGGCGGCAAAGGTCGGCCCGTGATCGCGGACGACGTCGTCTACGCCTTCAAGAGGATGGCCGATCCGAAGGTCGAGTTTCCTCTCGCGAGCAACTTGGCCGACAAAGTGCTCGGGTGGGACGAGTACAGCCGCGGCTTCGTCACGTCCAGGGCCGACGCGGCCCGCAACGCCGCGAATTACGACCGGCCGATGCCCGGCGTGCGGGTCGACCCTGCCAACCGGCACCGATTCACCGTTTCGCTCAATCAGCCTTATCCGCAACTTCGCTACCTGATGGCGATGCACTTCACGACTCCGATCGCGCGCGAGGCCGTGGAAGCGTACGGTAACCAGTCGTCGCTCTACCACATGGTCGGGTGCGGCCTGTTCCGGCTGGCGGAATACACGCCGCACGACCGGATCGTGCTCGTGCACAACGAGAACTCGGCCGGTGCGACCTACCCCACATCCGGTGCGCCTGGCATCGACCAGGCCCTTCTTCGAGATGCGGGCAAGCCGCTGCCGTTCTTGAAGCGCGTTGAGTTCCGCATCATCACCGAGCCCATCACGAGCTACAACCTCTTCGACCAGGGTTTCTTCGACTCGCTCAGCGTGGGCCAGGCCAATGCTCCTGTGCTGCTGCACGCGAGCAAGCCCGGCACCTCGATGAGTCGGCGGGGCATCGAGATGCTGAAAGGCGCTTACCCCACGATCGAGTATCTCGCGTTCAACATGCAAGATCCGACCTTCGGCGGCTACACGCTCGACAAGCGCAAGCTCCGGCAGGCCATATCCCTGTCGGTCGACTCGGAGTCGTACGTCGAGCTCATGAACCAGGGGCTCGGCGTCAAAGCCGACTTCTTGATCCCGAGAGGCCTCGGCGGATATGACCCGAGCTACAAGAACCCATATCGGCAATACGACCCCGACCTGACGCGCGCTCGAACGCTCCTGGCGGAGGCCGGCTATCCGGGCGGCGTCGACACGGCGACGGGCGAGCGGCTGACTCTCTACTACGACAACTATGTCGACAACGGACCGAGCGACCGCCAGCGCGAAGAGTTCATTCGCAAGCAGGTCCAGGCGCTTGGAATTACGGTGGTCTCGCGAGACACCACCTACGCCGAGTTCGTCGACCGGACAAACCACAAGAAGGTCCAGTTCTTCAACTACGGCTGGGTCGCGGACTATCCGGATGCCGAGAACTTCGCCTTTCTTCTCTACGGGCCGAACGAATCGCCGGGGCCCAACAACGCCAACTACCACAACCCCGAGTACGACAGACTCTTCGAGCAGATGCGCGGCATGGACGACGGCCCCGCCCGAAACGAGATCATCCGCCGGATGCGGGACTTCGCGGTCGAAGATTGCCCGTGGATCTACCTCAGCGAAAACGAGGGACCGACGATGTACCAGCCTTGGGTCCGGAACCGGTACAGCAACCCGATTCTCTCGAACCTGCTCGACTACCGGGGTATCGACGTCGAAAGGCGCGAGAGGTTGCAGACCGAATGGAATCGGCCGATCTGGACGCCTCTCGCGATCTTCGCCCTCATCGCCTTCGCGGGCGTCGTTCCGGCAGCGCAGACCGTCCATCGGCACCGAAACCGCCGCGTGCGCAAGCGAATCTCGGAGGAGCCATCTTGATCCGCTACCTGGCGCGGCGAGTCCTCTACACGATTCCGACGCTCATCGGGGTCTCTCTTTTGACGTTTCTGCTCTTCTTCATGATCTTCTCGCCCGAGACCCTGGCCCGGCGAAACCTCTCCGCGAAGAACCCCACTCCGGCGCAGATCGACAGGTGGGTGCACGAGCACGGCTACGACAGGCCGAAAGCGGTTCTCTTCAAGCAGCACATGCAGAGCATGCTCACGTTCGATTTTGGAGAATCGGACAAAACGAAGGACCGGATCATGGACCGCATTAAGGCCGGCGCGTTCCCGTCGTTGGAGCTCGGGGCTCTGACGTTCGGCTTCACACTCCTGGTCGGCCTGGCGTTGGCGATCGTGGCTGCCTATTTGCGCGGTTCCTACGTCGATGCGGCGACGATGGGCATCGCCGTGATCCTCATGAGCATCCCCATCGTCGTCTACGTCATTGGCGTCCAGTACTTCTTCGGCAAGATGCTTCGGTACGGACCGTTGGCCGGCTACGCGCCGGGGCCGGACGGCCTGCGGTTCATGATTCTACCTGTCTTGGTCGCGATCGTCAGCGGATCGGGCTACTACGTCCGGCTCTACCGAACTTTCCTGCTCGACGAGACGAGCCAGGACTACGTCCGGACGGCGCGCGCCAAGGGCGTGAGCGAGAGGGCGGTGCTTTTCAAGCACGTTCTCAAGAACGCGATGATTCCGGTCGTCACCACGACGGTCGCCGCCATTCCGAGCCTTGTTCTCGGCAATCTGGTCCTCGAGTCGTTCTTCGGCATCCCCGGCCTGGGCAACTACCTCGTCGGCGCCATCGGCACGCAGGACTTCGCGGTTGTGCGGGCGATGGTCTACCTGGGCACGCTGCTCTACGTCGCGGGCCTGCTCGTGACCGACATCCTGTATGCCGTGCTCGACCCGCGGGTGAGGCTCACGTGACCGCCGGTCTGCTGCTCCACAACGCCTGGGCGAACGCCCCGCCGGTCTCGATCGCGGGTGTCTTGGTCTGGATCGTGATGCGGAGCCGTCGGGAGCCCCTCTGGGCGGAGGCGTACCGCAGGCTCGGTCGCAGCAAGCGCGCGCTCGGCGCCATCTTCGTTTTGTCGCTTTGCGGTGGGATCGTGTTTCTCGACAGCCTGTCCTGGCAGGGCTCGCGCGTCGAGGAACCGAAGACGGTGGTCGATCGTCTCTTCGATCGCCCTTTCGAAAGGACCTACTCCGAGCCGATGGGCAGCGCCACCGTCGGCGAAGTGACGCCCCACCGCTTGCTCGGCAAGCACGTGTTCGGCACGGACAGCGTCGGCAAGGACGTCTTCTACAAGGTGCTCAAAGGCTTTCGCACGGCGTTCGCGATCGGGGGTTTGGCGTGCCTGGTCGCGGTCCCCATCGCCGTGACGCTCGGCTTGTCGGCGGGCTACTTCGGGGGGGTCATCGACGACGTCGTTCAATATACTTACACGGTATTTGGCTCGATTCCGGATATCCTGCTCATCGTGGCCTTGGTGCTGATGCTCGGCCAGGGACTCTCGTCGATCTGCTTGGCCATGGGTCTGACGTCCTGGGTCGGCCTGTGCCGGTTGGTCCGAGGCGAGACGCTCAAGCACCGGGATCGCGAATACGTGCGCTCCGCCCGTGCGCTGGGCGCCAGCCACGGCCGGATCCTTGTCGTGCACATCCTGCCGAATCTACTTCCGGTCATCATCATCAGTGTGACGCTGCTTTTCTCCGGCCTCGCCTTGTACGAGACCATCCTCGCGTATCTCGGCGTAGGCGTCGGGTCGAACTTCGGGAGCTGGGGCAACATGATCGACTCGGCTCGCGACGAGCTCACCCGCGATCCGTCTGTGTGGTGGAATCTCGCTTTCTCGAGCGGCGCGCTCTTGGTCATGGTGCTCAGCCTCAACGTGCTCGCCGACGCCTTGCGCGATGCCATCGACCCCCGGCTGAGGACCGAATGATCGAGCCGGTCCTCGACGTTCGGGACCTGCGCACGTATCTCAAGACGCCCCGTGGAACCGCCTGGGCGGTCGACGGCGTCAGCTTCACCCTGGCTTCGGGCAAGACGCGCGCCCTGGTCGGCGAGTCCGGGTGCGGCAAGTCCATGGTGGCCCTTTCGATCGTGCAACTCCTTCCCGAACCGGCCGGTTTCGTCGATAGCGGTCAGGTCCTGCTCGAAGGCAACGATCTACTCGATCTGACCTGGAATGAGATGCGCGCTCACCGCGGCCGCGATCTCGCGATGATCTTCCAGGAGCCGATGACCAGCCTCAATCCAGTCTTCACGATCGGCAACCAGGTCGCCGAGGCGGTCGCGGCGCACGGCGGTTCGAAGAGCCACGCTCGAAGACGGGCCCTCGAGCTTCTCGAGCGCGTCGGCATCGAAGCCCCCGAGCGCGTGCACGGCCAATATCCCCACGAACTTTCGGGCGGCATGCGCCAGCGCGCGATGATCGCGATGGCGCTCGCGAACCGGCCGAAAGTGCTGATCGCCGACGAGCCCACGACCGCGCTCGATGTCACCGTCCAGGCCCAAATCTTGGCGCTGATTCGCGAGATTCAGGACGAGATGGGCATGGCGGTCTTGCTCATCACCCATGATCTGGGCGTCGTGGCGGAGATGGCCGACGACGTCTCGGTCATGTACGCCGGCCACGTGGTCGAGAGCGGGCCGGTGCGAGCGATCTTCCACCACCCGCAGCACCCATACACGAGAGACCTGCTCGAGAGTCTGCCCTCACGCCAGTCGCGCGGGCGAGATCTCGCGGTCATCGAAGGCGTCGTCCCCGGCGCGACGGACTGGCCCACGGGCTGTCGTTACGCCAGCCGGTGCCGATTCCGCGTCGACGCGTGCGAGGCCAGCGGGCCACCCATGATCGCTCGGGATGCCGCCGAGGTTCGTTGCATCCGCGTCGATGCAATCGCGCAGAGCGAGGCGACCCGGTGAGCCCGGTCCTGAAGGTCGAGAATCTGCGCAAGGAATTCCGCGCCCGCGGCGGACTCTTGAAGTCGTCGCCGCCACATGTCGCCGTGCACGACGTCTCGTTCGAGGTCGAGCAGGGTCAGACCCTGGCGCTGGTCGGCGAATCCGGGTCCGGAAAATCGACTGTCGCACTGATGGCGCTCGGCTTACTTCAGCCGACCTCTGGACGCGTCCTGTTCCAGGGAAGAAGCCTAATCAGCATCCGCTGGAGGGAGCGGCTGGCCCTGCGGCGCAACATCCAAGTCGTTTTTCAGGATCCCTACGGCAGCCTCAACGCCCGCATGACCGTTCGCGAGACCCTGACCGAGGGCATGATCATTCACGGCATCGGAGCCAGCGCAACGGATCGCGACGCACGCGCGAGGGAGCTGCTCGCCGATGTCAACATGCCCGCCGAAGCGCTCGACCGCTATCCGCACGAGTTTTCGGGCGGCCAGCGCCAGCGTGTCGCCATCGCCCGCGCCCTGTCCGTCGAGCCGACTTTCATGGTCTTGGACGAGCCCACGTCCGCACTGGACGTCTCGGTGCAGAGCCAGGTGTTGAACCTGCTGCGGAAGCTGCAGCGCGAGCACGGTTTGTCCTTCCTCTTCATCACCCACAACTTGGCCGTGGTCGAGTACATGGCCGACTTCGTCTGCGTGATGAAAGAGGGCCGGATCGTCGAACGCGGCAACGTCGAGAAGATATTCGACGCGCCGGCGCACGAGTACACCAGGCGCTTGCTGAGGTCGATCCCGAGCACCGACCCCGACGCGCGTCGGCTCGACTCGCGGATCGCGCGGTCGTGGTCGTGAGTCTTACGCCCGACCGCGCTCGGACGGCCTCCCCTTGCCCATTGGGGCAACCTTGGCCAAAGATGGCCGCACCATGCAAAAGCGAATCGGTTTCGTCGGGCTCGGCACGATGGGCCGCGGGATGGCCCGCAACTTTCTCACCAAGGGTCATCCGCTCGTCGTCTGGAACCGGACACGCGCGACGGCCACGCCTTTCGAGCAGGATGGAGCGCGCGTCGCGGCAACGCCGCGTGAGCTCGCCGCCGAGAGCGACGTCATCGTCACGTCGCTCTCGACCCCCGAGGTCGTCGAAGCGCTGGCGGCGGGGTCGGACGGCCTTTTCGCGGGCGCCCAACGCGGCACGCTTTGGATCGAAACCAGTACCCTCGGTCGAGCGGCGTCCGAGCGGCTCGGCGCGGCGGCCTCCGAGCGCGGCGTGCGCTACCTCGAGGCGCCGGTCACCGGCTCGAAGACAGGTGCACTGGGCGGCACGCTTCTGGTCATGGCGGGAGGCTCGCGCGACGTTTTCGACGCATGCCTGCCGTTCCTCGGCGTCTTCGCGAGCCGGTCGATCTACATCGGCCCGCTTGGTACCGCCTCGGTCATGAAGCTCATCGGCAACACGATCATCTCGTTCATGATCGAGGGGCTCGCCGAGGGCGCCGTGCTCGGCGAGCGGGCCGGCGTGCCGCTCGAAACGATCCTCGACGTCGTGCAGGCGAGCGGCTTTGCGTCGCCGTACTGGGCGTTCAAGGGGGGCGCCATGCAGCGGCGCGACTTCGAAACCCACTTCGCGATCGATCTGCTGCACAAGGATCAAGCCCTCGCTCTCTCCGAGGGGGCGGCTCGGCGCGTGCCGTTGCCGGGGCTCGCCGCGATTCACCAGATGACCGGCGTCGCACGCGCGCTCGGGTTCGGCGAGGAGGACATCGCGGCGCAGATCAAGGCGGTCGAAGCCGGGGCCGCGATCGATCCGCGAGCGATCGCCGTCAAGCGTCACTGAGGCCGTCGTGGCGCGCAGCACGGTAACCGCACGCCGCGCCAAGACCGAGGTTCTCACGCTTTAGCGGCGAGAGCGGCCCTCATGCGCATGTTGCCGGGCGGCAGCTGGGTAGCCCTGGCGGGCTTGAGAACCCCACCCCACCAGGCCAGATCGTCAAGCGTGATCTTCAGCGCGATGTTGAGCGCCGAATTGACCGGCGCCCCATCGTCCTTCCGGAATGCCTCGTGGACGAGGCCTATGAGGACGCTGTCGCGCAGCGCATGCATCTCGGTCTCGAAGCCGATCTGCGCGAGATGCTCCACCGCCCGGCTGCCGGCCGCGGCTCCGACGCTGTAGCCCACCATCCCGGCCGGCTTGTGACGGAAGCCGAAGCTCAGGAACACGCTGTCGATAGCGTTCTTCAGCACGCCCGGAACGCTGTGATTGTACTCCGACGTGACGAAGAGGAAGGCATCGCCCTCGGCGATCTTCTGGTTCCACTTCTTCACGACGGGCTGCGAGTACGTGGGGTTCTTGAAGTCCCCCACCGTAGCGATCGTCTCTTGGAAGAAGGGCAGCGGCCAGTCGCGAAGGTCCAGCACCTCGACATCGAAGGCTCCGTGCGCCTTCGCGACCGGGGTTAGCCAATGGACGACGGAGTCGGCGTGACGCCCTTCGCGGGTGCTGCCGACGATGATCTGGAGCTTGAGCATCGGCCCTTCGATGGTCTCGACGCGCCTCTCGTTGCTCGGCGAGACAGAAATAGGCTTTCCACGTGAACGAACCCGAGTTGCAGCGCGAGCTCGCCGGCCGCCGCGTCCCCGGTCCGCGCGCTGGACAATGGCGACGCGGGGCCTGCCGCGACGGTCGTCGTGGCTGGCGTGTCGTGCGACGCCAGCCCGCACTCGCGCGCCGCCTCGCCGCGGAGCATGGGGAGTTTTCTTTTCACGCGGTCCCGTCAGAGTTCGGGTTCACGGGCAATGCTTCGCAGTCGGCCGCACCGGCGAACGAATCGGGCGCAGTTCTTCCTCCAGCTCACTGCGCTCCGCCTGCGGAGACCGTTTTCGCCGCCGGTTGGCTGACCGCCGGGCTGTGGCTGGGGAAGGTGTTGAGGATGCCTTGCACAGCGCGCTGCAGGACGGTGTTGTCGATGTCCTTGGTGAGGTCGATGTGCGAGACGGCGGAACCTTGCCACACGGCGACCTTGGTGGAAGCGTCGAAGACATCGATCTCGATCTTGCCGAGGTCTATAGAGTCCTCTTTCGACGTCAACTTCAATTCCACGTCGGCCGCCGTCTGCTGCTGGGTGCCAGCCCCAAACCGCACGACGAAGTTCGGCTTGGTATCGTCCTCGAGGTAACCCTTCTCGCGAAGGTCCGCGCCAATGAGCTCTCGGATCCGGCGGTCCACTTCGAGAGAGCGCGCCGACGTATGGAACGTTGTCGGCGAATTCTCCGTGAAGCCGAACGAAAATGTGCGATACGCGGCCAAGGGCGTGCTTGGAGAGGCCGCCGTCTCGATTTGCGGTCCCGAGGAGGCGCTTGCCGCATAGCAACCAGAAGCCATGCTGCAGACAAGGGCGAATGCGATCGTTTTCATGGGGTTCTCCTGTTGGGCAGTTTCCGTTGCTCATCGTCCGAGGCGCCGGCGTGCTCAGGACGAGTCCGTGGTGTTCTCAGCTCGCGCAAGGTCCGCAGGATCGCCAAATCGCGTGTTGGCTCCCGCGGGCACCGGATCTCCTGTTTTCGCGGACACTTGGTCACCCGTTTTGGTGCACTGGATCCCTGCTGGACATCTGGTCAGCGGTCCGCAACGCTGGGACGGCGAGGGCGAAGTCCTCGAGTGCCCCGGCGCCCTGGTTTACTGGGACACGCAAAAACGCGCAATGGCCGCGGTCGAAGCGCTCGTCCTTCGAGTCATCGCCGATCGTTTGGAGTCATCGAAGCGCTCGCCCTTCGAGTCATCGCCGATCGTTTAGAGCGCGGCGTCACTGGCAGCAAAAGTCAGCGTGCACGCCGTCCGGGTCGGTACTCGACGCGCTGCACTTCAGCGAGGAGTCCAGCGTGCCTGGGTCGTCGCCGGACTCGCACTGATAACCATAGGATGGATACCAGCAGTAAGCCCCCAATTCATCATCCGGGGTGCACGAGCTCGCGGCGTACGGCCAGGCGATGCAGCAGAAGTCGTTGTTCAATCCATCGGGTTGGGCAATGCTGCAGGACAGTCCGGACTGCTCCGTTTCGGGATTGTCGCCGGGGTCGCACCTCCACCCATCGCCGCCGCTCTCGCAGACGAGTGAGCTATCCGGTGAGCATCCGGCAGGCGGCGCGATCGACCCACCGCTCGAGGGCGACGTGCCACATCCGCACGCGAGAGCGGCAAGGGCGCACCACGCCGCGGTCGCGGCAACATCCTGAGCCTTCATCGTGAGCCACCCGGCTCGCACCCCAGGCCGGCACCTGCATGGTGCATCTTGCGGGCCGCCGGACCGATTCGGCGCAACGAAACCCAAGAGGCGATAGCACCACCGGGCACCTGCGGTGGCTGTCTCGAAGACCGGGACCCAGAACACTTGCGATGCCGTAGCCCCTATCGGGGACGCCCTCGCGGATGGGTGGGCAGGGCGGGATCGATGAAGCCCCATGCGACTTCGGAGTCCGTCCAGATTCGCATCGTGGGCCTGACGAGGCTCGGGTCGTCCAAGCTGCCCGCTTTGACGAACACGTGCTCGGGGTGCATGGGCGAAGACGTAAAGAGGGGCGAGCCGCACTCCGGACAAAACGAACGAGAAACGAGATTGCCGCTGTCGCTTGCCTTCGTAAACGTCCTCACGTCACCCCGTTCGATGCGAAATAGGTTGACGTCGAAGCGGATGCCTACGTTGAACGCACTGCCGGTCACGCGGCGGCAGTCGGCGCAGTGGCAGTAGTTGGCGAGGCCGACCGGGCCGTCGAAGCGGTACCGGACCGAGCCGCAGAGGCAACCGCCGCGGACAGGGGATGGATGGTTCATGCGCTTTTCGCACCCCGAGGTTACCACTCTCGCGCTGGCGTGGCTTGCGGCCCGCGCCCACGCCGATCCAACCGCGAACGGCGTCGTTTTCCAGGCCCTTCACATCCGGGGCGACCTTACGGATGCGGGGGGGACGCGTCGCTGCGCGCGGGGAAGCGCGCGAGCAATTGCTGCACGGCAGCCTCGAGCCCCGGCTCGCTCACCCTCTGGGGATCGACTTCAGCTTGCGCCGTCCCGTGCCATACCTGTTGGGACGTCGACCGATCGAACGCGTCGATGACGATCTCGCCGGTCGTAATCGCGTGCGGCCTGTTTTGGTCGGCTGGAAATGCTGCAATCGACTCTTTATCGGTCCCGGCCGACAGGCGAAGCAGGAAATCCGGGTTTGTGTCGGCCTGCGCATAGCCTTTGCGCGCAAGCTCTGCGGCGACCAAGTCGTGCACGCGACGCTCCACGTCGAACGACCGGGGCGACATTTGGTAGGGAGAGGGCGGGGCTTCCGCGAGACGGAAGCCGAACGTCCGGTACGACGAGAAGCTCGCACTCTCCGCGCTGACCGCTTGAATCTGCGTAGGTGGCGAAGAAGAGGTCGTCGCCTGGCAAGCAGCCAACGCAGCTGCAAACACGATTCCTATCGCTCTCATCACTCACCTCAAATCGGGTCTCGCTCGTTGCGAGCGGCTGTGAAGGCATGGACCATGCCAGTTGACAGATTACAGTCGGATGCCCATTTGCAGGCCGACCAGAAAGCCGCAAAGGGCCGTCCGGTACCGTCCCAAATGGATGAAACACGCCGAGCCATCCGGCAGAACTGCCGTCGACGTCGACGGCTGGTGCGCCCGAGGCAAATCCCAGGGCGGCCGCGCACGTGCACCCAACCGTTGCCCACCTCATGCGTTGACAAGTGTTTTAGCACGCAGCCGAGACTGTAAACGTCGGCCGTGAGCATCGACGCGCGCCATACGGCCGGCCGTTCCGATGACGGTGCCGGGTCTCGGGTAACACCGCCCGTTTCCTGAGCCATGTGCGCGACACCGAAATCGATCCGTTGGAGTTAGTTGACCAGGAACGGCTTGCTCGGCTGGATGTCTCGGTGGACCGCGTTTTGCGCATGCGCAAAACGTTGGGCCGACGTAGCGCCGGGGTGTCGGGCAGCGTCGGCGAGGCAGTTTTCCGCTCCCGCGGGAGAGGACTAACGTGACGAAGCCATCGAGTACCCGGAGACGTCGGGAACATGAACAACCCGCAGCACACTTCCTTCTCGCAAGAAATCCGAATCGAGAGGTTCGAGCCAACACCTCTGTCCGTCCCGCTCATCGATCCCTTCGTGATTGCAACGGGACGTATCGATGTGACGCGCGCGGTTCTCGTCACCGTTGCGCTTCGCGACGAGTCCTCGGGCCGTCGCGCGATCGGAATCGGCGAGGCGGCGGCGTTTCCCCCGGTGACTCGCGAGGACCAACCGGATCTGTTGCGCAAGCTCCAAGCGGTCCACCCGGTCCTCCTCGAAAAGCGCTTCTCGATCGGCCATGACCTTTCCCCAATCGCGGAATGGCTCGGTGCGCTTCTGGGGGACGCGCCCGTCGCGAGGGCCGGGGTCGAGACCGCATTGCTCGATGCCCTCGGCCGCCTTCGCGGGGTGCCCGTGCGCGTCCTTCTCGGCGGAGCCGTTGGCGGCCGGACGAAAACGCTCGTTACCGATGTCACGATTCCGATGCACGAACCGTCGTACATGGCTCGGCTCGCGCGCGATTGGTTTGCGCTTGGTTTCGACCACTTCAAGATCAAAGTCGGATTGGACCGCGACCGCGACGTGGCCGCGATACAGGCCATTCGCGACTCGGTCCCCGCGCCCCTGTTCCGGCTCGACGCCAACGGCGGATTCACGGCCGAAGATGCGCTGTCGCTGATGCGAGACCTCGCCGCGCTCCGCGTGGTCGTGGAATGCTTCGAGCAGCCCTGCGCGACCGACGACATCGAAGGAATGGCGAAAGTTGCCGCGTCGATCGCGGTCCCTGTCATTGCCGACGAGTCGGTCAAGACGCTGGCGGATGCAGAGCGGATCCAACGCAGCGCAGCCGCCGACGGCATCAATCTCAAGCTCGCGAAGTCCGGTGGCCTGATTGACGCATTCACATTGGGTCGGCGCGCCCGCAACTTGGGTCTGTCCCTCATGTGCGGAGGCATGGTGGAAACGCGTCTCGGCATGACCGCTGCAGCGCATGTTGCTGCGGGGCTGGGCGGCGTCGAGTTCGTGGATCTCGACACCGCCCTTCTGCTGCGACACGATCCGTTTCGCGGTGGATATTCATCCGAGGGGCCGCGGATTTGTCTCTCCGATGAGGCCGGACTCGGCATCGAGCACCGAGGCAAGGCGACGTAGGCCGATCGTAGGCTTGCGCTCCGGTCGGGGACGAAGGCGGGTTCGGAAAACCGCGGCCTCGACGCGATCTGCGGTCAGTTTGGCGGCGGCTCGGTTTGCGGCGGCGGCGGTGGCCAGGTGATCGGAGGCATGGGGAAGCCCGGGCGTCCGAGCAAGTACCCTTGGCCATATTGCGTGCCGCAATCGCAGACCGCTCGGAACTCGTCGTAGGTTTCGATCCCCTCGGCCACGACGGCGGCGCCGAGCTCGTTGCACAAGTGGACGACCATCGAGACGAGCATCTGCCGGCGCGGCCTTCGATCCAGATCCTGGACCAGCGCTCGGTCCAGCTTGACGACCGCGGGTTCGAGATCCGCAATGAGCTTCAAGTTGGAGTAACCCGCGCCCAGATCATCGATCACCAGGTGGGCGCCGGTGCGGGAGCAGACTTCGCGCAACACGCTCATGCACAGATCGAAGTGGGTGAGCGGCACCGATTCGGTGATCTCCAGATAGATGTCGTGGTCGTGCGAGAAAATGGGATCATCGGGGCGCACGAGCCAGCGGTCCTTCAGCTCGTCGGGATGCAGGTTGAAGAAGACCGGAGTACCCCCGCACAGTGGGACGCCGATCTCTCGGATCATCCGTCCGAGCCGTCCCGTGGACCTCTCCGCACTGGCGTGCTCGAAGAGCGTCGCGGGCGCGAAACCGGGAACGCTGCATCGAACGAGCGTCTCGTAGGCGAAGAGCTCGCCGCTCTCCAAACACACGATCGGCTGGAAGACGGCGGACAAATCGGCGGCCTTCACGCGTCCGTCGCAGAAGTGGGGACGGTCGCGATCGAACCCTGCGGCACTGACGGCGCCCGATAGCCGGTTCGACCGAGGCAGAGATGAAGTTCGATCGGTCACGAGCGGTTCCCCCGGGGCGCAAAAAAAACACTCCCGCTTGATCGAGAAGCGCACGACGCTCCGCCGCCGTCTACAGTCATTTCGTTGGCCGGGTCGCTTTTCGGGTAGCGCAGCCGACATCCTCTCACAGTAGGACTGCGACCGTATTCACTTGGGCTTCGAGTCCGGTGCGGGCGGGAAGAAACGATTTCCAGGGTGTGGGACCTGTCCGCGGCGCGGCGTGCGCTTATCGCTGCCCATCGTGGGGGTCTCCGTGACCATTGTGGGTGTTTCCCGGCCCGTCCCGTTCGTCTCGCGCCCAGCCAAGAAATCGCGCACTCGGACCTGCTCCTCGACGGTCAACGACGCGGCGAGCCAATCGAGAAGCGGTTCCAATTCCACGAAAATGCGTCTTCGATGGTCGCCCGCGGCCTCTTTCATGAGCCTGACGATCTGCAGCGCCATCAGAGCGCTGCCGTTGCCGAGCATGCCGTTTCGTTCCACCATCCGGTTGTTGCCCCGCATCGTTCGAATCAGTTGCTCAGTGACCTCGGGTCGGAACAACTGCGTCGCCCGAATGTCGGTGCACACGATCACGGGCCGTTTGGCCCGTGCGACGCAGGACGCCACGCACGCGTTCGAGTCGCGCTCGAACTGCGCGACATCCTCCATGGTCGGGGTTCCGGAGAATCGCAGCTCGATGAGGCGTCCCACACTCCAAGCTGCCGTCAGCATCCTACTTCTCGCCCCCTCCATCGTTTCCACAAACCGAACAGCCGGACGTGTTCTTGTGTTTTCTTGACCGCGGACTCCGTTCGTCCTGCGGCGGGGACAGGTTATTTCGATCAGCAGGTGATCGGTCCGCTCGCAAGCGTGCGTCGATATCTCCCCCTCGGTACAGGAAGATACGGCGCGGGCGGGGGCTTCATGAAGGGCGACTCGGCGCATGACCGACCGTGCGAGGTTCGTCGGGATGCGAGAGGCCCGAAAAAGGGGCCGCGACGTCGAATTCAGCATCGGAATCGCTTCGACTGGGCCTGGACTGCTCGTGCGCACCCCGAGCAGCATCGCGTTCATCGCGTCACGGGGCACACGCGGGTGGACGACCGCTTCGCGCGGGCCCGCGCCGATGCCACGACGAGTGCGACCAGGAAGAGGCTCGCCGAGCCGCCCGGGCCGCGACCCGCTGCGGTTTGGCAGCCTCCGTGGCCCGATTCCTGAGCCGCAATTTAGTGAACTTTTAGTAAGCCATTCGTATCTTCCAGTTTGCCTGCTGAATTAGGGCACTCGGCGAGGCCGTGTTCCGAGCCAAACATGCAAGGAACACGCTGATCGACGGGTCCAACACTAGGAGATCAATCATGAAAGCGCGAATGGGAATGTTTGCCTTATCGATGGCAATCGGCTCCGGGCTGCTCGTCGCTTGCGAGAATACGCAAGAGCTCCAGGCTCCCGCCGACCAGGCCACCGCCGCCGAACGCGTCCGATGCACTGCCGACTTCAGCGACGCGACCATTTCGCGTGTACTGGACGGCTCCGCCATCGAACACGTGGAGCCCCTCTACAAGGGCTTCGCCAGCAAGACGAGTAACCCGAGCCTGCAAGGTGCGGCCATCGTGGTCGAGCCGACCAAAGGCGACACGGCAGAGCGGCTCGCTCGCTCCCTCGAGTGCCACCAGGCCCAACAGCCTGTAGCGACGGCTTCGGCCGTCCGAGCAGACCCCTTCCGGCTACAGGGATCGCGGGTACAGATCGACGTGACAGGGGCGCGAGACGGCTTTCGCATCGAACTGACTGGCAGTTCGAGCGCGGCAGCTCGCGAGATTCTCGCGCGGGCTCGAGCGTTGGCCGCCCAAACCGGGACCGCCCAGGGCCAGACCGCCGACACTCGCTGATGCGGCTGCGGCATTGCTGAAAGCAAGCGCAGCGCGTGACCGTAGCGGGCCCAAACGCGGCTGCGTCCTGGCCTTAGGCGGCAAGAACCACGAACGGGGGTCCTAGCGACGGAGGACCCCCGTTGAATCGCACGCGTCCTTCGCATTTGTGCTTGGCCGGCTCCGCACGGCGCCGGGCCTTTCGATGGGGTCCTCTTCAACTGCGGCATGCCGCCGGGCTCGAGTCCGGCCTCGCGCGGCAACGTCGGGCCGCAGAGGGTCGAACAGGCCGCGCTCGAGCAGGTCGCGCCGCGCTCCTTCTCGCGTGCTAGGCCTTCATCGTGGCCCGGTCTTCGGCACGCCTGAGCGAGAACGCGCCCGGCGACTTCTTTGTCGACGATGCCTGCATCGACTGCAAAACCTGCCGCATCCTGGCTCCCCGAGTCTTCGCGCGGTCCGACGGGCTGGGACCGTCGGTCGTGCGGCGGCAACCGGCGTCCGCCGAGGACGAGCTGCGCGCGAAGATGGCAATCGTGTCGTGTCCGACGAGCGCGATCGGGACGGTCAGCAAGTTCGATTTGCGAGAGGCGATCGACGCGCTGCCCGACGCCATCGCGCCAGACGTCTTCTACTGCGGATACGCCTCCGAGAGCTCGTTCGGCGCGGCGAGCTACCTCGTGCGGCGCGAGGCGGGCAATGTCCTGGTGGACTCACCGCGCGCGGCGCGCCCGCTCATGGATCGCGTCGAGGCCCTCGGGGGCATCCGCACGATGTTCCTCACGCACCGCGACGACGTCGCAGATCATGCAAGGTAAGCGAGCCGCTTCGGCTGCGAGCGCGTCCTGCACGCGCGGGACGCGGTCCCGACACGCGCGAGGTCGAGCGTCGCATCGAAGGCGACCAGCCGGTACCGCTCGCCAGCGATCTTCTCGCTATCCCTACTCCGGGTCACACGCGCGGCAGCGCGGTGCTCCTGTACCGCGACACCTTTCTCTTCACGGGCGACCACCTATGGGGAAGCGAGGATGGGGAGCGGCTTGAGGCGGGGCAGGGAGTGTGCTGGTACTCATGGGCCGAGCAAAGGCGCTCGATGGAGAAGCTCCTCGCGTTCGACTTCGAATGGGTCCTGCCAGGCCACGGCCCGCGTTTTCGCGCGCCGGCGGGAAGGATGCGCGCGGAGATAGAGAGGCTCGTCGCGAGGATGAAGCGGTAGGTACTTCGAGCCAAATGGCTTCGCCCCCGTCGCCCTTTGCCCGGAGCTTCATGCTCCGTTCGCAACACTCGACGCGGCCCTGTTGGGTATCTCGGGCGACGGGTCGTGGTGCCATGTCGCGTTCTTGCGAAGCTCGACCATGCCACGGGACGCTCCTGTCAGTACGCCGCCCGTTTGACCATCTCGGTCCGGACAGCCCCGTGCAGGGTGACGCGGCAGCGTCCGCGACGCTCGTGGAGGAGGGCGCCGACCTTTTTCATCAATGGGTGGCGTGACGATGGTGCGCTGGACGCCGCGTCCATGTTGGGTGCCTGCGCGACGCCACCCACCGTTGCCGTAAGTTGGATGGTGAACTATGCGTCTCCCGAGCCCTTTAGCACGCAGGAGTCCCATGCCGCTCGACCACTACGTGACGCTCGGCCACTCCGGCCTTCGTGTCAGCCCACTTTGCCTCGGTACCATGACGTTCGGCGAAGACCTCGGCTGGGGTTCCAGCGTCGAGGAATCGCAGAACATCATGGATCGCTTCATCGAGCTTGGCGGCAACTTCATCGACACGGCGAACTTCTATACAAAGAGCCACTCCGAGAAGATCATCGGTGACCACGTCGGCCGCGACGGCGCGCGGCGCCACCGGCTCGTCCTCGCCACCAAGTTCAGCGGCAACCTCTACCCGGGCGACCCGAACGGCGGGGGCTCGAGCCGCAAGTCGATCGTCGCGGCGTGCGAGAACTCGCTGCGGCGTCTTCAGACCGATTACATCGACCTCTACTGGTTGCACAACTGGGACGTCCACACGCCCATCGAGGAAACGATGGCCGCACTGGACGACCTCGTACACGCCGGCAAGGTGCGGTACCTGGGCGTCTCGGACACCCCGGCCTGGAAGGTCGCCGAAGCGAACGTCACCGCCCGGTTCCGCGGGTGGTCGGCGTTCATCGGCCTGCAGATCGAGTACTCGCTCCTCGAGCGCAGCGTCGAGCAGGAGCTCGTGCCCATGGCGCGCGAGCTCGGGCTCGGGATCACGCCGTGGTCGCCCCTCAAGAGCGGCGCGCTGAGCGGAAAGTACACGCAAAGGGCGGCCGGGCAGGTGAAGGCCGATCGCGGATTGTTCCTCGATCCGTACCTCAACGACAGGACGTATGCGCTCGTCGACGAGCTCGAGGTCATCGCGAAGGCACACGACAGCACCGTCGCCCGCGTGGCGATCGCTTGGCTGCAGGCGCGACCCGGGGTGACGTCGACGATCATCGGCGCCCGCCGGCTCGCGCAACTCGAGGACAACCTGAAAGCAGTGGACGTACGGCTTACCGCGGAGGAGCTCGGTCGCCTCGACGCGCGCACCAAGCCCACTTTCGGCTTCCCGCAGAACATGCAGCCGATGTTTCCGGCCATCCACAACGGCGGCACGACGGTCAACGGTGTCCATGCGCCGCCGTCGGGCTTCGTCATGGAGCGGGGCGGCAAGCCCTATTGAGATCGTGCGCCGACGGCGGTGGGAGGTCCGTGGGCCCCAAGCCCGACGCATCCGCCCAAGCGGAGCCCATCGCACCGTCGGCGCCGGCCTCCAGATCCACCGCCGCGGTGTCCCCGCCCGCACCGTCCTCCACGCACCAGCCCTCGTCCCCCGCACGGGTCCGGCGCGCAGTGGATGGCGTGAAACGGTTTGCGGCAGCGCCGGCTTTCCCGCCGCCGCGACTGCCCGCCAATTCCACGCAAATGCGCCCCGTCCTCGGTCATGGCCTCCGGAACGGCCACGACAAGGGCCATCGTCGCGTGCGTCGCCCGGTCACCGCCGTCGGAGCGTCCCGATCGGGGTCGGCCGAGGGCTCGGCACGCAGCACGACGCTCGGCGGGTCGTCGGGCGGTGGCTCGTGGGCGGCTATGGGGGATGCCTGCCCGCTGGTTTGCACGAAGTCGCCGCCATCGGACGCCGCTCGGGTCGGGATCGGGCGGTACGATGAACGGCTTCGCCGGAAGTTGGGCAGCCATCGCGCCAGGTCCCGGTCGACGGAGTCTTCGGGCTCGCTCTCCTCCCAAGACCAGAGCCACCGAGCCACCTGCGGGTGCACGCCGAGCGCGATCATGCGGGCGATCTCGCCCTCCCGCACCAGCTCGCCGGGCCTCGGCGCCGGCGGCGGATCCGTTCGGGGAGGGCGCGCGGGGGCGGCGGTCTGTGCCCGGTGCGGGTCCTCCGACCCGGCGGGCGGGGACTCGCGATCGGGTTGCCCCTCGGCGGTCGCGTTCGGGTCGGGGTCGTTCCGTCCGCCGCTCATGGGGTCCTCGATACGGAGAACGGCAGGGGGGCCGGTGCGGGCGGCTCCTTGCGGCCAAAAACATCGTCGTCGAGGTTCGTGGGAGAGGGGTCCGGTGCGACGCTTGTGCGACCCGCGGGGGGCGCACGCAGGACCTTCATGGCGGCGCGGAAGTGTTGACCTTTGCCCACTTCGAGGGCGAGGCCCATGCCGCCCCGGCCGAGGACCCGATGCATCGCCCACCACGTGCTGGGCAGGCATTCGCTCACACGAAACTCGGTCGAAGCTGCCGACGTCATGACCCCTCCTTGCGAACCGGCCGGCCGCCGGGTCCTTTTTCGGGTAGCGCTGCCGACATCCTTTCACACTGGGACGGCGATGGGGCGAGGATTTCGCAGGGGGATCTCTCGTTCCCTGTTTACGGCCGAGCTCGTTTCCACAGTCCCGATCGGGTGCGAACTCTCACCTGGAAGGCTCGTTTCATCCTTCCGTTCCGATCGAGCCTCCGCGGCGACTGGGGTGTTATCGCACGGCGCGACTTGCCGCCTGAACGGGCCGCGACGCTCTACCCTGCTTCTGCGGGCCTCGACCCTCTACCCCGCTTCTGCATTCGTCGTGAACCGCCTGCTTCGCGTTCATCTATCACTCGGGCTGCTTGGGCTCGGCGCTTTCCTGGCGAGGCGGCTCTACATACACATCCGCTACAACCACCTTCGCGGGCTCGCCGATGGGCCCGCCTTCTGTTTCGGTCCAGCCACATCCATCTTCTCTATTCGCCGTTGCTCAACGTGCGCTCGGAACGTATTTCAGTGCGGGTCTCATGCCGGCGCCGAGTAACGTTTCCCAGCCGCGCAACGACCGATAGCCACGCTACCTCACCCGCGCAGCAGCAGGCGTAGCGTGATGGTGTTCGAAGAGGCGCTGCTGCGGGGGGAGAAATCCCTCCATGGCTTTCATGAATGCGGCGCGCCATAGCCCTGCGCCTCGGGTAGCCGTGTACGAGAAACCTACCGTGGAACGCTCGCCGGCGGCGGTATTTCCAGATGCCGTCGAGGCCCTGGCGGCCGGTCGCCACGAAAGCAAGGAGGAGCGAGTGGGCATCGTCACTCGGTGGTCACGCCCTCCGACGGCCTCATCCCCACCGCGACCGGAGCATGCCCCCGCTTGGCATCGCCCTGCACGATCGCGTTCACGCGCCCCATGAGCACGACACCGACCACCATCGACGACGCGACGACATACCCGAGCCGCTCGTAGTGCTGGAGCGGCCCGTCGCCGTTCTGCGACACGAGCAGCCCTGCGCACGACGAAGCGACGCCGCCGGCGAGCTGCTGCAGCGACGACGAGATCGACATGTACGCGCCGCGGTCCGGCGGGGCCGGGATCGCCGACGACAGCGCCTGCGACGAGATCATCCGCCCGCTGATCGCGGAGAACATCCCGACGTTGATCGCAATGACGACCCCGATCGGCGTGACACCGAGCCGCGTGTACCAAAGAATGATCGCGACGGCGGCGGCCGATGCCACCGCGAAGATCCGGTACTTGCCCACGGCGTCGCTGATGCGCCCGATGAGCGGGCCCGTGAACATCGAGGCCATCCCGGTCGCCATGTAGACCATCGGCAGCCTCGTTAGCGGGATGCCCAGGTTGTGCACGCTGAACGCGCTGCCGAACGGCATCAACATGAAGCCGCCCATCGCCAGCGTGATCGTGGCGGCGAAGCCCCACTGGTGGCGCGTCCTCATGACGGTCGCGAGGAGGTGGTGGAACGGGTTGCGGTCGGGCGGGTTCCGAAGGTGGGAATCGACCGGCTGCAGCACGGTGAAAATGACGAGGCCCACCGCGAAGCTCACCGAGGCGATCATCAGGAACGGCGCGTGCCATCCCCAGGCGTTCGACAGGTAGAGTCCGAGCGGGATGCCCAGGACCTGGCTCGCGGAGAAGGCGGTCATCACGAACCCCATCACGCGCCCGCGGGCCGCGAAGGGGAACAGGTCCGCGATGATCGCCATGCTGATCGACCCGATGACCCCGCCGAACAGCCCCGTCACCGTCCGCGCTCCGAGGAGCAACGCGTACGACGGCGCGAGACCGCAGAGCGTCGTGCCGAGGACAAAGCCCGAATAGAAGAAGAGCAGGAGCTTCTTGCGGTCGAACCGGTCGGCGAAGCCCGCCGCAACGAGCCCCGAAATCCCCGCGCTGAATGCGTACGCCGAAACGACGAGTCCGAACTGCGCCGGGCCGACGCGCAGCTTCTGCATCAGCATCGCCCCGAGAGGCGACAGGATCATGAAGTCGAGGACGACCGTGAACTGCAAGAACGCGAGGATCGCGACGACCGCAACCTGGTAGCGCGTGAACTTCTCGATAGGGGCGGGCGCGTTCATGCCGTCGATCCTGATGCTCTCACGAGTTAGGGCGTTGTGGGCCTACGACCGGGGCCGTCCCCACGCCGCGAACTCGCGGGCCGTGCTCAGGCAGCGGGTCGCAATGCGCGTCGCAGCTCCGTCGCGCACAGCGCGATCGCGGTCTCGGCCTCGTCGATCAGCCTGCTCATCGACACGAAGCCGTGCATCTGACGCGCGAACAGCACGTAGCTTGCGCGGTTGCCCGTCGCGGTCAAACGTTTCGCGTACGCCGCCGCTTCGTCGCGCAGCGGATCGAAGCCCGCGGTCAGGACCAGCGCCGGCGGCAGCCTCGACAGATCCGGGTGCAGCAGCGGCGAAGCGCGCCAGTCGGCGTACTGCACCGGATCGGCGATGTAGTGGCGGATGAACCAGGCGAGCGTCTCGCGCGGCAGCATGTAGCCTTGGCCGTTCTCGGCGTGCGACGGCGCGGTACAGTGCATGTCCGTGGCCGGGTAGATCAGCAGCTGGAACGCGATCGGCAGTTCGCCGCCGTCGCGCGCCGCGATCGAGACGACGGCGGCGAGGTTGCCACCGGCGCTGTCGCCGCCGACTGCGAGCCGCGACGCGTCGAGGCCGATCTCCGCGGCGTGCTCGTGCACCCAGCGCGCTGCGGCGATACAGTCGATCACGGCGGCCGGAAAGCGGTGCTCGGGACCCCGGCGGTAGTCGACCGCGACCACCGCGCAGCCGGCGCGGTTCGCGAGCTCGCGGCACATGGCGTCGTGCGTGTCGAGATCGCCGAGGACCCAGCCCCCGCCGTGGTAGTAGACGAGGATTGGCAGCGCCGCGCCGGACGCGCCGAGCGGCCGGTAGTAGCGCAGCGGGATCACGCCATCCGGTCCATCCGCCGTAAGATTCCGGACTTCGGCGACGGCCGGAGGCGGCGATTGCACGACGCGAACTCGTTCGCGGAAGAATGCGCGCGCCTCCGGGACGCTCAGCTCGTGAGCCGGTGGAAGTCCGCTCTGATCCATCAGATCGAGCAGCGCGCGTGCCTGAGGGTGCAGCATCGGTGGGTCCTGCCCGGCGCCGGATGGCCGAGGTCTCAGCGTACCCGAATATCTGCCGGTGCCCAACGCGGCCGACGGTCGTATCCACGCAGGCTTCAGCGTTTGTGCTGCCCCGTCCCGCCGGCGACTAGCCCGTCACGTTGCCGCGGGATTACGTCGGAACTGGCGTCCGCTCGCCTCTTCGTTAGCCTTGCCCGTCCTATTCGCTGGATGCCGCTCGCGTGTCGAACGTCGGGGCTCGCCGCGCCCCGCTCGATGTTGGAGACATCCGCCTGGTCGATGCCGGCGCCCTCGTCCCGGCGCGCGTTGAACTCGAAAGGCGCCGAGCACGCGCAGCGAGAGGCCGAGCTGCATCGAAGCATAATTGTGCTACGATACGAGGATGAAGAAGCGGCCGGGCGGTACGACTCACCTGTCGATCTCGCTTCCCACGGAGGAAGCGAAGATCCTCAAACGCCGGGCCAATCGCGTCTACGACGGGAACGTCTCACGGGTCGTCCGCGACGCGATCCGGTACATCGCCTACGAGGAAGGTCGCGACGCCCTCATTGCTTCCTTCGGCGGCAGGGGCAAGCCCACGCCGGCCGAGGCGGCCCAGCTCGATGCCGCGTGGGGCCTTGTCGCGAAGAAATCGGCGTGACCGGCCCAGCGATCACCTTCGATACCGGCGCTGTCATCGCGCTGGAGCGCCGGAAGGAGCACGCGATGAAGGTCTACACCTACGCGCGGGATCGGGGTCTCGTCGTCGCGACCCCTAACGTCACGATGCCCGAGTGGTGGCGTGGGCGAATCGACCGGCGTGAGGCCGTATTGCGAGGGCTCTTGGTCGAGCCCGCCTCGGACGAGGTGATGAAGCTCGCTGGCGTGGCTCTCGGGAAGGTCCAGGGCGCGACGACCATCGACGCCATCGTCGCGGCTTTCGCCGTCGAGCGGACGGGCATCGTCTACACTGGCGATGTCGACGACCTCCGGAAGCTTGCTGCGTTCTTCCCGGCGCTCCGCGTGTTCACGATTTGAGCGAGGGGAGCGCTTGATGCGTCCGGCGCTCCGGTTACGGTTGTGCTCACGTATTTCCGCCGAACTGGGCAGCAATCCCGTGCCGCCCCCGCGCGGGTGCTAGTGCACCGTGCGTGAGATACCGTCAACTATCAAGAAGCTCGATCCGCTTGGCCAGCGCGCCGATCATTGCGCGGGTATGCTTGGCCCTGCGGGCTGCCCGAAAAGCCTCGGTCGCGAAGCATCTCGAACAGACGCGTCGCGCGAAGGCGCGGATACTGCTCGAGCGTGTCGAGGACGAGCGGCTTGTAAGGGTCCAAACGCGAGGGTCCCTTGGGCCGCCCGACCGGAACGAATCGGTCCGACTCGATCGCGTGACGGACCGTGTCGTGATGCACGCCGAGCTCGGTGGCGATGGTGCCGACTTTCCAGTGCTCGGCGAAGAACAGGCGGCGAATGCGCGCACGAAGCTCCGGCGAGATCATCGCAAGGCCTGCTCGAGAAGAAGTTTTTGCAGGTCACCGAAATTGCCCACACCGGCCAACTCATCGCGACGGCGACGTCGACGGCGGACCACGGGCACCCAGTCGAGTGCGTACAGGGCCGTGTCGCCCGGATCGGTGAACAGATCGGGATAGAAACTCGTGGCGCACCCACCGGGCGACTCGTCCGCATAGAGCGCAGCTCGGACCTTGCATCCCTGCCAGAGTGCTAGGGCCTCGAGCAAGAACGGCAACGCCCGAGGGTGCGACGGATTGGGCCGCAGCTTGGCTTTGAAGCTCGCTTCCCAGGGCGACTGCATCGCGAGCAATTGCGCGCCGCTCTGAGTCGGCCGAATGGCCATCCAGATCGATTGCATCGGTGGTGTCCTTGCCGCCCGCTTCCGAAGGCGCCTCGGCGGCGACCAGGTCGAACGGCAAGCCGACCATCGCGCCGGCGGTGCTGGGGACGACGCCCTGATGCGTTACTTTCTGCGTCGAAGACTTGGCCCGCTCTCGATGGCGCCGCTGGCGATCGGCGCGCCCGAACCGGCCGGGACGCGTCAGCGCGAACCGGCGGCCGGCCTCGCGAACGGAGCGGCGACGCGCTTCGTCGCGACAGCGCCTCCCGCAGTAAGCCTGGCCGCGATCACAGGCCGAGCAGACGAAGAACACCTGTCGACAGGGCAAGTGAGCGCATACGATAAAGCGAACGGACAGCACGGCCGCGCCGCCCGAGAAGTGGGCCCTCGCGCTGCCGGGATGCGATGCTCGTCCGCGATCACGGCCGCGTGATCACCCGAGGGCCAGGAGGGTGGAAGCTCCGTGGCCCTCTTCCTTTTCTGCGGTCACCGGATCTTCACCCAGCCCGTGCGCCGCGGCCTACTTCCGGACATCGTCGGTCAGAAATCCGCGGTTGTCGGTGACCGCCAACATGCAAGATCGGGACATGTCACCGTGTGTCACCGTGGATAACGATCCAGCGAGCGGCGTCGTAGTCTATGTGTTCCCGGACATCGAGGCCGGACTGGTACCCATGAGGAGGTCACCGTGAACGGCAATCAGGAGCGAGTTCTCATAAAGTGCGCAGGCTGTGGAAAAGACGAATACTCGGACGTGCCACAGTGCGGTTGGTGCCATCGCGAGATGCGACGGCCAATTGGCTACGGCCAGCCGATGCCCCACGGCCAGCAACCCATGCAGCCGGGCT
>Ga0187863_10000186_pt1 | contig 54493 bp, 49 predicted proteins | sample June2016WEW_11_1_FD_132975 | JGI IMG/M metagenome (GOLD analysis project Ga0187863, IMG submission 132975) | Peatland microbial communities from SPRUCE experiment site at the Marcell Experimental Forest, Minnesota, USA - June2016WEW_11_10 | ecosystem: Environmental > Terrestrial > Soil >...
CACGACGCAGTTGCCGTAGATACCGAGGGGAGCGGCATACACGATCTGCCCGTCGTTCGAGGCTTCTACACCCACGTGCTGCGTCACCGCGAGATCGTAGCCAAGATGCACCTGCTGGTCGATCTTCTTGCCGTGATAGATGTAATTGCGTAGATCGGCGAAGGTGGCCTCGGCCTGCGCATGCGCCTGCCGCGCGAAAGGCTGCGACCAGAGAAACTTCTCGGCCGTCTTGAAACGGAGATCGGCGAGAGTCTTGTTATTCGCCCGGCGCATCTCGCTGTTGATTTTTACAAAGCGTGCGACCGGATCGCCCGAACCGTTGGGATCAAGCTCGTTGACGACTTTCTGCATGAACGCATCGCTGATTTGGAGATCGTGAACCGTGTAGTGGGGCTGCTCTTTCTTTGGGAATTGAAAAACGATGGGGCTGGTCACGTCGTTTCCAACGCCAATGGATGCATAGACCACGGGCGCTGTGCCAGGCGGCATGTTCCACGCGAAGGCAAAAAGCGAAAAGCGGCCGGGCTTGCCGTCGGGCATGGGCCAGCTGCGGTAGGTCTGGTCGCCGACGCGCACACCGGCCGCGGTCCATCCGCCCGACACATTGAAAGTGACCAGGTCGGCCATGCCGAGATACAGGTAGTGCTGGTCCGAATCGACACTCAACGAAGGAGGCCGCGTCACCACGGTGACGTCCCGCTCGGCACGAGCTTTCTTGCCGAGCAGATCATTCGACGTTGCCTCGACGATCAACTTCGCAGCGCCATCTTTCAGTTGCGGCGTCGACTTGACGCCGGCTGTGAAACTCCACGTACTGTCAGAGGCGGTGGAAGGTTGCGTGGTGGCGCTCACCGGATAGCTGACTCCGTTTTGCTCGACCGTTGCCGCGATCTTTCGGATTCCGCGCGGATCATGGACCTGCACGCTGACGGGAGTCGCCTGGCCCAGGGTGGTGATGGATGCGGGCAAGTCAACGACAGGCGTTGCCGATCGTGCTGAGACGATCAGGATGGGGACCAAGATGAGGAGCACAAGGACAGCAAAGAAGATGGCTTTTCTCACATCTCATTTTAGAGCGGACTCGATCGGCTGCTGTTGTTGAGTTGTGTGCGGGTGCCGATTCCACTGTGTACCGATGATTGGGAGAAAGTTGCGAGAAGCAGATCCCCTTCGGCTTCCCAAGCGGAACTTGGATGGAGTACCAGCGTTTGTGCGGATGGATGCTCTGTCAAAGAAGGTTCGTGGTTTCCCACCCAAGCAGAGCTTGGATGGGGCACCCATGTTTGTGCGGATTGATGCTCTGTCAAAGAAGATTTGTGGTTTCCCACCCTTTCCACGGAAAAAAGCGGAAAAGGATGGGGAACCCAAGTTTGTGGGGATTGATGCTTTGCGACAAGGTGAGCCCGTGCGACGCTATTGGCCAATCGGCGACAGGTGCACGCTTCTTCCTGTCCTTGCCGACTCGCGGGCTGCATCGAGAATCTGCATCACTGTCACATTGGTATCGAGCGCGCTGAGGTCACCCTGATCACGAATTTGCCCGCGCAACACCGCCGCGAGATAGCTCAGCGAGTTGCTCTCCTGCTCTCGCAAGGGCGCAGGCGTGGTCATCTGCTCCTCGTTGTCGTGCTCGTGCCGCACCCGCATGTGGTCGGCCGCAACCGTGATCGCATAACCCGTCGCGCCATAAACCTCCATGTCTTTCCGCGAAAACGGCCAGTTCCACGAGCCCTGAATCACTGCCTGGGCACGACGGTACTTGAGCACGATCGTCGAATCATCATCCACTTTGGGATAGATCTCCGGCTTGTCCTGATTCACGACCGCAGTCACGGTCTCGGGGGTCTCGCCTTGCATCAGCCAAGTCATCAGGTCCACGCCATAGCAGCCGAAGTCGTACAGCGCGCCCGCTCCATTCTGCTGGGGATCGGTAAGCCACTTGAGAAACTCCGGCGATACCCCGATTTCTTTTGGTCCCTGATGGCCGTCGTGCACCACGACGCGGCGCACATCGCCAAGCTTGCGGTCCCGCACCTCGTCATAGGCAGCCTTGTTGCTCGGGTACCAGGTGGTTTCGTAGTTCACCAGCACGTGAATCTTTTTTTCGCGAGCGATCTTGCGAATTGCCAGCGCATCTTCGAGCGAAATCGTGAGCGGTTTCTCCACCATCACAGACACGCCGTAGTACGCGCCGATTTCGACGACGCGCCGATGGTCGGCAATGGTTGTGTAGGCCAGCAACGCCTGCGGGCGGCGCTGCTCAATCATCTTGGCCGGGTCTTTGAAGAAGAGATTGTCAGCAAGCCCGTACTTCTTTTGATATTTCGCCTGCAGCGCAGGATCCGGCTCCGCAATGCCGACAAGCTCAACATCGTGGTGTTGCGGCAGCTGCGCCAGGAATCCCGCAACGTGATCGTGCACCAGGCCCACAATGGCAACACGCAGTGGTCCCTGCGTCGACCCAGGACCATTTTGGGCATTCAACGAGAACGGCAATAGAAGAAATAGCCCCGTCCAGACGAAGCGGCGGTATCCTCGGGCAAACGACAAACCAGGTTCTTTCATTCGGTGGAGCTCCTTCGCTCCCTGCACTTCGTTGTACAGAATAGACGGAAGACGCGGGCGCGCCCGCTCGGGGCTCGATTCGCGTCCCAACTCAATCCGACCCAGTAAACACAGGTCACGAAAACCCCGTCTATCCTTATATGCAGCTATCCACTGGCGATACATCGCCTGAGGCTCGTTTCCGCTGTCCGTGCTGCGGATTTAAGACGCTGGAAGCACCCGCCGCCATGGCGTTGTGCCCTGTCTGCTGGTGGGAAGACGACGGACAGGAAGACGACGATGCTTCCGATATCCGGCTGACTGTGAACGGCCATCTGAGCCTGACTGAAGCACGCGCCTCCTATCTCCGCTGCGGCGCCGCGGACCGTCGGTTCCTGCCCTATGTCCGCAAGCCGCAAGTCACTGAACAGTAACGTTACGTGACCTCCGCATTGGCGACGAAGGCAACCTTGCCGCCGTGGGTTTGACCCTACCCGGAATCCCTCTTACCATGGATTGAAGAGATCCCCGAGCCACACGCGGCAGTATCGCCCCGGAGCGGCGGCGGCAGTATCTATGGCGCTTGTCGCGCCCGGAAGGCAAAACGTTGAGTTCTACTGACACCCTCGAAAACCCCGCCTCTCCCGAAGCTACTCACACCCATGATCACGATCATGAAGATGTTCACGAACACACCCACGGTCCGGTTCTAAATCCCGATTGCACCCGCGAGCTGGTGCTCGAGATTCCTGCCGAAGACGTTTCGAAAGCTTTCCGCTCCGTGACACGGAATTATCAAAAGTACGCGAAGATTCCGGGCTTTCGTCCGGGGAAGGTTCCTGAATCGGTGGTGCGGCGCCGTTTCGCGACCGAGATTCGCAAGGAAGTCATCGACGGTCTTCTCCCGCAACGTTTCAACCAGGGCGTGCGCGAGCTGGGTGTGCAGCCTGTCGGGCAGCCTCAGGTCACTGAACTTACCGTGGAAGACGGGCAGCCTTTGCACGTGAGAGCAGCGTTCGAGTACGTGCCCACCTTTTCCATCGAGGGCTACAAAGACGTCGTTGTCGAAAAGCCTTCCGCCGAAGTCACTGACGAGGAATTTCAGCACGAGATGACGGAACTCCGCGAATCGCGCGCCACGATCGAGCCTGTGGAGGAAGACCGCGCTCTTGTCGATGGCGACTGGGCGCAGATCTCCTACACCGGCCAGGTGGAAGGCGAGGCCGAAGCGGCCCCCATCACCGGGCAGGATTCTCTGGTCGAAATCGGCGGCAAAGACACGGTGGAGGCCTTCAATGCCGTCCTTCGCGGCGCCAAGCCCGGTCAGGAATTGAAAGCCGAAGTCATCTACCCCGCCGATTACGGCGAAGCCCGGTTGGCTGGCAAGACGGTTTCTTATGAAGTTACGGTCAAAGCCATCAAGAAGCGCATCGTCCCCGAGTTGAGCGACGATTTCGCCAAGGAACTTGGCCAATATGAGAGCATGTCCGAGCTAGAAACTCGCGTGCGCGAGCATATGAACAACCGCAAGCGCCGCAGCGTGGCCGCCGAGACGAAAGACAAGCTCTTCGCGGAGCTCACTCAGAAGTATTCGTTCCCCGTTCCCGAGTCCCTCGTTCAGGATCAGGTGGACGCCCGCCTGGAGCGTGGCTTGCGCGCCCTTGCCGCACAGGGCATGGATACCGAACAGATGCGCAGGCTCGACTTCACCCGCCTGCGCACTGCCCAACGCGACGGCGCGATTGCCGAAGTCAAAACCAACCTTCTGCTCGACAAAATCGCCGAGGCGGAAGGCATCACTGTAAGCGACGAAGAGTTGGACCGCGAACTGCAACTTGCGGCCCTGCAATCGAATGAACCAGTTGAGACGCTTCGCACTCGTTTGACTCAGGATGGCGGTCTAGCTAGAATCCGGGAACAAATGAAACGCGAAAAAACCGCGAATTTACTGTACGAACGGCTTCCCAGCTAAAGGCGGAAGTCGCATTTAACGCTGCCCGTTTCGGATTCGCCCCAACCCGAACCGCGCGGCCCTCAAAAGGGAGGGGGAAAACAGGCCCCCGACGGAAGAGCGAGAGAAGCACTCGAATGGCATTAGTTCCCATGGTGGTTGAGCAGACGAGTCGGGGCGAGCGCGCCTACGACATCTACTCCCGTCTGCTTCGCGATAACATCATTTTTCTTGGTACCCCCATAGACGACCAGGTCGCCAATCTTATCGTCGCCCAAATGCTCTTCCTCTCTGGTGAGGATCCGGAGAAGGACGTTCAGCTCTACATCAACTCCCCGGGTGGCTCGATCACGGCCGGCCTTGCCATCTACGACACCATGCAGTTCATCAAGAACAACGTGGTGACTTATTGCATCGGCCAGGCAGCCAGCATGGGGGCATTTCTCCTGTTGGCCGGGACCAAGGGCAAGCGCTTTGCGCTGCCCAACTCGCGTATCCTCATTCACCAGCCTTCGATGGGGGGGCTCAGCGGTCAGGCCACCGATATCGACATTCACGCCCGCGAGATTCTCCGCATCCGTGAGATTACCAACACTCTGATGGCCACACACACTGGCCAGTCCCTCGACCGCATCGAACACGATGTCGAGCGGGACTTTATCATGAACGCGCAACAGGCGAAAGAATACGGCATCATCGACGAAATTATCGACCGGCCCCGCACTTAAGGGCCATAGGCAACGGAAGTCAAATCGCGGTATCTTATCAGGGGGTAGTCCAAATGAAAACGCGCACGGGACCCGAAGAAGCGCTACGCTGCTCGTTCTGCCACAAGTCGCAGGACGCCGTGGCCAAATTGATCTCGTCGCCCAGCGACTATCCTCGCGCGTACATCTGCGATGAATGCGTTGCGGTCTGCAATTCCATCCTTGAAGACGACCGCGGTGAGGCGCATCCCGCTACCACCGCCGGACACCTCCCCAAGCCGCAAGAGGTCAAAAGCTTTCTTGATGACTTCGTGATCGGACAGGACCAGACCAAGAAGAAGCTGGCGGTCGCCGTTTACAACCATTACAAGCGCATCCAGATGAACCGCATGCGCAACAACGAAGTTGAGCTCGCCAAGTCCAACATCCTGCTGATCGGCCCAACCGGGTCCGGCAAGACCCTTCTGGCCCACACCCTGGCCAAGATGCTCGATGTTCCCTTTGCGATTGTCGACGCCACCACTCTGACGGAGGCCGGCTACGTCGGCGAGGATGTCGAGAACATCATCCTCAAGTTGCTGCAGGCAGCCGACGGCGATGTGAACCGCGCCCAGCAGGGCATCATCTATATCGACGAAATCGACAAGATCGGCCGCAAGGACGAAAACCCCTCCATTACTCGCGATGTTTCGGGTGAGGGCGTGCAGCAGGCCTTGCTCAAGATTCTCGAGGGCACTGTCGCCAATGTCCCACCGCAGGGCGGGCGCAAGCATCCGCACCAGGAATTCACGGCCGTCGACACCACCAACATCCTCTTCATCTGCGGCGGAGCCTTCGTCGGCCTTGAGCGCGTTGTCGGCCGTCGCATCGGCAAAAAGGCTCTCGGCTTCAAGTCTGTCGATGCTGAAGCCGATGCGGCAACGGTTCGCTCGCACCGCGACACCGAATTGCTGCGCAAGACGGAACCCCAGGACCTCATCAAGTACGGTTTGATCCCCGAGTTTGTCGGACGTCTACCCGTGATGGGCATCCTCGACGAGCTAGACGAGCCGGCGCTGATCGAGATTCTCACCAAACCCCGCAACGCCATCCTCAAGCAGTACCAGCGCCTGCTTGAGTACGAGAATGTCCGCCTGCACTTCACCACGGACGCCACCGCAGCCGTTGCCCGCGAAGCCCTGGCCCGCAAGGTCGGCGCGCGCGGCCTGCGCATGATCCTCGAGGAGCTGATGCTCGACCTGATGTATCATCTGCCGTCGAACAAGCGGGTTCGCGATCTCGAGATCACCAAAGACATGGTGGAACGTCGCGACCTCTCGCTCTGCCTGCTCGAAAAGGCCGGATAACGATCAAATCGAATCCAAACGCACATTGCCCCTCAGCCAAGCTGAGGGGCAATGCCTTTGCTCCCCTGAATTTCATTCACCGCGGAAACAGCTAGGGACAATCTTTCTATTCCCTATTCCCTGCTTCCCAATCTACCGATCGCCCGAGCTCACCAGCTGGGCCCATTCCATGGCCTTCCACTGCGATTCTGAGATGAATGGCTCGGATACATGCATGTCCTCGCACAATTTCGAGACCTCAGCCCATTCTCCAGCCTCGACCGCGAGCATGAGGGTGTAAAGAGGCGACAGGGTTGAATCCTTCTGCATCAATGCCGATTTGATGTCCTGGTGGACTGAAAGGGCATCGACCACGGCTGCCATGGGAATCTCCAGAATTGCGTCCATGAGGGAGAGAAGCCCCAGGAGGAAAAGGTCAATGTTTCCGTCGACGACGGTTGGCCCGACTAATTCGCAGAAGTGGGCGCGCGTCAGGGCAGTCAGCATCAGGTCCGACGTCCGGCCGTGAGTCATTTCCAATGTCACAGCGAGTCGGCACCAGCGGCGAATCTCATTCTCTCCAAGAATGAGCAACGCCTGGCGAACCGAGCAGATTTCCGCCCTGAACCCGAACATGGGCGAGTTCAAATAGCGCAATAGCCGGAAACAAAGCGTCGCGTCTTTCTTGATCAGGTCTTCCACCTGCTTCAGGTCCAGTTCCGGCTTGAGAACGGCATTCAAGATGGATAGGTGGATGGCTTGATTCGCAGACCCTGTCCAGGTTCGCACCATCTGGGGCCTGCGGAAAAAATATCCTTGCACCAGCTGGAAGCCCGCTTTTTTGGCGAACTGAAAATCCTGCCGTGTTTCGACCTTCATGGCAATCATCCGGCACACGGCCCGGTGACTGGCGACGATCAGCCCGGCATCGGTTAAGGAAGTCTGCCGCAGATCCACCTTGATGAAATCCGCAAAATAGGCTAACGGCTCCCGCGGATCGTCGACCACGTAATCGTCGAGCGCAATTTTGACCCCGGCTCGTTTCAGTTGGGTGCAGGCCTGCATCACTTCTTCGTCAGGAGGAACCGTGCTCAGGATTTCGAGCACAACATTTTCGGGCGGAAGGAGTGTGATGAACTCGCTCAGAAGGATATCGCGATTGCAGTTGATGAAAGCGAGCGTGTTGTCGCAGAGGACACCCAGGCCGAGCAGGCTCGACATATCGATCACTGAGCGTGTGGCGTCTGTCGGGTCCGAACTGCGGAAATGGTTCGCGGCATCGGAACGAAACAGCAGTTCATATCCAAAAACTCGTTCGTCCGGCGTCAAAATCGGTTGCCTGGCTACGTAGCGTGCGAGCTGCAGCAAATCCGTCGACGGAAGGCTGGGGGCAGATGTGTCGGTCGGTGGCATATCCATATATCGGCAAAAACCAGTAAATAATCAGTCCGTGGTCATACTTCTCGTAGGTCGCTGTTTTTGCAGGACTTCGATGACACCTCGCCCTTCCTAGTTCCTTTTGCACAGGCTTTTCCTCAAGCGCACGAGGGCGCAAGATCTGACCGTGCCCGCGGTTTTCCCGCCGGACGCGGCATCATGTGCCGGCTTTGAATGAACCGTCAAAACCCGACCGGCCCGACCGGAAACACTGACTCGACGAGTCTCCAATAAGGAATTCTTCGATCCGATCAAACCGGGCTTTACTCTATCCCTCGTCTTTCACTCGATCAAGGATCTCTTTGCTTCGATTCTGCACACGGCGAACGAGAGCATCCTGCTCATGATCATGGAGTTTCCAGCATTCCACTGCCGCATCGTGCCTCAACCGATTCCGCTGTACAATCCCAACATGAGCCGTGGAATCTTCTCTGCAGCCGATACCGGCTTCGCGCGTCCAATGTTCATGGTTTCCCCAAAGGTGTGCCTATGACCGCGTCCCGTGACAAGTCTGAACCACGCAAGCTTCCCATGATGCCCATCCGGGATATGGTGATTTTCCCCTACATGATGACGCCCTTCGTGGTAGGCCGCCTTTCCAGCGTGCGCGCCCTCGAAGAGGCGCTTACCGGCGACCGCAAGATCTTTCTCGCCACCCAGCACGACGCCTCCATCGACGAACCCAAAGCCAAGGAAATCTATCAAGTAGGCGCAATCTGCAACATTGTGCAGAGTGTGAAGATGCCCGATGGCAACATTAAGGTGCTGGTGGAGGGTGTGGAACGGGCCAAGTCTGTCGAGATCAACGATCGCGACGGCTTCTTTGTCGCCACGGTGCGCACCGGCAAAACCGAATTTGAAATGACCGCGGCCGTCGAGCAGCTCATGCAGCGCGTCACGTCGCTCTTTGAGCAGTACGTCAAGCTGCAACAGTCGCTCAATTACGAAACCATCATCGCCTCGGTTCGGATGGACGAGCCGGCGAAGCTCTCTGACACCATCGCGGCCAACCTGCAGATCGGCATTGAGGAAAAGCAGGAGCTGCTGGGCATCTTCGATCCCGCTGCACGTCTGGCGCGCATCGCCGATGTGCTTGACATCGAAATCGAGAAACTCGACTTGGACCGCAACATCCAGTCGCGCGTCAAGCGCCAGATGGAGCGAGCCCAGAAAGAGTATTACCTCAACGAAAAGATCAAGGCGATTCAAAAGGAGCTGGGCCGCGGGGAAAAAAGTGAATTCGACGAACTCCGCAAGAAGATCGAATCTGCAGGCATGCCAAAGGAAACGCTCGACAAAGCGATCCAGGAGCTGAAAAAGCTCGAGGCCATGCCGCCCATGTCCGCGGAGTCAACCGTCAGCCGCAACTACATCGACTGGCTTCTCGCGGTGCCGTGGAAGAAGAAGTCCAAGGAAACTCGTTCCATCGACTACGCTGAAAAGGTTCTCAACGAAGATCACTATGGGCTGGAAAAGATCAAGGAGCGCATCCTCGAATTCCTTGCCGTCCGCCAGCTCGTCAAGAATCCCAAAGGCAGCATCTTGTGCTTCGTTGGGCCTCCGGGGGTCGGCAAAACTTCGCTGGGAATGTCGATTGCCAAGTCGACTGGCCGCAAGTTCGTCCGTCTTTCGCTCGGCGGCGTACGCGATGAAGCCGAAATCCGCGGCCATCGCCGGACGTATATCGGCGCGCTCCCTGGGCAGATCATCCAGCACATGAAGCGCGCGGGCACGAAGAATCCTGTCTTCTTGCTCGATGAAGTCGACAAGATGGCTTCCGATTTCCGCGGCGATCCGGCTTCGGCGCTGCTTGAAGTTCTCGATCCCGAGCAGAACACCGCCTTCCAGGATCACTACCTCGATGTCGACTACGACCTGTCGCAAGTGCTTTTCGTTGCCACCGCCAACGTGATGCACACCATTCCTCCGGCGCTGCAGGACCGCATGGAGGTCCTCCGCCTGCAGGGTTACACCGAGCAGGAGAAGCTTGAGATCGCGCGCCAGTACCTTGTCAAAAAGCAGCGCGAGCAAACCGGCCTGAGCGACAAAAACATCGTCTTCCAGGACGATGCGATCCTTGAGATCATCCGCTGCTACACACGCGAAGCCGGCGTGCGCAACCTCGAGCGCGAAATCGGCAACGTTTGCCGCAAAGTCGCGCGTCGCGTTGTAAAAAAAGGTGCTAAACACAAGGAAGAGATCACAGGGGCCAACATCCACGAGTTCCTTGGCGTCATCCGCTTCCGCGACTCCGAAGTGCACGAAAAGAGCGAAGTTGGACTTGTGACTGGCCTCGCCTGGACCGAAGTCGGCGGCAGCATTCTCACCACCGAGGTGCAGGTGCTCGACGGCAAGGGCAAGCTCACCATTACCGGCCAGCTCGGCGACGTGATGCAGGAGTCGGCACAGGCCGCGCTCAGCTACATTCGCGGGCGCGCCCAGGCACTCGGCCTCAGCCGCGAGTTTTATCGCAACCTCGATATCCATCTGCATGTACCTGAAGGCGCAATCCCCAAGGACGGTCCCTCGGCCGGCATCACGATGGCCACAGCCCTTGCCAGCGCACTCGCCAAAATTCCGGTGCGCCGCGACATCGCCATGACCGGTGAAATCACGTTGCGTGGCAAAGTTCTGCCCATTGGCGGCCTCAAAGAGAAGCTGCTCGCTGCTCTGCGTGCGGGCATCTTTGAAGCCATTCTTCCCAAGTCCAACGAGAAGGATGTGGCTGAGCTGCCGGACAACATCAAGAACTCGATGAAACTTCATTTCGTCGACACAATGGACGAGGTCCTGGCGCTGGCTCTGGAGGGTCCGCTCCCAACACCCATTCCGGCGGAGAGTGAAGTTCTCACCGCCGTGCCGCCGGCCGAAGTTGGCAGTGGACAGGTGGCTCGGCAGTAAGATTGCCGTACTCCTGCCCACTATGCGCTATACCACTCAATTCCTGCTCTCCGCCCTTTCGGCTGCGCAATTCCCAGTTCCCACGGTGCCGGAGATTGCTTTTCTCGGCCGATCCAATGTAGGCAAATCGAGCCTGCTGAACGCGCTTGTCGGCGACAAAGCTGCCAAGGTCTCGTCGACGCCTGGCCGCACCCGCGCGATCAATTTCTTTGCCCTGCTGGACCAGCGCCAACGCCCGAGAAGAATCCTCGCCGACCTGCCTGGCTACGGCTATGCGAAGATTTCGAAATCCATCTCCGCAGGATGGCCGGCCTTCATCGAGCCTTATCTCCAGAATCGCGAGACACTCAGCCTTTGCATCTGCCTCATCGACTCGAACATCCCCGCGCAGCCTGGAGATAAACAACTCATCGATTGGCTCCGCCATGCTGGACGCGGCTTCGCCGTCGTCGCCACCAAGGTCGATCGCCTGAGCGGCAACGAGCGCACGCGGAATCTGCTTGCTCTGAAAAAAGGGTTGGAGCTGGACGAGATTCTTCCTGTTTCCGCTAAAACAGGTGCCGGTATCGACGTACTCTGGAGCCGGATCGAGTTGGGAGATACAGAAGAAAGCTGAGGTCAATCACCTTCGCTCAGTTATCCGACGGAAAACTGTACTCCTCGTTCCGATCCGAGTGGCTCACTTGAATCTGGCCTTGAAACGCGATCTCTCCGCGTCGTTCTAGCTCCCGCACCCGCTCAACAAAGCTTGCAGCGAATTTGCGATTGCTCACGAGCAAATGCACGCCGTGTCCAAGTCGTCCCATGTACCGGGGAGCAAGCCGGATCCAGCGGCGAGCGAGCTCGTCTTCGGAATCGAGACAGTCAAGCGCAATCGCATCCAGCTTCGGCAGACCTACTGCAGGCGACGCATCCACGCGCCAAATCACCAGCGCCTGGTCCCCGATCGGACTAAACTCCCCTGGCTTGTTTCGCGCATTGGACCGCTCCGATGCGGCGATGACGCCCTCTCGATATAAATCCGGCTCCACTCCCCGCTCAAGCATCTCGCGCTGGATCAAATCGGGCGCCGAGCCGACGCATACAGCCACTGTTTGTCGCTTGCGAATTTCGTTCTTCAGGATGCGCAGCGCCTCATCGAGCGACGTCACCAGGAAATCCACGATGCCATCGCGAATGGCCTGCTTCTGTGCATTTGAATCCGCAGTGGCTGCCAAAGTCGCCACGCCGGAGATGTTGCCTGCCACAACAATCGCGCGGCCAGAGCCGTCAAGCTCCCCAGCCCACAGAAGCCTGCCGCCCAGACCTGGCTCAGGAATTAGCTCAAGCTTCGGATCCTGACTCGGCGCTTGGCCGGAAGATCGCTCAGCGTGCATCGCCTGCGTCAGGGCGAAATAAAACTTGTAAGCTGCAAGGGAAAAGCTGTATCCCGCCACTGTCTGGGGATCGTGCGCCAAGTTCCAGTCTCTCTCTGAGGGGGTTTCGCAACGCTAGTATTCTGACCGCGTTAATTCGCACTTTGAGTTTCTTGCTTTCCCACCCTTTCGCCAGAACGAAGGCGAAAGGATGGGGCACGGAGATGGTACAAGTACAAGCGGTCAGAGACCTAGTATTCTTTCGCCTCTTCCTTCCAGTTCCGCTTTCTCACGAAGAGAACAAACTCGCCCGGCTTCGCGTCGGCCTTCACTTTGTCGGCATCCTTCGGCCTGACGCAATCGTTCGGAATTGCAATGCCCGATGTAAGAATGTCCGACACGGGATACCAGCTGTCCGCCGTGCTGTCCTTCTGCTTCGCCATGTCGCAGTTGACGAAGTACTCCATGGAATTCTCGTAGGTAGCGCGCACCGTAATGGCCTTGGCGTCCACGGGCAGTCTCACTTCGATCGTGCCATCGTCTTTCTGGTCCACCCAGTTTCCGCTCGCTTCCCCCTGATGGTTGAAGCGCACGTGAATATTCGAAGGGGTAACGGATGCGCCGGTCTTGCCATCCCGCACTTTGATCGTAATCACTCTTCCGTTTTGCGCTGGCAGCAATCCGGTGAAACCGCCGCCCACGAATGCCATTAGAAGAAGAGAGCGATATGCCCGTTGAATCATGCCGTTCCTCTGGGCAAGCTCGTCGGAAGCTACCAGGTCGAGTAGGGCTGCCCGTCTGTTCCCGATTCTTGCGATCCCGAGTGCACATCGTTGATGCCGCCCGAGTCCGTCTGGTCCACGGAAGAAAGCGTATCGCTCGTATCCGTTACCCACGTGTCTTTGCTGTGCGTCATCGGGTCTTCCGGGATGCTCCGAAGGTAGCCGTCCTGGATCAGGTCGTCAAGTGACTGTGGTGCCTTTTGCTTATCCATCGTGTAGGAGTCGATGGCCGCGCGCATCACGTGCAGGTCTTCACGCAGCACCGCCTCCCGCGCCGACCTCATCGCGCCGACAAAACTGGGAATGGCCAGTGTCGCGAGGATTCCGATGATCGCCATCACGATCATCAGTTCCATCAGCGTAAAGCCCGTGTCTTGTCTCCGCATTCTGCGCATGGCTGTCCTACCAGTCCGCGTACTTGGTGCCGTCGAGCGCCGTGCCCTGCGATTTCGAATACACGTCGAAAACACTCTGCCCGCCGAAACTGTCCGATGTCGGATCGTCCTGCATCGAACGCATGCCCCACTCGGCCTTCCCGGTCATGGGGTCGACCGGAATGCGGCGCAGAAACTTGACCTTCTTGCCTTGCACGTCCACTCCGTTTACCAGCGTGTCCAGGTCGGGCGGATAGTTCTGGCTGTCCACCTTGGTCTGAAACGCGCCGCGGTCCGCCGCATCCTTGTAGTGATCGATTGCGTCACGCATCTCCCACAAATCGCGCCGTAATTCGCGTTCACGGTCTCGCTTCACCTTGAAACGCGCCACCGGCACTGCCGCCGATGCAAGAATCGCCAGGATCGCCACCGTCACGATCAGCTCGATCAGCGTCAGGCCGCGTTCCGTGCGTTTCCCAGTTGGCCGCTTGCTGCTCATCGGCACTGCACTCTACTTCACCACGATGGTGGTCTGTGCGCCCTCAGCCGGAACCGGCTGCTGCGCACTGGTCATAGCTCCGGGACGTGTGATGCTGATGGGCGTCTCGCCAGCCGTCTCTGCCTGGAATGTCAAGACGCAGACTACCCCGGCTCCGCTCACGCCGACCGTTCCCGGCGGACGCGAGGCGTTAATCGTAATCATGCCTGGCCCGTCATCTCGATGCACCAGCGCCACGGCCTGCCCGTCACGGCCGAGAATGTCTCCGTCGCCTACATTCACCAGCGACAGCTTCGCCGGGTCGTATTGCACCTGCAGAGGCACAGAGGCAATGTCCCTGGCTCCGGTGATTACGATGGGGACCTGGAACGTGGTACCCGCTGCAACGGAGGAGCCCGACGACGGCACCAGCGAGAAGCGCACACCTGCCGGCGGGGTCATGGTCGCAGGCGGCGACGCAGCATTCGGTGTCGATGGCGGAGGACCGCCTTGCGTGGACGCACGCATTTGCGCCAGCGCCTCTGGGGCGGCAGCTTGCGCACTCTGCCCCGGCACTGAGCCAATTCCCGGTTGAACTGGGGGAAGAACCGGGGGACGAACCGGTGGAGCAATCGGCGAAAGATTGCCTTCGGTCGAGGTGCGCCGCAATTCGATCTGCTGGCCGGCTCCAGTGTCGATCGGACGCAGGTTCGACGCTGTCAATTCCGGCGAGCGAACAACGTGCGGAATCAGCAGGAACACGATTTCGTCGTCCGTGATCTGGTGGTCTTTCGAGCCAAACAGGTATTTCAGAATCGGAATCGAACTCAGTCCCGGAATTCCTGTCCAGCTCTGAATGTCCTGCTGGTTCAGAATTCCGCCGAGGATGGCTGCCTCTCCCTCGCGCAGGCGAATGGTCTGCTCACTTTTCTTCTGCGCGATGATCGGCTCGGTCACGCCTTCGATCGTGACGTTGTTGCTCTCCGAGCTCACCTCGATCGCAATCTTCAACGTAACGTCGTGGTTGTAATGCACCGTCGGCGTCATGTCGATGTTCACGCCCACGTCGATGTATTGGAACTGCGTCTCAGCCAACGGCGTCACCGCAGCGGCCACACCCACACCTGACTGAAACGACCCCGTGGCGATCGGAATTCTGGAACCGATCTTCATTGTGGCCTTCTGAGCGTCTGTCGATCGGATGCGCGGGTTTTGCAGGGTCTTGGTATTCGAATCGGAAAGCAGTGCGTTGGCCGTCGCCGTGCCGATCGTGACGGCAAAATCGTTGGAGTTCAAATGGGCCAGGTTATAAAGCGTCGGATTCGTACTACTGCTGCTGCTGGGAGTACAGGTCGTGCTCCCGGTCGGGCAGGTCGTGCTGCTGGCGTTTGGCGATTGCAGCGTCACCGTGGCGCTCTGTGGCCATGAAATACCCAGGGTTCGCTGCCAGCTTTTGTTTACTTCCAGGACCGCAATGTCAACCACCACCTCGGGCCGCGCCTTATCCAAATCGTTCACCAGCTTTTGCGCCAGCAGCAGTTCATCCGGCGTGCCCCGCATCACGATGGCATTCTGGCTCGCAACCCCATAGGCGTGCGAGTTCGGGAGCACATTGCGGATAGCCGTCTGCACATCCGTCAGATCGTTCTGCTGCCAGGCATTGGTCAGATAAAACGTCTGGACTGCCTGCTCGTCGAGCTCGGTTCTCTTCGAACGCGTATTCGCAGCGACAAAAATTGTGTTGCTCGTGACGGGGCGCCAAAAGGTTGTCGACAACGTCCCGACAATGCGCAGCGCATCCATCAGGGACACATTCGTCAGGTCCACCTGGATTCGTTTCCCTGTGTAGTCCGGATCAAACAAGACATTGATGCCGGCCGCTTTGCCGACTGCCTGGTAGACATTTTTCGAGTCCTCCACCATGTGTAAGGTCAAAGGCTCATTGGTGACGGGCTTCAACTGCACAGGCGCTGCCATTGAGTCTAGATCCGTTTGCTCGCTGGCGCCTTCCGGCAGGCCGGAAACATTCGCCGGCATCTGCTCCTTATGCAAGGCTCGTATCTTGGCGATCTCCTGGAGAGCCGCTTCATCGCCGGGGTCGATCTCGGAAGCGCGCAAAAACTCCATTAATGCGCCTTGCTCGTCACCGGTCTCGAAGAGCTTGCGCCCTTTCTTCATATGCAGCGCAGTCGCCGGGATCTGCACCCGGTAATAAGCTTCCTTGTAGCTCATGTCCTTGGGGGATATCGAATAGGCTTTCTGATAATCGATGAAAGCCGCATCGTAATCCTCGCGCGCTTCGGCAGCCTGTCCCTGCTTGTACCAGGACTTGGCAGACTCGGCATACAGCTTGGCCGATCCTGCGCCGAGCCCGGCCAGAAGGGCGAAAAGCGCGATCCTGAAAAGAATGTGGGATGCGGCCTGTGCGGCTGCGCAGCGACTCATCGAACTCCTCAGCGTCGTGTCGGGTACATCCTCTGCTTCGAGCCGCTCCCGCCATCCCATGACGCAATATTCAATAATCGAAACACCCATCCAACGTCGCCTCATTCTAACAAAGCCAAGCTGGCGCCCAGACAGCGCACGATCCTGCATGTCCGTTCGTTTGCCCTTTAAGAGCGGCCACCAGGCACCGGCTCTGGATACCATTTTCTCCGCCGATGCTACGATGAAAATTCGAGGAAACGTTGCCATGCCCCGCCAGACCAGCCACACGATCGCTCCAAAGGAAGGCTCCGGGCCTCAAAAACCCGTGCGCCCCCGCGACCCCGTGGCTTCCGGCGAACGCGACGCAGCCCAGAACCGCGCAGCCAGTCACAACTACTTCCTCCTTGAAAAATTCGAGGCTGGCGTCGCCCTCCGCGGGACTGAAGTCAAATCCATCCGCGAAGGCAAAGCCAATTTGAAGGACTCCTATGGGCTGATTAAGGACGGAGAAGCCTTCCTGCTGAATGTACATATAGGTCCTTATTCACACGGCAATATCTCAAATCACGACGCACTGCGTACACGCAAACTGCTGATGCACCGAGGCGAGGTTCGCAAGCTACAGTCAAAGACGCAGATCAAGGGGCACACGCTCATCCCCACCCGGCTTTACTTCCGCAATGGCCGCGTCAAGTGCGAACTGGCCCTCGCCAAGGGCAAACAGGACTGGGACAAGCGGGAAACCGAGCGCCGCCGCGAGGCCGACCGAGAAGCCCGCTCTGCCATCAACGCCAGTAAACATCGCCGCGGCAATTGACCGTCGTTTGCTTTCAAAGCGCAACCTGAGGAATCGATGAAAACTACGCTGTCTTTTGCAACTCTTGCCGAAATTCAAACAGAATTGCTCGCTATCCCAGCCATAGACACCCAGACCGAAAAAGGCCCCAACGCCAAACCGGCGCCCGTGCTTCTCACCGCCGACCCGGCGGTCGCGGCCGCGGCAGCCGCGGTGCTCGCAACCGGCGAATACAAGGCCGGCGCCAACGAGACCCTCCTGCTGCACGCGCCAGCCGGTCTCGCCGCCAAACGCCTCCTCCTCGTCGGCCTCGGCAAGCAGGCCAAGGCCACTGTTCATAGCGTCCGCAATGCCGCCGGCACCGCAGTCCGCTTTACCAAGCCGCGGGGCATTCGGGAGCTGGTCTTCGCGCTTCCCGAGACAAAGGACTGGTCCGCTCCATCTAGTGCCAGAGCTGCGGGTGAGGGGGCGTTCGTCGGCGATTTCGATCCTGACACCTACCGCAGCGACCGCAAGGACCAGAGCGTTCAGTCATTCACTCTTGTCGCGCCCGCGGGAATAGACCGGGCTGCCCTCGAATCGGCCTTTGCCGAGGGCGTCGTCATCGGCGAGAGCCAGAACTTCACGCGCTCGCTGGTCAACGAGCCTGGCAATAAGCTCACCCCGACCATCATGGGCCAGCGCGCCAAAGCCATGGCAAGAGATGTGGGTCTGGCTTGCGAAGTGCATTCCACCGACAAGCTGCAAGAGCTCAAAATGGGAGCCTTCTGGGGCGTCTCCCAGGGTTCTGAAGAGCCGCCCGCGCTGATCGTTCTTCGCTACGAGCCTGCGGGCATGTCAGACAGCCCTGTGCTCGGCCTGGTCGGCAAAGGCATCACCTTCGACACCGGCGGCATCTCTATCAAGCCCGGCGATAACATGGAAAAGATGAAGTACGACATGGCGGGCGGCGCGGCCATGCTCGGCGCCATGCGTGCCATTGCGCAGCTCAAACCCAAAGTCCGTGTCATCGCCGTCGTCTGCGCTTCGGAAAATATGCCCGACGGCAAGGCCTATAAACCCGGCGACGTTTTGACAGCAATGTCTGGGAAGACAATCGACATCATCAATACCGACGCCGAAGGCCGGCTGGTGCTGGCCGACGGCCTTTGCTACGCGAAGAAACTCGGAGCGACCCACCTGATTGACGCCGCGACGCTGACCGGCGCCATCGGTGTTGCGCTGGGCAAGATCAACGCCGGCGCGTTCTCCAATGACGAAGCGACGTTTGAGAGGTTCAACGCGGCGCTTGCTCTTTCCGGCGAGAAGTTCTGGCGCATGCCCCTCGGAGAGGAATACGCAGACCTAATCAAGTCCGATATCGCCGACATCAAAAATACCGGCGGCCGCTACGGCGGAGCCAGCACCGCTGCGGAATTCCTCAAGGTCTTCGCCGAGGACACCCCGTGGATTCATCTCGATATCGCCGGGCTGGCGTGGATTGACGAATCGCGGCCATACATCGCCAGCGGCCCCAGCGGCATTGGCGTGCGGTCGATTCTGGAGTGGGTCCGAAGCTTTTCCGCGTAAGCCGGTTAGCTTCAATCGAGCACAATTCACGCGCCAACGCGCAGGTCCGATACCCTCAGGCCCACTTTTCGGCATTTCTTTATGCCATCCTTATTGCATTGCGAACTCTTCTGCGTTATCAAAGGGCAAGCGGCGGAATGCAGGCGTAAAATCGCTACAATCCTTTCTCAAAAGCCAGCGGAGGACAACGCAATGATCTTGCAAACAGCAGGACTATCGCCAAGCGAGAAAGCCTCCCTTGAGGACAAGGCAGGTCGCAAGTTCCAGGACGCGGAGAACATCGTGTGCTGCGGCGGAACACTGAAAATCGCCAGCGAAACGCAACGCCAGAATGCAGCGCTGCAGATGCGCTACCAGTTATCACTTCTGGATCGCAGCCAACGGCGCATGTCCATTGAAGAATGCATGGCAGCCATGATGGGTGAATCCGACGCCGAATTGACAGCCTGAATCGAGAAGCTTCACACGCCGACGATCGTGCCGTCGACGACGTCGATCGCGAGCGCACGCGGTTCCTTGGGCAATCCGGGCATCAGCATCATGTTGCCGGCCACCGCGACAACAAATCCAGCCCCTGCCGATAGCGAAACATCGGTCACATGCAGCATCCAGCCAGTCGGCGCCCCCATGCGCTTCGGATCGTCGGTCAGCGAGTACTGCGTCTTTGCAATGCACACGGGGAGAAGCCCGAAGCCCCACTCCGTATAAAGATCGAGCTTGGCCCGCGCAACATCGCTGAGCGTTACGCCATCGGCTCCGTACACCTTGGTGGCGACTTTTTGGATCTTTTCTTCCAATGGCTCGTCGAGTCCGTACACGGGCCTGACATCCGGCGAAGGATTGCTCTCCATCAGCTCGACAACCTTTTCAGCCAGATCGACTGAGCCCTCCCCACCATCGATGAATGCGGTAGTGATCGCGGATGCTGCGCCAAGTCGCGCGCACTCGGCGGCAATCGCCTCCAGTTCCGCCGGTATATCTGCGGGAAAACGGTTGATCGCCACCACAACCGGCACACCATACCCGCGCAGCACCAGGAGATGATGACTGAGGTTCGCGAATCCCGCCTCAAGATTACCCTCGCCTTGCGCGCGCAGGCTCTGCACGGTTGCGACTAGAACAGCCACTGCCGGCCGAATGCCCGATACACCCATTACGATATCGAAAAACTTTTCCGCACCTAAATCGGCGGCAAAACCGCACTCGTTCACCACATAATCCGCAAGCCGAATTCCCATTTGTTGCGATAGCACGGAGCTTGTTCCATGTGCGATGTTGGCAAATGGCCCCGTGTGGACCAGTGCCGGAGTGCCCTCCGTGGTCTGCACCAGATTTGGCAGCAGGGCGTCATGGAGCAGCGCCATCATCGCGCCGGTCGCGCCCAGTTCAGCGGCTGCCACCGGACGCCCCGCACGCGAAACGCCGATCACGATGGAACCCAACCGCCGCCGCAGGTCGGCTTGACTCGTCGCCAGGCCAAGGATCGCCATGATCTCCGAGGCCGCCGTGATAACAAAGCCGGTCTCTCGATCGGCGCCTTCACGGCCGGGCTTATCCTGCTGACCGGCGCTCACGATCACACGCCGCAGCGCACGATCGTTCATATCCATCGCGCGCGGCCACGTGATCCGCGCCGGATCGAGGTCCAACGCATTGCCAAAGAAGAGATGCGAGTCCACCATCGCCGCCAGCAAATTGTGCGCCGAGGTGATGGCATGAAAATCGCCATGGAAGTGCAGGTTGATCTGCTGACTTGGCTCGACCTGCGACCGGCCGCCCCCCGCTGCCCCGCCTTTCATGCCGAAGACAGGCCCCAGCGACGGCTCGCGTGAAGTGACGATAGCCTTGCGACCGATGCGCTCCAGCCCTTGTGCCAGGCCGATCGACACGACCGTCTTGCCCTCGCCGGAAGTCGTCGGCGTGGTCGCTGTCACCAGGATCACCTTGCCACGCACAGGAAACGCAGGGTTGTCGAGCAGGTCCAGCCTGAGCTTCGCGCCGTACGAGCCAATGGTTTCGTATTCGTCGGGTCGCAGCGCAAGCTTACGGGCAACATCCTGGATTGGGAGAAGAGTAGGCGTCATCAAACCTGTATTCGTCATAGAACTAGCCGTGGAGCACTATATCGTGGCGCCACGGGGATCAGTGTGACGCGTGCCACATTGGCAATGATGCGCTTACATGGCCTCGGGACTCTCGATGCCCAGCCAGTCAAGCACTGTGACGAGTTCACGCAGCGCCACCGCGGCCGTCGCCAATAGAAACATTTTTCGTCCTGGATCTACTTCGGTCAGGATGTGGTGCTTGTGGTAGAAGTTGTTGAACTCCTGCGCTAGCTGGAATGCATGCTTCGCGAGGTAGGCAGGCTCCGAGGTCGCAATGCACTGTTCCAGAGTCGCAGTGCGCCGGCCCGCGCGGAGCCAGAGTGCCCAGATATCTTCGTTCTCATCGCCGCTGAGATACTCCGAGACGTTTCTGCTTGTGGCATCCACAAACTCGGCAAGCACTGCGTCGGGTGTCGTCTCAGCCTTGCGAAAAATATTTCGCGCCCGAACCACGGCATATTGGATGTAGGGCCCGGTCTCGCCCTCGAAGCTCAACGCATCTTTGAAGTCGAACGCGATGACGGAATTCCGCGTGTATTTCAACATGAAGTAGCGCAGCGCTCCGATGGCAATCTGCCCGGCGATCTTCTGCCGTTCAACTTCGTCGCGGCCCGTCTGCCGTGAGTCCACCTCGGCCCGTGTTGCTGCAATCAGCTTATCGATCAGGTCATCGGCCTTCACGCCGAAACCCTTCCGGCCGCTCACCAGAATATAGGGACTGTCGAGGTCTTCCTGCGCCACCTCGTAGCCCATCTCGAGCGCGCAGCGCGGCGTGAGTGCGACCTTCTCGTATCCGAAATGGATACAGTGATCGGCCTGATCGATGTACCCCATCCCCCGCAAAGCCTGGACCAGATTCGCCTGCGGATCGGTTTGCCTCACATCGATGACGTTGTAGATCGCGTTTGCGCCACCGAAGTGTGGGTGATTCGGTTCGCCAGTCTCTGTCGAAATCCAGCACTCGCGGTCGGGATAGCTAAAGAACCTCTTGTACCCGAAGTCGCGCCCCAGCAAGCCGAATTTCCAGAGGTGATAGGCAATGTCCTTGCCGACGTAGGTCACTGTCCCGTTCGAGCGGACAATCACCTTTGCGTCTTCGTCGGTTTCATTCGAGCTGTTCTCCTCCTCCGGCGCATCTCCGCCCGGCTTTTCTGCTTCGGACGTCTTGCCGGCAGCCGCAGGCCGCGTCATCACCCAGCACCCCTTGTTTTTTCCCTCGTTTTCGAAATACAGGACGCCGGTTCTCTTCAACTGCTCAAACGCCAGCGCCCAGAAGTTCAGGTGCAGAATCTCGCTCTCGCGCGGCAGAAAATCGTACTCGATGTCGAGCCGCAGCATGGTTTCGAGATGCCGCCGGAGCACCGCCGTCGAAATCAACTCGGCGATCTCCGCAGTCTCATTACTACCCTGCTCGATCTGGTGCAGCGTGGCATACCGCAAGCCCTTGCGCGCAGCCTTCTCCTCTTCACTTCCCTGCTCGTACCACGCCGACGTCCGCGCGTAGAGGTCCCAGCAGTAGTAATCAACACCTGCGGTCTGGCTAACTGCGCCTTTGGCGCGTGTTTCGCGCTCGGCAATTAACGCCTTTACATCTTCAACGCTCTTCCCTTCCAGGTGCAGAAACCCAACGACCACATCCGCGACCTGCACGCCGGTGTTGTCAATGTAGTTCTGCACCGTCACCCGCTGCCCGGCGGCGCGTAGCAATCGCACAAACGTGTCGCCCAAAATCGCGTTGCGCAGGTGCCCGACGTGCGCGGCCTTGTTGGGATTGATGCTCGTATGCTCGACAAGCGAGTGAATTCCGGATGACGCCAGCGGCGCGGTTCCCGTCGCGGCAACCGATTGCACACTCACTGCCCGATCCAGCCGCGCATTAATGTACCCTGCGCCGGCAACTTCAAATCCGATGAATCCCTCCACCTGGCCCACCGCCGCGACAATCTCCTGCGCGATCACCTTGGGCGCCTTGCGCAGCTTGCGCGCGAGCTCGAACGCAATCGGTGTGGCCAGCTCGCCGAACTTCAGCTCCGGCGGAGTCTCCAGCGGGATGTTTTCGACGTGGAGATCGTACATTGCCTTGAGCACATCGTGAAGGCGCGCTTCAAGCCTGTTCTTCAATTCCAGATACACTAGGAAAGCCTCAAAACTGCTTGATTTTCAAGGCGATTCTAACAGACCACCTGCGGTGGGGCAGACCAGATGCCGTAAGATTGACAGTGATCGACGAAGACCTTTCAGGGAACGAAAGTGAGCGCGCGGTCAGACAATATTGATGACAAATTCTGCGTCCAACTCCGCCCACTTTTATCTCACCACGCCCATTTACTACGTGAACGCGCGTCCGCACCTGGGCCACGCCTACTCCACCATCGTCTGCGACGCCATCGCACGGCGCAAACGTGCCCTTGGCGTCGAAACATGGTTCCTTACCGGCACCGACGAGCACGGCGAGAAGATCGAGCGCTCGGCCAAGCAGGCAGGCCGCACTCCTCAGGAGTTCGCCACAGCGATCGCCGGCGAATTCCGCGGGTTGTGGGACCGGCTCGGCATCACCTACGACAACTTCATTCGCACTACGGAGCCGCGCCACGTCCACGGCGCGCAGAAGCTCTTCGCGACTATCCGCGACAAGGGCTTCATCTACAAGGGCTTCTACACCGGCCAATACTGCGTCTCCGACGAAGCCTGGGTCGACGTGCCGCCCGGTGCCCCGTGCCCCGACTGCGGCCGCATCACCGAAACAGTCAGCGAAGAGAATTACTTTTTCAAACTGTCTGCTTTTGAGCGCAAGCTCCTCGAGTTCTACGAAGCCAACCCCAGCTTCATGCAGCCCGAGTCCACCCGGCGCGAGGTCATCTCTTTCGTCCGCAGCGGGCTTAAGGATCTCTCCGTGAGCCGCACCAGCTTCACCTGGGGCATCCCCATACCCGGCGACGAGAAGCAGGTCGTCTATGTCTGGTTCGATGCGCTCTCCAACTACATCACGGCGCTTGGCTACGGGTCCGATGATCCGGAGGACAAGGCGCGCTTCGAAAAGTTCTGGCCGGCGAATATCCACCTCATCGGCAAAGAGATCAGCCGCTTCCATTGTGTCTACTGGCCGGCTTTTCTCATGGCTGCCGGCATCCCCCTGCCGTATTCGGTGCGCGCCAATGGCTGGCTGCTGTTCGATCAGGGCAAGATGTCCAAGTCGCGCGGCAACATTGTGCGCGCCGAGACTGTTCAGGAAGTCCTCGGCGCCGATGCGCTCCGCTACTTCCTCCTCCGCGAAATTCCTTTCGGCCAAGACGGCAATTTCTCCTTCGACGCGCTGGTTCAGCGCTACAACGGCGACCTCGCCAACGGCTACGGCAATCTGGTCAGCCGCGTCGTCAACATGGTGCACAAATACTTCGGGGGCGTGGTGCCCGAGACCGGCGAGACAACTCCGCCTGAAATCAAGTTGCGCGCGCTGGCCGAACAAGCCATTGCTGAATTCGCTCCAACATTCGACGAACTTAATTTCTCGGATGCGCTCAAGAGCCTGTGGATCCTGGTCTCCGAGACCGACGGCTATCTAACCGCCAACGCCCCGTGGAAAAAGCCCGAAGGACGCAGCGATGAGGAGCACAAACAACTTCAGGCGCGCGTGCTGGCAACCGCCGCCGAGGCCATCCGCATCATAACGGCGCTGGTCTACCCGATCCTGCCGGACGCTGCAGCAAAAGTTTGGCGCCAGCTTGGATTGGGCGAGATCGCCGATGCAGCCAGGCAATCCTTCCTCACCCATCTCGCGTGGGGCGGATTGAAGGCCGGAACCCAATTCAGCGAGCCCGCGCCGCTGTTCCCCCGCGCGGAGAAGGACGCAGTCGAACGCATGCAGAATCTCGAAGACGAAAACAATCGCAGCGCCGTGGAGGCCGCGAGCCAGTCTGGAAGCAAGGACCAGCCAGCTGTACCCGCACCGCCCACCGCGGCCCCATCTGTTTCTTCAGTCATGTCCACGGATGCAGACGAGTCGAAGGCCAACGAAAATCTGACTCAGACCACGAATGTCTCGCACGACGCCGAGAAGCCGACGAAGACCACCAACGTACACCAGGTTTCGGCCGATCTCTCCAGCAGCAGGCTGAGTACGACGCCTTCAGATGCTCCCCTGGACTCGCCCCTGACACCGAAACAGCCAGAGGCGGCCACACCGCAGGTGTCCGAAGAGAAGAAACAAAACCCTAGTTCGGCACCGCAGCAGACCAGTTCCGCGGCAACACCCGCCGCGGAACAGTCTGAGCACATCACCATCGATGATTTCGCAAAGGTGGAGCTGCGGGTTGCCCAGGTGCTCGTCGCCGAACGGATTCCCAAGGCCGACAAGTTACTTCGTCTTGAAGTCGACCTTGGCTATGAAAAGCGCCAGATTCTCGCTGGCATCGCGCAGCACTACGAGCCGGAAAAGCTGATCGGGCGCAAAATCGTCATCGTCGCCAATCTGGCTCCGCGCAAGATGCGCGGCCTCGAATCGAACGGCATGCTGCTGGCTGCATCCTTGCCCGACGGCGCCCCTGTGCTCGCTGGATTCCTCGAAGAAGTACCCATCGGCGCTCGGTTGAAGTAACCCCAAGCCAGGCTTGAGCCTTCGGTGGCGCGGACGAGCCGTCGCCCAGTTTCTTAGCTTCGACCACTCCGGAGGCTCCATCACTTGCTGATCGATTCTCACGCCCATCTCGACAGCGAGCGCTACGCCGAAGACCGCGCGGCCATGCTCGCCCGCGCTTATGAGGCTGGCGTCGGCGCTGTGCTTTCGATTGGCATCGGCCAAGGCCCCGCAGAGATGCACCAGGCGCTCGACCTCTGCCGCGAGTTCAACGGCCGCCCCGGCATGCCCCGGCTGTACGCCAGCGCTGGCATCTATCCCCATAACACCCAGGAAGCTGACGACACGACCCTCGCCAAGCTAGACAGCCTGCTCGCCGAACCCGAAGTCATCGCCTGTGGCGAGATCGGCCTCGACTATTACCATGAGGGCGCGGCGCACGACGTACAGCGAGCAGGCCTGGTTCGTCAGCTTGAGATCGCCGCCGCGCGGAAGCGTCCCATCCTGATCCACTGCCGGCCGAAAGACGGGCTGCACGACGCCTGGGATCACCTGTTCCTGACCCTCGACACGTACTGGCGGCACACCGGCCTCGGCGGCGTCATGCACTGCTTCGGTGGCGACTGGGAACAGGCCACCCGCTCGCTCGACCTGGGCTTCCTGGTCTCCTTCGCCGGGAACCTGACCTACCCCAAGGCTCAGCCATTGCGCGACGTGGCTGCCCGCCTACCGCTCGAATCCGTCCTGGTTGAGACCGACGCCCCCTGGCTCGCGCCTGCGCCCGGCCGCGGTACACGCAACGAGCCTGCCTTCGTTGCCCGGACAGCCGCCGCGCTCGCCGACCTCCACGGCCTCACTCCCGAGGAAATCGCCTCTGCCACCACCCAAAACTTCGCCCGGCTTTTTCGCCTCCCCTCCGGCATGGGAAACTAGTAGAGTGGCACTTGCCCGGCTGGACACCCAGCTCTTGGGGCATCGAGGGAAACATGGCTCAGGACAACTCGTTCGACATCGTCAGCAAAGTGGACATGCAGGAAGTCCGCAACGCTATTGACCAGGCGCTCAAGGAAATCCACCAGCGCTTCGACCTCAAGGACTCCCACTCCGAGATCAACCTCGAAGGCAGCGACGCCGTTCAACTCGCGTCGGCCAATGAATACAAGCTGGAAGCGGTGAAGGAAATCCTGGGCCAGAAACTCGTGAAGCGCGGGGTTTCGCTCAAGAATCTTACCTACGGCAAGCTGGAACCAGCCGCGGGCCAAAGCGTCCGCCAGAAGATCAGCCTGCAGCAGGGCATCCCCGCGGAGAAGGCCAAAGAGATCGTCCGCATCGTCAAGGATTCAAAAAAGAAGGTGCAGGCCAGTATTCAAGGCGATACTGTGAGAATAGCCGGAAAAGACCGCGACGACCTGCAAGCCATCATGGCTACCCTGCGAGGCAAGGATCTTGGCGTGGCACTGACGTTCACGAACTACCGCACGAATTAAGAGATTTCCTGGCCCGCTGCGGCGCATTTTATTCGGCGCCTCAACCTTCAAGCCTGCCCAGGGACAGAAAGCGCGAGAACCGAAAGCTTGAGTACTTTGGCGATAGCGACGGCACGAGAGGTATTCGAGTTGCTGCGGGAAGATCTCGTAGCAATCGAGCAGGAGTTGGGCCGCGACGCTGCTTCCGGCGTCAGCACCATTACCGAAATTGCCGAGTACCTGCGCGAGGGCGGCGGCAAGCGCATCCGTCCTTCGCTGCTGCTGCTCGCTGCCCATCTGCTCGATTACTCGGGTCCAAGTGCCCTCCGCCTCGGCGCGGTGGTCGAGATGGTCCACACGGCGACCCTGGTCCACGACGACATCATCGACGGCGCCCAAACCCGCCGCGGTCGCCCCTCGCCTAATACGACATGGGGCAACGAGAAATGTGTCCTGGCCGGAGACTGGCTCTACATGCAGGCCTTCCGCGTGGCACTCGAAGAGCAGAACCTCCGCGTCCTCGAGCTGCTCATCGGACTTACCCAGCAAATGGTCGAAGGCGAGCTGCTGCAGATTCAGCGCCTCGGTAAAGCCGTATCCGAGGCTGAATACTACGACCTCATCTTCCGCAAAACCGCCTGCCTTTTTTCCGTTTCCATGAAGCTCGGCGCGGTTCTCGCCGGGGCTACTGAGGCGCAGGAAGCCAACCTCGCGACCTACGGCCGTGCCGTGGGTCTTTCGTTCCAAATCGTGGATGACGTACTCGATTTGACCGCTACCGAAGAAGTCCTGGGCAAGCCCGTGGCCAGCGATTTGCGCGAGGGCAAGGCGACGCTCCCCGTGATTCACTCCATCGACCACGGCACGGCGCGCGATCGCCAGATGATTCAGCGCGTCCTCGACGACCGCAGCTTCGAGCACATCAGCCGCGAGCGTATCCAGGAGATCCTTGTCCGCAACGGCTCGGTCGAATATGCCATGGCCGCCGCGGATCACTACGCCGAGCAATCGCGCCAGGCGCTCGCTTCCTTTCCCGAGTCCGACTTCAAACGCGCGTTGCTTTGGGTCCCGGACTTTGTCGTAGCCCGCGAAAAATAGTTCCCGTTACGATGATCAAAACCGCGCAAAAAGTGTGGACGGAGGTTGACCGCTACTTCGATCGGCTCATTCCCCCTGATCCAGCGTTTGATGCTGCACTCGCCGCCAACCGCAAGGCGGACTTGCCTGCCATCGACGTCACTCCGCTGCAAGGCAAGTTTCTTGAGCTGATGGTGCGAATCTCCGGCGCGCGCCGCGTGCTTGAAATGGGGACACTCGGGGGCTACAGCACTCTTTGGCTCGCCCGTGCGTTGCCTCAAAACGGCCAGGTCATCACCCTGGAACTAGAGCCACGCCACGCCCAGATCGCTCGCGCCAATCTGCAATACGCCGGCATGTTGAATCGCGTCGACCTGCGCGTCGGCCGCGCTGCCGACCTTCTTCAGGCCCTTGTCGCCGGCCATGCCGCGCCCTTCGATCTCATCTTCATCGACGCCGACAAGGCTAGCTATCCCGAATACCTCGAGTGGTCGCTCAAGCTCTCGCGCCCTGGAACAGTTATCGTCGCCGATAACGTGGTACGCGATGGCAAGGTAATCGATCCGGACAATTCCGACCCCAATATCCAGGGTGTTCGTCGCTTCACCGACCTCGTCGCTGCGGAGCCACGCTTGAGCTCGACCGTGCTTCAGACGGTTGGCAGCAAAGGCTACGATGGGTTTGCGCTCGCGGTTGTGGTGCGTTGACCGTTCTCGCCGCGATCGCCATGTCCTCACCGCTGCTGTAATCCCGGCTCCTGTTGACGCTGCTCAGTGATGCGGACCGAATGCTCGAGACGAAACGTGAGCAGGGTCTCCGCAGGCAGAACAATCTGCTTGTTGCCAGTGAAGGCGGTCCCGGCCGTGCCTGCTCCGCCGCCTGCCAGCGCGCCGATGGCCGCCCCTTTGCCGCCGCCGGCCAATCCGCCAATTAAGGCTCCGAATCCGGCGCCCCCTCCGATAAAGCCTGCCGAGCGTTTTCCCTTGCCCTTTTCCGCGCGATCAATCGAACTGGTCGCTACCGGGTAGGTTCCCCAGCGTGTGTGGACTTGTTCCAGCCGGACCGAAAGCAGGGCCCCGCCCTTGAAGTGGCCCAGGGATTTCGCGTCCACCACGGTGCCTTCCGCGCGCGCACCGCGTGGAATGATGGTTTGCCCGTTCACGACGACATCGTCTGCAACCGTCGCGGTAAACGAGTCGCCCGGATGCGAGGTGCCGGAGCTCAGATCTGAGTCCAGCCGGACGCGCAGGTGCGTGCCGGCGGGCAATTGGATGACAGCCGGAGGGGGCGGAGCTTGTGGAGCAGGCGCAGCTGCTTGGCCGTTCGTTTGAGCCGGCTGGTTCGGCCCAGGAACGGAAGCCGATGACTGGTCGGCAGCAGGTGCGCAGGTTGCCCCGATGCCGAGGGCTGCTGGGGGCTCTGAGCGGATTGCGCTGGTTGCGCGTTCTGGCTCGTAGGGGATGCGCTGTTATTCGCCCTGCATCCTCCCAATGAGAGCGTGACGGCGAAACCGAAGATGGCAAAAAGAGCAAATCGGAAACTGAGATTCATTGTGTTTATTCCTTGTGGGGGTTTCTCCGAACACAAGAACCGGCAACGAATGGGGTTCATCAGAAAGGTGTCGATCAACCATCTGCGAGCACTGGCGGAGGCTGCTTGAGGCATCACCACATGGGGCGCCTGTCTATAGTAAGGGACCAGTTTGAAAGCGCCCGAGGTACGCCGGTAACTGCTGGAAGAGACGTGCGGCCAGGCGATGCTCTGCCGCCGGCGAAGCATTCGCTCCCTAATTCGCAATCGAACGCTTCCAAGCTCCGACAAGTCAGAGATTCGAAACGAATGTCTCTCGATGGAAAAGATTGAACAGACCGTCGGCCGGGTTCAGAGCTGATCCGCGATAACCGAAGGGCCGCTTTGAGACGCGCAGGCACCAGGCGGGAACCCTGGCGTAGAATTCTTTGCAATGAATGCGCGCATCGAGAAGATACGACAGCTTCTGAGCGAGATCGAAGCAGGAGCCGAAATAGATCCGGCTGGCGATCGCGGCTTCTCTGCTCTTGAGCTGCCCACTGTTGTTCAGGAGATCGTCGACAACCTGCAGCCGCTGTTGACCCCCTACGATGCGGCCTTCTATTGGTTTCTCTTCCGCCACTCCATCGCCAATGACGGTAGCCCGTACATCCGCGTAAGCACGCGATTCCTGCAGCGCGCCGTAGTCCGTTCGTCCTACTCGCAGGCCGTTGAGAATTCTGTTTCCCTTGGAAAGGTGCAAGAGACGCTTCGGGCGCTGGAGAACGTCGGCGCGATCCGCAAGGAGGCCGAGCCCAACCGGCAAGGCACACTTTATCGCGTTCTGATTCCGGAGGAGATTGAAGCGTGCCGAAAGTTCCGCGCCGAGAGGATGACGGAGGAACCGGCGTTAATGTTCCCTGCATCCACTGTCGACCAAGACGAGGCGTTCAAGACCCGCATGGGTGTCTTCGAGCGCGACGACTACAAATGCCGCCACTGTCAGAAGCAACTCACCCGCTTCACCGCTACGCTCGACTACGTGAAGCCGATCGCGGAAGGCGGCGATGACAGCGAAGTGAACCTTCTGACGACCTGCGTCGATTGCAATTCAGGGAAAAAAAGCCAAGCCGCCGGGATGCAATTCGCCCAGGGATAACAACTTCCAGAGTTTTGTGGTCAGTCGAATGGCCCTATAGCGAAACCAGAGTCGATGTATCCCGAAGCCACAGCGTTCAAGTCGACGCGACCACCAGGGAGTGGCGACCCTGCATAAAACTCAAGAGGATACAGTTGCTCTGGTTTCGCTCTGCTCGTGGCTTCAGTGCGTCACCATCAACTCGCGCAGCGCCGCTGCATAGTGTTCCGGCAGCGGCTTCTTGTTGAGCTGGTCATCGCAGACCACGTGCACCGTTTCGCCCTCCGCCAATAGGGTCGGCTCCGCTCCATCCGCACCCTTGCGCAAAATGCGATACGCAAACTTCAACACCGACCCGCGCAACATCGCAGGCCTGGTCTCAATCAGGATTTCGTCGTCGTAGCGGGCGGGAGCGCGATAGCGGCAGGTCGCCTCGACCACGGGCAAAATGCACTCATGCTCCTTTTCTAATTGGCTATAAGCGAGTCCCAGCGAGCGCAAAAGCTCCACGCGGCCCAGCTCAAACCAGACCAGATAATTGGCGTAGTACACAATGCCCATCTGGTCGGTTTCGGCGTAGCGCACGCGCACTTGGTGCGTGACGGTTGGCATCCTTGCTCTCTCTTGGATCAGATGCTCTGCGGAATCAGGGTTTCAAATGGCTGAAGATCGACAGCTTGGCAACGTCGTTGAAACTGACGTAGCAGAAAAACATCACCAGCACCACGAACGCCGCCTGGTAGATGCGCTCCTTCACCACCATGCTGATGTCGTGCCGCATGACGCTCTCTATCAGCAGCAGCATAATCAGCCCGCCGTCGAGAATCGGGAAGGGCAGCAGATTCAGAATGCCGAGGTTGAGGCTGATACCCGCGGCAAGTCCGAATTTGGGCGCCCAGTATTTCGTTTCCGCGGCCTGCCCCGCTGCGTGCGCGATGCCCACCGGACCGGCAAGCTGCTTGACTGAGGCTTGCCGCGTGAGCAGTTTCTTCAGCACGTCGACAATCAGCAACGAATTCTCGGCACAGAAATCGCGCGATTCGCCAACGGCTTCAGAGAAGGACAATGGCCGCTGATGCATCGGTGGATCAGCGGGCGGAACGGCCATGAAGCCAAGGCGCCACTGCGCATCCTGCATCGACGGATGAACGATCGTGGGCGGGAGGACTGCGCCGTTGCGCTCTACTGTCAGGGTGACCGGCTTTCCCTGCCCCTGCTGGAGATAGTCGAGCAGCGGATCGACGGTGTGAAAGACGTGGCCATCGACAGCCGCAAGAGAATCACCGCCCTTGAGGCCGGCTTTATCCGCGGGCGAATTGGGCACGGTCTGATCCACACCAATCGGGCCATGGACGTATTGCAGGAACATCCCCGTCTGGCTCAGCTCAAATCCATTTTTCGAGGTCTTGTCGGGTATATGTAATGAGGTCTGAACGGTTTTTCCGTTGCGCTCGACGACAACCGGGATGGTCTGATCTGCGTCACTTCGGGCCAGATCGACGACGGCTTCGAAGTCAGGTTTTTTCGCATTACCGAACTGGCGAAATACGTCGCCAGGCTGCAGGCCTGCCTGGTCCGCAGCGGAACCGGGGGTGACCCATTCGAGGGTCGCGCTCTTGATGTCCGGAACCTCGTTGATCCAGCCAAAATAGATCACCATCAGCACGAAGGCGAGGATGAAATTCGATGCCGGACCGGCCACGCCGATGAGCATGCGCTGCCAACGCGGATGGGAAGAAAACGCAGCCGGATCATCCGCAGGCTGGTCATCGCCCGGGTTTTCTCCGGTCATTTTCACGTAGCCGCCGAGCGGCAAAAGACAAACTTTATAGTCGGTGTCGCCATGCTTGATTCCGAACAGGCGCGGTCCAAAGCCCACGGAGAAAGACTCAACGCGGACGCGACACAACTTGGCCACGGCGAAATGGCCAAACTCGTGGACCACGACCATGATGCCAATCAAAACGATGAAGGCTAGTGCAGCTACTAAAAATTCATGCATAAATCTGGGGTCAATCCTTAGGACTGCATCCGTTGCGACGCCGGTTCGGCTTCAGAGAGAGAAGTGAGCACACGAGCCATTTGACGCGCCTCCCGGTCGGCCGCGAGCACCCCGGAGATTGTCGTTGGGTGCGTCTCGCGGATAGATGCGAGCACTTTTTCAATTGTACGCGGGATTCCGGTAAATGGAATTCGCCTGTTCAGGAATGCTTCCACAGCCACCTCATCGGCTGCATTCAGGGCGATGCAGTGTGCCCCGCCCTTCTCTGCCGCCTCGTACGCCAAACGTAAGCAAGGAAAGCGGTTAAAGTCGGGCGGCTCAAAGTCAAGGTGACTTAGGGCGGCAAGGTCGAAGGTCAAGTTGGAAGCCGGGCGCTCTGGGTACGCCAGTGCATAAAGGATCGGCAGCCGCATGTCGGTAACTGAGATTTGGGCGAGGATTGAGCCGTCCACGTATTCCACAAGCGAATGAACCGTCGACTGCGGATGAACCGTGACCTGGACCTGGCGGGGGGAAACGTCGAAAAGGCGGCAAGCCTCGATGATTTCCAGGCCCTTGTTGAGCATCGTGGCCGAGTCGACGGTGATGCGGCGACCCATGACCCAGGTCGGATGTTTGAGAGCCTGCTCCGGTGTGATGGACTCGAATTGATCCAGCGGAAGCCGGCGAAACGGTCCGCCCGACGCCGTGAGCCAGATGGTTTTTACCTCGGAATGCGCGCCGACGCGGAGGCACTGATGGACAGCGTTGTGCTCGCTGTCGATGGGCAGAATGGGCACTTTGTGTTCTCGCGCGGCGGCGGTGAGGATTTCGCCGGCGGCGACCATGCATTCCTTGTTTGCGAGTCCGACCGGCTTGCCGGCAAGGATGGCAGCATGCGTGGCTTCGAGTCCCGCGACACCAACGATGGCGGAGACGACGAAATCAACCTCTGGGAGAATCGCGCAGGCTACGGTGCCCTCAGCGCCGTGCACAACTTCAACTTCCTTGATTCCGGCATGCCGGAGACGTGCCGACAAAACGCCGGCCAACTCTTCGGTCCCCAGCGAGACGATCTTCGGCCGCCAGCGGGAGACTTGTGCAAAGGCTTCGTCAATATTGCGCCCTGCGGCCAACGCGGCCACAGAGTAGCGCTCGGGAAATTGTTCGACTATGGAGAGTGTGCTTTGCCCGATCGAGCCGGTCGAGCCGAGAATGGCGAGTCGCTTCAATGCTGTGCCGATTGCCTCGCTACTATTATCGCCGACATCGCACTGCGGCTGCAGTGACACGCACGGCTTACAAGCCGACTAGCGAATCACCTGCATGTACCACAACACCGGAGCCGCGAACAGCAGGGCATCGATGCGGTCGAGCACACCGCCGTGGCCCGGCAGAAGGCTTCCGGAATCCTTCACGCCTGCCGAGCGCTTGAGCGCAGATTCGGCCAAGTCGCCCACCTGCGCGGCCACATTCACCACGACGGCCATCGCGAGCCAGTACCACCAGACTTCGTCGAAAGAGAGCCTGGTGAAGTTCCACTGGGCGAGCTCGATCGAAAGCCAGTACAGCCCGCCGGTGACGAGGACACTGCCGAGCACCGAGCCGATCGCCCCGGCCCAGGTTTTGTTGGGGCTGATGGCAGGCGCGAACTTTCGCTTGCCCCACATGCGGCCAACATAGAGCGCGACAATGTCGCCTGCCCAAACGGTAAGCAGCAGGAAGACAACCAGCGTGGGGCCGTTGGACTGCTCGCGCAACGTCGGAATGGCGAGGAGCGTGAGCCCGACATAGCACAGCGCGAAGACGGAGGACATCGAGTCGATCATTGCGCGGTCGACGGGCTTGCGGAAGGTGCAGCAGGCGAAGAGACTGAGGCTGAGCCCACCGAAGATGATCAGCGTTTGATCGGGCCATTGATAGTTGCCTGCAAAGAGGGCCACGAGCGCAGCCATAACGGCGAAACGCGGCGGCTTGGCGCCACAGCGCTCGGTCAGTCCGAGGAACTCCCACCCCGCCAGCATGGCGATGGCGGCAGCCGTGATCGTGATGAGACCTTTGGGCCCAAGAAAGACCAGAGCCAACGCCAGGGGCGCCAGTACCAGAGCGGTCAGGATGCGTCGCATTCAGGGATGAGAATACACCGTGGGTCTCGCCAGGGCACGTTACGAAAAGCATATCTGCGCCGAGGCGGTTGACCGGAGCGCGAAGAATCCCCGGCGAAGAAACCTCGTCACCGCGAGGGCCAATCCCATTTCGGTGTGTTGAACTTCGTCTGGCCGACGAGAGTCGTTTCGCCGAAAGACTTCTCAAGATGCAGCCGGCGGCAGCTTTCATTCTTCTCGAGCGACTCAATCAGAGAGGCGGAATGCGACACCACCACGATCTGCGTGCGCTCCGCAGCGAGTGCGATCAGGCGCGCGAGAGCAGGCAGCAAGTCCGGGTGCAAGCTGGTCTCGGGCTCGTTCAGCACCATCAGCTCCGGAGGACGGGGCGTGAGCAACGCTGCGGTCCAAAGTAGAAAACGAAGCGTGCCATCGGAGAGTTCCGCAGCGCCGAGGTGACGCAGCAGCCCATGTTGTTTGAGCTGCACTTCGAAGCGTCCATTCTGCACCTCCACGCTCACACGGCTGCCGGGAAACGCATCATCGACGGTGCGGGCCAACGCCCCTTTGTCGCCGAAGAGGCTGATTGTCTCCAGTGCGGCGGCGAGGTCCATCCCTTCGTCGCTGAGAACGGGAGTAAATGTCCCCACCTGGGGCACACGTACCGGAGCGTCTTGATCCGTGCGAAAGCCTTCATAAAAGCGCCACCCGCGCACGGTCTCGCGCACGGCGAGCATCTCCGGAGCCCGCTGCGGATCGGCGATGCTGGCAAGCATGCTGTCGGTCGAGCTGAGTTCCTTAGTGAGCAGGACAGGCTCCTCATGTTTGGCGGTTTTAGCGGGCGCCAGTTGCACAAGACGATTTGCTCGATCAACGAGCACCGCAGCGCGCCGATACATGGCGCCGTGCCAGATGCACTCGCGCTTGATCGCGGGATCGAGGGGGAAGGCTGTTTGCGCGGGCGGTGGATAGCCGAGATCAATGCAATAGCTGAAGGGCTCGCCCGCAAATCCAAGCTTGAGGCTTACGGCTTGTTGCCGCGGAGTCCCCTGCACCGGATGCTCACCCTGCCGCACACTCCGCGCAATTGCCTCCGGCCCGGCCCAGAGGGTCGAGGGCAATCCTCCTTCGCGGGCCAGCGAACCGACGACCGTATTCAGCGCCGCATCCGCCAGAAGGCGGAGAGCTCGATAGAGGCTAGATTTCCCGCTTCCGTTCGCGCCGGTCACCACATTCAGCCGTCCGAGCGGAAGAACGAGGCTGCGCAGCGAGCGGTAGCCGGAGATCGCGAGCGTTTCGATCATGGACGAAGGATAACCTGCGCGCAAAGAGGACGCCCGCCGGCGTGTCGATCGCGTTCAAGGGTGATGCACAAGGACGAGGGCCATAAAGGCCTATACTTTCCTCGTCTTCCAGAACAGGAGAACACGATGAACGCAATCGTGTATCGCGCTTATGGCCCACCCGAGGTTCTCCGATACGAAGAGATCGAAAAGCCGACGCCGACTGCCAATGAAGTTCTGATCAAGGTTCATGCGGCCGCGCTCAATCCCCTGGACTGGCACATGATGAGAGGCACGCCGGCTTTCCTTCGTCTATTCGCCGGTCTTCGGGCACCAAAGAACAAGCAACTCGGCGTGGATGTTGCGGGCACGGTGGAGGCCGTCGGCCGAGACGTAAAGCAGTTCAAGCCGGGAGATGCCGTGTTTGGCGCGTGCAACGGGGCTTTCGCTGAGTATGCACGCGTGGCTGAGTCAGCCATCGTGAAGAAGCCGGAGAGCGTGACTTTTGAAGAAGCAGCTTGTGTTGCCATCGCAGCTTTCACTGCCGTGCAGGCTCTTCGCGACAAGGGTAAGGTCCAAGCAGGGCAGAGGGTGCTAATCAATGGCGCAGCAGGAGGCGTGGGCACATTTGCGGTGCAGATCGCAAAGTGGATGGACGCTGAGGTGACAGGTGTGTGCAGCACCGGCAACGTGGAGTTGGTGCGGCGCCTCGGCGCGCATTTCGTCGTGGACTATACGCGCGAGGACTTTGCAGAAGGCTCCCAACGCTACGACGTGATCTTCGACTTGGTCGGCAACCGCACATTGTCGGAGTTTCGGCGCGCTTTGACACCGGTTGGGACATACATCGGCTGCGGAGGCGGCGGCCCGGACAGGCCCGCGTCCGATCTGATCGGCCACATGATCGGATCGATGGTGCTGTCTTTGTTCGCACGCCAAAAGCTCCTCGGCATTCTGGCAAAACGGAGCCAAGACGACCTCAATCTGATGGCGGAACTTCTCGCGACGGGAACGATCAAGCCTGTCATCGATCGGTGCTATGGGCTGAGGGAGGTCCCCGACGCGATCCGGTATCTCGAAAACGGACATGCGCGCGGAAAAGTTGTCATCAAGCTGCAATAGATCAGCGGATGCGGACTGGCGGCACATTTGTGCACTGAAGCAAAAAGTTTGCGGGATGTGCTTCAGTTCTCCAGATAGGAGGATTACCGATGAAAGCCATGGTCTATCACACCTATGGTTCCCCCGATGTTCTCCAATGCGAGGAAGTCGCCAAGCCCGTCCCGACCGACAATCAAGTTCTCATCCGAGTCCATGCAGCAGCCCTTAATGCGCTCGACGTCGGATTGATGAAGGGCCGGCCGTACGTCGCTCGCTTCTTCTTCGGTTTTCCCAAACCAAAGGTCACGCGGCCCGGGCGCGATGTGGCTGGGGAGGTTGAAGCAGTCGGCAGCAGCGTGACGCGGTTCAAACCAGGCGATGCGGTATTCGGCGCATGTACCGGGAACAGCTGGATGGATATTGCCGACGGAGCCTTCGGCGAATATGCGTGTACGGTCGAAAAGGCATTGGTCACGAAACCCGCCAATATCACTTTTGACCAAGCCGCTGCAGCGCCGGTGGCCGGACTGACCGCGCTGCAGGGGCTCCGCGACAAAGGAAAGCTTCAGCCGGGGCAGAAAGTCCTGATTAACGGCGCGGGAGGGGGCGTTGGAACCTTCGCTGTGCAGATTGCGAAGGCACTCGGCGGAGAGGTGACCGCCGTATCCAACTCAAGGAACGTCGATCTCATGCGGGCAATGGGCGCCGATCATGTCATCGATTACGCGCACGAGGACTTCACGAAGACCGGGCAACTCTACGATGTCATCTTCGACTGCCATACGAGCCACCCGCCGCTGGCATGCAGGCGCGTCCTCAGTTCCAGGGGGATCTATGTCGCCGTCGGAGGTCCGACCGGTCACCTGGCAGGAGCAATCGTTCGAATGCTCACTGTGGTTTTCATCGCATTTGTGTTGTCGCGTTTCCTGAGCCGGAAGTTGGTCATGTTTGTCGCTAAGGTGAACAAAGAGGACCTGACCACCTTGGGCGAGCTGATGGCGAGCGGGAAAGTTACGCCGGTGATTGACAAGTGCTACCCGTTGAGCGAGACCGCTCAGGCGATGCGGGATCTCGATGAAGGGCGCGCTCGGGGAAAACTGGTAGTTAGTCTTGGGAAGGGATAATAGGCTGGATCGCGCGATCGCGTAATTGGGATTCGTGCAGCGATTTGGAGCTCAGCTAGCGGCGAGCTTGATGCGCTCGGGATCTTCTTCCACTTCGCCGCAGCTTTCGCCGATGCCGCCGAAGCGACGTTCGCGCTGCTGGAAGGCAGCGATGGCTTCGAGCAGATGAATGCCGCGAAAGTCGGGCCACAGCCTATCGGTCACGTAGATTTCGGCGTAGGCGATTTGCCACAGAAGATAATTCGACACGCGCATCTCGCCGGAGGTGCGGATCAGCAAGTCGGGATCGGGCATGTGAGCCGTGTAGAGATGGCGGTGAATGTCTTCTTCCGTGATGCGCTCGGGGGCAATGTGATTGAGGCGCATCTCTGCCGCCAGGCCGCGGAAGGCATCGACCATCTCGGAGCGTGCGCCGTAGTTGAGCGCAAGGGTGAGAGTGGTACCGGTGTTGCTGGCAGTGGTTTCCTCGGCCCAGCGCATCTTATCCTGCACTTCTGACGGAAGATCGTGGGTGCGGCCGATGTAGCGGATGCGAACGTTGTTATCCATCATGCGCTGCACGTTGCTCTCGAGATAGCTCTTGAGCAGACGCATCAGGAAGTTGACCTCGGCACGCGGGCGGCGCAGGTTATTTTCCAGAGAAAAAGCGTAAAGGGTTAGCCAGGGAAGGCCGATGCGCGAGGCAGTTTCCGTGACCAACTGAACACTCTTCGCCCCCTGCTGATGGCCGAGAAAGCGCTTCAGCGAACGGCGGCCGGCCCAGCGTCCATTTCCATCCATGATGATGGCGACGTGGTCGGGAAGACGTTCGGGCTTGAGGGTTGCGTAGATCGCGCGCTCATCCGAGGTGAGCTCGTCGATACGCAGCGTGCCAGACAGTTGCAACGGAATTGCCTCTTTACCGCACTTTTGGCTTCCGGGCCGGCGCTCAGGAGCATCGACAATATGGACCGGCGTTTGGCGACCAGTCCGGACGGAGGGCCAGTTAATTTAACGGCACGGAGCCACGTTTGAACTCCGATTGCCGGAAAAAGTCTCGACACCATCGAACCTAGCACATGCGCGGACGTGCCGCAAACGCCGCGGAACGCAGCGCGACACCGAAGTGATGAAAGACACAGTGTGCCACGCTGACGCGAAGGTATATGCCAGGCGAACTGCGCCAGATGATCCCAGAGAGTGTACACCGGAGCCGCCAATCTCCGGTCGATTCATTCGCAGGCCGGGGCCCCCGGCGACGGCCTTCGTCGCCGGCCTAGAGAGAGCCGGCGGCGCAAAGTGCACAAACACCCAGTCTGGAATCGTCTTAAGCCATGCGTCGCCGGCCCGTCGCCATGTCGCGCACCGAGCCGTAAACCAAGGTGCGATGGAGCGAGTCGAGGTGCGGAAGCAACGAGGCGATCTCGGCCAGGAACGGATCTGCGAGAATCGCGGCCACTTCTTCTTCGCGACGGCTGCGCGAGTCGCGGACAAGCGCGCTCACTTCCACTTCGAGCGCGTTGGCAAGACGCTCCAACGATCCGAGTGTGGGGATGGCCTTCCCGTTCTCGATTTTCGAGATGTAGGTGCGAGGCACCTGCATGCGACTCGCCAACTGGCGCTGGCTCAGGTGACGCGCGCGACGAATCTCGCGCACCTGACCGGCCACCTGCAGACCCGCTTCGGCACAAGCCGGCACGGGCTGGGTGGTCACCAATTGTGGGGCTAGAGGCGCTGGCTCCTCGATATCAAGGGGCCGCCGACATTTTCTGCAGAGAGAGTTGCTGGGGCGGTATTGCACTAACTTGCAATGATCGCAACGCAGGACTTCTCTCGTATCCACGCTCACAAGTGTGGTGGCCATCGTTTGGTTGCGGAGTGCCAGAGCTTGGCTTCCGCGGTGCACATTTGCACCGTGATAGGTGATACTTTCGGGGGAATGAACCATAATTGTCAAGTAGAAACTTAGGGTCAACCCTAAGATTTCCCCATCATACCCTTAAAACCCCGAAGAATCACGAACCAAATGAATAAACTGGAGGCAAAAATTTATGGAATCCAGCGCCCATAACGCAGCGAAATATGGCCGCGAGCAGGCCTGGCAATTGTTGACCGAGTGGACGCAGAGTGACAGCCTGCGCAAGCATGCGCGGGCGGTCGAAATCTGCGTCTCGGCGTGCGGTGTGGCGGAGGCGGACCGGTTGGGGCTTAGCGGCGAGGAACGGGGGAGATTTTTGGAACTGTACGCCACAACCGCGCTGTTGCATGACTTTGACTACGAGCGGCACCCAACACAGGAGGCGCATCCATTCGTGGGTGTCCGCGAATTGGAGCGGCAAGGCTGGCCCGCGGAGTTACGCACAGCGATTCTGGGGCATGCGCAATACTCAGGCGTGCCACGTGTGACGCATTTGGACAAGGTGCTGTTTGCCTGCGATGAGCTGGCGGGCTTTTTGACGGCGTGTGCTCTGGTAAAGCCGACCAAGGCCATCGCGGATGTGGAAGTGGCCAGCGTGCGCAAAAAGATGAAGGACAAGGCGTTCGCGCGCGGGGTGAATCGGGAGGATGTGATCCAGGGCGCCGCGGAACTAGGCGTGGACTTGGACGCGCATATCGGGTTTTGTCTGGAGGCGATGAAGAAGCGGGCAGGGGAGATAGGGCTCTAACAGAAAGCTGTTCGTCCAATCGTCAGCACCGCGGTGCCCGCTATCACCTGCGTAGCATCTTGGTTTTGCGCTACCATAAGCTTCGCCACTGATGGCCAGCTCATTCGTGGAAAGAGGCTCCCATGTCCCGCTTTCAATACATTCTTGCCGAGACCGCCCATGGAGTGCGAACGCTGACATTGAATCGCCCGGAGAAACGCAACGCCCTGAGCCCTGAGTTGATTGAAGAACTGACGGGCGCACTGCACGATGCGGCGGAGTGCAGTTGCGGGGTGGTGATTCTGACCGGTGCGGGAGCGGCCTTTTGTTCGGGGCTCGATCTCGATCACCTGGCAACGATTTCTGCGCGCACGCCGGAGGAGAATCGTCGCGACTCGGAGAATGTGGCGCGCGTGTTGCGTGCGCTTTATGACTTTCCCAAGCCGGTGATTGCGGCCGTAAACGGGCCGGCGATTGCAGGCGGCATGGGTCTGGCAACGATTCCCGATTTCACGCTGGCGGTGCCGGAAGCGAAATTCGGCTACACCGAGGTACGCATCGGTTTCGTGCCCGCGATCGTGGCGTCGTTCCTGCTGCGTCAGGTAGGAGAGAAGCACACGCGCGACCTCCTGCTGACCGGGCGGCTGATCAAGGCACAGGAAGCGCTGGACCTCGGGCTCGTGACGCAGATTGTGACAGCGGACCAGTTGATGTGCACGGCTAAAGCGCTGGCGCAGTCGCTCTTGCAAAACAGTCCACAGGCGATGCAGTGCGTGAAAAAACTGCTCGCCAAGCACGCCAGGCGCCGTCTCGATGAAGAGCTCGCGGACGCCATTGACGCGAACGCGCAGCAGCGCTCAACCGAGGACTTCAAGGAAGGCGTTCAGGCGTTTTTGCATAAACGCCGCGCCGATTGGCCGAGCCTGAAGGAAAAAGTGTAAGCAGCGGATTAGGACCGCCGCCGATCGACCCATCGCCCGCTTTCGATAAAGCGCTCTTCGCCGGGCCTGCCTTGGAAGTCGTAGACCCAACAGCTCACCACACGACCCGCCGTCAGAGTCACCAACTGTTCGATCCGCACATACTCGGGCCCTTCGTAGGCGTCCAGCTGGCGCAAGATCTCCACATCCTCGGGCAGTTCGTAGACAGTCCCATGGATGATCCACGCCGATGCAGGATCGAAGACTGCGGCCGGATACGAACGAAGATCATAGAGCCGTCCAAACGTGAATCCTTCGCCCATTGGCCGCAGTTTCTCCACCACTGGCGCGATCTCTCCCGGCGCGAGCCCCGGCTGCAAAGTTCCGTAGGCGAAAAGATATTGGCTCATGGCGAATCCGGGCTGTGCGCAGCAAAAAGTGAAAATCCGCTTACAGAGGGTTCTTGGCCCGTAGCTCGGCGACGATTTCTGCGGCTGCGGCACGGGCCTTATCGGCCTGGTCAGGCGGGAAGCTGATGGCGCCCACGCGGGCATGCCCACCGCCGCCGTAGCGCTCGCAGACCTGCGCCAGGTTCACCATCTTCGCAGGATCGGCCTTGGTCCAGGGATTGGAACCGACCGCAACCTTGGTCCGGAAGCTCGACTTCGACAGACCGATGGAGTAGGTGGCCTGCGGGTGCAGGTAATACGGGATGAACTTGTTGAACCCCTCCATCGGCTGATCCGTGATGTCGAAGAAGATCGTGCCCTCTTTTTCTTGACTGCGCGAGCGGATCAGCTCGATGGCCTGCTGATGACTTTCGAGCAACGGAGGCAGCAAGTTGGCGACAAACGGCTGGGCCAGCACCTCGGCCAGCGGCATCTCCGTGAGCAGCGGAATGAGGCGGGGAATGAATGCGGGGTCTTGCGTAGATTCGATAATCAGGGTGAGCTTCATCGCCGGCGCGGCCATTTCTACTGCCGCTTCTGGGCTCTCGTACTGCGCACCGTCGACGATGTTGGCCCAGTGAATCATGTCGGCCATGGGTTCGGTGTTGAATCCGAACTTGGTCGATCCGATGTGCGCAAGAAACTTGGTGCATGAAGTGTAGGTGGGATCAAAGAACTTGCGCGCCGCGCAGGCCGGATCGCGCTGGCAGGCGCGGAAATGCTCCTGGTCCTGCGGGGTCAGAAATGCCGAAAGATGATGATCGAACCACCAGGTAATTTTCGGCGAGGCAGAGTATTTGAAATCAACGATTGCGTTCTCATCGCCCGTGAACTCGGTCTCGTCGAAGAGGGCTCCGGCGCGATGAACCAGACCGTGATACGAATACGCAGCGCCGCTGGCGATGCACTCGCGATGAAAGCGAGTAAACAGCGAGGCTGAGCAAGCTCCGTCGAAACACTTATCGTGGTAGAACACGCGAACTTGCAAAACGCACTGCTCCGTTGGACAAATTCCGTAGAAACCGGAATGTTAAGAATCGTGTGCGGGGCTCATTCTGTCAAGGCGCGGCGGTTTTGACTTGGACCAGATCAACCGCCAAAGAAGACAAATCAATATCTTGCTGCAATCGGTCTTCAGTAGAATTCTCTTTTCAGGATATCTCCGCCGGGGGTCGAGGAGCGTCGATGGAGCCGCATTTGGATTCCCGCACACCGGAGGCGTCTCCGGATGAAAGCCCCGGGAATGGATTCGAGGCCGGGAGACGCGAAGTTACCGTTCCCGAATTCAAGCAGGAGCACGGCCTCTCCTGGATTCTGATGGGCGACCAGGGCCTGCGCGCCGGGTGGTCTGCTTTGCTGGCCATCGCGCTCTATTCGCTTGTGACGCCGGTGCTGGATACGATTGCGGTCACCGCCTATCCTCGCCTGGCGGACGGAGTATTTTCGCCGTTCAACGTCCTCATCTCCGAGTTGATCCCGGTGGTTGCCATTCTCGCCATCGGCGTGGTGATGGCGCACATCGAGCATCGGCGATTGGAGGCCTATCACCTGGCTGATTCGCGACGGGTGCGACACTTCGCCGGCGGAATCGCAGCGGGGTTTGCAGCGCTTTCCGTGCTGCTTGCCGCGCTGGCCGCGGGTGGTTGGATTCACTTTGGGCGTGTGGCGCTCAGTGCCGGTCAGGCGCTCGAATACGGCAGCGTGTGGGCATGCGCATTTCTTCTGGTTGGGCTGTTTGAGGAAGGAAGTTTCCGGTGTTACCTGCTTTTCACTCTCACACGGGGTATTAATTTCTGGTGGGCGCTGGCCACGGTAGGCAGTCTGTGCCTGCTGTTATTGGGGAGCCACAATCCAAAGGGGTCGACAGGTGTTTTCGTGATCGCGCTGCTGGGAGTGCTTCCCTGCTGGCTCGTGCATCGCGCCGGCGCGAAAGGTTCGAGCTTCTGGCAGGCATCATGGGCTACCTCGACGGCATTCGGCTATTTTCACACTGGTAACAACGGTGAGAACGCAATCGGAATTTTTGCCGCTGCGTTCATCGGGTTCGTATTCTGCGTCAGCGTGCGGGTGACAGGCTCGGCGTGGTGGGCGATCGGGTGCCATGGGGCGTGGGACTGGGCCGAAACGTATTTCTATGGCACGCCGGACAGCGGCTTCGTGGCGCAAGGTCATTTTCTGACGACGACGCCGGTGGGGAATGCTCTGTGGTCGGGCGGCACCGACGGGCCGGAAGGCAGCCTGTTGGCGGCGCCGGTGATTTTGCTGTTGCTCGCGCTCCTGCTGGTCGTTTATGGACGCAAACGGGAGGCGGCAGTGGCCATCCTTCGATAGGCGGCGCGTGGTTGAGTTTTGCGTGATTTTCATCGCGGACGTTGATCACGGACAATCCAAGTCAACGCGAAGGGCAGTACGGCGGTATCCTGTTCGTGACCGATGCCCTATCCCGAGAACCCCACAACCGACAAATCAACCGCTCCGCTGGCTCGTAGTCGAACGCGCCGCTGGCTGCGGATTCTGCAGTGGTCGGCGGTCAGCCTGCTTTTGGTTCTGCTCCTGGTAGGTTGCGCAGGCGTGCTCTGGTTGCGCTCTGTAACCAGGGCAGCCTTGCCGGTTCTCGATGGCGATCTTCATCTGGCTGGGCTTTCTGCGCCTGTTCTAGTTCGGCGAGATGCGCATGGCGTCCCCCATATCGATGCAGCAACGCAGGAAGACTTATTTTTTGCGCAAGGGTATGTGACCGCGCAGGATCGCTTGTGGCAGATGGACGTATTGCGGCGTAGTGCCAACGGCGAATTGGCCGAAGTGATGGGCAGGTCGCTGATAAGGCACGACACCGTACAACGTGTCTTCCAATTTCGCAATACGGCGCAGCGGATTTACGCGAACCTTGCCGGGCCCGACCGCTCCCGGCTGGATGGGTATGCGCGCGGGGTGAACAAGTTCATCGCGCAGCATCCGGATGCGCTTCCTCCGGAATTCGTGCTGCTCCACTATCGTCCCAAGCCCTGGAGCGGAGCGGATTCACTGAGTATTGGCGTGGCCATGATGGCGCAGACACTGGACGACCATTGGGATGCGAAGCTGGCGCGCGAGCAGATTGCCGCGAGGCTGCACAACGCGAAACTCGAAGCAGATTTGTATCCGGTTGGTTCATGGCGCGACCATCCGCCCACCGGGTTGGTCGTGGACCTGACCCAGCCGCATCCGATTCCGCCCAGCCACGATGAGGATGAGGATGACGACCGCACGCAAACGCGCGTCATGCCGCACGAAGATATGCGCATGCTACACACGCTGCTTCGTCAGAGCGCGTGCGCTGATTGTGTTCCTGGATCAAACCAGTGGGTGATTGCCGGACGCTACACTGCCAGCGGAAAGCCGCTCCTCTCGAATGACATGCACCTGGCACTGACGGTGCCGAACATCTGGTACATGGCCGATCTGCGCGCGCCGGGATTTCATGCCGCGGGCGTGTCGCTCGCAGGTGTTCCCTTCATCGTGGCCGGACACAACGATCATGTGGCGTGGGGCTACACGGCGCTCTATGCCGATGTGCAGGATCTTTACGTGGAGAAGCTCGACGGCAAGGGCAACTACCAGGCGATGGATGGCAGTTGGAAACCGCTGTCTGTGGACCACGAAACGATTTACGTGCGCGGCGCCGAGGACGTGATCGTCGATGTGCAATCGACGGCGCACGGGCCGCTGATGAATCCGCTGTTCACGAAGGAGACGAGGCCGTTGGCATTGAAGTGGACGCTTTACGATGCGACGCTCAATACGCTGCCGATCTTCCAGCTCGACACGGCAGCGAGTTGCGCCGAAGCGACGGCGGCACTGAGCACGTGGAGTTCGCCCACGCTGAACGTCGTCTACGCCGACGACGGGGGACACATCGCGTATCACGCGGTGGGCCGCGTTCCGCTCCGCCCATCGGGGCTTTCAGGAGTGCCGATTCGCGATGCGGCGCATGAGTGGCAGGGTTACATTCCCTTTGAGAGCTTACCGAATGCATTCGATCCGCCGTCGGGATTTCTCGCGACGGCCAACTCGCGGGTGACGACCGATAATTCGCCCAACGTGCTATCGCTGGAGTGGGCTGATCCGTACCGCGCCGAGCGCATCTACAAAATGCTGCAGGGGCACGATCAACTTCGCCCGCAGGACATGCTGGCAGCGCAAACGGATATTTACAGCGAAGTAGACCAGGAGCTTGCGCATCGCTTTGCGTATGCCATTGACCACACGGCCGGCGTCGACGATCGCCTGCGCAAAGCGGCCGACCTCATGCGGAGCTGGGATGGACGATTGAGCACGGACTCCGCCGGGGCGTCCGTCGTGACGCGGGCGCGCGAAGCGCTGAAGCCGATGATCCTGCAGCCGAAACTCGGAGACCTGGCCAGTCAGTATCTCTGGTCCGAGTCGAACTTTGCCATGGAAGAGATCGTGATGCATGGCAACGTGGACTGGCTTCCGTCGGGCTACAAGGATTGGGACGCTGCGCTAACGGAAGCCGTGCGCCGCGGAATGGATCAAGGCAAAGCTCCGGCCGATGTGAGCCGCTGGAATTATGGCAACTGGCACGTGATCGATCTCGAACACCCATTGGCCGGCTTTCTGCCTTTCGTCAGCGGAATCGCGGGCACCGGACCGCAGCCGCTGAGCGGGGACACGGTGACAGTAAAGCAGGCAGGCCGTGCCTTCGGGCCCTCGCAGCGATTCACAATGGACTGGAGCAACATCGACGGGTCTACGGAGAACATCGTGCTCGGCGAGAGCGGCAACCCGCTCAGTCCCTATTTTCGCGACCAGTGGAACGACTATATGAGCGGCACGACATTCGCGTTGCCCTTCAGCGCTGCCGCTGTAGCCGCGCAAACGCAACACACGCTGCGTCTGCTGCCATGATGGACGAGGGAACAGGAAATCGGGATCAGGGATCAAGATTCGTCGGAAGGCTCTGGGAGCAGGAGAATCGGCGCCGGCTCATCGGTCTTGCGGTGATCCTTGTTGCTGCATTGGTGGCCACAACTCCGCAATTATTCCTGGGCAATTCGTGCGGACACGATTTCGACTTCCATCTGGTCTCATGGCTCGATGCGCAACAGAGCTGGCGTGAAGGAATCGTGTACCCGCGCTGGTCGCCGAGTGCGAACTTTGGCGCGGGGGAACCGCGATTCATCTTCTATCCGCCGCTTACGTGGATGTTGGGCGCTGCACTCGGATTCGTGATGCCATGGAAGATGGTTCCGATCGCCATCACCTATCTTTGCCTGGCAGGAACCGGCCTGGCGACGCGTGCACTGGCTCGACAGGAATTGAGCGAAGGCCCGGCGACGCTGGCCGGGTGCGCGGCACTCTTTTCCGGCTATGCCTTGTTCACGGCCTACGAGAGGTCGGACTTCGGCGAACTCGCCGGCGGCTTCTGGATACCGCTGCTGTTATTGTTTATCCTGCGCGACCGCATTCCGAGCGCACCGGCGTGGCGACGAGCGTTTGATGGCTCAGCTGCTCCGCTCGCGCTGGTCGTCGCGGGGGCATGGCTCTCGAATGCGCCGTTGGGCGTGATGGCCTGCTATCTTCTCGCAGCCGTGGGTTTGGTTGTTGCGGTCTTGCGGCGATCGGGCGCGCCGCTTGTCCGCGCTACGGCAGCGGCGGTGATCGGAATGGGCCTCGCGGCGTTCTACATGGTGCCGGCTGCGATCGAGCAACACTGGGTCGACATTCGCCAAGCCATCGACGATCCCGGATACCAGGTGGAGAACAGCTGGCTCTTCGCACGCCACGCCAATCCCGCGCTGGAGTTGCACGACCTGGAACTGCTGAAAGCATCGGGCATTGCCACAACCATGCTGGCGGTCGCTGTTTCAGGCATGCTGGTTTGCTGGGCACGTCATCAATTTCGGGGCAAGACGCGCTGGTGGATTCCGCTGGCGCTCATTCCCCTGGCCGTACTTTTTTTGCAGTTCCCGGTTTCCGATCCGGTGTGGAACCTGCTGCCCAAACTGCGATTCCTGCAATTCCCGTGGCGCTGGCTCGTGGTGGCCGAGGCCCCGATGGGCATTTTCTTCGCGTCGGCGATCTGGATTTCTCGGCGCGGGTGGCGCATCGCCGCACTTACGGTTTGCGTTCTCGTGTTTCTGGCGGCGGCGGGTTTGGCCGGGTTCAGCTTTTTTCAGGAGTGCGACGAGGAAGACGCGGTCGCGGGCATGCTAAGCGTCTACCGCGCGGGCACAGGGTTTGAAGGCGTCGACGAATATGCGCCGCTCCACGCGGACAATTCCCTGCTCGCGATGGGGCTTCCCGTGGCTTGCCTGAGCCCAGCGGCGACTACGCCGCTGGGACAAGCCTCGGCGGGGGGCGAACTCGAGTGGTCACCCGATCAGGGTGGCTGCGAAAAGACATTTCCCGCAGCGGCCGATCGTCACGAATCGGCAGAGCATCTGAGCGTGGGCGCCGATGTCCCTTACGATGGCTATCTGATCCTGCGGCTGCGCAGATATCCGGCATGGCAGGTACGCGTGAACGGCCAACTGACTGCGCCCCAGCCCGAGCGTGCTGATGGCCTGATCGCGGTGCCTGTTCCACAAGGCAAAGACCACGTAACGGTGGCTTGGACGGCGACCGAGGACACATGGATTGGGCGCTGGCTGAGCGCCTTGGCGCTTGTGCTGCTGCTTTGTACGGGGTGGATGGAGAGAAGGCTTTCGCCTACTCGGTTATCATGAGGTGAATGCCGAGTGACGTCAAATCTCTGATTCAGGAAGGCGCAGAGCTGACAGACAGGGCGCTGGAATCGCTGATTCCCGGCACCGATGTCGTGCCCGCATCGATTCACGGTGCAATGCGCCACTCGACATTTGCCGGCGGAAAACGGCTGCGTCCTGTGCTGGCCATGCAGGCCGCTGTCACCATTGCCGGCGAAGTCCCCAAGGGCATCGAGCGCCTCGGTGCAGCCATCGAAATGCTCCACACCTATTCGCTGATTCACGACGACCTGCCGGCGCTCGACAACGACGACCTGCGCCGCGGCAAGCCGACGTGCCACAAGGCATTTGGGGAAGCAATCGCCATTCTCGCCGGCGACGCCTTGCAGACGCGGGCGTTTGAAGTGCTGGCTGGACTCGACGCGCCGCCCGCAGCTGTTGTCCAGATTATCGGGTTAATCGCGAATGCAGTCGGCACCGTCGATGGCATGATCGGCGGACAGGTATTGGATCTCGAGAGCGAACATATGAAGCCAACGCCAGAATTGGTGGAAGCGATTCATCGCGCCAAAACCGGTGCGTTGATTCGCGTCAGCGTGGTAGCGGGCGGTGTCTATGCAGGTGCCAATGCAGACGACGTCACGCGGCTCGATCTGTTTGGGCGCAAGGCTGGCCTTGCTTTCCAAATCGTCGACGATGTCCTGGACATGACCGTGGACTCGGCGCACCTGGGCAAGACCGCGGGCAAGGATCAAGCAACTGAGAAAGCCACTTGGCCCGCGGTGTTCGGAATCGAACAGAGCCGACGCGATGCCGCGAGTCTGATTGAAGAGGGTTTTGCCGCGCTCGCGCCCTATGGCAGCCGCGCCGACGGGCTCAAGTCGGTAGCTCGATACCTGGTCGAGCGAAAAAACTAGAAATGCTCGCCGAAGCCGACATCCTGCAAGCTTTGCGCGATTGCTTCGACCCCGAGGTGAAACTCAATTTGGTTGACCTGGGATTGATTTATGGCGTCGCCACCGGTCCGGACCCGGATTCCACGCCTGCGTGGCCGCGCCAGTGGGTGAAGGTGACCATGACGCTGACCACGCCGCAATGCCCCGCCAGCGGATTGATCTTCGAGCAAGTCAACAACCGGTTGGCCGGCATGCAGGAGATCAGCAAAGTGGAAGTCGACCTGGTGTGGGAGCCGAAATGGACGCCACACCGCATCAGCGAAGCGGGACGACGCCAATTGGGCATCTAGAAAAAATCAGGCCCGGTTCGAAGCTATCGACCCGTGCCGGTTATTGCCTGGTGCAGATTTTCGCGCGTGACCGTGAGCTCTTCCATTGAACTTTGCACGCGGCCAATCATGTTCTGCACGTGATCGACGTAAGTGGGGATTTGCTCCCACCAATCGCGCACAATTTCCTGCTCGCCGAGCAGCGTGAGTGCTGAGCCGGCGACGGCCATGACGATGCCGGCGCGGCGTTGGCCTGTGAGCAGAAGCAGGCCTCCTGCCAGCAGCGTTCCACCGGCAGCGATGTTGACCCAATTGGGATAATCCGCCTCAGAGGCGTTCACCTGTTCGCGTTCACTCGCCTTGCGTCTGGGGATTGACACGATGCCCATTCATTTCTCCTTCGTTGCAGCGATGCAGGTTCATTATGCTGCATGGGAAGTACGATGCGACCGTTGATGTGCTGAGGAAAAGTGGGCCGAAATTATTTGAGCCCGAGCGTGCGCGATCAATCCAAGTCGAAATCGCGCAGCGGCTTGCCCTCGGGCGCGTCCTTGGCTTTGCGCAGCGCCTCGGCGAATTTCTTTTCGAGCAGGTCTTCCTTATTCCGCTCCGCATCGACGGATTGACGGAAGATGGACTCCTTGCGCTCCTCCTGCTCGCGCATCGCTTTGGCAGCGGTTTCTAGATCTTCAAACATGCGCTTGCGCGGCGCGGATGTATGGCTCACCACCAGGCCGGTGCCGGCATCGATCTTGATCATCGCACCGCAATCGGGGCACGCAACTTCGAACGTTTGTTCCTTCGCTTTGGCCATGACACTTGCATTGTAGGCGCTTGCTACGCCGGTTGCCCACTCCCGGCGGCTAGGGCGTCGCCACTGCCGGATGCACGTGGAGAATGACCCGCCGGTAGGAGGTAAGCCGCGGCGTGCCGTTGTCGGTCACCGCAAGAATGATGTGAGCCGCCCCCCCACCCTTGCAGGGGACGAGTGGAAGCCAGAGCGGACGGCAGGGCGCGTCGGCATGCACGGTAAGGCGCGGCGTGTCTGCGCCGGTCAGCGTCAATGCGGCGAGGTTGCCGTCGGCACTACCCGCTTCGGCGTAGTGGAACCAGTGAAAGGTTAGCGGCTGAGCATCCGGATCGGAGCTTTGGCTCGCATCGAGCGTGACAGATTGGCCTGCGTTAACGTCCATCTCGATGGGAGCCGTGCCGGTCTCTCCGTTCACCACCGCCATAGGATTGTGGTTGGCGTGGGCGAAGTCGGCGACGGTCCATGTCATCCGCGCGGCGAAATCGTCCTGGAATGCTTCGCGCCAGCGCCAGATCGTCGCCTGATCTGAGACGTGGTCTGCGCCGTCGACACCCGTCACGGTGTCCTGCGATGTGACACGCGCAAATTCGTCGCCCCCCTGCGTCCAGATGGGATGAGTTTCCCCGTACGGTTGGCGATAAATGTAGCGGCCGCCCCAGCCGCCCCAGTCGGGACGACGCCAGGCCGCGAGGCCGTTATCGATCAGGTTCAGATACGACGGCGTGTCGCCTTCCATGATGAACATGAACTTTGGATACACCTTGCCCAGCGGGCCTTTGCTGCGGATGTTCGCATCGAGCCATTCGTTGGTGACGGTGGAGGAGTCAGCGCCCGCGCCGTTGCGGTAGTAACGGTCTCCGCTGATCCCGGTCCACGTAGCGAAATAGTATTCCCCGCTGGTAGGCGTAGATGGCGACACGATGTAGAAGAGGTCAGGAAATTCGCGGCGAATCCACGGGCCCGCGTCGTCCTGATCGGAGATGGAGTAGACGCGAAGCCTGGCGATGAGCTTGGCGAGCTGGTCGGGCGTGCCTGAAGCGCGTGCGTCCATCAGCGCTTGCGCGAGAGTGTTGGCGCCGCCCCAGATGCAGATCCACAGCGGACGTGGGTCGTCTCGTTCAGCGGCGCTGAGGATCGCGCGGGCGCCGTCGGACGTTTTGCCGGGACCGGTGGCCGCCATGCCGTACGCTGTTTGGCCGGTGTAGACGCGGCGGTCGAGTTCTGCAGCTTCGGGCCAGCCCTTGGCGTTGAGCAGGAGGTTGGGCCGGACCTGTCCGTACGCATCGATGAGCTGGTGCATCGTCTCAGGATGCGTTGCCTTCTTCTGCCACGTCGAAGTGGTCGCGATCATGGCCTCGATGTCGAGTTCGTTGGAGTAGAGCAGCAGGCGGACAAAGGACATCTGATCGTCAGGCTCGTTGCCGATGTCGCTGATGATGACGACGCGCGGATGGCCGGTGAAGTCGTCGACGTGCGTGGGCGGAAAAGATTGGGCAACAAGAACGCTGGTTGCGACAAAGCTCAGCACCGCAAAAAACCGAAGTTTCCCAACGTGTCTCATCTAGGCTCGCTTTCAATCTCGCACTGCAGGGAGAAGAAACATTGTCTGGCAAAGAGTCCACATCGCGCCAGTTATCTCGCGAGCTCTTCCATTGCAAAAGGCCCTGCTCGTGGAGCAGGGCCTTCTGGCGGAGCATTTTCGTGAATCGGCGCGATCAGCGCTTGGGGGTTGCCGAAGCAATCTTGGCTTCGGCCTCGGCGATGACGCGGAGAGCTTCCGTGTAAGCGTCTTCGCTCTCGCCCGCGTCTTTCCATTCCTGCAGCCCGCGGTCAAGCTGTTTTTCTGCGCGCGGCACATCGATCTCTTCGGGTTTGAGCGCGTCGTTGGCCAGGATGGTCACGCGGTCCGGCAGGACTTCCACGAAACCCCAGTTCACGTTGTAACGCTGCCCGTCTTGCTCGCCCCCGTGCACAATCACGTCGCCCGCGCCCAGCAACGACACCAAGGGGGCGTGCCCGTAGAGTGGCTCAAAATAGCCGGTCTTCCCCGGTAAATCGACTGAATCGGCCAGCGACTCGAAGAGGATGCGCTCCGGCGTGACCAACCGGACACGGAGTTGATTTGTGCTTGCGTCAGCCATTTTTTAGGTCTCAGTTCTTAGTTCGTAGTTCTTAGTCCTTTGTTCCGTTCCGAGCGCGCGCCTTGCATCGCATGACACCCATTGAGAACTTTGAACTCCGAACTAAGAACTGCCTTTACGCCGTTGCCTTCAGCTCTTCTGCCTTCTTGAGCACGTCTTCAATTGCACCCTGCATGTAAAAAGCCTGCTCGGGTATGTCGTCGTATTTGCCCTCGATGATGCCTTTGAAGCTCCGCACCGTATCGGCAATCTTCACATACTGGCCCGCGATGCCGGTAAATTGCTCAGCCACGTGGAAGGGTTGCGACAGGAACTTCTGCACTTTGCGTGCGCGGGCCACGGTGAGCTTGTCTTCTTCTGAAAGCTCGTCGATGCCGAGAATGGCGATGATGTCCTGCAGGTCCTTGTAGCGCTGCAGAATTCTTTTGACGCCTTGGGCCACATCGTAGTGCTCCTCGCCCACCACGCGTGCGGTGAGGATGCGGGAGGTTGACGCCAGCGGGTCGACTGCCGGATAGATACCGAGTTCCGAGAGGGGACGGCTGAGCACCGTGGTCGCGTCGAGGTGAGCAAAGGTTGTCGCTGGCGCGGGATCGGTCAAGTCGTCGGCAGGCACATAGACGGCCTGCACCGATGTGACAGAACCTTTGCTTGTCGAAGTGATGCGCTCCTGCAGCTCACCCATTTCCGTAGCGAGGTTGGGCTGGTAGCCCACGGCCGAAGGCATACGACCAAGCAGCGTCGACACTTCAGAGCCAGCCTGCGTGAAACGGAAAATGTTGTCGATGAAAAGCAGCGTGTCGGCGCCCTCCACGTCGCGGAAGTACTCGGCGACGGTGAGGCCGGTCAGCGCCACGCGCAGGCGCGCTCCGGGCGGCTCGGTCATTTGACCGTACACCAGCGCGCACTTTGACTCCTGCCACTTGCCGGGCTTGATCACACCGGACTCGGTCATCTCTGCCCAGAGGTCGTTTCCTTCGCGGGTGCGCTCGCCCACGCCGGCAAACACCGAGAAGCCGCCATGTTTCGTGGCCACATTGGTGATGAGTTCCTGAATCACAACGGTTTTGCCCACGCCGGCGCCGCCGAAGAGACCGATCTTACCGCCCTTCAAAAACGGCTGGATCAGGTCGATGACCTTGATGCCGGTCTCAAACATTTCTTCGCTCGTCGACTGCTCATCGAAGAGCGGTGCAGGGCGATGAATGGGCATGCGGGTCTTCTCGCCGATGGGCCCGAGCTCGTCGACCGGCTCGCCGATCACGTTGATGACGCGGCCCAGCGTCTCTTTGCCCACCGGCACGCGGATGGGACCTCCGAGATCGAGCGCCTTCATGCCGCGCACCATGCCGTCGGTCGCTTCCATGGCGACGGTGCGCACGGTGGACGCGCCTAAGTGCTGCGCGACTTCGAGCACCAGACGGCTGCCCTGGTTGTCGGTCTCGAGCGCGTTGAGAATGGCCGGCAGGTGGCCATCGAACTGCACGTCGATGACCGCGCCGATGACC
>Ga0187863_10000187_pt1 | contig 54463 bp, 47 predicted proteins | sample June2016WEW_11_1_FD_132975 | JGI IMG/M metagenome (GOLD analysis project Ga0187863, IMG submission 132975) | Peatland microbial communities from SPRUCE experiment site at the Marcell Experimental Forest, Minnesota, USA - June2016WEW_11_10 | ecosystem: Environmental > Terrestrial > Soil >...
CTGTAGCCGTGCGTTCCCCAGAGCCAGTAATTGTTGTGGCCCGAGAGCGCCGGCGGTAACCCGTAACGCCCGCCGAAGAAGTCGATCGCCGCAGCTTCGCCGTAGTTGCTCGCGACGATTGCCGCTTGCGCCCGTTGCGCCGGCGGTAAGCCGGCGTAAATCGTTGCAACCGTCGCGGCCAGCTCGGGCCAGCCGTGCATGTCCGCAAAATCTTCCGGCAGCGCGGAGGTGCGGGAACGCTCGGTTTGCATCGCGGTTTTCTTGATGTGGAGCACCTGCGAAACGAAGGCCGAATAGTCGAGCGTCTGCTCTTCGGAGAGCACCGGGAGCGTGATCGGCGCGAAGAAGACCGCGGCCGCGACCGTTCCCGCTACCAGTAGCGCGCGGATTGCAACCAAACGCCGCGTCCAGCCTTCGACAATCAGCCCTCCAGCCGCCATCAGAATCGGATAGACGTCGGCGGGATAGTAGTGCTTGGCGTGCAGCCCGATCATCATCACGATCAAGAGCACGTACCCCCATCCCAAGAAGCGCGCGGTACGGTTGAAAAAGAGCCATACCAATCCCGCGATCCAGATCGGCGAGAAGAAGAGATTGGTCAGGATCAGCTGCTGAAACAGAAAGAGCGCCGGTGACGCAACGGTATTCTTGCCGTTAGCGCCGTTGCGCAAGAGCTCCCACATCGGGAAGCCGTGCATCGCCTGCCAGAGGAAGTTCGGCAGCGCGATCGCGATTGCTACGGCGACGCCGCCGAAAAACCAGCGTGAAAGCAGAACGCGACGCTGCGTCGTCAACAACAAACCCGCGACGAGCGCGAGCGCAAAGAAGATCACGCTGTACTTGCTCTCGAGCGCGACGCCGATGCAGGCACCGGCGGCCAACCACCAGCGCGGGTCGGCGCCCTTGACGATGCGCAGCACGTAGAGCGCGGCGAGCGGCCAAAGCCACATGCCGACCATGTCCGGCCCGACCTTCTGGCCAAACGCCAGCAGCACGGGAGCCGCGAAGAATGCCAAGCTCGCGAGCACGGCGGCGAAAAGACCGCCGCCAAGCTCGGCAACGAGCAGACACGTGACATAAACGCCGCCGGCCGCAAATGCCGCCGGCAACGCGCGCAGCAAGAAGAGCGAATGTCCGAAGAGCTGCGAACCCGCCGCTAAGAGCGGAACGAGCGGCGGTTGGTCGACGTAGCCCCACGCCGGATGAAATCCGCAGATAATAAAGTACAGCTCGTCCCGGAAGAAGCCGTAATGCGGATTGGCGGCGAGATGCAGCACGAAGGTAGCCAGCGCAGCGAATGTCGCCGTCCGGTCGAGTCGTAAGGCGTTCATTTTTGCGGCAGCACCTGGTAGAGTTCGTGATAGCTATCGAGCGTTGCGTAATCTCGCGCGCCGGTCAGGCTGCCTACGTCGTGCGGATTGACGAGCACGAAGACCCGATCGTGCGCGGCCCAACGCCGGTAAACCGCGAGGCGCAGTTCGTTGTCTGAAACGATGGTTAGTCCTCGAAGCGAACCGTCCACGTAGGCGCCGTAGGCGAGCGAGGTAGCGTCCAGCCAGGGCGTGACGACGACGCTTGGCGCGGGAACGCTAAACTCGACGGCATCGATTACCCAGCGCCCACCTTCGCCCGGCGCGTGATGAAAGAAGGCGCGCTGACTGGCAAAGGCCGTCCCGGCGCCGATCGCAAGAAAAAGCAGGAGCGCGAAGCGCAACATCGGGGTTGCGGAACTCTCCGGTTCCGGCATCAGCGCTCCGAATAATGGAACGGCCAGCCACGACGCGAGGAGACGATACCGGCCGACGTCGCTCTCGTTCGGATAGATGATGGAGAAAAGCAATGCCGCCGTGCAGGCAACGCAGAGCACGAGCGTCGTTCGCCAGTTCCGGCGCCAGGCGGCCGCGACCCCGGCCAAGATCACGAAGGTCGCAAACGTGCCGTACTGCGCCTGCGTGCCCGTCACGAACGCCCAAAGTGCATCACCAATGCGCAGCGGGTTGAATGCCTCCGCGAAATAACCGGGCGTGTGAAACTGGCTGCCGGTCAACTCCAACGCGAGACCGTGCAGGGTGCGCGGGTCGTTGTAGTTCCAGAAAATGCCCCCGTTGGTGCCTTGCAGTCCGGCCGTTGGATCCAGGCCGTGCGCAACGACGTAGGCCGAGCGCAACGGCAGATAGAGATAGAGCGCTAAGCCGCCCAGCATCAATGCGAGCGAAACGCCGGCGAGCCGCAGCGACGGTTTGCGCACCGCGACTAGCGTGCCGATCAGCAACCCCGGTAGCAGCCAGAGCGCGTTGGGATGCGCGGCCATCGCAAGCCCGCAGAGTGCAAAAGCGCCGGCAAACCAGCGCGCCTCTCCGGTACGCATCCATCGCAGGAAAGCGTAGATCGCGACCGCTTCGCACGCGACGGCAAGATCCTGTGCCTCCGCGCGCGCCGCGTGCGCCCAAACGTCTTGCGTGAACGCAAACCAGAGCGTGGCAAAAAGCGCGACCCAACGGCCCGCGCCGATCTCACGCGCGACCGCGTACCCGGCGAGCGCGGCTATTGCAATAGCAACGCCGCTCATCGCATTCATGCGAAAGGCGACCGAACCGATGATGGCGACATGCGACCAGACGTACCCCACCAGCGTGTAGAGCGGAAAACCGGTCGGGTGTGCGATGCCTAAGATATACGGGACGCCTTGAAGCTCGGCCGTATCCCACGACCCCGGCTCGACGGACGCGCTTGCGAGGTACGCGGCCGCCGGAATCGCAAAAGCCGCGAAACGCGGCAGGGCCGCGAGCCGCGGCGGGTTCACGCCAGCGTAGGCAGCGGAAGTGACGGACGCGTCGAGAGATCGGGCCGCACCTCTTGGAATCCCGCCAGTGCCCCGTCCATGAGGGCGAGCGCGAGATCGAGCTGCGGATCCTTTCCGTCGCGAAAATCGTGCGGCGCGATGTCGACGTCGTAATCGGGATCGGCTCCCCGATTTTCGACACTCCAGCCGACGTCGACGAACCAGAACGAAAACTCCGGCTGCGTCGTTAGCGTGCCGTCGACGAGGTGATGGTACGGATCGATCCCGATGACGCCGCCCCACGTGCGTTTACCGACCAGCGGCCCGAGCTTGTAGAGCTTGAAGCAGTGGCTGAAAATGTCGCCGTCGGAGCCCGCGAACTGGTTGGTCAGCGCGACCATCGGACCGTTCACCGATTCGGGCGGATAGGGTTGCGGAGCGCCGTACCGCGGGATATCGTAGCCGACGCGTTTGCGCGCGAGCTTCTCGAGCAGCAACGGCGAAACGTGGCCGCCGCGATTATAGCGCACGTCCACGAGCAAGCCTTTGCGATCGAACTCGCTCAAATAGCCGCGATGAAACTCGGAGAAGCCCCACGGACCCATATCGGGAATGTGAAGGTAGCCGACGCGTTCGCCGGTTCGCTCGTGCACCAGCCGCCGGTTCTCATCGACCCACGCGCGATAGCGCAGGGCCGCTTCGCTCGCGAGCGCTTTGACCAGGACCGTCCGCTCCTCGCCTTTGCGCGAGCGCAGCGTCACGGAAGTGTCGCGACTCGAGGCATTGACGAGCAACCGGCCGGGAGTAATCTCGCGCGACAAGCGCTTTGCGCCGATGGCGACGATGCAATCGCCTTCGTGAACGTCCAAACCCGGCTCCGCCAGAGGCGAGTCGCTCTCGCGATTCCACGAGTCGCCGCGATAGATGCGCTCGATGCGGTAGCCGCCACGCTCCTCGTCCCACCGCAGATCCGCTCCCAAGAAACCGCGCTGATATTGTGGCGGTTCGCGATAGTCGCCGCCCCATTCGTAGGCGTGCGACGTGCCCAGCTCGCCCTGCATTTCCCAAATGAGATCGGAGAGCTCGGTGCGCGTGCGCACGCGCGGCAACACCGCCGCATAACGATCGAAGACGCGGTCCCAGTCGATGTCGTTCATGTCCTCGACCCAGAACTGTTCGGTCTGAAGCCGCCACGCTTCGCGATACATCTGTGCCCATTCATCGCGTGGAACGATCTCGACGCTCGCACGATCGACGTCGATCCAGCCGCTTCTGCGCCCCGGTTCGGCCGGCGGCTTCTGCTCTTCACCTTCTTCGGGCAGATCGCCGAGCGCGTCGATCGCTCGCAACCGGTCGTTGGAGCGATAGATCAGCGTTCGCGCGTCGGCGCCGAGTTGAATCTCGTCGCACTCGTTGGCAATCGTCGCCAGGCGCTGCTGCTCGAAGTCGTAGGCCAGGAGCGTTCCGTGATCGTCCTTGTCGAGGTCCTCGCGCCGAGCCGGTTTGATTCCCTTGACCGCAAAGAGCGTGAAGAGCACGCGTTGCGGCGCCGCGACGATTTGTTGGTAGTCCCCCTCGTCGACCGGAAAGCCCAGCACGCGCCCCTGAATTCCGTCGAAGTCGATCTCGACGTCGGACGGTTTCTGCGGTTTGCCGTTCTTCGCGCGTCCGTGATCGTGATCGCGATCCTGGTGAATCGGCTTTGGCTTCGGCACGAACGGCGACGGCACGTCGTTGCGCAGCGTCACGACGAACGGCCGGCTCGCCTGAGGGAAGCTCAAGTCGAACTGCAGCGCATCGTAGACCGGATTGAAGTCGCGCGTCGAAATGAAATACAGATACCTGCCGTCCGGATCCCAGACTGGCGATTGATCCGCCCGCAACGGCGAGGTAACGTCGTGGATCTTTCCCGACTTGACCTTGACGACGCGAATGATCGACGTGCCCTGCGCCGGCGACCAAACGTAGGCCAAGAATCGTCCGTCGGGCGAGAAGGACAAGCCGGAGATCCGATGCGACGGGCAGGTATCGAGGACGCGAACCTTTCCGTCATCGAGGTCGGCGATGCACAGTTCGTGGCGGTGATTCGCAAAGGCGACGACGTCGTCGATCGGCGAGCACACCATGTCGGTCACGCGCCCGATGTCGCCGCTGGTGACTAAGCGAGGCTCGCTCGACGCGTCGGCCCGGTAGAGTGCGATCTGCTCGTATCCATTGACGTCGGTAACCGATGCGAGCCGTTCGCCGTCGTGCAGCCACCGCGTCAGACGGCTGCGCGCCTTGCTCCCCACGCCGTGGCGGATGACGGCTCCCTCGAAAAGCGGCATCGTAAACGTCTGACCGCGCGAATCGAAGGCCACTTGGGTGCCCTCGGGGTTCGGCGTAAACTGCTCGAGCGATTCCGCCGCGTTCTCGAAGCGGCGCGCGAGCTGCGGAGCCGTCGAGTGCGTCTCGATCTCAACCAGCGAGACGCTGCCGCTTGCGAGATCGAACAGCTTGATGTCTCCGCCGGCGGCATAGACGATGCGCCGGCCGTCGGTGGCGGGAAAGCGCGCGTAGTACTCGCTCTCGTTGGTGTGTCGGCGTATGCCGCTTCCGTCGAGGTCGCAAGAATAGATGTTGCCGATGCCTTCGTGATCGGCCAAGAAATAGATGCGGTCTCCGATCCACATCGGCCAGCAAGGATTCCCGTCGGGTAACGGCAGGCGCACGAACTGATTGGAATCCTCCGCTTGCACCCAAATCTCACCCGCCGTGCCGCCACGATACCGCTTCCACCGCGCCGGATCGGCCGAGTTGCGGCCGATCGCGAGCCGCCCATCCGGCCCATACGAGATGACCCGCCCGTGCCCGAGGTCGAGCTCTCGCGGGTCGCCGCCGTCGCGCGCAACGATGAAAGGCCGAGTCTCGCCTTCGTACCACGTCGTGGGGTTTCCGACGAAAAGAATCTCGGTTCCATCGTGGCTCCACCCGATGGTCGAGGCCATCGTCGCTCCGAGAAAAGTCAGACGGCGAGGCTCGCCGCCGCGCGCCGGCATGACGTAGAGCTCTGGATTTCCCTCATCGGTCGAGACGAACGCAATCCACTCGCCGTCGGGCGAAATGCGCGGAAACGAACACGTACCAAAACTCACCGTGAGCCGAACGGCGTCACCGCCTTGCGCCGAGGCGCTCCACAAGTCGTCCTCGCAGACATAAACTATGCGGTCGCCTGCTATCGACGGATAGCGGTAGTAGCCCTGATTCATACGGGAGTTGCTTGGCGACAGAGTATCCGGCTCCCCTTATTTGGGGGCATGCGGCATGGCGCCGCCCGTCACGTGTAAGAGCCGCCCGAGCGTTGCGTTCAGCTCGGCCGCGTTTTGAATTTGGACGAGCATCGGGACCAAGGTTGGCGTGCGCGAGCGGCGTTCGAAGGGTTCGACCGGGCCATTCCATGCAAACTGGGTTGCCGAATCGCCCGCCAAGCTGCGAAATAAGAGCTCGGCGCCCACCGCGTTCGCCCAGCCAAACTCGGGGCGCGTGTAGCGCCAATAGCCGTTGGGATAAAAACTCTCGTGAAACAAGCCGCTTTCGCCGTCGGTTTCGGCGAGCGTCGTGATCGCGGTAGCAACCTCCGCCGAAGAAGTTGCCGTGAGGGCGCTGCCGATGATTCCCAGCGGCCACACGTAACCGTACGGCGTGTGCGGGCTGCCGAGTCCCTGTGCGTACCTTCCCGAGAAGAAGTACGGATTGGCGGCGCTCAGCGTGAACCTTCGCGTCGCCAAGTACGTCGGATCGAACGCCGAGCACCAATCGATGTACGGCAGCGTCGTAAGGTTCGGGATGTTGGCGTCGTCCATGAGGTTGTAGCGCCCGAAGCCGTCGGTTTCATAAGCATACATCCACGCATGACGGCGCGTGTCGAAGTAACGTCCGTAGCGCTCGACGCCGACTTGGACGCGCGCTCCCAGCGCTCGAGCTCGATCGGCGAGCCTCGCGTCGCCATAGCCGTCGAGCGCGAGCCGTTCGACGTCGCGTAGCGCGACGACGGCCATCGCGTTTTGGGGAATGTTGAACCGGAATCGCACGGGATCGTCCGAAGGGCGGAAGGCGCCCCAAATCATGCCGGTGCCGCCGTTGTAGGTGTCGTCGGTCTGAACGCGATAGGGATAAACGTAACGGCTGCAGGTTCGGTGCCGTTCTTCGCAGTCGTAGGTGGCGACAATCGTTCGCAGCGCGCGCTGCAGGTCGGGGGTGAAGACGGTCCGATCCTGCGTTGAGCGCCAGTAGACCCACGCGAGGATCACCGGCCACGCCGGCGAGTCCACCTCCCACTTGCGCTCCCAAATGTGATAGTCGGCGTCGAGCGCGTTGGCATAGGGATCGGTCAGCACGTTGCGCGCGTTACGCTCGATCACGCCCGCGAACCGGGCGCGCAGGACCGGATAAACCGCTTGGTAGCGAATGTAGGGAATCGTTTGCGCGGACGAGTCGCGCAGCCACATCGCCGGAATGTCGCCGGTCTGCACGTACGTCGTTGCGTCGTCTTCAAGGAAGAAGTCGTGGAGCAGCGTGTGAAAGAGGTGCGCGGTCTCGATGGCGCGCGTGCGCCGGCCGGTCATCGGGAGGACGAGCGTTTGCCCGGCGATCCGGTCGGGGAGCAGATACGAGAGAGCGGCGGTCGCGCAGAGGACCGCGAGAGACCTTGCAACGAGTAACCGCACTATGGACTTGATGGCTTCGCGCCAGGAAGGTCCGTTCTTGCCGGGAGCCGCAAACAGGCTTCGACGATGACGGACGACGCATTGTTGCGCGATTTCGAAATGCACAAGCCGCGCGCGCTCGCACGGGCGATTTCGTGCGCGGAATCGGGCCGCGGCGGCGATATCGTGCGCGCGCTCTATGCGAAAACGGGCCGCGCCGTGACGATCGGACTTACCGGACCTCCGGGTGTCGGGAAATCGACGCTGGCGTCGGCGCTCGTCCGCAAAGCGCGTGGACTCGGTAAGAGCGTCGGCGTGATCTCCGTCGATCCGAGCTCGCCGTTCTCACATGGGGCACTCCTCGGCGATCGCATCCGTCTCGCGGAGCACTTCACCGACGAAGCGGTATTCATTCGCTCGATGGCTAGCCGAGGTCACCTCGGCGGCTTGGCCGGCGCGACCGCCGACGCCGTCTCGCTGATGGATGCCTTTGGCTTCGACGTCATCTTAATCGAGACGGTGGGCGTCGGTCAGAGCGAGATTGCGATTGCGGAGCTCGCGCAAACGACTCTCGTCGCCTTGCAGCCCGGAAGCGGCGATTCGATTCAGGTGCTCAAGGCCGGAATCATGGAGATCGCCGACGTGTTCGTCGTCAACAAAGCCGATCACCCGATGGCCAATCAGCTGCGCCGCGAGATTCGCTCGGCGATGGAGATGCTGGAGTGGAAGGGCTGGATCCCCGAGTTGGTGGCGACGCAGGCGCTCGCCGGCGACGGAATCGAGGAACTTTGGGCGGCGATCCAGCGCCACATGGCCTATCTCAACGAAACGGGCGAGATCGAGGGGCGCCGGCGGGACGCGTTCGTGCACCAAGTGCGGCAACTGGCGATGGGACGCATCGAACGGCGTCTGGACCGTTTGCTCGAGAGCGAAAACTCCACCGGCGTCGATCCGTATGAGGCGGCCGGCCGCGTCATCTCGAAGCTCGGGCTCTAGCTTCCCTAAGCCTGCTTGGGGAGAATCGGGCGTTTGCGTCGAAAAGCTCGGCCGCCATGGCTAAGATGATCGACCGACCCAGTGGGCTGGGCGCGCAACCCACTCCGGCCTTCGAGGAGCAGCACCGGCGCTGGGAAGCAGCATCGGCAAAAGGGCGGTCGCGAAAGGATCCCGGTTCCGGGGCCGCCGACCGCTCGATCTCCGACGTTCCGCTAAAAGTCGTCTACGCTGCGGAGGACGTCGCCGGTCTCGACCTTGCCGAAGATCTTGCGTGGCCCGGCGAGTATCCGTACACACGCGGGATCCATCCCAACGGGTATCGCGACCGCCTCTGGACGATGCGCCAGTTTGCCGGATTCGGTACGGCTGCCCAAACCAACCAGCGGTATCATTTTTTGCTGGAACATGGTCAGCACGGTCTTTCGGTCGCCTTCGACATGCCGACGCTGATGGGTTACGACTCCGACGCGCCGCAAGCGCGCGGCGAAGTGGGGAAGTGCGGCGTCGCAATCGATTCGCTTGCCGACATGGAGGTGCTCTTCGACGGCATCGACATGGGCGACATCACCACCTCGATGACGATCAACGGCCCGGCCTGCATCGCATTGGCGCAATACATCGCTGCCGCGGAAAGGAAGGGGATCCCGCGCGCGAAGCTGGGCGGAACGCTCCAAGCCGATATTCTCAAGGAGTATATCGCGCAGAAGGAGTGGATCTTTCCGCCGCGCCCGCACATGCGCATCATCGTGGATATGATCCAGTTCTGCACGCGCGAAATGCCGAAGTGGAATACGATCTCGATCTCGGGTTATCACATTCGCGAGGCGGGCTCGACCGCGGCCCAGGAGCTGGCCTTCACGCTGGCCGACGGCTTTGCGTACGTCGAAGCCTGCATGGCGGCCGGAATGGACGTGGATTCGTTTGCCGGGCGCCTTTCATTCTTCTTCAACTCGCATATCGACTTTTTCGAGGAGATCGCCAAGTTCCGGGCGGCGCGCCGAATCTACGCGCGCCGCATGCGCGAGAAGTACGGCGCGAAAGACCCGCGTTCGTGGCAGCTTCGCTTCCACACGCAGACGGCCGGGTGCAGCGCGACGGCCCAGCAGCCGGAAAACAACATCGTTCGCGTTGCGTTTGAAGCGATGGCCGCGGTGCTCGGCGGCACGCAGTCGCTGCACACCAACTCGATGGACGAAGTCATGGCGCTGCCGACGGAAAAATCGGTCGAGATCGCGCTGCGCACGCAACAGGTCCTGGCGTACGAGACCAACGTGACCAACGTGGTCGACCCGTTGGGCGGCTCGTATTACGTCGAAGCGTTGACCCAAGAGATGGAGGCTCAAGCGGAGAGCTATTTCACGCAAATCGCCGAGTACGGCGGCGTGATCGAAGCGATCGAATCCGGCTTCTTCCAGCGAGAGATCGCCGAAGCCAGCTATCGCTACCAGCGCTCGATCGAGACGCGCGACCGCGTCATCGTCGGGGTGAACGCGTTCGTCAAGGAGGACGAGCCGGCAAACGTCGACTTGCTGAAGATCACGGAGGAGACCGAACGCGGGCAGGCCGCTTCGGTGCAGGACTTGCGCTCGAAGCGTGACGATGCCGCGGTGCAGCGTACTCTCGAAGGCTTGCGGGCGGCCTGTCGCGATCCGAAGGACAACCTGATGCCGCACTTGATCGACTGCGTCAACGCCTACGCGACCGAGGGCGAGATCGTCGAAGCGATGGCAAGCGTTTACGGGCGCTACACGGAACGAGCGGTGCTATGACGGAGCGAGAGATGCGCGAATCCGACCTTGAAGTCCACCGCGTGCGCCGCACGTTGGCGCAGGTGAAGCGGAAGCTCGAGGAAGCGCTTCATTTGAGCCGCCGCCAAGATGAGATGCGAGATGAACGAACGGCCGCTGCGCGTCGTCATCGCTAAAGCCGGCCTCGACGGTCACGACCGCGGAGCGAAGGTCATCGCGCGCGCGTTGCGCGATGCCGGCATGGAAGTGATCTATACCGGGCTCTTTCAGGCGCCCGAGCAGATCGTGCAGACGGCCGTGCAGGAAGATGCGGACGGCATCGGCCTCTCGATTCTCTCGGGCGCGCACATGACGCTCTTTCCGCTCGTCGTCGAGCAGCTCAAAGCGCAAGATGCGGGCGACATCGTCTTTTTCGGCGGCGGAACGATTCCGCCGGACGATGCCAAACGCCTCAAAGAGCTTGGGGTTCGCGAGATCTTCACGCCGGGCGCGCCGCTGCAAACGATCGTGGACTTCGTGACGCGCGAGTGCGGTAAGCGAAGAACTGCGGCTTAACATATTTTGAATCCGACGCGAGTCCGCACGCGCGTCGCGCCGTCTCCGACCGGCGATCCGCACGTCGGCACGGCGTACGTCGCGCTGTTCAACTACTGCTTTGCCCGCCAGCACGGTGGCCAGTTCATCCTGCGCATCGAGGATACGGATCGAGCGCGCAGTACGGCCGAGAGCGAAAGCGTTATCCTGGAAGCCCTGCGTTGGTGCGGCCTTACGTGGGATGAAGGTCCCGACGTCGGCGGTCCCTTCGGTCCGTATCGCCAGAGCGAACGCTCGAGCATCTACGCTTCCTACGCGGAGAAGCTGCTCGCCTCGGGCGATGCCTTCAAATGCTTTTGCACGCCGCAGCGTTTGGAAGAGATGCGCGTCGCGCAACGTGCCGCCGGCCGGCCGTCGCGCTACGACGGCCACTGTCTGACGTATTCGGCGCAAGATGTGGCGCGGCGCGAAGCGGCCGGCGAGCCGTACGTGGTGCGCTTGCGCGTTCCGGAAGAAGGCATTTGCGTCGTCAACGATCTGCGTCGCGGGCCGATCGAGTTCGAATACACCAGCGTCGACATGCAGGTTCTGGTCAAATCGGACGGTATGCCGACCTATCATCTTGCCAACGTCGTCGACGATCACTTGATGGAGATCACGCACGTCTTTCGCGGTGAAGAATGGGTCTCAAGCGCCCCCAAACATCTGTTACTCTACTCGTATTTCGGGTGGCAGCCGCCCCAGCTGCTCCATCTTCCGCTGCTGCGAAATCCCGACAAGAGCAAGCTGAGCAAACGCAAAAACCCAACGGGCATTCTCTTCTTTCGAGAGATGGGCTATCTGCCGGAGGCGCTGATCAACTTCTTGGCGCTGATGGCCAATGCGGTGCGAGACGGCGAGGACGAGTTGCTGGACCTCCCGGCGATCGTACAGCGCTTCGATCTCGCGCACGTGCCGATCGGCGGGCCCGTCTTCGACTTGGCGAAGCTCGATTGGCTCAACGGCCGCTACATCCGCGAGCGCCTCGATCCTACGAGCTTCGTGCGGCGCGTGCAGGAATGGGCAATTTCGCCGGAGCGCTTGACGCGCATGGCTGCGCTTGCAGCGCCGCGCATCGAGCGCTTGAGCGATCTGGGCCCGCTGCTGGCCTTTCTTTTCTCCGGCCGGCTGGCATTGACGGCGCAGTCCTTCGAAAAGGCCAAGCTCGACGCGCCCTCAATTCGTTGCGCGCTTAGCTTGAGCTTGACCGAGTTGGATAAGCTCGCGACCTGGAACGCTTCGACGATCGAGGGCGTGATCGGGCGCATTGCTGCCGCGCTCGACAAAAAGCCCCGCGAGGTGGCGCGTCCCTTCTACATCGCGATCACCGGCAGCCCTACTTCGATTCCGCTCTACGATTCGATGGAGCTGCTCGGGCGAGATCTCGTTCGCGAGCGGCTGCGAAACGCGCTCGATTTGCTCGGCGCCCCCAGCAAGCGCGAGCTGCAAGAGTGGGAGTCCCTTTTGCAAAGCGCGGAGGCGGCGGTGTGATCCGCGCCATCGTTTTAGCCGCCGGTAAAGGCACGCGCATGAAGAGTGCGTGCACCAAGGTGCTGCACGAGATCTGCGGGCGCCCGATGCTGTGGTACGTCGTGCAGGCGCTGCGCCAGGCCGGAATCGGTGAGATCGTCGTCGTCATCAACTCGGAGCTCCGCGACGAGATCGAAGGCTTCGAAGTGGAGAGCGTCGTCCAAGAGGAGCAGTTGGGTACCGGGCACGCCGTTACGGTTGCGCTCGAACGGCTCGCGCCGAGATCCGGACGGCTCGTCGTCGTTTGCGGCGATATGCCGCTGGTCACCGGCGAACTGCTAGCGGGAATGGCCGGCTCGCTCGATGCCGATCGCGGCGCTGCCGCCGTTATGGCGCTGGTCACCGTGAAGATGCCCTTGTCGTCGAACTTCGGGCGCATCGTGCGCAGCGGAGGGCGCGTCGAACGGATCGTGGAGGTGCGCGACGCTACGGCCGAGCAGCTCGCGATCGACGAGATGAATGCGGGCATCTACGCTTTCGACGAGGCCGCGTTGCGCGATGCGGTGACGCACCTCCGTACCGATAACGCACAGGGAGAGTATTACCTCACGGATTTGGTCGGAAATTTCGTCAGCGCCGGAAAGGACGTTCGGCCGGTGCTCGCGGCCGATCACCTTTCGGTGCTGGGGATCAACGACCGCGTCGAACTGGCTCAGGCGCGCAAAGAGATGAACGCGCGCCTGTGCGTCGCGCACATGCGCGACGGCGTCACGATCGTCGACCCCGACACGACTTATTTGGAGCCGGAACTGACGATCGGCAGCGATACCGTGCTCTACCCCAACACGACGATCTCGCGGCTTTCGGAGATCGGGCGGAACTGCATCGTCGGCCCGAATAGTCGCCTGTCTAATGCCAAGCTCGGCGATCGCGTCACGGTGCGCGAGAGCGTCGTCAGCGACACCACGGTCGGCGATGATGTCTGGATCGGGCCGTTCGCCCACCTTCGCGGCGAGACGCGGCTCGGCGACAAAACCCACGTCGGCAACTTCGTCGAGATCAAAAAATCGACTCTGGCCCGCCGCGTCAAGGTCAGCCATCTCTCGTACCTCGGCGACGCGATGATCGGCGAAGAGACCAACGTTGGCGCCGGAACGATTACCTGCAACTTCGACGGCGAACGGAAGCATCCAACGATCGTCGGACGTAACGTCGCGATCGGCTCAAATACGTCGCTCATCGCCCCGGTGACCGTCGGGGACGGGGCGCTGACCGGCGCTGGTTCCGTCGTCACCAAGGACGTTGCCGCGGGCGAACGCGTTGCGGGCAATCCGGCACGCCCGATGCACAAGAAATAGGTAGCTCCAACCGAAAGAGGGTTTCGTGAGACACGCGAGCGCCGCCGAGGCAAAAGCAAAGGAGCGCTCCTTTGCCAACGATGAGGGGCTCGGTTTCGTCGCGGAAGACTTCGACAAGCCTTTGCCGCCGGATGAATCGAAGCTGCTCTACCAGGGAGGTTCGTGCCGGACGCGCGGTACGACGTCAAGTGCGTAATGGCATAGTCGCAGCGGCGCTGTTCTTCGCTCTTTTTGGGTTTGGTTTTGCCCGCGCTGCGACTAGCGAGCGGCCCAACGCGCTCGATCATCGAGTCGATACGCTTACCAGCGCGGCCTTGATGAGCGAACCCGCAACGCGCCTCGTCGATCCGCAGCGCCAGGCGGCGGCGCTGCGCCGTGCGCACTGGACGTTGCCCGGATGGGTGCTCATCTTCCTTTGCGAATCGGCGGCACTGTTTTGGCTGTGGAGTTCGGGTGGCGCCGCGCGCCTTCGGGACTGGCTCCGCCGTCGAATCCGCTCCGATTGGCTCCTGCGCTTTGCGTTTGGGGCATCGCTCGCGCTCCTGGCACGCCTCGCCTCGCTGCTGCCGGCTTTCTACCTGTACCGGGTGGCACGCATCATGCAGATGGACTTGGAACTGACGCGCTGGTGGCTCGTCTCGTGGGGCATTCACACGCTGCTGGGCATGCTCATCGCGGGTTTGATCGCCGCGATCGTGCTCGGATGGGTGCAACGAACGCATCAGTGGTACGTCTATACGGTCCTAGGGATTCTCGCGGGGTGCGTCATTTGGGCATACGCGAGCCCCTACGTTGCCCTCTTCGGGCGGACGATTCACCCGCTCGAAGGCCGCCTCGATGCGCGCACGCACAGCGTGCTCGTACGCGCCGGCTTCGGCGGCCTCCACGTTGGGGTGGAGGGCGTGCGCAACACGCCGATCGGCGAAGCGGCAATCATCGGCATCGGCTCGACGCGTAAGATTCTGCTGACCGATACGCTCGTCGCGGGCGACACGCCGGCGGAACTGGAGTACGACGTGGCCGTCGAGCTGGCGCACGTCGCGCACCACGACCTGCTCGCCGTCGCTCTGATCGAAGGCGGCATCATCATCCTCTTTTCAGCGATTGCGGTGGTGATCGCCGACCGCTTCCGCTTCCGGCGCGACGACGATCCGCTCTCGCGCCTCACGATCGTCGGCGCGCTGCTGGCGCTGCTCTACGTCGTCGCCGTGCCTGTGCGCAACGCGGCGTTTCGCTCGTACGATTTCTCGGCAGACCGGTACGCCATCGCACTCACCGGCGACCCGTCCGACGCCGTGCGCGCGCTCGTGCGCGACAGCGATCAGCGCATGGAAGAAGTCTGCCCCGAACTCGCCGCGATGCTCTTTCTCTACGCGACGCCGGGAACCGGCATACGCGTCGCCGCAATCAATCACGTTCCGTCGGGATGTCCTTAGGAACCCACGTATTAACGAAGCGCATCGCCGCTTCGAGCCCCTCGTCGATCCACAACGTTACGCCCTCGGTTGCCGCCGAAACAATCTCCGGCAGCATGCGGCGCTCGTCGTCGTTGAACTGAGTCAGCACGTGGTCGACACTGTCGAACTCAGGACGCCCGAGGCCGACGCGCAGACGCGGAAACTCCTCACCGATCGTTGCGATCACCGAGCGCAGCCCGTTGTGACCGCCGTGACCGCCGCTGGGACGCATTCGTAACTTCCCAAACGGCAGGTCCATGTCGTCGCTCACGACCAGCACGCCGGCCGGCGGCGTTCGATACCACGCCGAAATTAAACGCACCGGCGTCCCGCTGAGGTTCATGAACGAGGTGGGCTTGACGAAGACGATGCGCCGCGCCGAATCGAAGGCTTGCTGCGCGGCATCTTTTTTCTTCCAACCCGTGATGCCGAAGCGTCGCGCCACCTCGTCGACGACCATGAAGCCGACGTTGTGGCGAGTTGCCGCGTATTGCGTGCCCGGATTGCCGAGCCCGACGACCAGCCGCGGGGCGGCCGCCTCCGCCAGCTAGGGTCCCTTCCCCTCGGGCGCGGCCGGTTCGGCGCCGATCACTTGCGGCTCGGCGATTCCCTCGGCCGGAGCGGCCTCTTCCTCGTGCGTCCGCGGCGGCTCGATCGTAACGACGAGCGTATCGGGCGGCGAGACCAGGGTGAAGCCCGCCGGCAGCGGGATGTCGCCCGCGGTCACGTGGTCGTGAATGCCGAGCGCCGTCACGTCCACTTCCAGGTGCTCGGGAATCTGGTTTGCCGGGCCCTCGACTTCGATCTCGTGGGCGACGATGTCCATCACGGCGCCCATTTCCTTCACGCCGATGGCGACGCCGATCGTTACGATTCCAAGACGAGCGCTGATCGTTTCGTCGGCGGAGACGCGCTGCAGATCGGCATGGACGATGCGTCGCGTAACCGGGTGGGTTTGCACCTCGCGGACCAAGGCCGTCTGCGGCTTCTTTCCGTCGTCGGTCAACGTGATGATGGCGTTTCGCCCGGCACGGTGCAGCAGCTCCTTGAACGCGTGTGCGTCCACGGCGATATGATCGGGAACGGTTCCGTGCCCGAAGACGACCGCCGGAATCTTCCCTTGCGCACGCAACGCTTGCGACCCGGTCGTTCCGAGTTTAGTGCGGTGTTCGATTGAGAGTTTCAACTCTTTGCTAGCCACGATATTCCTTTTCTAATTCTACAGGGCGGCAACGGCTTCGGGGACCGGTGCCGGCGGCGTCATGACGCCGTCGACGGTTTCGTCGCCTGCAAAGAGCTCCGAGACCGAACGATTGGTGACGATACGATGGATCGCGTCGGCAAAGACCTGCGCGATCGAAAGTTGTACGAACTTTGGATGCTTGCCGTGATCTTCGAACGGAATGGTGTTGGTAACCAGCACCTTTTCGATCTCCGACTGTTCGAGCACATCGACGGCTTCACCGGCAAAGATCCCGTGCGACGCGACGGTGTAGACTTTGGTCGCTCCCCGCGCCTTGATCGCTCCGGCCGCTTTGGCTAGCGTGCCTCCGGTCGAAATCATGTCGTCCACGACGACTGCGACTTTTCCGGCAACGTCACCGACGATGTCGGTAACCTCGGAGACGTCGGGCTCCGGACGCCGTTTAAAGACGATGGCGAGCGTGCTGTTCAGCCGTTTGGCGAAAAGCTCGGCACGGTGCACGCCGCCGGCATCGGGTGAGACTACGACGATTTTGTCGTCGCAAAGACCTTCCTTTTTAAGGTAGTTGCAGAGCACGGGCATCGCCATCAAGTTATCGACCGGAATGTCGAAGAAGCCTTGAATCTGCGCGGCGTGCAGATCCATCGTAACGATGCGCCGGGCGCCCGTCACCTTGAGCAAATTGGCGATCACCTTGGCCGAGATGGGTTCGCGCCCTTTGGTCTTCTTGTCTTGCTTGGCATATCCGTAGTAGGGAATCACCGCCGTGATCCGGGCCGCTGAGGCGCGCCGCAACGCGTCGATCATCAAAAGCAGCTCCATCACCGCATCGTTGACGCCCTTGCCGTTGGCTGTTTTGCAGATGGACTGGACGACGAAGACCTCGGACCCGCGAACGTTCTCGCCGATCTCCACCCGCGTCTCCTCATTTCTGAACTCGGAAACCAGCGCCTTACCGACATGCAGTCGCAGGCGTTTGGCGATCTCCTCGGCCAACTGCGGATTGGAGTTTCCGCAGAAGAGAAGCGGGCTTTGCACGAGGGGAACGTTCGCTGGCTGAATCGTTCGGCCCTCGAAGGCTGTTTTAGGAAGCGTGGCTCAAGAGTTCACGCTGGTTTCGCCCTTTGCGCTGGCCGGCGATCAGCCGAAGGCGACCGAAGCCCTGGCGCGGGGAGTTTTACGCGGCGACCGTACCCAGACGCTGCTCGGGGTGACCGGGAGCGGCAAGACGATGGCGATGGCGCGCACCGTCGAGCTCGTCCAAAAGCCGACGCTGGTGCTCTGTCACAACAAGACGCTCGCCGCCCAGCTCTGCGCCGAGTTCCGGGAGTTTTTCCCTAAGAACGCGGTTGAGTACTTCGTCTCGTACTTCGACTACTACCAGCCCGAGGCGTACGTCCCGTCGACCGACACCTATATCGAAAAGGACAGCTCGATCAACGACGAGATCGAGCGTCTGCGCCACTCGGCGACGCAATCGCTGCTGACGCGCCGGGACACGCTGATCGTTGCCTCGGTCTCCTGTATCTTCGGCCTCGGCTCGCCCTCGGATTACATGGAGATGTCGGCACGCATTCGGGTCGGAGAGGATATCGACCGCGACGTTTTCCTGCGAAAGCTCGTCGACATGCAGTACCGGCGCAACGACCTCAACCTGGTGCGCGGAACCTTCCGCGTGCGCGGCGATACGCTCGAGTTCGTCGGCGTGGAGGAAGAGCTCGTCCACCGCATCAACTTTTTCGGCGACACGATCGAAGCGATCAACGTCGTCAACCTGCTCACCGGCGAATATCTCGAGAGCAAACGCGAGCTAACCATCTTCCCGGCCAAGCACTTCATCACGCCCGAGGAGAAGCTCCAGCGCGCGATCGTCTCGATCGAGGCCGAGCTCGAGGAGCGGCTCGCCTATTTCAAGAGGCACGGAAAACTGCTGGAAGCGCAGCGCTTGGAGATGCGCACGCGCTATGACCTCGACATGCTGCGCGAGGTCGGCTATTGCAACGGCATCGAGAACTATTCGCGCCATCTCACGGGCCGAGAACCGGGCTCGACACCGTCGTGCTTGATCGATTTCTTTCCCAAGGACTGGCTGCTCTTCGTGGACGAGTCGCACGTGACGCTCCCGCAAGTGCACGGCATGTTCGCGGGTGACCGCTCGCGCAAGCAGGTCTTGGTCGAGCACGGTTTCCGCTTGCCCAGCGCTTTGGACAACCGGCCTCTGACCTACGACGAGTTCGACGACCACATCGTGCAAGCGGTCTACGTTTCGGCGACGCCGGGGACGTACGAGACGGGCCGGAGCTGCCAGGTCGTGGAGATGATCATTCGGCCCACGGGGTTGGTCGATCCCGAAGTCGAGGTTCGCCCGACGCGCAATCAGGTCGACGATCTGATGGAAGAGATCCGCCTGCGCGCGGACCGCAAGGAACGCGTGCTGGTGACGACGCTGACCAAGAAGATGGCCGAAGATCTCACCGACTACTTGATTGAGAACGGTCTGCGCGTCCGCTATCTGCACAGCGAGGTGGATACGCTCGAGCGCGTCGCGATTCTGCGCGACCTGCGCGCCGGCGTCTTCGACGTCTTGGTCGGCATCAATCTCCTGCGCGAAGGGCTCGACCTTCCCGAAGTCTCGCTGGTCGGCATTCTCGATGCCGACAAAGAGGGGTACCTGCGCAGCGGAACGTCGCTGATTCAAACAATAGGCCGCGCCTCGCGCAACGTCGAGGGTAAGGTCATTATGTATGCCGACGTCATGACCGAATCGATGGCCCGCGCGATCGGCGAGACGCGGCGCCGCCGCGAGCGGCAGGTGCAATATAACCTCGAACACGGCATCGAACCGAGGTCCGTGCGTAAGGCGATCCACGACATCTTGAGCATGGTCGGCGCCACGGCGGAGAACACGGCGAAGCTCAAGCTCGATAAGCTGCCGCGCGACGTCGCGCTCAAGATGTCCCGCGACCTGGAGCGAAAGATGCGCGAGGCGGCGGCGAACCTCGAGTTCGAAAAGGCCGCCGCGCTGCGCGACGAGCTCATCGAGCTGCGCAGGCAAATCGGAGGGAACGAAGGCATCCTCTTCGGAGGAAGGGCGCCCAAGATTTTCGACAAGGCCCTGGCCGAGCTCGTCAGTAACTGAGGTAGCGTGGCGGCCGCTCTAACCCGTACGCTTCTCGACGTGCCCGAGGCGCTGGGCGAACTCCTGATCATCGCCGCCGTCGTGGCCGCATTCGTCGGGCTGCACGCCGTTGTCCAGCGTCGCTTTAAGACCGAAGTGCTCCGGCGGCATAACGACGTTGCGGGCTATCTTTTTTCGGCGGTCGGCGTACTCTACGCCGTGCTGCTCGGCTTCTCCGTGGTGGTGGTGTGGCAGAAGTACGATGCAACCGTCGCCAACGTCCAGGACGAGATCGACGCCGCCGGCGACCTCTATCACGTCGTCGACGGCTTCGCGCCGGGGGATCGCTCGAAGATTCGCAGCGATCTCGCGCAGTATGCGAAAACTGTCATCGGCGTCGAGTGGCCGGCCATGGAGCGCGACCAAGACGTTCCCGAGACCGGCACAACGCTGATCAACGATGCCACCTATCGCGTTGACGACGCTCTTCCAACGAACCGACGGCAGGTCAACGCGCAGCAGGCCGCGATCGCGAACGCGCAACGTCTTCTCGACGCACGTCGCCAGCGGTTGATCCACGCGGCGCCCGCCGTGCCGGTCATTCTTTGGTTTGCATTGATTACCGGAGCGCTGGCGATGGTCGCCTTCTGTTATATCTTTGGCGTCGAGAACCGGCCGGCACAGTTGCTGATGACGGCGATCCTTGTGGGCCTGATCGCGATACTCTTCGCGGTCATCTATGAGTTTGCAACGCCGTTCTCGGGCTCGGTGACGATCTCGTCCGAAGGCTGGAGCTACCTCGCGCAGCGCCTCGCCAATATTCGATAACGATCCCTTGATTCAATAACGATCCTTTGAAAGGAGTTAACATGATTCGCACGACGCTTCTGACACTGGTACTCTTCGCGAGCACGATCGCCGCAGTACCCCCAGGAGGCGGAACCGTGGGGCAACCACAACAACCGCCGCCGCCGCCGGCGGCGCCCCCGGCTGCTCCCATGCCGGCCCAAACGGGGGCACCTGCGGTGACGCCGTCGCCGGATCCGGCGATGCTGGCCCAGGCCAAGAACGTGTTCGCCGAGCTGCAGAGCGGCAAGCTCGATCGCACGACGCTCACGACGGAGATGAGCGCCGCGCTCACCGACGATAAGCTGGCAACCGTCAAGAGCAGCATCGGAACGCTCGGAGCGCCCGTATCGTTCGAGCAGGAGCACGCGGGGACGCAAAGCGGCGTTCGCTACGGTGTCTACCTCGTAACGTTTTCGAACGGCGCGAAGCTCGACTTTCTCATCGGCCTCGATGGGCAAGGAAAGATCGCCGGTATGCGGCTCACGCCGATGCAATAGCGAGGCTGACTCGTTGCGCCGCATCGATCTCGTCCTCTTCGACCTCGACGACACGCTTCACGACGATACGTACGCCTATCAGTCCGCCGCCGAAGAGGTCGCGCGGGAAGTTGCCGCCGAGCATGGCATCGACGCACTCGCCCTCAAGGCGGCCTACGTTGCGGAAGCGGAGGGCTTTTGGCACCGCCTTTCGGCCGACGACCTGAAGGTCAAGCTTTCGCGCGTTCGCGCGAGCATGTGGCAAACTGCCCTCGAGAGCGTTGGGGTCGGCGACCCCGAGGTGGCGCAGCGAAGCGCCGATCGGTACAACTCCTACCGCTCCAAGTATTACACGCTCTTTCCCGGCGCGCTGGATCTCTTGCGGTCGCTCAAAGAGCGTGGCATCAAGCTGGGCTTGGTGACCAACGGCCTCTCCGAAACTCACCGTGAAAAGATCGCCCTCTTGCGCGTCAGCGAGTTCTTCGATGCCATTTTCCTCGCCGACGAGGTCGGCATGATTAAACCCGACCCTTTGCTCTTCGCCCATGCGTGCCGCACGCTGGGCGGCGCGCCGGCTCGCGCGGCGATGGTCGGCGACCGCTACGACCGCGACATCCGGGGAGCCCTCGAAGCGGGGCTCTTTACCGTTTGGCTCAACGTTCGCGCCGAGGAGCTGCCGCCCGGCGCCACGCCGCCCAACGCGACCGTCAGCTCGATTGCCGACGTGGGGCGCATACTTCTTTCGCCGATCGGTGTCTCCTAAATACTGTGTCCCTAGACTCCATCGTTATCAAGGGTGCGCGCGAGCACAATCTCAAGAACGTGGATCTCGTGCTGCCCAGAAACCGGCTGATCGTGATAACCGGCCTCTCGGGCTCGGGGAAATCGTCGTTGGCTTTCGATACGATCTATGCCGAAGGGCAGCGCCGCTACGTCGAGTCGCTCTCGTCGTACGCGCGGCAGTTTCTCGGGCAGATGGAGAAGCCCGACGTGGATTATATCGAGGGGCTTTCGCCGGCGATCTCGATCGATCAAAAATCCACCTCGCGCAACCCGCGCTCCACCGTCGGCACGGTGACGGAGATCTACGATTACCTTCGGTTGCTCTACGCGCGCGTCGGCACGCCGCACTGTTATCAATGCGGCCGCGAGATCAGCACGCAAAGCAGCGAACAGATCGTGGATTCGATCATGGAGTTGCCGGAAGGCACGCGCATGGTGTTGCTCGCGCCGCTGGTGCGCGGGCGCAAGGGCGAGTATACCAAGCTCTTTGAAGAGATTGCGAAAGAGGGCTTCACGCGCGTCCGGGTAGACGGCGAAACGAAGGAGCTGTCCTCGAAAATCGTCCTCGACAAGAAGCGCAAGCATACGATCGAGGTGATCGTCGACCGGCTGGTTCGCAAGCCGGACGTTCGCAAGCGGCTCACCGATTCGGTCGAAACGACGCTGCGCCTTTCCAGCGGCATCGTCACGGTACTGCTGGATGATAAAGAGCTAACGTTCAGCGAAGCATTCGCCTGCGTCTATTGCGGGCTCTCGTTCGAGGAGCTTGCGCCGCGGCTCTTTTCCTTCAACTCACCCTACGGGGCGTGCCCGGCGTGCAGCGGCCTCGGCGAGAAGATCGAGATCGATCCGTGGAAAGTGGTTCCAGATCGTAGCAAATCCATCGCCCAAGGCGCGCTCGTGCCTTGGAGCCGCAACCTGGGCAGCGGACGGTACCCGTCGATGAATCCATATTATATGCAGCAGCTCGAACGCGTGCTGCGCCACTTTCGCGTGAAGACGTCGACGCCCGTCGAGCAGCTCTCCGACGAAGTGCTCGACGTGATCCTCTACGGAACCGATCGCGAGCAGACCTTTGCCTACACGTCGCGCGGCGGCAAGACGTGGGAGTACCGCTCCTCGTTCGAGGGCGTCGTCAACAACTTGCAGCGGCGCTATAGCGAGACGTCGAGCGACTACGTGAAGGAAGAGATCGAGAAGTACATGTCGGCGTCGGTTTGCCCGTCCTGCAAAGGCGCGCGGCTGAAGCCTGAAGCGTTGGCCGTAACTTTTGGCGGGCGGAATATCGATGAGCTTACCCGCATGTCCATCGAACAGCTCGAGCTTTTCTTTCGCGAGGTTTCGCTGACACCGCGCCAAGAACAGATCGCGCACCAGATCGTCAAGGAGGTACGCGCGCGCCTGGGCTTCTTGACCAACGTGGGATTGAACTACCTGACGCTTTCGCGCTCGGCCACGACGCTGGCAGGTGGAGAGTCGCAGCGCATTCGTCTCGCGACGCAGATCGGCAGCGCGCTGGTCGGCGTACTTTACATTTTAGACGAACCGTCGATCGGCTTGCATCAGCGCGACAACGACCGTTTGCTGGCGACACTCAAGACGCTGCGCGACCTCGGCAATACCTTGATCGTGATCGAGCACGACGAGGATACGATGCGGACCGCCGACGTCGTCGTTGATATCGGACCCGGTGCGGGAGCCGAAGGGGGCGAGATTCTCACCGCGGGCACGCTCGCCGACGTGATCGCCAATCCCGTCTCGGAGACGGGTGCGTACTTATCGGGACGCAAGTTCATTCCGATTCCGCCCCGCCGCCGGGAAGCGCGTGGGTGGCTCGAGGTTCGCAACGCCAAGGCCAATAACTTGCGCGGCATCGACGTGCGCTTTCCGATCGGCGTCTTTGCCGCCGTGACGGGCGTTAGCGGCAGCGGCAAATCCACCCTGGTCAACGAGGTGCTCGTGCGGGCCCTCAACCAGCATCTGCATCGTCAGCCGCCGGGGGGAACGTACGGATCGGTCAAAGGAGCCGCGCAGCTCGACAAGATGGTCGTGATCGATCAGTCGCCGATCGGGCGGACGCCGCGCAGCAATCCCGCAACCTATACAGGCACGTTCGACATCATTCGCGAGCTCTTTTCGCTCGTTCCCGAGGCGCGCATGCGGGGCTACACGCCCGGGCGCTTCTCGTTCAACGTCAAAGGCGGCCGCTGCGAGGCCTGTCAGGGCGACGGCATCATCAAAATCGAGATGCACTTCTTACCCGACGTCTACGTGCCGTGCGAAGTTTGCAAGGGACGCCGCTATAACGCGCAGACTCTCGAGGTGAAATATAAAGGGAAGACGATCGCCGACGTGCTGGAGATGCGCGTGGATGAAGCCAACGAGTTCTTCGTCAGCATTCCGCGCGTTCACAATAAGCTGCGGACGATCTGCGACGTGGGCCTCGGCTACATCAAGATGGGTCAACCGGCGACAACGCTCTCGGGCGGCGAAGCCCAGCGCGTCAAGCTCGCAACGGAGCTCTCGCGGCGGTCGACCGGACGCACGTTCTACGTGCTCGACGAACCGACGACCGGACTGCACTTCGCCGACATCCACAAACTCCTTGAAGTGCTCGAACGCCTGGTGAATATGGGCAATACCGTACTCGTGATCGAGCATAATCTCGACGTCATCAAAACCGCCGACTACCTCATCGACCTTGGGCCCGAAGGCGGCGATCGTGGAGGAACCGTCGTCGCGACGGGGACGCCCGAAGAGGTGGCGCAGAGCGAAACATCATTTACGGGTGCCTATCTCGTTCCGGTGCTGCGCGATCAGCGGGCCGTCGGACATCATCGCCCCGACGCGGCCGAACTCGACCGTATCGAACAAGAGAACCTGCTAGTTCTCCACGACCTGGCCGAGACTGGTCGAGTCCCAGTGGAAGCCTAGTCCGGTCACCCTGAGCGCGCCTCCCGAGCTAGCAGCCGTTCTTCGTGCCGAACGTCAACGCACCGTAGTCGAAATTTGAGCCGCCTTCGATATTCTCGAAGACGCCCTGGCCGATGTGGCCGTGGCTTGCGTGAGCCATGAACATCAAGGCGCCGTTCTGACCATATAGTGGTTCCGTGATATTCGCCACGATGATGTCGTCGACGACTACGAATGAGCCGTAAGAGTATTTCTGGCTGCCAAAGACGAGCGACGCCGTGCCGGCGCGGGCATAGCCGGTCAGCGTCAGGCAGCCCGTGCCGTTGCTGCGCTGCGAGTGTGTTATGGTTACCGGCCAGCTGCCGTTGTAGCCATTCGCCATGGCGGGAGCGGCTGAGGCGACCACAGCCATGGCGGCAGCGGCGGCAATAGTAATTCGTTGAGTAAAACGCATAGTCGGTTCTCCTTGAGGGTTGGAGAGGGACATTGCAGCAGTCTAACCCAGGTTAATAAAAAAAGTCTGAATCGTGACCTGATGCGCGCCGAGGATGCTACGGTGCCACCGGCGCAATCAGGCGGGATGACCAGCCGAGCCGCTCGGGCGGATGAGTTGCGCGCGCAGATCGAAGAGGCCAACTACCGCTACTACGCGCTCGACGATCCGCAGATAACCGATGCGGAGTTCGACGCGCTCCTGCGCGAGCTCGTCGACCTGGAACGTAAACACCCCGAACTACAGACGCCCGACTCGCCAACGCAGCGTGTCGGCGCTTCCTTCGACTTCGCTCAGGATGACAGGGGTAGACGGTTTGCGCCGTACGAGCACGCGCGTCCGATGCTCAGTTTGGCTAATGCCGTTTCGGTGGACGAGCTACGCGCGTTCGACGAGCGCGCCCGTAAGCTCGCGGGGGCCACCGTCGAGTACGTTTGCGAACCCAAGATCGACGGTCTCGCGATCGCACTCGATTACCGCGACGGCTCGCTGACGCGCGGGGGAACGCGCGGTGACGGGCGCGTCGGCGAAGACGTGACCGCGAATCTGCGAACGATTAAGACGATCCCGCTGCGCCTACGTCCTTCGACTGCGCTCAGGATGACAGAAGGTGCGCCGAAGTTCGTGGAGGCGCGGGGCGAGGTTTATCTGCGTAAGAGCGAGTTCGAGCGGCTCAACGGCGAGCGCGAACGCGAAGGCTTGGCGGCATTTGCGAATCCGCGCAACGCCGCTTCGGGCGGCGTGCGCCAACTCGATCCAGCGCTCACGGCAAAGCGCCGGCTTTCGTTTTTTGCCTATCAGCTTGCGGTTGACGAAGGAGATCGATCGGCTCCAACAACGCAGTGGGATGCGCTCGAGCGTTTGCGAGCCCTCGGCTTTCCCGTCAATCCCAATGTTCACCGGGCTGCGACGCTCGATGAAGTCGTCGAGTATTGCACCAACTCCGAGCGCGAGCGCGACTCGCTCGACTACGAGATCGACGGCGTGGTCGTCAAGGTGAACGATTTCGCGCAGCAGGAGCGTCTCGGTGTCGTCGCGCGCGATCCACGCTGGGCGATTGCCTTCAAATTCAAACCGCGCGAAGCGCGCACGAAACTCGTCGATATCGCGATCACCGTCGGGCGCACCGGCACGCTCAACCCCAGCGCCGTTTTGACGCCCGTGCAGATCGGGGGCGTCACGGTCAAGAGCGCGACGCTGCACAACTTCGACTACATCAAGAACAACGATATCCGGATCGGCGACACGGTGCTCGTCACGCGCGCCGGCGACGTTATACCGCGCGTCGTCGGTCCCGTCGTCTCCGAACGAACCGGGCGCGAGCGCAAATTTAAAATGCCGCAGCGCTGCCCCGTTTGCGGCTCTGACGTCGATCGTCCCCCGGACGAAGCGATGTCGCGTTGCACCAATGCGGCGTGCCCGGCACAGGCCTACGAGCGGCTGCGCCACTTTGCCTCGCGCGGGGCGATGGACATTGAGGGTATCGGCGATGTTTTGGCGCAGCAGTTGACCGAGCTCAATCTGGTGCGTGACATCGCCGACACCTATAAGCTGAACGAAATGGCGCTTGCAGACGTTCCCCGGATGGGAAAGAAAAGCATCGAAAACCTCATGCGCAACATCGAGGCGTCGAAGCAGCGCGGGCCTGCACGCTTGCTCTATGGCTTAGGCATTCGTTTCGTCGGAACGCAGACCGCGCAGATTTTGGTTGACGATTTCGGGACGATCGATGCCATCGCCGATGCCGGCGAGGAGACGTTGCAGCACAGTGAAGGAATCGGGCCCGAGGTGGCGCGGAGCGTCGCGCTCTTCTTTAAACAGGAACCTAACCGCGAGATGATCGAGCGCTTGCGCGAAGCCGGCGTCGTGATGAACGCGCCCAAGCGCGTAAAAACGGTCGGCGCATTGAACGGAAAGACCTTCGTGCTAACGGGAACCTTGCCCAATCTCACGCGCGAGCAGGCGGCGGAGATGATCGTCGCGGCCGGCGGCAAAGTCACCGGCTCGGTGAGTAAGAAGACCGATTATGTCGTAGCCGGCAGCGAACCCGGAAGCAAACTGACCAAAGCCGAACAACTCGGCATCAACATCCTCGACGAACCCGGCCTGCAGGCACTTCTCGCATGACGACGACCGCGGTGCGAGTCGTGCCGGCCGACGTCTTGACGCCAATCGGTGCCTATCGCGCGCTCGCGAATCCTCGGGCCGCGTGCCTGTTGGAGAGCGTGGAGAGCGGTGGGCGCATCTCGCGCTACTCCTTCATCGGCGTCGACTATCTCGCGGCCGCCCACTTTGAGGCAAACGCCGAGCTTTACGCTCGCGTGCGCGCCTTCGTTGCCGAGCATCGCATCGCGACGCCCGGCGGCGCGCTCGGCGGTGCCTTGCTCGCGTTTTCGTACGACGCCGCGCGGCCCGAGGCGCGGCTGCCGGCTCGTGCCCCGTCGGAACCGGCGATGCCCGGGGCATACGTTGCGATTCCGGCAACGTGGCTGATCTTCGATCACTTCACCGATCTGCTGACGATCTGGACGAGCGGCGCTGGCGAAGACGTCCTCGAGCGCCGAATCGACGGCTACCTCGACCGGTTGCTCGCCGCAAAGCCGGCGTTTCCAGGGCCTCTGCGCGCGACGGGGCACGTTTCGGCATCGCTCGATCGGGAGCGCTACCTCGAACTGGTCGCCGAGGTGAAGCGACGAATATTCGAGGGCGATGTCTATCAGTTGCAGCTGGGAATCCGCTTCAGTGCGGAGCTCGAGGGCGAAGCCTTCGATCTCTATCGCGCGCTGCGGCGTTATAACCCGTCGCCGTACATGTTCTACGTTGACACGGAGTTCGGGCAGCTGCTCGGCGCGTCGCCCGAGTTTCTCGTGCGTTTGGAGGGGCGCCGGGCGCGTTTGCGTCCGCTCGCAGGCACGCGCACACGCGGACACGACGACGAAGAAGATGCGCGGATCGCGCAGGAGCTGCTCGCCAACGAGAAGGAACGCGCCGAGCACGTGATGCTCGTCGATCTCGGGCGGAACGACTTAGGCTCGGTCTGTGAGTACGGCAGCGTCAGAGTCGACGAGCTACTGCAGATCGAGCGGTACAGCCACGTCATGCACATCGTATCCAACGTCGTCGGGCAGCTTCGTGCCGATCGCGACGCGCTCGATCTTTTCCGGGCCGGATTTCCGGCGGGCACGGTTACTGGGACGCCGAAGCTGCGCGCGATGCAGCTCATCGACGATCTCGAGCCGGTGACGCGCGGCTTTTATGCCGGCAGCATCGGCCGCTGGTCGTTCGGCGGCGACTTCGACTCGTGCATCACGCTGCGAAGCATCCACGTACACAAGCAGCGCGCGTGGTGGCAGGCTTCGGCGGGGATCGTTGCCGATTCCGAAGCCGTTGCCGAGTACGAAGAAGTGTTGCACAAGACGCGCATCGCGCGCGCGGTGCTCGGAACGCCGTCGTGACGCCGGCACGCCGCGTGCTCTTCGTCGATAACTTCGACAGTTTCAGCTACAACGTGGTGCATCTGCTCGCGTCGCGCGGCGTCGCGCCCGACGTGCTGCTCAACGACGATCCGCGGCTCGAGCCCGCGATTCTCGAGCGCTACGACGCGCTCGTCGTCGGTCCGGGTCCGGGCCGGCCCGAGCATGCGCCCCAGATGATGGCGGTGCTGCGTGCGGCAATCGAGCGAGGAATGCCCGTCCTGGGCGTCTGCTTAGGTCTGCAGGCGATCGGCGAAGTTCTGGGCGCGACCGTGACGCACGCGCCGGGTCTGATGCACGGCAAGACCTCGCGCATCGATCACGACGGCAGCGGCGTCTTCGCGGGCCTCCCATCGCCGTTAACGGCAACGCGTTACCATTCGCTCAGCTTGGAGCCGTCGACGATTCCCGAAACGCTGCGTGTCACCGCGCGTAGCGAGGACGGCGTCGTTCAAGGCGTCACGCATCGCGACCGGCCGGTGCACGGCGTCCAGTTTCATCCCGAGTCGGTGCTCAGCGAAAGCGGCGAACAGCTTGTCGAAAACTTTCTGCGTGGCTGAGTTTGCACCACTCCTGCGTCGCGTGCTGGGCGGAGAGGATCTCTCGGCCGACGAGGCGGCCGCGTTCGTCGGCGAGATCATGGACGCGACCCTTACGCCGATTCAGGCCGGCGCACTTCTGACCGCGCTTGCGTTCAAAGGCGAAAGCGTCGACGAGGTCGTCGGCGCCGCGCGCGCGATGCGCGAGCGCAGCCTGCACGTCGACCACGGCTTGCCGATGGTCGTGGACGTCGTGGGAACCGGCGGCGATCATGCCAACACCATCAATATCTCGACGATGGCGGCCCTGGTCGTTGCAGCGGCAGGCGTTCCGGTCGCCAAGCACGGCAACCGCGCTGCATCGAGCGCGTGCGGCAGCGCCGACGTGCTGGAGTCGGCGGGATTTCCCATCGAGGTTTCGCCGGAGCTCGCCGCGACGATGCTGCGCGAGTGCGGCTTCACCTTCATGTTCGCGCCGCGGTACCATCCGGCGATGCGCAACGCCGCGGACGTTCGCCGCGAGCTCGGCGTGCGAACGATCTTCAATCTGTTGGGACCGTTGACCAATCCGGCCCGTGCGACGCATCAAGTTGTCGGCGTCGCGCGAGAAGAACTCGTCGAACGCGTCGGCCCAGCGTTGCGCGCGCTGGGCGTGCGTCGGGGAGCGGTCGTGCACGGCTGCAGCGGCCTCGACGAAGTCGCCGGCGATGCGCCGACGCTCATCTATTCGTTCGACGAAGAGAGCGCACGCTTATGGCGCCTCGAGCCGTCGGAGTTCGGCATCGCCGGGAACTTGGGCACGCCGGTCGGCGGTTCGGTCGGCATCTGTCGCGATGCCTTCGTGGAAATCTTGCACGGCGGCCGCAGCGCCGCCGCCGACGTCGTGGCGCTCAACGCGGCCGTGGTCTTCTACGTCGTGGGCGTCGAAAGCGGGCTTCCAGCCGCATTCGAACGCGCGCAAGCTCTGCTGCGCAGCGGCGCCGCATGGCAAACTTTCGAGTGCGCGAAGAAGGTCGGCTTACATGGCTGACGCGTGGATTAAGTTTTGCGGCTGCACGTCGCTCGCCGACGTTACGATGGCTGCGCAAGCCGGGGCCGACGCGTTCGGGATGATCTTCGCGCCGTCGCCGCGTCGCATCTCGTTTGAGTCGGCGCAAGAGATCGCGCGGCGCGTCCCTCCAACGATCGCACCAGTTGCAGTCTTCGTGAATCCGGCACGCTCGGATGTGGATGCCGTTCGCGAGCTCTTTCCAAACGTGCTTCTTCAGTTTTCCGGCGACGAGACGCCGGAGTTCGTTCGGCTCTACGGCGCGCGCGCGATCAAAGCGATCCACATCGATGACCGGACCACACTGGTACAGGAGCGCTGCGAACGCTTTCCGGCGGCCTGCGTGCTCTTCGACGCGCGCCAGGACGGAATGGCGGGCGGCACCGGCCGGACGTTCGATTGGAATCAGATCGTTTCGATCGCGGCCACGCGGCGCGTAGTCATCGCGGGCGGCCTTTCGCCCGAAAACGTGGCCGAGTGCGTGCGGCGCGCGCACCCGTTCGGCGTCGACGTCCGCACCGGCATCGAGAGCGGGGGCCAAAAGGACGCGGCGAAGATGCGCGCCTTCGTGCAAGCGGTGCGCGGCGCATGAGGGCACCTGACGCGCGCGGCTACTTCGGCGAGTTCGGCGGGCGCTTCGTTCCCGAAGTTTTGATCGCCGCGCTCGACGAGCTCGAACGTGCGATGACGGCAGCCTTTGCCGATGCTACGTTTTGGGATGAGTACCATGGGGTGCTCCGGGATTTCGTCGGTCGCCCCTCGCCGATCTACCGCGCGCAGCGGTACGCCGCCGACGTTTCGCCCGTGCCGCTGGTGATGAAGCGCGAAGACACCAATCATACCGGCGCGCACAAAATCAACAATACCGTGGGTCAGGCATTGCTCGCGCGGCGCATGGGCAAACGCCGGCTGCTGGCGGAGACCGGTGCCGGACAGCACGGCGTCGCGACGGCGACCGTCGGCGCGAAGTTCGGCTTGCCGGTGGACGTCTACATGGGCGCACGCGACATCGAGCGGCAAGCGCTCAACGTTGAAGTGATGCGTCTGCTCGGAGCGAACGTACATGCGGTAACCAGCGGAACGCAGACGCTCAAAGATGCCACCAACGAAGCCTTTCGCGTCTGGGCGCAGCGCGTCGAGGATACGTTCTACGTGATCGGCAGCGTGGTCGGCGCCCATCCCTATCCGTTTATGGTGCGGGAGTTCCAAAAGGTCATCGGCATCGAGGCGCGCCGCCAAACGCTGGAGCGCTACGGGCGTTTGCCCAGCGACGTGATCGCCTGCGTGGGCGGTGGCAGCAACGCGATGGGCATCTTTGCCGGTTTCGTGGACGACGCCGAGGTGAAGCTCTGGGGCGTGGAGGCCGGCGGCAAAGGTCTGGACGGCGAGGAGCACGCCGCGTCGCTTCAAGCGGGAAGCGTCGGCGTGTTGCACGGCTCGCGCTCCTACTTATTGCAGAGTGCGGAGGGCCAAGTGCGCGAGACGCACTCCATTAGCGCCGGCCTCGATTATCCCGGCGTCGGGCCGGAGCACGCGTTCTTCAAAGAAAGCGGCCGCGCCACGTACGTGAATGTTACCGATGCGCAAGCCGTCGAAGCCTTCCACGGCTTCGCGCGCTCCGAGGGAATCGTGCCGGCGCTGGAGAGCGCGCACGCAATCGCCTTCGCGCGCAAACTCGCGGCGCAGCGCGGCGCGGACGATTTGATCCTGGTGAATCTCAGCGGCCGGGGTGACAAAGACATCGGGCGATGCTAGACGACGTCTTCGCGCGAGCGCGCCGCGAGAAACGCTTAGCGTTCGTACCGTACGTGATGGCGGGGGATCCCGATCTCGAGACGACCGAAGCCATTCTGTTGGCATTGAGCGCCGCCGGCGCGGACGTTATCGAGTTGGGAGTCCCATACAGCGACCCGCTCGCCGACGGGCCGACGATTGCCGCGGCCGGTCAGCGCGCGCTGACCGGCGCCACGCATCTTCGCGGGGTGCTCGCGCTTGCACGGGAGTGCCGCGAGCGCTGCGCGCCGATCGTTCTCTTTACGTACTACAATCCGGTCTATCAGTTCGGCGTCGAGCGGTTCGCGCGGGAAGCGGCGGCGGCCGGCATCGCCGGCGCGATCGTTCCCGACGTCGCACTCGAAGAGAGCGCGGAGCTGCGCGCTGCGCTGGCAACGCGCGGATTGGCGATGCCGCTGCTCGTCGCACCCTCGACGCCGCACGAGCGCGCGGCGCGCATCGCCGATGCGGCGACCGGCTTCGTTTACATCGTTTCACGGCTCGGCGTGACCGGCGCCGGCTACGCTCCGGATTTCGCGCCGCTGCGCCGTCAGCTGGCCTCGCTGCGCGAAGTGACGAATAAACCGCTCGCCGTCGGGTTTGGAGTGAGCCGCCCGCAAGACGTGCGCGATGTCGGGTCGCTCGCCGACGCAGTCGTCGTGGGCAGCGCGCTGATCGATTCTTACGCCGGCACGCGCGCGCAAGAAGCTGCCGCGCGCGTACGCGACTTCGTCGCGCGCCTTATTGCGGCGCTTCCAGTCACATGACGAAGGCAAAGAAGCGGCGGAAGAAGCGCTCAGGTCCATTCGCTCGCTTGAGAAAGGCCCTGAGCAAGATCGTTGCTTTGCCCAGAGACTTGATTAGAAAATCCCAAGCGAGGCACGCCGCACTAGAAGATGCCGACACGAAACGAGTGATGAAACGCAAGAAGCACAAGAAGAAACCGCCGGCGGCGACGCGCGCTTCTTAGCCTGGAAGTGCTTCGGCGAGCGCGTCGACCACGTCGCCCGCCACGACGCCGATCCGGCGTTTCTCCGCGGCGCACTGGCCCGCTAAACCATGCCAATAGGCACCGGTGCACGCGGCGTCAACCGGCGAGAGGCCCTGTGCAAGGAGCGTTGCGATGATGCCGGTGAGCACGTCGCCGGTTCCCGCCGTCGCCAGGGCGTTGGTGCCGGTGGAATTAATGTGAACGGTCGTGCCGTCGTAGATCAGCGTATCGGAGCCTTTGAGCAGCGTCGTGATGCCCGTGCGGTCGACAAACTCCATAATGCGCTCGACGCGCGAGCCCGGCGCGATCGTGCCGCGCCCCGAGAGCCGCGCGAACTCGCCGGCGTGCGGCGTCACGACGCACGGCTTGCCGCGCAGCAGATCGAGATGCTTGCTCAAATGGAAGAGGCCGCTTGCATCCACGACGACCGGCAACTGGTTCGCCTCGAGAAAGAGCCGGAAGACCTCGCCGGTGCGATCGTCGAGCCCCAACCCGGGGCCGATCGCGACGGCGCCGTTGTGCTTGGAAATGTCGAGTAGCTCCTGCGCGAGCACCTCGGGTTGCGCGCCGTCGGAGAGCGCGACGACGACCTGCTCGACGAGGTGCGTGCGCAAGATGCCGGCCGCAGAACTCGGGGTAGCGACGGTGACGTAACCCGCGCCGGCGCGCGCCGCGCTATGAGCGCACAGGATCGCCGCACCCGGAAACTGCGTCGACCCGGCGATGATCAGCGGCGCACCTGCCGCGCGCTTGTCGGTATCGGCCGCGCGCCGCGGCAAGAGCTTCATAAACTCCGCGTTATCGAGCGTAGCGAACGTGCGCGGTTGCGCGGCGAGGATCGCGTCGTCGATCCCGATCTCGGCATACCATAGCTCGCCCACGTATTCGCGCGCGGGCTCCAGCAGGAGGCCGGGCTTCGCCGCGGCGAGCGTCACGGTGACCGTCGCGCGCACCGCGCCGTCGCTCACCGCGCCGGTGAGCGCATCGATGCCGCTGGGGATATCGATCGCCAGCACCGCGCGCTCCCGTCCGTCGAGCGCGCACGCGAGGTGCCGATAGGCCTCCGGAAGCGGCAGCCGCGCGCCGGTTCCGAACATTCCGTCGACGCCGACGGCGTTCTCGAGCAGCGCGCAGGCTGCGTCCTCATCCGCCGGCAGCGCGACGATGGAGACTCCAGCCTTTTTCGCGCGAGCGCGCGCCGCGTCGCGCGCCTCGGATCCCTGCGCGGCCGGATCGGCCGCGACGGTACAGTCATACTCCGGCGAAAGCTCGGCGAGAGCGGCGAATGCGTCGCCGCCGTTATTGCCCGGGCCGGCGAAGGCGACGATTCTCGAGCCGGGTTTCGCCATCGCTCTTAAGCGCTTCGCAATCCTACGCCCGGCATTGCGCATCAGCTTGTTCGCTCCCACCTGCTCGACGGCCGCGGCATCGGCGGCGCGCATTTGCTCGGGCGTCAGGACGTAGATCATGATTCTAAGATGACGACCGCGGCGGCGATCTCCGCGCTATGCGTGATCGTAAGATGAATCGTGCGCACGCCGCGCTCGCGCGTCAGACGCTCGGCCCAACCGAACAGCTCGATGACGGGCTTGCCGCTGCGCTCGTGCCCGACGCCGACGCTGCGCCACGGAATCGCGTGGCCGAAGGCCTTGCGCGTCGCCTCCTTGGCGGCAAAGAATCCCGCGAGGCGTTCCGCCCAGTTGCGCTTGCGCATGGCGTAGGCCATTTCGCGCTCGGTATAGACTTTACGCGCGAACCACGCGAGCTCGCGCTCGCCGAAGCGATAACGCGAGACGTGCGCCACGTCGAGGCCGACTCCGACGATCACCGAGACCACTTCGACACCCACGCCGCAGGTCACCTAGATTTTCGTCGAGAACCCTAGCCTCCCGAGATGGATTGCGATATCCGCATCGTGCCGATCAACACCGTCGACCACGTGTTCTTGGACCGTCTCGCGCCCTGCCTCGAGGAACGCTTCATCGCCGGTGCGCGCGTCGAACGATCGCTGGTCGTGCCGCGCAGCACGCTCAATGCGACGCGCGGTCAGCTTTTCGTCTCCACCCTGATTGCCAAAGTGCAGCGGGCGCACCCGGAGCCTGGAACCGCCGTGCTGGCGATCACCGATTTCGACCTTTACAAGACGTCGCACCGGTTTGTCTTCGGCGATGCCGACGAGACGCAGGCCATCGCGGTCGTCTCCGTGCACCGGCTTCGCTCGGATTTTTACGGCGAAGCGACCGACTTCAACGTGCTCTTCCAGCGGACGCTCAAAGAGTGCGTCCACGAACTCGGACACACGTTCGGGCTCAAGCACTGCTACAACGCGCGCTGCGCGATGTACTACTCCAACTCCATCTTCGAGACGGATAACAAGATGCCGCATTTCTGTGAGATTTGCGACCGCCGCCTCGCCCGGGCGCGCAGTTCTTAACGTAAGGTCCGCGCGTCCGCCATCTCGACCGTTTCGCGGCTCCCATCGTCGCGAATCACTCGTAAACCGCCGCCCTCTTGGAGCGACTGCGCGGTTGCTTCAAAAGGCTCTCGACCGTCGTCTTTGGCGATTCGATAACGCCGTCCGGGTATCTCGGCGGCCGCTTCCCACTCCCTCGTTACGCCCGGCGCGTCGTCGAGCATCGCGAGCGTGGCGTCGTACGCGCGCAGGATTGCAGCGAGCAGCGCGGTCCGATCGACATTGGCCACCTCGTCGCAGAAGGCCGGGGGCGGCTCGATGACGGTGGCGGCCCCGGCCAAGTGGTGTACGTTGATGCCGGTGCCGCAGGCGACGCGCGCCATCGCCGCGGTCACGCGGGATTGGCAGAGGATTCCGCCGAGCTTACGATCGTGCAGCAGCAGATCGTTGGGCCACTGGAGCGTCGCCGGCACCCCGCACTCGCGCAGTCCCGCTCGTACCGCGAGCGCGACCCAAAACGGCACGAGCCAGAGCCGTTCTACGGCGATGCTTCGCGGCAAGATCGTGCTGAAGAGCAGCGCCGTCCCCGGCATCGCGTGCCACGCTCGCCCTTTGCGGCCGGCGCCATGGCGCTGGAACTCCGCGACGATCGTGTGACCGCCGTACGAATCATCGCCGAGCAGCTCCGCCACGTCCGCGTTCGTGCTACCGGTCTCTTCGCGATACTCGATCGAAGCAAACGAGCTGTCCGCCAGCTCCCGGGCCACATTCCGATACGGCACAATTCATCGTTCGGCGCTCTCCCGATGTCATCCTGAGCGCAGTCGGATGTCATCCTGAGCGCAGCCGGATGTCATCCTGAGCGCAGTCGGATGTCATCCTGAGCGCAGTCGAAGGACCAGCCGCCTCGCCGCCGTATCGCGCTTCTATGGCTATCGAACGAACGCTCATCCTCTGTAAGCCCGACGCCGTTTCGCGCGGACTCGTCGGCGAAATTACCGCGCGCATCGAGCGGCGCGGCTACGTGATTACTGCGATGAAGCTCATGCAGCTCGACGGCGATCGCGCGCGCGAGCATTACGCCGAACACCGCAGCAAGCCGTTCTTCAACGACTTGGTCGATTTCATCACCAACGGCCCGCTCGTGGCGCTCGCGGTTGAGGGCGAGCGCGCGATTGACGGCTGCCGTCAACTGATTGGCGCGACCGACCCGCTGGCCGCAGCGCCGGGCTCGATTCGAGCCGACCTCGCCCAAACGATCGGGCGCAACCTCGTGCACGGCAGCGACAGCGCGGCCAGCGCCGAGCGCGAGCTGCCGATCTTCTTCGAAGACAAGGATTTCGCTTCGCGGCGCCACGACCTCGAGCGCTGGATCACGGAATAAGTGTGACGCTCGAATCGCTGCGCGGCGGCGGCAATCCGTCCGTCGAAGGCGTTCACGCGCGCGAAGTGCTCGATTCGCGCGGCAATCCAACGGTCGCCGTGGCGGTGGCAACGAATTTCGGTGTCGTCGAAGAGGCAATGGTGCCGTCGGGGGCGTCAACCGGAACGAACGAGGCCGTCGAGCTGCGTGACGGCGACGCGCATCGGTACGGCGGCAAGGGCGTGCGCAAAGCCGTGATGGCGGTGAACGACCTGATCGGGCCCGCCATCGAAGGACTGGATGCAACCGCGCAGCGCGAGATCGATCAGAGGCTGATCGAGCTCGATGCCTCTCCGAACAAGTCGCAACTCGGCGCCAACGCGATCCTCGGCGTTTCGCTCGCGGTGGCACGCGCGGCGTCGGTCAGTCTATCGATGCCGCTCTTTCGGTATCTCGGCGGCCCCGCCGCGGCAACGCTCCCCGTTCCGATGATGAACGTGATCAACGGCGGCAAACACGCCGAGGGGGCGCTCGAGTTCCAGGAGTGCATGATCGTTCCGCTCGGCGCGGAGAGCGAAGCCGAAGCCGTTCGCTATGGCTCGGAAGTCTTTCACGCGATCGGCCGGATTTTGCACGAACGCGGTCTGCCGACGCTCGTCGGCGACGAGGGCGGCTACGCGCCTCCGCTCGAGACGCCGCAGCAGGCGCTCGACCTCATCGTCACTGCGATCGAGCGAGCCGGCTATAAGGCCGGCAGCGATGTCGCGATTGCACTGGATCCCGCTTCGAGCGAGTTTTACGAGGATGGAAAATACTACCCGCTCTCGCGCGTTCGCGGGGCGAGCGTTGACGATATGATCGCGCTCTACGCGGAGTTGTGCGACCGCTATCCCATCGTCTCGATCGAGGACGGGCTCGCGGAAAGTGATTGGGAGGGCTGGCAAAAGCTCACCGCCGCGCTCGGCGATCGCGTCCAGCTCGTCGGCGACGATCTCTTCGTGACCAACATGGAGTTTTTGGAGCGCGGGATTCGCGAGGAGGCCGCCAACGCGATTCTCATCAAGCTGAACCAAATCGGAACGCTCACCGAAACGCTGGATTGCATCGCGATGGCGCAGAAGGCCGGCTACGGCGTCGTCATCTCCCACCGCTCGGGTGAAACCGAAGACACGACGATTGCGGATCTGGCCGTTGCTACATCGGCCGGCCAAATCAAGACCGGCTCGCTCTCCCGCAGCGATCGGAACGCAAAATACAATCGGCTCATGGCGATAGAGGAGCAGCTTGGGACGGCGGCGCGTTACGCCGGCGCTAAAGTTTTCCTACGCTAGCGTGATACTAGGCGCCGGCGAGCCGTCCCACACAAAGCGATACGTGAGTTGTTTGGTTACGTTCATCACCAGAGCCGGCCGGAAGCAGCCAATGCACGTGCCACCGGAGCGCCGCACGCTCGGGTAGACGATGCCGAGCGAGCCGATCGCTAAGAGCTCCTCCGCGAGCTTCTGCGACGCGAGGTAGCTGTTGGGATCCAAGTACCGTGCAAAGCGCTTGGCATCGCGCGAATCGTGGAACTCCGCGCTGAAGTCCGCGGTGTAGTCGTCGTAGGTGACGTCGTCTTCGAATACGCCGACCTCGGCCAAATCGACCGCCTTGTGATAGGCGACCTCGGCCTGTGACGTTTCGATTTCGAAGGCGCAATACCACGCTCCGCGATCCGGCCCGTTGAACCGGCTGCCGAGCGGATGAGGATGCGTAAAGCTTGCGTTGACGATGCGATAGTAGGGAATGCCGAAGACCAGCTCGTGACTGTCGATGCCGGCCGGAATTCCGCCTTCGGCGAGAAGGCGATCGTTGGTGGCGTTATCGAGCGTGAAAAGGTCGACCAAATGCCGGTTTGAATCGGCGATGCGTCCCAGCACGCTCTCTCCATGCTTCGACGCAATGAAGCGGTGCGTGTCGTTCCGGCGAACGAGCGAGGTCTTCGGAAAGGGTCTAGATGCCGCCACGACGCGCGTCGAGCAGCCGGCGAACGGCCTGCATTGCCGGGATGCCCCCACGAATCATGTATTCCAGCGGTGGGGTACCACGAAAGATCGGATTGCTGTTTGGAAGACCGATCCACCGGTCGGCAAGCGCCTTGCTATGGAGAATGTTGAGCGCCTTGAAGATGCCGATCAAATACGAGATCCGTAGGATCGTGTCGGAATCTAGCGTCCGCCGCGGCGACTTCTTGATCGCGTAGTAGGTGCTGCTCGCCATTCCGCCCAGGAGCCCCATCGCGTCTTCGTCACGGACATGCCAGCATTCCACGATGTTGAAGAAGGCCTTCAACGCCGACGGACCCAGCCGCTTGCGCTCCTCTCGGGAGGTGATGTCCACCAGCGCGGAGGGAGCGTAGCGGGTCTCGGGGTAGGCAAGAGCAGTCATTACGGATATCCTTTTTTGGAGATTATACACTACAAATCGGGAGTCAGCAAGCCTCTAAGGGCTCTAGCTCGTCCTCGCGAATACCAAAGGCGCGCGGGCCTGTAGCTCAGCGGTAGAGCGGCCGGCTCATAACTGGTTGCGCGTAGGTTCGAATCCTACCAGGCCCACCACAAAGCGCGTCGCTACTGGAACAACTCGGAACAACCGGACCTAACTCATGCCCTTATTGGCCGCTGACTTTGCGCCCGGATTCGATCAGCGCATCCACCCGGTTCGCAGCACACTGGAGCATAACCGGCGCGACGGCCCCGACACCTTTGTCTTTGAAAATGACGGCCAGCCGTGGATACCAACGACGCTCGGGGATGCTTTTTGCCCCCTCTGCGGCCGAGGCGGCTATGCCGGTCTGTGCGATTACGACAAGCCGCTTGGCCCGGCTCCGATCGGAGGAAAGGTGGTGTTTCCACGCATGGACGTGGCTACGGAGCAAGCGCATTCTATTGGCGGGACCATACGACGGCGCAGCTCGCTCCCGGGTTGGCCCACGCTACTGTGCCGTACCCTACGCTTGTTGATAAGGATCGTGTCTGACGGATGTGCTACTGGAGGCTTTGAAGTCATGCGAAGCTACTATCTTCTCTTGTGTTGCGCGCTGCTCGCAGGTTGTTCGAGTGGCGCGGCCGGCACCGTTCCGGTGAGCACTGCGGCGAACGGTGGCTCCCCAATGGAATCGGCACATCGTTCGGACGCCCCGTACGGACGTAATCCGAGCCGCGATTCTGTGGCTTTCGAGTCACTGTACAGCTTTCAAGACGGCTCGGGAGATGGCGCAAACCCTCAAGCGGGACTCCTTGACGTCAAAGGCACGTTCTACGGTACAACAGAGAGCGGAGGCCCGAACGGCTTCGGAACGGTCTTCGCGATCGCGCCTTCAGGAACCGAATCCGTGCTCCATTATTTCGGCAGCAGCTCGGGGGATGGCACATTCCCGCAAGCGGGTCTCACCAACGTCAAGGGCACGCTCTACTCCTATGCTGTGACTGCTCTGCGTCGACAAGAAGCGCTGGTTATTTCTGGGCTGCCACCACGCCGAGCGGCGTGTCGAAATTGCCCGTGAAGACCGCAATCGGTGAACCGCCGGCCGGGTACTTGAAAACCTCGCCGCCGTCGTTACCCGCGTCCCCGCAATAGGCAAAGCCCTTAACGATCCAGGTCTGCGCGCAGTCGCCGGAACCGGTGATCGATATGGTATTTTTCAACGTTGCTTTCGTTCCGCTGATCGTATACTGATAGAAGTCATTCGCCACCTGATCGAAGACGGTGACGTACGTGCCGTCCCACTGCACGGAGCCAGGGAACTCCACCGAGTTGCTCGTTGTGATCCCTCCAAACTTACTGCCGCCCTTCGGGAGCTCGATGAGCTCGAAGGCACCGCTAGGGTTCAAGCCGTCCGCGAAGAGGTTCCCCTGAGTGTCGTAGCCGTCGAAGTACTCAGCGGACAAGGGCGTGGTGTAAACGGTACCCGGTTCGCTCGCGTTCTTGAAGATGACGACGTCGCCGCCACCTGCCCCCGACTCATGGAAGATCCCGACTGCAAGGTCGCCGCTGGCATTCATGGCGCAGCTGGTCGGAAAAGAGTAGGGCACAGACAGCGTCTTGATCGGCGTCTGCGGAACCTTGTACTCCGTAATCTGAGTATTGCCACCGACGTTCCAGAAGATCTTCTTCCCATAGCCGTAGAGGACGTTCGTGCACCCTTGACCACCGTCACCATTGATTCGCCCGACCTCCTTAACGCTCTTTGGATAATCGAAGATGCTGGCGTACGTCTCGTAGTAGTTGAAGACGTACTCAAAGGTCTTCGGCCTCGCACGCCGGTCAGGAAGAATGGTAGCGTAACGGGGCATGGGATTCAGACGCGCTGCCGTTACCGGTCTGCCGTTCACGAAGAGCATCTTACCGATGTATTGGTAATTGAGCCCACCGGTTGACGGCGCGGGCGCCGGGCCGCCGCTGCACGCCGCGCATATCGTGAGTGCAACCAGAGAACTGGCGTATTTCACTAAACCAGCCGAATTCATCAAGTCTTGCTCCTCTTTGAGTAGAAACGATCGGTTTACTTCCCTAGTTGGCTAAAGAAGCAAGGGCGAGCCAGATTCATTAACTCGCACTTGAGTGCTTTCTCTTTATTTGAAATCACTTACTGCGTGATCATCGCGGCCGCGGTGGCGGATGCCGGGTGGGTGGACGCGAGTTGGACCGAGGATCGACATAAGCAGCGCTGCGCGGAGTGCAGTAAAGCTCCACGGCGCTTAGAGCCGTCCCCGCCCGGCGCCGGGAGAGGGGTAGCCTCGCGCCCGTGCGAGCTGGGCTGGGGGATGGGTGGTTTTCAGGAACGAAGCAACCTAACGCATGCGATTCGCCGGCAACGCAGCCTGTCTGCTGATCTTCCTCGCGGCCGTATCGGCGTGCTCGCACTCGTACGACGTTGCTGTAGGCGAGACTCACACCATCGCCAGTGCAACGACCCAACGGTCTTCGGCCGATTGGCCGTGCTTCGTCGATGAATCCAACTACAAGGTTTGGCTGGAGGACGCCGGCGACAGCCAAGAGCAAAACACCGTCGAGGAAAACAGCGCAATTTGGCTTTCCGACGGGGACACGGTCAAAGTACTGCAGGTTCGGAAACCGGACGCGCTTCAGCTTGCGATCCTTACCGCGCCGACTTCTGACTACGTTGGAAAAAAGTGTTGGGCTCCCGGCTACAAGGGCTATTTGTTCTCGAAATAGGTGGCTTTGATACGACCCCGGGCCGGAAACCTACACGTATCTAGGGAAAGGGAGCAGATGAACTGTTATGGAGTTGCAAAGTGATTCGTCTCGGTGACCATGTTGTCGTGAAGGGCGAAGATGACGAAGCGATCGTCACCGCCGTTCATCCCGACTCGCAAGTTGAAATCGAGTTCCTCCATGCATCGGAGGGAGGATCCCGGCGGAGGCGCTATGCCGCCGAGGCGCTCGAGAAGATCTCGCGATAAGTCGAGTCACCGTTCGACGCGTAATCAACTGGGCTCTCAGGTCGCGTCGTGATTTAGGAGGTCTAAGAGGTGGCGCGTAAGTTAACCTACCTGTTCCTCTTTGTCGCCGTTGTGCTGATCTGCGTGCAGATCGGAAGCGATGTGCTCATGGAGCGGAATATCTCGCAGACGCAGACGCAGGCCGCGCAACTGCAGCGCAAGACTGACGTCGATCTCCAGAAGGCTCGGCAAGACCTGATATCCGCGCAGATCGCTAACGACAGCCGCGGTTTCTTTGGGAGTTTCGCCGGCCAGCTGAGCGCGCTTTTGGCAACATTGGTCACCGTGTCGGGAGCGATCCTTGCCCTACGAACCTACCTCGACGATCGAGACAAAGAACGGCGCGATCGGTACGATGCACGCGAAAAGGAACGACAGGATCGTCTAGCGACGTCGCTGAGCGAGACGCTTTCGCGCCTTGTCGGCGACGAAGCGCGGCAGCGTATCGTCGGCGCCGCAGGCCTGCTGCCATTTCTCGAAGAGGACAAGTCCGACTTCCATCTCCAAGCCTTGACGGCGCTGCTTGCTGCGGCTCGCGTTGACGACGAAGAGCCGGCAGTTCGCCAAGCCGTTCGCCTCGGAATCGAACGCGCTTGCCGCACCGTAAAGCGTGACGTTCTTACGCGGGTCTCGTGGCAAGGCGTGCTGATCGACGGAACGGATCTGACCAAGCAAGACTTGCGCGATTTAGATCTTCGCGAGGCCGACCTTCAAAACGCAAACCTGAGCGAAGCAAAGCTGGATGGCTCAGATCTAAGGGAAGCGAAGCTCCAGGGCGCTCAGCTCAAAGGCGCCTCGTTATGTAAAGCAAATCTCGCATACGGCGATTTCGCGGGCGCGGATCTGAGCCAAGCGGCGTTGACGTCCGCACAACTCTTCGGCATCAAAGTATTCAAAGCCAATCTTGCGGGAGCGGATTTTACTGGCAATCCCTCCGATTGGCGTGGCGTTCCGTGGGACGTTACGTTGAATTGGCGACAGGCCAAGTTCGACGACGGCGTTCGTAACGAACTCGTTGATAAGTATGGCGAGGAAGCGCCGCAAATGCGCGTCTTGATGCTCATGTGGGAGATGCCGCCTCTCGTCGCCGGGGGCACGTGGACTGCAAGTTATCATCTGGTTCGAAACCTGCGGCGCCGTGGGGCCAACGTGACCGTCGTAGTGCCATGGGAACGCGAACTCTTGGTCGACCTTCCTTTCGGCACCGACGTAGAAGTCGTCGGCCTCGGGATTCGACCGCCCGACGATTCGTCGCCGGGCTTATCGTCGTACGGACACTCAGCTTACGGATACTCTCCTTATGGGTATTCGCCTTATAGTTCGCAGTCGTGGTCACCGTATAGCTCGCAGTCGTGGTCACCGTATAGTTCGCAGTCGTGGTCACCGTATAGCTCGCAGGCGTGGTCACCCTATGCTGCGCCGTCCTCGTACGGCGGCGGTGGGCTCGCAGGGTCGATTCTCTTCCGGCTCATGGGTGAGTTCAAAAGGCGGCTCGACAAGTATATCCTTGACCACCCGACGGACCTGATTCACGCCCACGATTGGGTGACATTTGAAGCTGCGGGCGCGGCGTCGAAAACGGGCAACGTGCCGTGGATCGCACATTTTCACTCGACCGAGCAAGACCGCCAACTAGCGAATGTCGACCGCCTCACGCAGCAGATTGAGCGGGACGCCCTTTCGCGGGCAAATCATATCATTACGCCCAGTCGCATTACCCGCGACAAGCTGATCGAAATCTATCATGCCTCCGATGAAAAGATCACCGTCGTACCAAACTCGCTCTCCGAAGGGGCGTCACCCACAAGCGAGATGGGACGTTTCGAGACCAAGCGCGTCATTTTCATCGGTCGCCTCATGCCGCAGAAGGGAGTCGACCTCTTCTCTGAAGTCGCCCGACTCGTACGTGCTAACTTCGAAAACGCGACATTCGAGGCGTTTGGCGAAGGCGAACAACTTCCGGTGCTCGCGCGTACGGGAGTCGTCGTGAAAGGGCCGCTTCCGTGGGCCGACCGCGGGCAAGCTTTTCGGGATGCGAGCGTCGTGGTCGTGCCGTCACGCGCCGAACCGTTCGGGATGGTGATTTTGGAAGCCATGCAGCACCGCGTTCCGGTCATCTATCCGTTGAACTCGGGCGCCGCCGAGGTGTTGAGGTCCGGGATCAAAGTTCCCGCGGAAGACGTCACGGCCATGGCGTCGCACACCCAAACGCTGCTCGAAAGCATCGATACCTGGGAAGGCCTAGTGCGAACCGAAGCAGACGAGATCGACGGCTATCGTGACAAACGTTATGAAGACGGCATCATCGCGATATGGCAATCACTTTTCCCCATTGCCGCCGCGAGAAGTGGGCAGGGCGCCTGAAGAGAGCCCTGCCAGACCAATGCTTTCGACATTAATAGGCGCGTTGGTTCGGATCGCGAGTTCAGCGTGCCCTGATTGTGGGTGCCTCGTGAATTCTGGACCAAGCAAGTATATAATGCCCAAAAATTGGTTAGGCAATTCCAAAAGGGTCCGTAGATCAGAGCGTTCGCCAAATTTCGTCATTTACGGATCCGGGGAGGAACGTTGCGCTGTTCTTCGCCACCATCTCCATGTAGCTAGGGTCACGCAGCCACTTGTCTGCTAAGTCCTCCCATTGTGCGAGGCTGTCGTAGTTGGCGTACCAAGCGATTCGGCTTGGATTTCCGCCGACCGGCATGAGCACCACGACGTCCGTGCCGTAGGTGTCCTTAATGTATTTCGAAATGCCGTTGGCAAAGGCGATCGCGTCGCCGATCTTACCGGGCGCTATCGTTGCCGAACGCATGAAGTGAATCATTTGTTTCTCCCTTTATTTGTGCGGGCTACTCGCTTCGGTGTTAAGACGTGGGATTCCGCCGATGCTTGGCAACCGGCAGGGCGCACGAAAGAGGTCATCCAAAGGCTCGAGACTCACGGACGGGCGTCTTTGTCCAGCCGGCTTAATTTAGGAGCCCCGAATGACCGCGCAACGTTCGGCACTCTCACGTGGCGGCTTCATTTCCTCGGCGGCCGGCGCGATGGCGGCGTTGCCGCTTCGCGCATACGCGCAGGCTCGATCCGCACCGCCGCTCGCTCGGGTTAAGGTAGATCCGGCGCGCGTTATTCGCACGGTCGTCGGGCTACGGCCCTTTCGCCCGCACGGATTCGTGCTGCGCGCGGAGGCCTTCGGCAGCAAGACGATCGTTCACAACTACGGCCATGGCGGCGGCGGCTTTAGCCTCTCATGGGGCTGCGCGACGCTTGCGGCCGATTTGCTGTCGGCGCGCTCTCCCGGCCGCGCGGCCGTGATTGGCTGCGGCGTAATCGGTCTCTCCACGGCGCGCATTCTTCAGGATCGTGGATGGGAGGTGACGATCTATGCCTCAAGCGTTCCACCGAACACCACGTCCAACATCGCCGGCGCTCAGTGGACGCCGACGGTTGTCTTCGCAGCGCAAGATGCGACCAGAGAGTTCCTCGAAACGTTTCGGCGCGCGGCGGCCATTGCCAATCGCGCCTTTCAGTTGATGGCCGGCCCCACCTACGGTGTGCTTTGGATCGACAACTACGCGCTCAAGGCTTCGTCTTCGGAACGCGACGAGCTCGATTACGCGATCTCGGCCGGCATCGAGAACCTTTATGAAGATATCGAAACGATCGAGCCCGCTTCCACACCGTTCGCCGTCCCACTGGTTCGCCGCTTCACGACGATGCTGATCGAGCCGAACACGTATCTCCCCGCCGTCATGCGCGACTTTCTCCTCCGCGGTGGGAAGATCGAAGTGCGGACGTTCGCCTCGCTACGTCAGATGTACGACCTAGCGGAACCCGTCGTTCTCAACTGCACCGGCCTCGGCGCGCGCACGCTCTGTAACGACGACGAGCTGATTCCGGTGCGCGGGCAACTCACGGTGCTCGAACCGCAGGCCGAGATCGATTACATCTATCTCGCCAACGGGATCTACATGTTTCCGCGTAACGACGGCATCGTGCTGGGCGGAACGTTCGATCGCGGAGACTGGTCGCTCGCCGTCGACTCAGCGCAGCAAACGCGCATTCTCAGCGAGCACGCGGCGATCTATCGTTCCTGAGAGTCGCTACCCGGGGACGTCGCCGATCGCTCCGAGGAAGAGCACCGCGCCGGTTTTGTCATCTCGAATGATGCAAAAGAACGGATGGTCCACTTTGACGACGATCGGAACGGTGGGATCGTATCTTGCTGTGGCTGTCATGACGACGGCGGTCGCGGCAGTCGCTGTCGTCCCCGCTTCGTCGACGTCGAGCGTGGTTTTGTGAATGACGCCGCTGATTTTCAGCGACGTATCGCTTATTCCACTAAAATCTGCGCCGTCGGAGAAGGCCACTCCAAGACCGATATTCGTGAGCGGCGAAACGAGGTCGGTTTCGTAGGCGAGGTGCAGCTTGGGAAGGTGCAGGTTCACGCGCCGCGGCGTTGCGTAGGCGAGCGCCGTTGCAAACGCGGGCCCGAGCGTGCTCTCCATCGCCAAGCCGGTGCCCTGCCTCGGAAGGACGACGTACATCGCGAAGCGGTCTCCGCGATAGCCCAGCCGCACCAGCTCGTAACCGGACCCAGCGTAGTACGAGAACGTTTCGGTCTGATTCATGAAGGGGACGCTCGTCGTTGCAGTCGCGCCCATGAAGTTGCCCGGTGACGTCAGCGCCGGCGTAAACGCCTCCTCCCACAACGCTTTAAAGTAGACCGCGTTGGTAACGATCGCCTCGGCGTCACCCAGGCTGTTGAGGATCGTCGGGATGTGCCCTTTCGTGCGTTGGTTGACCCACGCATTGATCGTGCGCAGCGCGTCGGGGCTGCCGAAGTCGAGCGACGTTACGTCGGCACCAAACGCGGCGTTCGCCTTCGCGACGAACGATGTTTTGAGCGAGAGACCTTGACGAACCCACAGCGCATTTGCAAACTCGAGCGCGAGGTCGGCGTCCGTCCTGGGAAGGCCGGCTCGCAGGTTCTGCGACGCGCAGGCAAAGTCCGACGGGTCGACCGGCGGTACGACGGAACTCTTGACGAACGCTTTGGCCGTCGCGCCACGAGCGCCGAGATAGACGACGCCGAGCGCCTGCGCGATGCTAAACGGCGAGATGAAGGCGTCCTTGCCGCTCACGGCATGCAAAAGGGAGAACCCGAGATCGTTCTGCGCTTGGACCACTCGCCTCTGCGTCATTGGCGGCACCCCCGAGCTGCATTTCGATGGGACGGCTGCGCTCGCGGAGCAGCCGTACGCGAGAAACGCAAAAGCGATGGCAAAACTCGCCGCAACGGCACTACGCATAACTTCTCAGCTCGATCTTGTTCTCGTCCGGATCCGAAATGTAGATCGACCTCCCGTTTCCGCGCGCTCCGAAGACTTCGACCGGGCCCTCGTCGATCGTTGCCTTGATCGCACCTGCACGGGCGACGATCTCGTCGATGTCGGCATCCACGACCAGACAAAAATGATTCAAGTTCGCGGCGGCTTGCGGGCCGGTGCCCGATTGCATCCTCGGCGAAAAAAGGTCGATGATCGTGCCCCCATTGATACGCAGGGATGGGAACTTCACTTCTCCCCGACGATATTCATCGAGCCGGACCGGCTCGAGCCCCAGACCGCCAACATAAAAGGCGAGTGACCTATCGATGTCGGACACGTTGAGGACGATGTGATCGAGGGAGGTAATCTTGAACGTCAACCAGCGGAGGTTTCATGTGCCGTAACATCAAGACCTTGTACAACTTCGCGCCCCCGGCAACCAAAGAAGAGGTGCGGGCGTCAGCGCTGCAGTTCGTACGAAAACTCAGCGGCTTCAATCGCCCGTCAAAGGCAAACGAGGCGGCCTTCGAGCGCGCAGTCGATCGGGTAACCGGGGTGGCGCGCGAGCTGCTCGACTCGCTGATCACGCAGGCGCCGCCGCGCGACCGCGAGGTGGAGGCTGCAAAGTCGCGAGAACGCGCAAAGATTCGCTACGGGCGAGAGGCGAGCGATCGACGCTAGCATGCGAGCGGTTGGCATCCTCCTCGCCGCGGCGCTAGCGTGCGGCGGATGCTCGCGCAGCAGCGGTCCGGCCAGGTATGCAACGCCTCACGAACTCCGGCTCGCTGACGAAGCCGACCCATCCTCGCTCAACCCGTTGCTGGCTCACGATCAAGCCACCATTGGCTTCGACTTGCTCTTCGTTCAAACGCTGGTGGGCGTCGACGCGGCGAATCGACTCGTCCCGGTTCTGATAACTCGCATCCCGACCCGAGCGAACGGCGATATCTCGCCAGATGGACGAAGGATCGTCTACCACTTGCGCCGCGGAGTCCGTTTTGCCGATGGAAAGCCGTTGACCTCAGCCGACGTCGCCTTTACGTTCGCGGCGATCGTGGATCCGCGAAACCCGGTTCTCAGTGAGGATGCGTATCGTCGCGTCAGCGCGTTGAGCACGCCCGATCCCTACACCGTAGTCGTACGCTTGCGCGCTCCGTGGAACGCAGCCGTTCGAGAACTCTTCGCGCAATCGGACTTTGCCTTCGGCATTCTTCCCAGGCACGCTTTTGCCGGCACCTCGTTGCAAGGTGCACTCTGGGAAGAGCACGCCTTTGGCACGGGACCCTTCCGCGTGACGCAGTGGCGACGCGGCGATCGTATCGTGCTCGAACCAAATCCGTACTTCTCGCCGCGGCCAAACCTCACGCGCATCGACTTGGAGATTATTCCCGATTTCAACGCGGCCTTGGTCGCGTTACGCTCCGGACAGATCGATCTCGCTCGAGCCTTGCCGCCGCAGGCCTCCGAGGCGACGTCGCTTGCGGGAATCCGAACCGTGGCGACTCCGATCAACGGCATCGAAATGCTCGAGTTGCAGACTGTTGCCGCACCGACTGACGATTACCGAGTCCGCCGGGCAATATCCCAAGCGCTCGACGTTCCCCAGATTGAACGGCTGTTCCACGGTCTCTATCCTCGGGCTGCAACCTTTTTGCCCCCGGTCTTCGGCTGGCACAATCGCGGTCTCGCGCCGGCCCCGCACGACGAATCGGCAGCGAACGCAAATCTCGAAGCCGCAGGCTGGCATCTGGAACGCGGCGTGCGCACGAAGAACGGTGTGCCGATTCAAGTGCTCTTCGTAATGACGAGCGGAAGTGCCGCCGACGTGGCGGCCATCGTCCAGCGAGAGCTGGCAGCGGTAGGAATCGACGTGCTGATCAAGACGTTTCCGGCTACCGATTTCAATGCTCCCGCGGGCCCAATTCGCAGCGGCCGGTTCAACATCGCGCTGGTGGGATGGATCGGCGGCGCGGATCCCGAGCAAAGCGTCGTCTTCGCATGCGCTCAAGTCCATGAAGCCGACAATATCTCGCGTTTCTGTGACCGCGGCTTCGAGGAGGCCTTCCGCGACCAAACCGTTACCTCCGATCCACGCAGGCGGGCCGCCGATTTTCAGACGCTGCAGCGAATCGTCTACGATCGGGTTCCGGTAGTGCCGCTGGATTATCTGAGGTACTTTGACGTCATCAATTCACGCGTTACCGGCTTCGCGCGGAACATGCTCGGTTTTCCGGTCAGCGCAGAGCGCTGGGATGCGAAGTAAACCCTACGTACCCTCGTCGGCGCCTGCATGAAGCACGAACTTCACGATGACACGGTTGAGCGTCGCGCCCGACGCCGGGCTTCCAAAGTTGACGTAGAGCTCGTCGCCCGCGGGGAAGCGCTGGTGATATGCGACGGCGAGGTTGTTGCCGACCTGGTAAGAGGTTGCGAAGCCGCCCAAGCCGTTGATGTCGCGCAGCTCGAGGCTGAAACTGCTCTCGTTGCTGATGTTGTAACCCAGCGAAATGCGTCGCAGCCACTGTGAATCCAGCTCGCCGTTGGCAAACGCGCGCTCGTAGGTTCCGTCGTACTCCAAGCCTAGACTGAAGCGTTTCCCAAGCGGCCGGCTGGTGACCAGCGTGAACAGATGCACGTAGTCATCGCCGAACGGCCCCCATTGGTAGCTCGCATCGACGGGAGTGGGCGTGCCGTCGCGATAGCCGATGGGAATCTGGTAGAGATTGAACGGCTGCGTCACGCCGTCGAGATAACAGGGATAGCCCGTAAAGCTCGACTCGTACAGAATCGGTCCGCTGCAACCTGGGCCGGCCGGAATGCCGTACGAGCGCAGTTGTCCGACCGCCTCACCCACGCCGTCGAGCGAGAAGAGATTCTTGAACGTCGCATTGACGAAGAATTGCGTGTCGGCCTGGTGCACCGCGCCCGAGTCGTCGAGAAACCGATCCGCGGCGAAAAAGAGCGAGTAGTTCTTGATCGCCGGCGATGCACCGGTGAGATCCGTATAGAACTGCGGCCCCCGGATATCGGAGTTCGCACTGTATCCGTCGATCGGATTGTAGTTCGGGGAAACGTCGAGATAGCCGCCGCTGACCTCAAAATCGCCCTTATGGCGGCCGACGAAGAACTCCGTGAGATCGGCGTTGCCCTGCGGCACCCACGAGCCATTCTCGAACGCGTGATCGAAGTAGTAGATCATGCCGTTCTGATAGTCGCGCGCTTCGGCGCCGGCTTCGATCGTATCGTCGGTTCCGGCGATGCTGTGGTTGGCGAAGACGCAGTCGCTCCAATAGATGAACGAACCGTTGGGCAGCGCGTGCTCGTAGCCATAAGCCTGATCGCTAAACGTGTTGTTCGTCGTTTCGTCGTATCCGTGAAACCTTGCCGGCGATCGTGCAAATGCTGCGCGTTGCTATCTCACCGCGGTCCGGCGATCGATTGGCCTGGGAGCGTTGGACGAAGCGCAGTCAACGGCCGACCGTGCGCTGACGATTTCGAGCGACCCGCGCGTGCGAGCCGATATTCTGCTCGAAAACGAAACGATCGCATCGCGCCGCGCAAATCGGGCCGCGCAAGAGTCGGCTCTTGCCGCGCTGCGGGCCCTCGCCGAGAGCCTCGGCGATCCGGAGTTGCAGCGCATCATCCTCTTGCGCCGTATCGAGTTCGCTCTCAACGTCAGCGATACGGCAACTCTTGAAACTGCAATCCGCGAACTCAAAGCGTGCACGCCGCACGACGACGCGCATTGGATCGGCAAACTGCATATCGCTGACGCAAAGCTTGCGTTCTTGCTCGGCCGGCTCGCCGAATCGAATGCAGCCGCACAAGCGGCGCTCGAGTGCGCGCGCGCCTCGAACAACAGCGCGGCAGCGGCCGAGGCGTTGTGCTCCCTGGCGACCGTCGAAGCTCACCGCGGCAACCTCTCGGAAGCCGAGGCGTTGTTCGACGAAGCCGCGCGCGCCACCGACGATCCCGTGCTGGAAGATCTCTCGATAGCGAGTGCTTTCCAGATTGCCTACAACCGGCGCGACTTGGAGCGCTGTCTGACGCTCGGACAGCGCTGGCTCGATCTGGCCGAGGCGTCGGGCGACCGCCGTTCCGAGGCTCGGGCACACAGTCATCTGGGGATCGCGCTGAGCGCGGCGGGCGCGCAATACGCTCAAGCGCGCGAGCACATCGCGTACGCCGTGCGCTTTTTCACCGAAGTCGGAGATGTAAGCGGAACGGCAGCCCAGCTTCTAAACCAAGCCGTTATCGAAGCACGTTTGGGATTCTTCGATAAGGCGGTCGCGGCGACGGAGAGGGCCGTTACGCTCTTCGAAAGTCTGAACGACGGCCGCGGACGGGCCATCGGGCTCGGAAACCTCGGACTGTTTCGCGCGTACACGACAGACGTCGAAGGCGCGCAAAAGGCCGCACGCGAAGCCGTCGCGCTCGCGCGGCAACTCGAGTTCGGAGTGATCGAAGCCTCCTCGCTGGAAAATCTCGCGTTTGCCGGCGCGGCCGCCGGCGACCTAACGGAGGCCATCGCGCATGCCGAAGCGGCGCTGGAAGTTCGCGCGCGCTCGCAGTCCGAAGGGTGGGCCAGCAAGACGCTCGCCGACCTCGCAGTGTGGCATGCCGCGAGCGGCAATTTGCGGGCTGCGGGCGACTACATGCGGCGCATGCTGGCCGATGAGAAGAGCATTCTGGCGAGCTCGGGGCCCGAGTATTGCTATTGGGCAGCTGCGCAAATTTTTCACCTCGAGAGCAAAACGCCGGAAGCCGCGCGGGCGCTCGCCCGCGCGCGGCAGATGATAGCGGCGACGGCCGACGGCCTCGATCCGGCCGATCGCGCGAGCTTTGAGTCGATCCCGTGGAATTCCGACGTCGCGGCCGCCGCGCGAGGAGCCTGGCCCGATCCCCCACGCTAAAAGCCACGCCGAACGCTTTGGAACGTGCGCCACGCTAGATTGAGTGTATGGACGCATCTCGGGAAGAGCACGTGTTCGTGCTTCGCATTTGGAAAGAGGCTCCGCCGTCGAAGGTCGGGTGGCGCGCTACGATCACGGACCTCAAGTCGGGCTGTAAGGTAGCGGCCACCGAGCTTCGCGACATCGCCGATTTCGTTCGGCTGCGCATCTCGCCGTCCCAAGACGGACCACCCTAGACGCTTCGAACGCTTTCGAACGCCCCGGCCGCTAGAGTCATGCTCATACAACTTGCGGTCGCCAACCCGGCCGCTTCTAAAAAGGAAAATAACACATGATGAATCGACTGATGATGCTCGCGGCCTGCGCAGTGCTTGCGACGACCGGCATCGCCTCCGCCACGACACATTACACGACCCCGTCCTACGGCGTCGCCCAGCCCGACAAAGTGGGCGTGAAGGTCATCGCCGGCGTCGTAACCGGCAATGGTACCGGATATGGCTCGGGATTTCAGGTTACCCATCCGTCAACCGGAGAGTACTCGATCGTGATCAACAGCGGCGTCTTCAAGCAGTGCCCGGTTATCAGCGTCACGCCCGCGGGCGGCAACACCTCGCCGCCGCTGGCAAACTTGTACAGCTACAGCTGCGGAGCGAGCGGCGTTTCGATGACGATCCTTATCGTTGGATCGACCAACGGCGATCTGGAAGATAACTCCTTTCACTTCACCGCAATCCAGCCATAGATTCGGCTTCACCGCATCTCGAAGCCGGAAACAAAGGCCCTGTCGTACGCCAGCTCCTCGGCGTGCATCAGGGCCTTACGTTTATTGATTCAAGCGCAGTTGCAGCGTCGTCTCCGTGCTACGCGACGTTGCCGGATCGGTGACCGTGACTCTTACGCTAACCGCCTGTTGACCCGGCATCGTGCTCAAGCTTACGCTGATCCTGAAGTTCCCGCGTGGGCCGGCATCGGTGCTATCGCTGAACTGGCCGGTAAATGATGGCGTCGCACCGGCCGTCACCTTAACGTGACCGTTTGCGACCGTGCTGCCCTGAATCACGAAGGTTCGTCCCACCGGAGTATTTGGCGCCGGCTGGTTGATGGTGACGCTCAGCGGCGGCTCGGCAGAGCGTTTAACCGAGAACGACCACGATCGGTCGAATGGCGAACCTCCGGCCGGACCGCGTCCGGTGACGCGCACGGTGTGCGAGCCGAACTCGAGCGGCGCCGGCGGCTTATAGGAGAACCCGGTCGCCGAGACTCCGCTGCGCGAGGTAATGTTGTTGCCATCGAGCAGGACGCGCACGCTGCTTGCGTCGACCTCGCGTGTGAACTCGGCGGAGATGACGATGAAGCGGTTGGTCATGCTCGCGCCCGGCGTAGGCTGTTTTGCGCGCAGATCGATCGGATTTGCGGGCGGCGGGGCTGTGCCGGCAACCGAGAACGGCCACGAGCGGTCAAATGCCGAACCATCGCTACCCCGGCCTGCGACGCGAACTCGGTGCGACCCGAAGTCGAGCGGCGCCGGAGGCTTATAGGAAAAGCCGTTCGCCGACATCGCGGTGCGTGAGGTGATGTTGTTATCGTCGAGCCAAACGCGAACGGTGCCCGGCTCGACGCGGTGCGTGAACTGCGCCGCGATCGTGACAAAGCGGTTTGCCACCCGGTCGCCGGGTGCCGGCTGCTGCGCGTACAAATTGACGACCGGCATCGGCGGCGGATTGGGCGGGCGCGGCGGCCGCGGCGGCCTGATCGGCACAACCTCCCCCGATATCGTAATCGATACGACGTGAGTGGACGCGTCGTAACCGACCCCTGCGCCAAGCGACTGCGCGATGAAGCGCAGCGGGACGTACGTCGTTGCGCCGACGATGAACGGCGCGACATCTATAACTGTAGGTTCGCCGCTAACCTCCGCCTGCGTCGAGCCGATCCGCAGCGAGACCGTCGTGCCGCCCTTAGTGGCGTTGATCGTGCCGGCCGAGTAGACGACCGACGCGCCGAGGCGCTCGAAGATGCCGCGCAGCGGGACGAGCACGCGGCCCGCGCGCACGATCGGCCCCGGATTGAGATACAGCGGCTGACCGTTGACGGTTACCGTCTGAGCCGGCGCGGCGGCCGGAACGCCGGCGATCGCGAGCCCGACAATCAAAAATGCTATACGCTTCATAAATCGGCACTTCGAAGCTCGCCCACAAAAGCCGCTTTGCTCGC
>Ga0187863_10000193_pt1 | contig 52940 bp, 52 predicted proteins | sample June2016WEW_11_1_FD_132975 | JGI IMG/M metagenome (GOLD analysis project Ga0187863, IMG submission 132975) | Peatland microbial communities from SPRUCE experiment site at the Marcell Experimental Forest, Minnesota, USA - June2016WEW_11_10 | ecosystem: Environmental > Terrestrial > Soil >...
CGGGGGCGGGATCGGGGTCGGGGCCAACGAGGCCATCGCAACGCGCTCGGGCAGGCCCGACGTTGCCCCCGCGCGACAACGCAGGCTCCGGCTGCGTTCACGTTGTCGGTTCCGATGCGCTTAGATAGCCTTCGGGCCGTGAGCGCTGAGGCATTCACGGGCATCGCCGCCGGGCCGTTCAATCCCCACTCGCCCCAGGCGGCGGCGATCGCGAGCCTCTTCGCGAGCACGCTGCTCATTTGCGGCGCCGTCTTTTTCATCGTGACGGCGTTGATCTCGGTTTGCGTGCTTCGCTTTCGCGCAAAGGACCCGCACGAACCTCATCAAGTCGAAGGCGATATGCGCCTCGAGATCGGCTGGACGATCGCCCCCGTTTTGGTGCTCACCTGGCTGCTCGTGCTCACCGGACGAGCGATGCACGCATCGGATCCCGCGGTCGATCGGGACCCGGACGTCACGATCATCGCTCATCAGTGGTGGTGGGAGGCGAGGTACCCGTCGGGCGCCGTCACCGCGAACGAGATTCACGTCCCTGCGGGCAAGCCGCTGGTCGTTCGCCTCGAGTCGGCGGACGTCGTGCACGATTTCTGGGTTCCCGAGCTCGGACGCAAGATGGACGCCACTCCGGGACGGCCCACGAGCCTCTGGATGCAGGCCGATCAACCCGGCGTGTACGCGGGCACCTGCGCGGAGTACTGCGGCGCCCAGCACGCGTGGATGCGCATTCTCGTCGTTGCGGACACGCCGGACCAATTCACGATGTGGGAGCGTCACCAAATCGCCCCGGCGCCACGCCCAACCGACGAGGCGGCGCTGCGCGGTGCGACGATCTTCGGGGCGAGGACGTGTGTCACGTGTCACTCGATCGGCGGTAACGGAGAGAGTGCCCGGTTCGCACCCGACCTCACGCACCTCGCCGAGCGCACGACCCTAGGCGCCGGGGTTCTGCCGAACACCCCGGCCGCTTTGGCCCGCTGGCTCGAAAATCCGCAAGACATCAAGATGGGCTGCCACATGCCCAATGCACAGCTGCCCGACCATGAAGTCAAAGACCTCGTCGCGTATCTCGAGACACTCCGATGACCGTCGCGAATCCCGAGGTCGCTGTCGTCCCGGAACGCGGCGCGCGCGACGACGAGCTCGGCGCGTTCGCCTGGGTGGCCACAGTCGATCACAAGCGCATCGGCATTCTCTACCTGCTCACCTCACTCGTCTTCTTCGGCATCGGGGGCGCCGAGGCGCTCCTCATTCGACTCCAGCTCGCGCGCCCGAACGCCCACTTTCTTTCGCCGGAGACGTATAACGAGATGTTCACGATGCACGGGACGACGATGATCTTTCTCGTCGTGATGCCCGCGCTGGTCGGCCTGGGCAACTACTTCGTGCCGCTGATGATCGGGGCCCGCGACATGGCGTTTCCGCGGCTGAACGCCCTGAGCTACTGGTTATTCCCGTTTGGCGGCTTGCTCCTTCACTTCAGCCTTCTCGCCGGAGGCGCCCCCTCGGCCGGGTGGTTCAGCTACGCCCCGCTGAGCGAGACACCCTACAGCTCCACCGCGGGAACCGACTACTGGATCCTGGCGCTCCTCGTGCTCGGAATCGGTTCGGTCAGCGGGGCGATCAACCTCATCGCCACGGTCATCACGCTCCGCGCACCGGGGCTCACCATCCGACGGTTGCCGCTGTTCGTGTGGATGACGTTCGTCACGGCCGTCCTCATCGTCCTCGCGTTGCCCGTCCTGAACGCGTCGCTCGCGATGCTCCTGGTCGATCGACGCCTCGACGCTCATTTCTTCCAGCCGAACGGCGGCGGCTCTGCGATCTTGTGGCAGCACTTCTTTTGGACCTTCGGGCACCCGGAGGTCTACATCATGGCCCTGCCGGCGTTCGGGATCATCTCCGAGGTCATCCCGGTCTTCTCCCGAAAGCCCATCTTCGGCTACGAGTTCGTCGCGGCCTCGACGGTCGCCATCGCGATCCTGAGCTTTGGCGTGTGGGCCCACCACATGTTCGCGGTGGGCCTCGGGCACAGGGCAGACCTGGCGTTTGCGATGGGGAGCATGGCGATCGCCGTGCCCACGGGCGTGAAGATTTTCAACTGGATCGCGACGATGTGGGGCGGCGCGATCCGGTTCACCACGGCGATGATGTTCGCGGTCGCGTTTCTTCTGGAGTTCGTCATCGGCGGCCTGAGCGGCATCACGTTCGCGGCCGCACCGATCGACTGGCAGGTCACCGACACGTATTATCTGGTCGCGCATTTTCACTATGTGCTGTTCGGGGGCACGGCCTTCGCGATCTTCGCGGGGATCTATTACTGGTTTCCGAAGATGACCGGCCGCCTTCTCGACGAGCGCTGGGGCAAAGTGCACTTCTGGCTTACGGTCGTCGGCTTCAACCTGACTTTTTTCGTGCAGCACTTTCTGGGCATCCTGGGGATGCCCCGGCGCGTGTACACGTATCCGGACCTGCCCGGGTGGGGCGCGCTCAACATGGTTTCGACGGTGGGCGCGTTCGTCATGGGCGTGTCGGTCGTCGTCTTCGCGATCAACATGGCGGCGAGCCTGCGTCGCGGCCGCGTCGCCGGCGACAACCCGTGGAACGGGTGGACCCTCGAGTGGGCGACGACTTCGCCGCCGCATCCACACAACTTCGAGCGCGCTCTCATCGTACGGAGCCGGCGTCCGCTCCGGGATCCCCTTCCGGCCGGTGGCGCGCCGGCCCGTACCGCGGCGCCAGAGAGCCACGTGCCCGACAAGGCCGTGGTCGCCGTCTGGGCCTTCATCGTCTCGGAGGCGGCGTTTTTCGTCGTGCTCATCCTGTCGTATGTCTTCTTCAACCGGTCGACGAAGGCAGCGGCGGCCGCGCTCGACGTCAGCAAGACCGGCGCATTCACCGTGTGCCTGCTCGCGAGCAGCCTCACCCTTTACATCGCGGAAAGGAGCCTCGAGCGCGGCAAGACCCGCGTCTTCCGCGCGTGTTTGACCGCGACTCTCGTGCTCGGCCTCGTCTTTCTGGGCGGCCAAGCCGGCGAGTACCTGAAGCTTTTCGAGCGCGGGTTCGCCGTGGACACCAGCCTGTTCACGTCCACCTTCTTCACCCTCACCGGGTTTCACGGATTCCACGTCTTGCTGGGGCTCATTGCGCTCGGGTTCCTCGCCCGCCTCGCGTTCGCGGGCGACTTTCAGGACAAGTCGTCTCGCGCGCTTCGGGCCGTCGGGCTCTATTGGCACTTCGTCGACGCGGTCTGGGTCGTCGTGTTCACCCTCGTCTACGGGAGAATCGTTCTGTGACGACACGGGCGCTTCTGCTTTCGGCGTGGGATCCGGGGACCGTGGTTCCGGTCGCGTGCATCCTGGCGCTCGGCGCGTACGGATTTTGCTACCGCGGTCGGCTCGAAAGCAGGGCGGCGTTTTTCGGTCTGGGGGTCGCGATCTTTTTCGCGGCCCTGGCCTCCCCGATCGGCGTGCTCGCCCGAGGATACTCGTTCAGCGCGCACATGCTGCAGCACCTGCTCCTGATGCTGGCCGTCCCGCCGCTCACCCTTCTGGGACTGCCTCGCGAGCGCGGGGCACGCGCGTCTCCTCCACGCGATCGAGGAGCGTTCGGGTACCTCGGACCGTGGGCCGCGGGCGTGGGAGCGATGTGGCTCTGGCATGCGCCCTTGCTCTGCAACGCCGCCGCGACGAGCCCGACCGTGCAGGCCCTTCAGACCGCGTCGCTCCTCGTGATGGGGTACGCGTTCTGGCGACCGATCCTTGTGCCTCGTGTCGTGGATCGCCTGCCGGCATTCGCCGCCATCCTCTATCTTTTCGCCGCGTGCGTCGCCTGCACGATTCTCGGCATCGTGGTCACCTTCTCGCCCGTCGAGGTCTGCAGCGCGTACGTGCACCCCGTCGACTCGCTCGGCGTGCTTGCGCTCTTGCGCGACGGTTGGGGTCTTTCGTGTCGGGCCGATCAGGAGATCGGCGGCCTGATGATGTGGGTGCCGGCCTGTTTGGTCTACGGCGCCGCGATCCTCGCCACGATCGGCCGCTACTACGGCGAGGAGGAGACTCTGCCGCATGCGGCGGGAGGCGCGCCATGACCTCCGAGCCCGACGGTCCGAAGCCCCAGGTTGTCGCCGATGCGGTGGTCGAGGCCAAGCCCGAGGCGATTGCGCGCCCCACCGTTTTTCCTGCGTCGATGGCGTTCGGGATCACCCTTCTCTTGTGGGGAATCGTGACGTCGCCCGTCGTCCTTTCTGCGGGCGCTCTGGTCATCGTCGCGTCCTTGATCGGCTGGATTGGAGAGATTGGCAATGAGCGATGAGAAACGGGACGACGACGAGCCCGCACACGTCGAGGCGCCGGCCGAGTCGGCTCACGAGATCGCGCGTCGCCAGCTCCTCGGCAAAATGACGGTCGGCCTCGGTGTCGCTTGCGGCGCCGCGATCTCGGTCCCGGGGGTGGGGTTCGTCGTCGCGCCACTCTTTCGCAACGCTCCTCTCGAGTGGCGCCCGGTGGGCAAGGTCGAGAATTTCAAAGTGGGCGAGACCGTCAACGTCGTGTTCATCGACGGATCGCCTTTGCCATGGGCCGGCGTCACCGCGAAAACGTCCGCGTGGCTCCGCCGCTTGAGCGAGGACGAGTTCGTCGCGTTCTCGATCCACTGCTCGCACCTCGGCTGCCCCGTTCGCTGGATCCGAGAGGCGCTTCTCTTCATGTGCCCTTGCCACGGCGGCGTGTACTACGAGGACGGTCGCGTCGCTGCTGGACCGCCGCCCCACCCCCTCACGCGGTACCCGGTCCGCATCCAGGACGGCCAAGTGGCGATCCGAGCGGACCCGATCCCGATCGGCTGACGATGATCAAGCGGCTCATCCAGACCACCTGGGCGACGATCGACGATCGCGTGGGCATCTCGTCGGTCGTCGGCCCGCTGCTCAAGCACCCGGTGCCGCGCGGCGCGCGCTGGTGGTACGTCTTCGGAAGCGCCACGCTGTTCGCGCTCGTGATCCAAGTCTTGAGCGGCGTGACGCTCGCATTCTCCTACATCGCCTCGTCCTCGCAGGCGTACGAGACGCTGCTTTTCATCACGAACAGCGCCCCGTTCGGCCGCACGCTCCGCGGGCTCCACTATTACGGCGCCTCGGCGATGGTGCTGATGGTGGGCATCCACATGGGCCAGGTCTATATTTCCGGATCGTACAAGTTTCCCCGCGAGATGAATTGGCTCTCGGGCGTGGTGATCCTCGCGTTGACGCTCGGTATGGGATTCACCGGGCAGCTGCTCCGCTGGGATCAAAACGCGACGTGGTCGGTCGTCGTCGGCGCAGAGCAGGCGGGGCGTCTGCCGCTGGTCGGCGACCCGATCGCCCGCTTCATCCTTGGAGGCGACACGGTGGGTGGCGCGACGCTCAGTCGCTTCTTCGCCATCCACGTGTTCCTGATCCCTGCGATGCTTTTCGCGGGGGTCGCCCTGCACGTTTTCCTCGTGGTGAGGCACGGCATCTCCGAGCCGCCCACTCCCGGCGATCCCGTCGATCCCAAGACGTACCGGAGCCGCTACCAAGAGCACCTCGCGAAGCACGGCGTCCCCTTCTGGCCGGACGCCGCCTGGCGCGACGTCGTGTTCGGCGTCGCGATGGCGACGGGCATCCTTCTGCTCGCGATCTTCGTCGGTCCTCCCACGATCGGCGCTCCGCCCGACCCCAGTCTCATTTCGGCGGACCCGCGCCCCGATTGGTACCTGCTCTGGTACTTCGCCATCCTCGCGCTCGCTCCGCCGAGGATCGAGACCGCCATCATCCTCTTTGCGCCGATCGCGGTGGGTGCACTGCTTCTCTCCGCCCCGCTGCTCTCGAACAAGGGCGAGCGGAGCGCCCGCCGTCGCCCGTGGGCCACTGGGATCGTGGTACTGACGGTGGTCATGATCGGGTCACTCTGGATGCTCGGGGCGCGCTCGCCTTGGTCGCCGAAGTTCGACGCGCCTCCGCTCACCGCGGAGGTCGTCGGTGCCACGGACGGGCCCGTCGCGGAGGGTGCGCGGCTCTTCCACGACAAGGGCTGTTTGAGCTGCCATGTCATCGCGGGCAACGGCGGTCGGCGCGGACCGAACCTGACCACCATCGGCGATCTTCTGACGCGTGAGAACATCACGATCCGAATTTCGAACGGTGGAACGAACATGCCGGGGTTTGCGGGGACGCTCGCGCCTCAGGAGCTGGAGCAGCTGGTCCTGTTTCTGTCGTCGCGGAGAGCCTCAGCGCCGAAATGAGGCAACGCGTCCGGTTGAGGGCACCCCTCATTGTCGTCGCTCTCTCTTGGTGACCTGCCAATGGCGGCATGCGAAATGCGATGTTTGTGAACGGCGCTCGCCCTCGTGGATCGCAAGCGAGACGCACAAGGTGGAGTTCTCGCCTCGGCGTGGCCCGCCCGTCGCTGTGGCTATCGTTGCCGGCATGTTTCGCAGCTTGCGCGCGGCGGGTCCGAAAGTGCGACGGCACGAGTGTTGCGGCGGGTACCGCAACCCAAAGGCGCGGTATCATGAAAAAGCCAGACGAAGTCGTCGGGAACCTCTCGACGCACGACGAGAAGCAGGTCACCGAAATTGTCAGGCGAGCTGAGAAGACGCTGGCACACGAGACCGAGGTCACGTTCAACGTGAGCGAAACGCGCGGAGCGATCCCTCAACGAGTCTGGGATCGAGTCTTGACCCAAGCGAACGCTGCCGGTTGGAGGGCCGATCTGCAAGGGCCCATCGTGACGATCCGTCGTCCGTCTGAAGGCTACCGCAAGGCGCCGTGACCCCCACCCCCAAAACGGCGACGGGCTGAGCGGACAGCCACTCGTTCCGCCCGCACCAGCGCTCGGGCCAAAGCCCGCGACCGCGCCGCCGTGAACCGAACGGCGCGGCATGAACTGTGCTCGCATCCCGGCATGAAGATTCCGAGATTGACTGATGCCGAAGTGAAAGCGGGATTGCAGAGCCTGCCTGGATGGGTGCTGCGCGACGGCAAGCTCCACCGCGATTATACGTTTGAGGACTTTTCCGACGCATTTGGCTTCATGGCCACGTGCGCACTCATCGCGCAGAAACAGGACCATCACCCGGAGTGGTTCAACGTCTTCAATCGTGTCGTCGTGGATCTGACGACGCACGATGCCGGCGGTATCAGCGCGCTCGACCTCGCGCTGGCGACCGCCATGGAAAAGGTGGCTCGGCCGACGAAGGGAGCGCCCGCTTGACGGGATGGGGCGCAGACTGCCGAGCCTGCGCGTGGACTTGGACTTGGCCGGCCTTTTCTCCTCAGCACCGCAGAATCGTTAGCTGGCCAACGGTGCGAGAACGGCGATCAGTGAGAGCTTCATGACATCTCCGGTTCTGCCACGACGACTTCGCCCCGCGGACTGCGGCTCGAAATCCCTGCCGTAGCGTTTTCGCTTGTGGATACGCAAAATCGGGGCCGGGCGATTCACTTCGGCGGGATGCCGCGCTGGTGTGGATCGATGAGCGGCGACGGCAGGTCGTCGGAAGGCGGCGCCGGGGGCGCCCCGGCGTCGGCCGCCGTTGCCCCGCCGTCGGCCGCCGTTGCGGAACGGAGAGGCTCGGCCACTCCGGCGTCCGCCGCGCTGTTGCGCGGATCCGACTCGCCTGTCCTCGGAAGCTCGATCGGCGCGTTGGATGGCGCCGGTCGGGGGGCGCCTGGGTCCGGCGCGAGCGGGGCGGCAGGGCCGGCCGTGCCGCTCGGCGTCCCGGACTTCGATCGATCCGGATCGCCGGTCGTGACCGCATTCTCGATCTTTTCGATAGCGCGTCCGATCGACCGGAAACTCGTGGCGCCCGCAAAGACGATCATCGCGCTGTACGATTGGAGATCGACCGTGACCCACTGGTTGGGGATGACGTACGGATTGACCGCGATCGCTTGCCCCCACCCGTACCCGAGCTGCACGCCAAGGAGCAGGTCCGTTCCGCCGCCGTACGAACCAATTCCAAAAGACGCGGCGAGGCTATTGGTCCGAGCCGGCGCGAGGTTGCCGAGCGACGATTGCGGGAAGAGAGCCGACAGCGTCGTCAAGTTGGTCGACGCTCCGCCGAGCACGCTGAACGTCGGGGAGAACAGGTACTCGAAGCCGGCCGACGTGTTCAAGACGGGCCGCTCGGGAACGACGTACGAAGCGCGCGACACGAGAGGCGCAGCCCCGGTTGCAAGCGTCGTCTCACTCACGGTCATGGTCGACGACATGGCGCCGACGGGCAGGTCGAGCCGTTCGTCGAGCTCGAGCACCAGTCGTCCCCGCTCGAGACCCGCACCCACGGCGAATCGCGCGGGCGGCGGAGCACTGAAACTGCCCTGTCCCGTCGCAAGCGTGGCGGTGTGGCTTTCGGGGTCTCCGTTTTCCTCGTGCAGTGTCGCATCGTACTGGCCGAAAATGTGCACCGCCGGCAGTTGCACGCTCGCGCCGAAGGTGAGACTTCCCGTGTGGTAGATGCCGCCGAGGTTGGCTACCAGGTCGAACGCATGGCCGTTGCCGCTCGTCCCGAGCGACGACTCGATCGCGCTGCCAGCCAGCGTGGACGTCACGCTGCTGCTGTCGAAGATGAACGAATCGGAGGTGTAGACGCCCTGGATCGAGGCCCCCAGCGCGAGGCTATCGGTCGGCGAGAAGCTGTAGGTCGGGCCCGCATACAACCGGTTCCATGTGCGATTGACCGATTGCGCCTGCGCGGTGTAGCCCAGCGGCGTGCTTGCGTGAAGAGGAAGCGCCGGTAAGCCGACGTCCGCCGACTCGGTGCTGCCGAAGCAGAACGCCACTTTCTGACGGCCGCGATGGAAGCCGGCGTCGTGCGACCCCTCCGAGCTCACGCCCCGAATCGTGAAGAAAAGGCAGAGCGTCGACGGCAAGATCTGCAGACCGTCCGACCACACGCCGGTCCCGCGGAGCGACACGCTTCCGAACAGCGACGCGTCGACCGGCCCTTGCTGGTGCCAGCCGCTGAAGTGCGTCGCCGCAAAGGTGTAGAAGTTGACGGAGAACGCGAGGGAGCGATCGTCGATGCGAATGATCGTGGCCGGGTTGAGAAACGGCCCGGATCCGTCGCGCGCGAGCGCTACACCCGTATTGCCCATCAGCGTCGAGCGCCCTCCCGTCGGAGCGGAGAGGCCATTTCCCTGAGCGCGGGCCGAGCCCGCGACAACGGACAGCAGGGCAATCGCTGCGAGCCGGCCGACGACCGCGCGGCGTACGCGGCGACCTCGAAGGACGCGTGGGCACGCCGAGCAAAAGCGGCCGCCCTTCGCGCGCGGAGGCGAGGACGAAGCCGCCGTCATGCCGTTGCGGGCAGCAGCGGCAGGTCGATTCCGAAGACGCATCCTCTTCCCGGAACGTCCCGCACCCGGATCTCTCCCCCGCTTGCTTTGACGCCCTTGAAGCTCACGAATAGGCCATGCCCCAAACCCTTTCGTTGGCTTCCGGCCTGCGCAAAGGCACCACGCAACGCGTCCACCTTGCCTTCCGGAAGTCCCCCGCATTGGTCTTCGATCTCGATCGCGACATGCCCGTCCGTGACCGCCGTTCTGACCGACACATGTCCGCCCGCGGGAGTGAATTTGAACGCGTTTTGCAACACGTTGGCGACGGCTCCTGCGAGAATATGCGGATCCGCGTGCACATCGATGCGGCGATCGGTCGGCGCGACGCTGAGCGAAACGCCATGCGTCCCCGCCTCCATCATCCCGTCGACTTCCGCCTCTTCCAAAAGCTCTTGCACATGGACGCGCTGCCGACGCGCGGTCCCGGAGTCCAGACGCACCTCGAGCAGCGCTTGGTCGACGAGATCCTTCATCCCATGCAGGTTTCGCGTGATGAGCGACGCGACACTCCCCGCGACTGGCGCACGACCGCTCTTGATCGCTTGGAACGCAAACTGCGCAGCCGAGAGCCGGTTTCTCAGTTCGTGCGCAAAGAGACCCGATCGCTCCGTTTCGCCATCGACCAGCGATCGCTCCCGAAGCCGCGTGTACTCCGTCACCGCCTGCGCGATGGCGTTGTCGAGACACAGATTGAGGGTGTGAAATTCGTCGGTCGCGATCCGCGCGTTGCTGTCCAAAGCGAGCTCGGTGATCGCCTGGCAGACATCGCCGTAGTCGTGAACGACCTGGGCCACGGTGTATCCGAGGTTCAGCAACGCGGCGCCGTGCGCCGCCGCGCCACGGTCGATCGCGTTCTCGACCGAGGTCGGCTCGCCATGAAGCGTTTCGGCGAGTTGGTCCAAAAAGAGAGGCACGCCGCACACAAGCTCCCGTTCAGTCGGCTTTGGAGCCAATCGTCGCGCGACCTTGGCTCGTGTGAGCGCGATCAGCTCATCGCGGTGGGCGATGATGAAGTCGCTGAGAACGACATTTCGATCCATGCACGTGCACCCATGCAACAGTCGCTCCCACGAACCGCCGCACGCATTCACTGCGCCCGAACTGCGGATCAGCCCGCATGGATGCGGCGGCCGCCTTCGCCGGCTCGATTTGCGGTTTGCGATTCGCGACACGGTTCCCGAATCGGCTCAGCTTCTCGTCGATCTTCGCGATCCGTCCGTCCACCAGGTTGCCCAGGAGCCCGCCCATGCGCCCGGCGCCGACGGGACAGGCGCTGCGGTCTCCTTGTGGCGAACGAGACCCCTCACGTCCCGGCTCGTGATCCATCGGGTCTCTTCGGCATCGTGGGACACGAGTCTCTCCATCGCATCCGTGTTGTTCCTCGGGCTGGGAATTTTCATGCCTGAATGTCAAAGCAGAGTCCATGCCTGGTCTCTTCTCGCATCGACTCACGCGTTTCCTTCCGGCAGCGCGCTCTTTGCGTTAGGAGGCCCCAACCGAGCGCAAGGGAGCATCGGAAGAGGTCGTCGGGCGGATGGGCCGTTCGGAGTCGCACGCATTTCAAATGCGTTTCGAGCCCATGCCGAATCTCGCATCGTCCCACGTTGGCACCGTTCTGGTATGGTCAACGGTCCAAGCCACGTTACGGTCACCGTCCACGTCGATAGAATGCGTCCACCGGCCCCGCCCCATGCAAATCCGAGTCGGCTACGAGTTGCTCTACCAGTTTCCTCAACCGACCCCACTCATTCTGGTGGTCAACATCCACTACAGTCGGGCATCTGACATTGTAAGACCCGATTATCTCATCGTCAGCCCGAGTGCGCCGATCACGGCGTATCGAGACACGTTCGGCAACTGGTGCAGCCGTGTGTTGGCCCCCGCGGGTCAGGTGCGAATCACTTCCGATGCTGTGGTGAGCGATCCCGGATGGCCCGACGTTGTGGCAGCCGGGGCACAGCAGTCCGACGTGCAATCGTTGCCCGAGGACTCGTTGGTATTCTTGCTCGGAAGTCGTTATTGCGAAACCGATCGACTGTTGGAGACAGCCTGGGCCCTGTTTGCCGGCGCGCCGACCGGATGGGGTCGCGTGCAGGCCATCTGCGACTTCGTGCATCGGCACATTTCGTTCGGCTACGAGCACGCGAGGCCGACGAAAACGGCATGGGATGCTTTCCACGAACGCAAAGGCGTCTGCCGCGACTACGCGCATTTGGCGATCGCATTCTGCCGTTGCATGAACATCCCGGCCCGGTATTGCACAGGCTATCTCGGGGATATGGGGCTGCCGCCGCCGTACGCGCCGATGGACTTTGCGGCGTGGTTCGAGGCGTATCTGGGCGGGCAATGGTACACGTTCGATCCGCGCAACAACACCCCGCGCATCGGCCGTGTGCTCATCGCCCGAGGCCGCGACGCAGCGGACGTGGCGATCGCGACCACCTTCGGCCCCAACACGTTGGAAAGCTTCCGTGTGTGGACCGACGAAGTGAGCTGATGGCGCGCGTTTCTCGGGCCGACGGCTTCCAGACGGCGGCGTCGATTCAACCCTTTCTGTCTCCGAGTTCCGTCGCGTCCTCCAATGCCGAGAGGACCGCGCGAGCATCGACGGGCTCTTTCATGGCGTCTGCGATCTGATCGACGCGATCGCGAACGATAGGGATGTCGCGCCGCAACTCCTCGAGCAGCGCGATGAGCTTCGCGACTTTCTGCTCGGCCAAAAGGTTGACCTGCAAGTCGAGCTGGGCTCGCTGCTCGGCGTGCGCGCTCCGGCGATTCTGGGTGATGAGGATGATGCTCGTCATCAGCCACGCGCCCACCCCGACAATCCCCTGCAGCCACACGAACGGGGCCGGATCGAAGGCCCGGGCGCCGAGACGCGGTGCGAGCTCGTTGTAGCCGCTCCACGCCAACACGAACGCCAGAATCAGGTAGAAGGACCGTGGCTGCCCGAGCTGGGCCGTGACCCGCTCCATGCGCCGTTGATGCCATCCAGCGCTCTGGTCTGCGCGCAATCGCAGCGAAGCCATCGTCTCGACGCGGTCGTTCTTATCGGCTCCCACATGGGTCATGGATCGGCATGCCGCGCTCCACCCTCGACGCTCGGTGGATCGTCATGCCGACCGTCGGTCCGTGGCCCCGACGCGCTTTTGCACATCGGCTCCGAACTCGACGACAAGCCGAACCTCGTTCTCGGTTACCTCGATCGAGCCGGATTCCACACGGACACCCAACGCAGCGGCGGACACGAGCCCCGCCGGCAGCGAAAACACGTGAGTCAGCGTCTTGCCGAAATTCCATGCGAGCTCGACGTGCTTGCTGACGAGCTCCTTGTTCAAAAGAGTGGTCACGCGATCGTCGAAGGCCGCGGGCAGAAGCGACACACCGGTGCGTTCGATCTGAAGCGTGAAGGCGAGCACGCCGCTGTTGCCGTTCGGACCCGGGCGCACGGCGAGATGAATTCGGACCGTCAGTTGGCGCATGTGCACGGGCAGGTCCACCCCGAGGAGCGGCCAGTGGAGCGTCGCGTCGCATACGACGCTTACCCCCTCGACGGCGACCAGCGAGACCTCCGTCGGCGATTCGAGAACCAACGTGGCGCTCTCACCGATACGAATCTCCAGCGGGGCCAACTTCGCGAACAGATCGCGCAGATCGTGTTGGGTCAGAATCGCTTCGCATCGCATGGCAGACGGCCTTATTGCGAATCGCATGCCAATCGAGGCACGTCGCGGCCAAACAAGTCGCGCCAAAGAGGCACGAGCACTCAAGAACGGCTCCCGTTTAGCCTTGTCGCTCGGCGATTGGCAAACCGCCACGATGTCGGGGAAATTGCGAATGCCTCGTGGACACCCGATCCCCAGAAAAGGGTCGCTTGGCCCAAAGACCGCGGATGGCCCGTGCCGGGAATGCTTGTTGCTGGAGCCTCGCCGTGAGCCCGGTTGCAGCGCCGAATCGGCATGGCTTTTCGATCGACCGCGCCGTCGAGGAAGGTCCTGCCGGGACCGTCCACGTGCGCGGGCGCCTCGAATTCCTCGATGCCGGCGCGCTCTGGACCGAGGCGCGAAAGCTCGTCGTCTCCGCGTCGACGCCACGGGTGGATTTCGATCTATCCAAGGTCGAAGCCGTCGACGGCGGGGCGATGGCCCTTCTGGTTCATCTGCGCAATCGGCTGCGGGCCCAGGGAATTGCGTCGGAGTTCGTCGGTGCCAGTCCGAACGTCCAAGAGATTGTTCATCTCTACGAGGGGGACGCGCATCTTCGCGCGGTGAGGAAGCGGAGGCCGGAGGGTGCGTTCGCTCAGATCGGACGCACCACCTTGACCGTGGTCGTCGAAACGCAGCTCGTTCTGGCGTTTTTGGGCCAAATGGTTCTGTCGACGGCGGCCACGCTGCGAGCACCCCGGACCGGCAACTGGAGGGAGGTCTGGCCGACCATGGAGCGTGTGGGGGCCGACGCGGTGCCCATCGTGGTGCTGATCAACTTTCTCGTTGGCTTCGTGATGGCCTATCAGGGCGCCGTCCAGCTGAAGCAGTTCGGAGCGAACATCTTCGTCGCCGATCTCGTCGGCCTCTCGGTCACGCGGGAGCTCGGGCCGTTGATGACCGCCATCATCCTGTGCGGCCGGTCCGGCGCGGCCTTTGCAGCGGAGCTCGGATCCATGAAGGTCTCCGAGGAGGTCGACGCGCTGCGTACGATGGGGCTCGGCCCGATCCGTTATCTCGTTTTGCCGCGCGCGCTTGGGCTCTTCCTCGCGATTCCCATCCTGACACTGCTGGCCGACGCCGTCGGCATTCTGGGGGGCCTGCTGGTCGGGTTGATGAGCCTCGATCTCACGATCGTCGGCTACCTGAGGGAGACCGCAAGGGCCGTGACCGTGTGGGACGTCTATTCGGGTATCATCAAGAGCGGCGTCTTCGGCGGCGCCATCGCACTCATCTCGTGTCAGCAAGGACTCGCGACCACAGGGGGCGCGGAAGGCGTCGGGCGCCGCACGACCTCGGCGGTCGTGACCACCCTGTTCGTGATCGTCCTGCTCGACGCGGGTTTCACCGTTCTCTTTCACGCGATCCATCGATGACCATGGGAGAGAGCGAAGAAGCCATGATCCGCGTCGCCGATCTCACGATCGGCTGGGACGACGTCACCCTGCAAAAGAACGCGAGTTTCGACGTCGCACGCGGCGAAATATTCGCGATTCTCGGCGTGAGCGGCTGCGGCAAGTCCACACTGATGCGGTATCTCGTCGGCCTCGAGACCCCAGTGCGGGGCACGGTCGTCGTAGCGGGCGAGGCGGCCCAGCACCTTGACGTCGGACGGCCGCCCTTCGGGGTCGTATTTCAATCCGGGGCCCTCTTCACTTCGATGACCGTGGGCGAAAATGTCGGCCTGCCGCTTCACACGTGGACCGATCTCACGCCCGAGGCGGTGGGCGCCATCGTCAGCGCCAAGCTGTGTCTGGTCGGCTTGCGCGGAGTGGAGGACAAGCTGCCTTCGGAGCTGTCGGGGGGCATGACGAAGCGCGCCGCGATCGCGAGAGCCATGGCCTTGGAGCCCAGTCTTCTCTTTCTCGACGAGCCATCCGCGGGGCTCGACCCGGTCACATCCGTCGAGCTCGATGAGCTGATTCTCGTGCTCAATCGGGCTCTCGGATTGACGGTGGTCGTCGTGACCCACGAGCTCGCGAGCATCTTCAAGATCGTCTCGCGTTGCATCATGCTGGACAAGGAGAGCCAGAGCATCATCGCATCCGGCATTCCGGGTGATCTCAGAGACTCGTGTACCGATGAACGCGTCCAGCGGTTCTTTCACCGCGCGTCGAGAGCCCACTGAAATGCCCGCCCCGACCAACCACTGGAAGCTCGGCCTCTTCGTCATGGTCGGCTTCGTCGTGGCGATCGGCAGCGCCGTCGCCCTGGGGGCACGGAGTCTGGAAAAGAAGACCGTGAGCTACCAGTCGTTCTTCGACGAATCGGTCCAAGGCCTGGACGTCGGATCGCCGGTAAAATTCCGCGGGGTCACAATCGGCAGCGTATCGGTCATCAACATTGCTCCCGATCACCGCCGCGTCGCGATCACGTGCCAGCTCGGGGTCGACGATCTCAAGGGCCTGGGACTCGCGTCGGTTAAAAGCGCGAAAACGACGATGGCCGTGCCGCCCGACTTGCGCGTGCAGCTCGACTCCTCGGGTCTCACGGGGGTCATGTTCATCTCGATCGACTTCTTCCCGATCCAGGACAATCCCGTGCTGCCGTTACCGTTCCCCGTTCCCGAAAACTACATTCCGTCGGCGCGATCGACCATCAAAAATTTGGAAGATTCCGTCGTTCACGCGGTCGATCGCTTTCCGGAAGTGGCCGATCAAATCGTGATGCTGCTGGCGAAAATCAGCGCGTTGCTCGAGGACGTCACGGCCGAGCACATTGCCGACAAGGCCGGCGCGACGCTCGGCCATGTGGACGCCCTGCTCGCCGACGTTCGGCGCGTGGTCGAGCGCGCGGACGTCGAAAAGCTGTCGCACGAGGCCCAAGCGACGCTCGTGCAGTTGCAAGGAACGGTGGCCCACGTCGATGGTCTCATCGAACGACTCCAAGGAAAAAAAGGGCTGATCGCCAGCGTCGAACGCGCATCGACTGCGGTCGGCGACGTCGCACACGGCGCGACCGGGCTCGGGGAGAACCTCGAGGATACCCTGCGCAACGTGCAAGAGGCCGCGGCCGCGGTCCAGAGGCTCGGCGACGCACTCGATCGGGACTCGGACATGCTGCTCAAGGGCCGGACCAAGGCGCTCCGATGAAGAACCGACGGGCGTGGTGCATGGCGGCCCTGTTGCCGCAGCTCGTCGGGTGTGCGTTCCTTTTCAAGAGCGACCCGTTCGTGTCTCGCTACTTCACCCCCGAGAGCGTGGCGACGCCCGCGGAGCCGGTCGCGCCGAGCGGGTTGGAGCTGAGGCTCGGGCGCGTCAGCGCCGCGGCCTACATCAAAGACGAGATCGTGTTTCGCAACTCGATCTACGAAATCGGATACTACGAAGGCCGACGGTGGACGGACAAACCCGAGTCGTACGTTCGACGCGAGCTGGCTCGCGCACTCTTCGACCGACGGGGTATTCGGCAGATCGCCTATGGGGCCGGCGCAACCCTCGACGTCGACGTGAGGGCGTTCGAAGAAGTCCGCGCACCCGCGCACGTCGGTCGCGTCACGATCGATTATTCGCTGGTCGACCACCGCGTCGTACGATTCGCGCGGTCCGTCACGGTCGAGCGGGCGATCGCGCCGGCCACGGGGGATGCCGAGGCCGACGCGATCGTCATGGCCTTGTCCACGGCACTCGTCGACTCGGTGAATATTGTGGCGGACAAGGCCACAGCCGAGCTTCGCGCCGAAGGGTCGGGGTCGGCGCCGGTAGCGGACGAAACGCCAGAGCATGACCCGTGAGCCCGAATGCGGTCGGGTGACCGCGAAGCGGCGGGTGTACAGGGCCGCGCATCGGGCGCCGTAGAGTAGTCGATCGTCTCCGCCCGCGCGGGCGACGGTATTCTGGCGCGGTCATGACCCATTCGGCCCCCACCGAATCCGTGAAGCGCATGCTGCCGTGGCTCGTGGCGGTGGCGTTCTTCATGGAATCGCTCGACACGACGATTCTCAATACCGCGCTGCCCACCATGGCGACCGCGCTGCACGTGGCTCCGCTCAGCATGAAGTCGGTGCTCACGAGCTACACGTTGAGCCTGGCGGTGTTCATCCCGCTGAGCGGCTGGGTCGCCGATCGATTCGGAACACGCGCCGTGTTTTCCTCGGCCATTGGGATCTTCATGCTGGGATCGCTCTTGTGCGGCGTGTCGAACGACATACGGGTCCTGGTCGGGTGCCGCATCCTGCAGGGGTGCGGCGGCGCGATGATGGTCCCGGTGGGCCGTCTGACGATGGTGCACGCCTTCGCGAAGTCCGAGCTGGTTCGCGCCATGAGCTTCGTGGCGATCCCGGCGCTGATCGGCCCGATGATCGGCCCGCTTGCCGGGGGCCTAATCGTCGCGTTTCTCCATTGGCGCATGATCTTCTTCGTCAACCTGCCCATCGGCCTCGTGGGCCTGTTTCTCGTCTACCGCCACCTGCCCGATTATCGCGCCGCACGGACGGATCGACTGGATTGGGTGGGACTCTTGCTGTTCGGTTCGGGAGTCGGGCTTCTGTCGTACGTGCTGGAGATATTCGGAGAGCATACGTTGAGCGCAGGGCAGAGCGCCGCTCTACTGGCCCTTGCGACGGCAGGAATTCTCGCCTACGTGCGCCACGCGATCCGCGCGGCGCATCCCTTGCTGCGAATCGGGCTCTTGCGCATCCGCACGTTGCGCGTGGCCGTGAGCGGCAGCTTCGTCACGCGGCTGGGCGTCGGCGGAATGCCGTTCTTACTGCCGCTCCTCTACCAGGTCGGGCTCGGCTATTCGCCGATCCAGTCCGGGCTTTTCATCCTGCCCCAGTCGATCGCAGCCATCAGTCTGAAAATGACCATGCCGATGATCTTGACCCGATTGGGTTACCGCCGCGTGCTGCTCACGAATACGGTGCTGCTCGGCTTGCTGATGGGTCTTTTCGCCACCATCGGACCGCAGACGTCCGTCTTCGTGATCTGCCTTCAAGCGACAGCCTTCGGTTTCCTTTCCTCGCTGCAGTTCACCAGCATGAATACGCTGGTTTATGCCGACATCCAAGAAGCCGACACGAGCATGGCGAGCACGATCGCCAGCACGTTGCAGCAGATGTCGATGAGCTTCGGCGTGGCCGCAGCTTCACTCACGACCGCCGTGTTCATCCCCGACCGGCTCCACTCCGACCCGCGGCAGATGATTCACGGCATTCACCTTGCGTTTCTCGTGCTTGGAGGGCTGACCGTGCTCTCGTCCGCGGTATTTGCCGAGCTGCGCGAGGAAGATGGGGACAGCGTGAGCCGGCATCCGATGACGCCGGCCGCGGCAGCTTGACGCGCGGTTTTCGTCACGAGGGGGCATGGCTGCCGTTGGCAGCCGGGGCCCTCGAAAGGTTCGCCAAATGCGCGCGCGGTTCGCAGATCGCGGCGAGGGTTTTCACGACGCTGTCGATGCTGAGGCCGTTGTTCCAACGACCGACGGCTCGATGCGCATGACGGGTCAGGTCGTTCATCGAAAGAATGCCCTTCAGTCGTCCTTCGGCGTCGAGGACCGGCACGCGGCGCACCCGCACTCGCCGCATCAGGGTTTCGACCACGTCGAGGGGGTCGTGCTCGCGCACACCGTGCACCTGCTTGGCCATGGCCTGGGACACGGGGATCTGCCAGAGCGGCTGGCCGTGCGTGTAGGCCGCCATGCAAATGTCGCGGTCGGTGATGATGCCGACCACGCGCGTTTGATCATCGACGACGGGGACCATGCCGCAATCGCTCTCCCACATGATTTGCGCAGCCTCCTGCAAACTGTCGTTCGTCCCGCACGACTTGGCGGCTTTGCTCATGAGCTCCGAGACGTTCATGGTGTCCTCCTCGAGTTAAGTTGGACCGTGTCACAAGCAACGAGTGCGCCAAGCCCCGGGCACGGGATCGACAAACCGCTGTGCTCGGCGACGTGCACCCTGCAAGGGTGCGTCTCGCCTCGCGCGAACGACCTGCCCCCTCTGCGACCTAACCGATCGGAGCGCTACGGCTTACGCTTGCTTTCCTCGATCACGGCGGCGGTGATGGCGTCGATGTTGGTCTTCGCCTGCCTCGCTCGCTCTTGTCCCTGCCGCGCTTGCTCGGCGTTGCGCTTGGTTTCCTCTTCCAGAAGGTGACTGGTGCCGGGCACGAGAACGTCGCGGATGATCTTGAATACGGCCGTCGCGTGCTCGGCGTCCTTCGTCTTGTACTCGAGGAAGATCTTGCCGCTTTGCATCTTCAGCTCGGGCTCCGAGCGCTCCAGAAACGGCTTGTGGACCGCCTGAGCCTTCGCCGCCGAAACCGACTGACCCCATAGACTCGCCCACGCGGGAGTCGGCTCTCCGACCAACCGCACACGAACCAGGGCGTGTCCACCGCCGATATCGTGAAAATCGACCGGCACGAGTTCATCGACTTGGACGCTCATGGCCCGATAGGATAACGCCAGTTCATCTGCCGTCCATCGCCGCGCTGTATTCGCCACGACGCGCTGCCCGGTTGCACATGGATCGATGAACCAAAGCCAGTTGTGCACGAGCCACGTGAGCCTCCTTGCCCGCCCAGATTGCGAGCGCCGGCTCTTGGATGGCGCGGGCAAATGAGAACGACAACGCCCATGGCAATCGCGCCTTGAAACGGGCGTTCATGGCATTCAACCGGGCCGAGGCCAACTCGCCCGGTTGACCTCCCGACAGGAACAGGATCCCGGCAACGGCGGCAGGGACCGTGCGCAAGAGACATCGCACTGTCGCGTCGGCGACCTCGTCGACACTTCGCTGATCGACACAGGCCAGGCCGGGAAGCACCATGTTGGGCTTGAGAAGCAATCCCTCCAGCATGACCCGCTGTCCGGTCATCTGACCGAACACCGCACGAAGGACTTCGCCCGTCACTTCGCGGCAGCGAGCGAGCGTCTCATCGCCCCCCATGAGCACCTCCGCCTCGACAACCGGAACCAGCCCGGCTTCTTGGCACAACGCCGCGTACCGAGCCAGAGCATGCGCGTTGGCTTCGACGCACCCGCGGCTGGGGACGCCGTCGCCCACAGCGATCACCGCGCGCCACTTGGCAAAGCGCGCGCCCATTCGACCGTACTCGGTAAGACGATCCCGCAGGCCGTCCAGTCCCTCGGTGACCGTCTCTCGCGGATGCCCGGCCAAGTCCTTGGCACCGGCGTCCACCTTGATGCCAGCGACGAGCCCCGCGTCGGCGATGGCCTTCACGAAGGGCGTGCCGTCTCTCTTGTGCTGGCGGATCGTCTCGTCGTAGAGAATCACGCCACTGATGCTCTCGGCCAGGCGTGGCGCGGTGACGATCCACTCCCGATAGGCGCGCCGCATGTCCTCGGTTTGAGCAATGCCATGCTCGGCCAATCGCCTGTTGCAGGTTCCGGTGCTTTCGTCGATCGCGAGCAGACCCTTGTCACCGGCGACGAGCTCTTTCGCAGTGTCGACGAGCGTTTGCACGTTCAAGGACGGTCCGACGGTCATCGGCCTTCGCCCCACTTCCAATTTCGGATTTCGGGCAAGTCCTGGCCGTGTCGGTCGATGTACTGCTTGTGCTCGATGAGCTTGTCCTGCACCATCTGCTTCAGATAGGCCCCTTTCGTACCCCATTCGGAGGGCAAGCGGTCGACCACGTCTTGCACGAGATGAAAGCGGTCCAACTCGTTCTGCACCCTCATGTCGAAAGCCGTGGTGATGGTGCCCTCTTCCTTGTAGCCGCGGACGTGCAGGTTGCGGTTGTTCCGGCGGTAGGTCAGGCGGTGGACGAGCCACGGATAGCCGTGAAAGCCAAAGACAATGGGTTTGTCTTTCGTGAAGAGCGAGTCGTAATCTTCTTCGCTCAGCCCGTGCGGGTGCTCGCATTGGGGCTGCAGCTTCATCAGATCGACGACGTTGACCACGCGGATTTTCAGGTCGGGCAGATGCTGCCGAAGAATCGACACAGCGGCCAGAACCTCGAGCGTAGGCGTGTCGCCGGAGCAGGCCATGACCACGTCCGGATCGGCGCCTTGATCGTTGCTGGCCCATTGCCAAATGCCGATGCCTTGCTCGCAGTGGATGATGGCGGCGTCCATGTCGAGCCACTGCGGCAGGGCGTGCTTGCCGGCCACCACCACGTTGACGTAGTGACGGCTGCGCAGGCAGTGATCCACGACCGAAAGCAAACAGTTGCCGTCGGGGGGTAGATACACTCGGACGATGTCGGCCTTCTTGTTAATGACGTGGTCGAGAAAGCCGGGATCCTGGTGCGTGAAGCCGTTGTGGTCCTGCTGCCAGACATGGGACGCGAGCAGGTAGTTGAGCGACGCGATCTTGCGGCGCCAGGGCAATTCCAGCGTGACCTTTAGCCACTTGGCGTGCTGGCTGAACATCGAGTCGACGATTCGAATGAATGCCTCGTAGCTATTGAAAATTCCGTGCCGCCCGGTCAAAAGATACCCTTCGAGCCAACCCTCGCACTGATGCTCGCTCAGCATCGAGTCGAGGACGCCCCCGTCGGGCGCGAGAAATTCGTCGCTCTTGGCCTTTCGGGCGTCCCACTGGCGGTTGGTGACTTCGAAGACCGCCCCGAGAAGATTCGAAAGGGTCTCGTCGGGGCCGAAGACACGGAACGTGCGCGGCTCCTGATTCAGCCGGGCCACGTCGCGCAGGAACTTGCCCAGCACGAGCGTGTCCTGACCGTTGACGGCGCCCGGCGAAGGGACAGCGACCGCGTGAACGCGGAAGTCGGGCATTCGCAGATCGCGCAGCAGAATGCCTCCGTTGGTGTGGGGATTGGCCCCCATCCGCCGGTCGCCTTTGGGTGCCAGATCGGCGAGCTCCTGGATGAATCGGCCCGATGCATCGAACAGTTCCTCCGGCTTGTAGCTGTGCATCCACCGCTCAAGCTCCGCGACGTGGTCCGGATGATCGGAATCGACCAGCAGCGGCACCTGGTGAGCTCGGAACGTGCCCTCGACCTGCAGTCCGTCCACGACGTTCGGCCCCGTCCAGCCTTTGGGTGACCTCAGGACGATCATGGGCCAGCGTGGCCGCGTGGTGTCGCCCTTGCGGCGCGCCTCGTGCTGGATGTGGCGAATGCTCTCGACGGCCTGCTCGACGATCCCGGCCATGCGTTGATGCATCTCTTGCGGGTCATCGCCTTCGACGAAGAGCGGCGTCCAGCCGCAGCCCCGGAAAAACTGCTCCAACTCTTCCCGCTCGATGCGAGCCAAGACCGTCGGGTTGCTGATCTTGAACCCGTTGAGGTGCAGAATCGGAAGCACCGCGCCGTCGGTGACCGGATCGAGAAATTTGTTGGACTGCCATGAGGTCGCGAGCGGGCCCGTTTCCGCTTCGCCGTCGCCCACGACACACGCCACGATCAGATCGGGGTTGTCGAAAGCGGCGCCGAAGGCATGGCTCAGCGAATACCCGAGCTCGCCCCCTTCATGAATCGACCCGGGAGTCGTCGGCGCGACGTGGCTCGAGATCCCGCCGGGAAACGAGAATTGCGTGAAGAGTTTTTTCAGTCCTGCCGCGTCCCGGCCGATGTTGGGAAACACCTCGCTGTAGGTGCCCTCGAGATACACATTGGCGACGATCGCCGGGCCCCCGTGACCGGGACCGGCGACGTAGAACATGTCGAGGTCGTATTTTTTGATGACCCGATTCAAATGCGCGTAAATGAAGTTCTGACCCGGGGTCGTGCCCCAATGGCCGACGACCAACGGCTTCACGTGCGATAGCTTCAGAGGCTCCTTCAACAACGGATTGTCGTACAAATAGATCTGGCCAACGGACAGATAGTTGGCTGCGCGCCAGTACGCGTGTATTCGCCGGCACTCGTCGGGCGTGAGCGGGTTTGGTTGCATCGATCGAATCCTTTCCGTGAGCTGGCATTGAAGACGGGCACGCAGCCTCGGCACTATCCCGGTGACAGGTTGCTCGACGAACCCGCAGGGAGGGTTTCCATGCGCGGCTCATCCGGTTTTTTGGATGCCCCCTCCGCCACTATGCAAGCCGAGGGCCAAAAGCTTCGTGCGCGTGGACGCGAAGTGCGTGTGGATGACGCTTCGAATGCCCAACCCTTCCGCGAGTTGTGGACGACGCGGCCCGCTTGCGTGCGAGTTCAACGCTGCCAGAGAATGGAATGGACCTCCAGCGGCACCGCTACGCCGTCGCGGCGCGGCATCAGGCGCGCCGTGTAGCTTGCGGGTGAGCGGGCCGCGGGCGCCAAACCGACGTACACGTAGCCGCCGGAGGGGCCGGCCACGCTGCGAACGCGTGTCATTTCGAGGCGTACGGGCGGCCCGCCCCCGGTGCCGTCGGCATAGAGCTCGACCCGCACCGCGCTCGGGTCGAGGTCTTGCAGGTGAACCTCGACCTCGAACGCGTGCTGGTCGCCGCGGGGGGTGCATTTCACGTCGCCAAAATGCAGCGAGGCCCAGGCTCGCTCGACGGTCTTTTGCCAGCGAACCGACTCTCGGCCAAGGGCGGCCTTGTCGGCCGCACGTGCGCGGTAGGCGGCGGCGGCCGGAAGGTAGTGCTGCTCCGTGTACTCGCGCACGGCGCGGTCGGCCGAAAACTGCGGAGTCAGTCGCGCCATGCTTTCCCGCATGCGCTGTACCCATGCGGTCGGAATGCCGCTCGGGTCGCGGGTATAAAACTGCGGGACCACCTCGCGCTCGAGCACGTCGTAGAGCGCGTCGGCTTCGACGGCGTCCCACGCCGCGTCGTCGTCGTGCTGGCGGCCGTCGCCCAAAGCCCACCCCACTTCGGGGGAATACGCCTCGGCCCACCAGCCGTCCAATTCCGAAAGATTCAGCCCGCCGTTGACGAGCACCTTCATGCCGCTCGTTCCACAGGCCTCCCAGGGGCGCCGAGGCGTGTTGACCCAGACGTCGACGCCCTGAACCAGGTGCTCGGTCAGCCGCATGTCGTAATCGCTGAGAAAGACGATGTGGGGTCGGTTAGCCGGCTTTCGGATGAAATCGATCCATTTGTGGATCAAGGCTCGACCCGCCTCGTCCTGTGGATGCGCCTTGCCTGCGAGGATGAGTTGCACCGGGCGATCGGCGTTCGCCAAAAGGCGCAGCAGCCGCGCGGCATCGTGCAACAGGAGGTCGGGTCTCTTGTACGTTGCGAAACGCCGCGCAAAGCCGAGCGTCAACGCGTTCGGGTCGAATCGACGCTTGGCCTCGTCCACGATTTCGGCCGCGGCCCCCTCCGCGGTTAGCTGCCGCGACAATCGTTGCCGGATGTACTCGACCAGATCCTTGCGGGCGGTGGCGCGAAACGTCCAAAGTCTGGCGTCGGAGACGCGACGGACATCTTCCGCCAAGGTCGTCGCCGTCCCCAGCCAGCGGCTCTTTCCACAGGCCTCCGTCCAGAGATCGTCGGCCGGAGCGGAATCCCAGGTTGGCGTATGAATTCCGTTGGTCACGTAGCCGACGGGCACTTCGTACCCCGGCCACGATGGGAAGAGCGGCTGAAAGATGCGCCGACTTACCTCGCCGTGCAGGCGACTCACGCCATTGACCGACCCGCTGCCCCGCACGGCCAGGTAGGCCATGTTGAAACTCTCCGAGGCATCGTTCGGGTCGCTCCGACCCAACGCCAGCAGGTCGCTTTGCGCGATGCCGAGCTTCTGCTCCGCATAGGCGCCGAGGTAGCGCGCGATGAGGTCTGCGGGGAAGCGGTCAAAGCCAGCCGCAACGGCCGTGTGGGTGGTGAAGACATTGCCCGCCCGCGTGACGGCCCGCGCGACGTCGAACGGCTGCGCCGTCTTTCGCATGAAGCCGAGGGCTCGCTCCAACACGGCAAATGCCGCGTGGCCTTCGTTCAAGTGACAGACTTCGGGATCGAGGCCCAGCGCTTCGAGCAATCGCCATCCACCGATTCCGAGAACCAGCTCTTGCTGCAGGCGCAGATCGGCCCCGCCACCGTACAACTCGCTCGTGATCGCGCGATGAACGGGAAGGTTTGCCGCATCGTTACTGTCCAAAAGGTAGAGCTTGACGCGACCGACCTGGACCTGCCAGGCGCGCAGCCACACCGCGTAACCGGGGAGGTCCATTTTCAAACGCAACCACTCGCCGTTCGATTGGCGGAGCGGCGCGATCGGCAACTGGCCCGGGTCGTTGTACGGAAAGAGGGCCTCTTGCGAACCGTCCTTGTCGATGACCTGGCGAAAGTAGCCTTGCTGGTACAGAAGCCCTACGCCCACGACCGGCACGCCGAGATCGCTCGTGGCTTTGAGCTGATCGCCGGCGACGTTGCCGAGCCCGCCCGAGTAGATCGGCAAGGCTTCACTCAACATGAACTCCATGCTGAAATACGCAGCACACGTCAGGGGGCCCTGCGAATGCTTTTGTTGAAACCACGCCGGCGCCTCCAAGGCCTGTCGTCGCATTTGCACCAGCCCATCCACGTCTTTGCGAAAAACGGGATCGGCCCATGCGCGCTCGATTTGATCACGCGAGGCGGTCTGCAAAACCACCCAGGGGTTGTGCGTGATGCCCCACAATTCGGGGTCGAGCTTCCTCCACACTTCGTCGGTCGCGTGGTTCCACGACCAACGCATGTTGAGCGCCAGCCTCGCGAGAACGTCGAAACCTTCGAGCCCGCTAAGCCCCGGACGAACCGGCGAGGGTTCGACGCGAAGTGGGTCGGTCATGGCCGATTCCTCGATGGGGACCCTTCGGTCCCAACGGACAACGCCGAGCCGACCACAGCTTGAGCTTGCTCCACGTTGGCCTCCTGCGCGTCGCACGGCCGCGGCGAGCCGCCGGAACGATTCGGCGGTCGGCCGGCGTCGACCGACTTGGAAGTGCCCCCCATCTCAGCGCCAGCCCAAAAAGAGCGCCGAGGCGGCCCAGAGCGAGCCCACGAGAAGCACGATCCAGACGAAGTCGCCCCCCCAACCCCACGCCTCGTGGTCGAACGCCAAGGGACGGCCGGCCTGGCCCGCCTGGAGCCCGCGACGTCGTTGAACGTAGCTCGGGTAGGGCGGGCCCCAACCACGATACCCCCAACCATAACCTACGGAAGGGATCAGAAAGAGGAACATGCAGAGCATCCACACGAGCCACCATGAATTCATCATTGGGAGTCGTCTTCTTTCTTGTCGTTGGGTAACGCCAATGACGGAGGGCGTTCCTCGATCCGCACGGTCACTGGCTCATAGCGGAGCCAGGAAACCGCTTTCGGCTCGTCTTCGATGCGGTTTGGCGTGCCGTCGACGCCCGAGTCGCAACAAGCACGCTCGCTCGATTCGTCCGAGGTCGCCTCTGGGAATTCGTCGTCGCATTGCTCGTCTTGCCACCGCTGGATGGTGATCGCCACGCGCGACAGCTGGTCTGCGATCTGGGCGACGACATCGCTTCGCGATCGGGCGGCGCTTGGGGTGTCGAGAACGATCTCGATAGCATCCAAGAGCGCGCGGGCACACGCGAGCTCGATCCGCATGGTGCGGTGCGCAAGGCCCGCAGCCGCTTCGATGCTCACAATTCTGGGAGGACCCGCGCGGGCTGGAACAGGCATGAAGAGGCCTTTGTCGACGAGGGACCGAAGCAGTCCATCGAGATCGCGACCGAAAAGCACAATCGATGCCATTGCGGTCTTTCGGGCCGTGCCCGGGCCGAAGCCCTTGCACCGAATCGACGAAGAGGCCCCGAAGCACGCGTTATTTTGCGTTGTGCCGATCCGGCGGAGGCACCTTGCCAAGCGCCATCGCCTAGGCGAGGCCGTGAGCTCGGGGGACCGCGGCAGACCGTTTTAGGCTTTGTCGACGAGCGCTTTGAGATCGGTCCACTCCTTGTCGAGTCGAATTTTCGTGTTGTCCCAAGTGCGCGCCGAATCGCCCTCGAGCGACTGATAATCTCGAGCAAACGCGTCACGCGTGGAGTGAATCTGCCTCAAATTCGCGTCGAGTTCGGCTCTCTCCTTGCCGCGCAACTGATCCAGCTTTGCCGTGAGGTCAGCCGTCTTCCGGTCGAGCTCCACGAGGTTGGTCGTGACGGTGTGCCGGTAGTTTTCCCTTAGTTTCAGGAAATCCGCCTGCGCCGCCGCAATTTTTTCGTCGGCTTCGGCCTGGGCGCTCTTGACCGTGTCGTCAGCCACCTTCATGGCACCCGCGCTTTTGTCGTTGGCCTCCGTCTGCGCGACCTCGGCTTTTCGTGCGTCGCTCGACGCATTGTCGCACGCTGCGGCGAGCGTGAGGGAGAGGACGGTCGTGGCGAGTATGGAAGAACGGATCATGGCGATTGCCTCCTGGGGAGATGGACTGGACACAATTCTGCGTTCGAACTCGCTTACGCAATTCCGGCGCCAACGGCGCTCCGACCGCGCCGCGGCGGGCGGCACCGGGCACTGTGATGTAAAACTTCGTCTCGAGGCATGCGAGGCGTCCGAGCAGCCCTGGGTAAGGCGAGCGGAGGGGGGATCGCGTTCGTTGTCCTAGCCGCCATGGCGGTGGCCCGTTTGCAGAGTCCACCGACGGGGCGGGAGGCCGAACTCGCCGGCATGATCGCGAGCGTCGGCCTTGCGCACCCGCCCCTCGAGCACGAGTGGCAGCAGTTGGAGGGCAAATATTGGCAGATCGTTTCCGCCGGAACGGAGGACGACGACGCGACGGACACGGCGGAAGGCAACCCCGGGGCGTGCCGGCCGGGGATGGTCGAGATTCGCGGGCGGATGAAGGCCGAGGACCCCGCCAAGCACGAGCCCGTGGAGGAGCTGCAAAAGTCGACGTGCACCGACTGGATCAGCCGCGAGTATCCGGAACGCTGCGCGCGGTACGACCGCGACCGGTGGACGGCGCTGTCCGCGGGCCTTCCGGGCGTGCCGTTGCATTACTGCGTCGATCGCTTCGAATATCCGAACCAGCGCGGCGCGTATCCCTGGATCGTAGTCACGTTCGGCGAAGCGCAGAGTCTCTGCGCGCGCGAGGACAAGCGGCTGTGCACGGAAGAGGAGTGGACCTTCGCCTGCGAAGGGGAAGAGGCCACCCCTTTTCCGAACGGCTATGTGCGCGACCCCGACGGATGCGTCATCGACCGGCCATCCCGCCCGGTCGAGATGAGCCTCTTCGACGGTCGCAGCGGCGCCCGCTTCGAGGCCGAGATCGACCGGCTTTGGCAGGGAGAGCCTTCTGGATCGCACCCCCGTTGCCAGAGCCCATTCGGCGTTCACGACACAATCGGCAACGTCGATGAGTGGACGACGTCCGTCATTCCGGGCGAACGGCCGTCGATCCTCAACGGCGGCTACTGGGGCCCGGTCCGCACGACGTGCCGGGCGACGACGCGCGCTCACGGAGACGCCTTTTTCTTTTATCAGATCGGGTTCCGGTGTTGCGCGAATGCACCGGCCGTGTCGTTTTCGAGCGCGTCGAGTTCGGCTGGACCGTAGCGCTCCCGTTGGGGTTTGGGGGTCGCGGTCGCGGTCGCGGTCGCGGGTCGGGGTCGCGGGTCGGGGTCGCGGTCGGGGTCGGGGTCGGGGTCGCGGGTCGCGGGTCGCGGGTCGCGGGAACGTCGTTTAGCGGCGACCGCCGGCGCGCCCCGCATTGCCCCCGAAGTGGCCGCCAGAACGCCCGCGCTCGTACGCGTGCTGCCGGGGCGCGCCGGCCATGCGGCGCTGATAGAGGCCGGCAGGCTCCCTATCGTAACGGCCCCATCGACCGCCGTTGCGGTAGTACCAGTGGCCGCCGTACCAGTAGGTCGGGTACCCGCCGTAGTAGAATGGCTCGGTCGTCGCGATATACGCGTCCGACGGGTAGTCGCCGTAGTAGCCCGCGGGATAGTCGGCTCCCACTTCCATGCCGCATCCCGCCGTTCCGACGACAGTCACTCCGAGGGCGAACGCGCAGGCGACACTCCGTACGATTCTTGTCTGCTTCACTCGGCTCATGGGCTCGCCTCGGCGCTTGGGTTGTGGCTCGCGTGCTCGCTAAGCCTTTGCGCTAGATTGGCGCGTTGGTCCGCGGTCAACACGGGGCTCACGGCTTCGAGGAAGTGCGCCATGTGCGCCGCGGCCCAGCCGACCATATGGGCGTTCGCCCCGCGCGCCGTCGTGAACGCGACGGCGTCGAAGTGGTCGCCCCGGAACGCATCGCCGAACGCAACCAGAACCGTCGAGACTTCTTGAGGGTCGAACGGCGGCGCCGCCTTCGACTCGTCGGCGAGGCCGGCGCGGATCCTTCCCACCTGCTCGGCCGTGAGGCCGAGGTCGGTCGCGAGCCGGGTGAAGTAGTCGCCCTCGGTCTGCACCGCCCCGGCCTGATCCGCGTTCGCCTTCTGCCAGACCGCCCAATGCGCCTGTACTTTGTCGACGAGCGCGACTCGCTCCGGCGGCGTGAGCAGGGCATGCAGATCGTTCAACGGGACCGCGGAGGCCGCCTGTACGGCGGCGGCGGCGACGACCAGCTGCGCCAAGGCGGCGTCCACCGCCGCTGTGTCAACGCTGCCCGTGGCGATTCCGTTGGCCAGCGTCGCTGTGAGGTTTTGTTCGGCGGCTCGGGCGGGTTCCATTCGAGCGTACAGGTCCCTGCGAATTCTCTCGACGCCGGCCTGCTGCTCGGGCGAGACACCCAGGGTATCGAGGCTCATCGCGATGAAGAGCGTGATGCCGCCATGATGGTGGTAGCGGTGGTGCTCCGTCAGATCGGCCGTCGTCTCGTCGTCCGCGGGGGAGCTCGTCGCGCTCGTCGCGGGAGCGCTACGGGCCGAGCCGCCGCCGCACGCGACGACACCGATGCCCGCGCCGAGCATCAGGCCGAGACTGCCGCACCGTACCGAGAGCATCGAAAATAGATTTTTCACGTGCATATTTCCGCACCTAGAGGCAATCACTGTGCCGGTCGCGGTCGGCCGAGTGTTCTTCGCACTTCGCGCGCCAACCAAGTGGGCAAGTCGGGTCGGGCTTTGGCGTCGCCGTGAAGAAGCCGATGGGCCGGCCCACCGATTGGCGCGATGGTGCGCGAAGACGATTTGCGGGATGGTGCGCGAAGAAAAGGGCCGGCGACCCGGCCGTTTGCCACGGTCATCATGGCGGGGTTGGAATCGATCGCCCGGAAGGAACGACGATGGGGCAGCTCCCACTGGGCGCATCCCGTTTTGCGAATTGCCTAAGGTACGCGATAAAGTGCGCGTCTCGGAGTTCGGATCATTGCGGTCGCGCGACCAGCCTTCGACGACCCGCACAAGAGGTGGCCCATGAATACGGTCTGGGTTCTGGTTTGTGATTCGGCGAAGGCCAGATTTTTCGAGGTGGGCGGGGCCGATTCCGCGTGGCTCTTGGTGAGCGAGGTTTCTCACGAAGAATCCCGAAGCAAGACGAGTGACCTCGTGAGCGATCGCTCGGGGACACGATCCTCCGAGGGGCGATCGGTGCACCACAACGCCCTCGCACCCGCGTCGTCACCCAAAGAGGTCGAGCACGCGCGCTTCGCCCACTCGTTGGGCCAGACGCTCGACCAAGCGATGCGATCGGCGCGCTTTCGTCGATGGGTGCTCGTCGCGCCGCCTCATTTCGTCGGCTTGATGAAGCGCGAGCTCACGCTCGAGCTTCAGCGCCACCTTCTGGCGACGGTCGACCGAGAGATGACCCACGTCGATGCGCGCGGGTTGGCGCAGGCGCTGCGAGACACCGTCCGCATTCCCATCGACGAGCAGGACGCTCTTCGCGAACCGCACAAGCAGACCCATTAGACCTAAGGGGTCGAGGTTGAGGTCGAGGTCGCCGAGGTCGAGGTCGAGGTAAGGTCGAGGTCGAGGTCGAGCTCGGGGTCGAGGTCGAGCTCGGGGTCGAGGTCGGGGGGTCGGGGTCGAGGGAGTCGCGGTCGCGGTCGAGGGGGGTTGCGGTCGCGGTCGCGGGGAGGCCCAAGGAAACGGGTGGCATTGCCTACCGCTGGACCGTGGGCCCGGCGCCGCCCCATTCCGAGAGCGACCCCAATGGTTTTTTCCTATTGTGTGTGTGCGTCGCCTGGCTTTACAGGCCCGCGCCGAAGCCGGCGAAGCCGGTCTCGGTGACCGTCATGGTGCCGAACCCGGTTCGCGTGAACGTCCCCGTGTCGGTTCCCGTGTCGTGAGCGGTCCGTGTGACGGTGTCCGTGGCGAACCCGGTTCGCGTGATCGTGCCGGGGCCCGAGCGGGTCCCCGTATCGATGGCCGTCCCGGTGACCGTGCCGATGCCCGTCCGAGTCTCCGTGGCCGTACCGATGTCCGTGAAGGTTCCGGTGTGGGTTCCGGTGCCCGCGGCCGTATGCGTGACGGTCTCGGACGCGGTTCGCGTGACGGTTCCAAATTCGGTGCGGGTGTAGGTGCCCGTGCCCGTGTCGGTAACGGTGATGGTGCCGGGGGCCGTGTGCGTTCCGGTAGCTGTGGCGGTCTCGGTGAACGTGCCGGTATGGGTCCCCGTGCCCGCGGCGGTCTCGGTCACGGTGACGATGTCCGTCCGCGTCACGGTGCCCACGGCCGTCTCGGAGTAGGTGGTTACACCGCTTTCGCTCCCGGTCGCCACCACCGTGCCAGACCCCGTGTAGTTCCCCGTCCCCGTCCCCGTCCCGGTGCCTGTTGGCGTGCTCGTCTCGGAGCCCGTTCCCGTAGAGGTCTGGTTTGAGGTCAGGGTGGCGTCCCCGCCGGCATCCTCGGACGCCTCGGTGTTCGTCGAGGTTCCCGAAACGCTCGAACTCGCGGCAGAGGTCGCAGACGACGTGCCCGCCGAGGTGGTCGAGGACGTGCTGGCTCCCGTGCCCGTGCTGAGGCTCGAGCTGGTGCTGCCGCCGTCCTCCCCCGTCATCGTGGTTTCGCTGTTGCTCCCCCCGCACGCGGCCACTACGACAGCGAACAGGACCCCATAAGTAACGGTAAACTTTCTCATTATCCTCACCATATTTTTTGGCGGTTGCGCGAACACGTTCGTCCCAGTGGCGCGAAAAAACTAACCCCCTTGTGTTCGCCGGTGGAATTGTACCGCGACCGCGTTAGGACAAGGCAGAGAGCCCATGAGCTGTGGAATTGTACCGCGACCGCGCTAAGAAAAGGCAGAGAGCTGGCTCGGTTGGCGCGGCGGCACGATAAAAATTCAACGATAACGGAATGGCTCGCAACAGCAATATTTCACTAATAGCGGACCGAATCAAGACCGAAGAGCGCGGCCATCCGTCCGGCCTTCGTCACGTCAGCTTTCCGTGAAGCGAGCGCAACAGGTCTTTCCACGACACGATCCCTTCGATCCGGCCGTCGTGGGTCACGACCGGCAGGCACGAGACGGCGTGAGCCAGCATCGAGGCGGCCGCGTCTTTCGCCGAGTCACTGCGTTTCGCCACGACCAGGTTGCGCGACATGATCTGGTGCACCTTCCGTCGGAGCGTCGCGAGGTCTTGAGGCCGCTCGGCGAGCGTGTCGACGAACGGGCTCATCGCGCGCAGCAGGTCGCGATCGGAGATTACCCCGACGAGGCGCCCTTGTTCGACCACCAGAAGGTGGTGGAATCGGTGCGCGGCGAAAAGGTTGCGAACCGCGAGCAGGTCTTGATCGGGGCCTACCGTCACCACGCGGGTGGACATGATATCGGCGATGGTCATGACGGATGTCTCCAGTCCGAAGGCGTGGACGCCCAGAGTACGGCCGGGCGGTGGCGCACGGAAGAACTTCACGGACCGGTGCCCGATGTGTGCGGCGCCCTTGCTCGGCGCCGCCCACGGCCTGTTCAAAAGCTTGCTGCGGCGGTCTGTTTGAGCGATGTCAGGCCGTACCGAGAGCGAGATGCGGTTCGACGGACAGCGCCCCGGTCCGCTCGAGGACGCGCTTTGCCGCACCGACTTGTTCGACCGTGCCGTGGGCAACGACCACGAAATGGTCGGCCTTGAGCGCCGTCTCGTACTTGAGGATGCTGTCCTTTGGAATGCCGATGCTGTAGAGGCCCGCGCCGAGCGCCGTCAAGCCGCCTACGACAGCCGCCTCACCGAGCGCCCCAACAATCCAGCCCACCATGGGGCCGAGCACGATGAGGTGGCCGAGACCGGGGATAAGAAACAGGCCCGAGCCGAACAACAGGCCCCAAAAGCCCCCCCAGAACGCACCGCGTTTGCCCCAGAACTTCATGCGATCGCCCGCGTTGTAGAAGCCGATCACCTGCTCCTCGGTGTGGTAGTCCTTTCCCACGATTGAGAGCAGCTTCATGTCGAAGCCGGTGTTCTGGAAGGCGCGCAGCGCTTCTTCCGCCTGCGGATGAGTCGCGTACACAGCCACGACCGTATTGATCTTTTGCATCGTGCCCTCCGACCTACGCACGATTCGCGCCACCATCCCGTTCGAGCGGGCATGACCCACCGACCCGACCGATCAGGTCCCTCGCGACCCCCGGTCAGAGTCTGGGCAGGTCGATGGTGAAAACACATCCCGTGCCCGGAATGTCCCTCACGCCGAGCTCGCCCCCAATGGCTTCGACGCTCCTTCGACTGATGGAGAGGCCGAGGCCCAGCCCCTTACGGTCTGGGCTCCGCTGCGCGAACGGCCGAAAAAGACTTTCGGCCTTGCCGGGCGGCAATCCTCCGCACTCGTCCGAAACGGCGATCGCGACCCGCTCCGCGGTCGCGGAGGTCGTGAGCACGACATGGCTCTCGGCACGCGTGAACTTGAACGCGTTTTGCAGGATGTTGACGAGCGCCCCCGCCAGCAGCTGCCGGTCGACCGCCACGTCGAGCCCCGGCGCGACGGGCGCGATGGTGAGCGTCAGATGCCGGGCACTTGCCTCCATCGAAGCGCCCACCTCGACCTCTTCGATGAACTCGCGCATCGAAACCCGCTCCACGGCCCGCGTCCCCGATTCCAGGCGCACCTGAGCGACGGAGGAGTCGATGACTGCGCAGGCTCGACGCAGGCTGCGGTCGAGAACGGCGGCCGTGCTGCCCCCGAGACCGACACTGCCGGTTTTGAGAGTCTGAAATGCCAACATCGCAGCTCCCAGGGAATTGCGAAGTTCGTGCGAGAGATTGCCTAGACGTTCCATACCCTCGTCGGTGATCGTCTGTTCGCGGGTGCGCGTGTACTCCGTCACAGCCTGGGCGATGGCATCGTCGAGGCATCGATTGAACACTTGAAACTCGTCGACCGTAATCGCCGCCTTCGACTCGGCGGCCAGCTCGGTGACGGCTTGGCAGAGGTCGCCGTAGTCGTGAACGACCTGGGCAACGGTAAACCCCCTCATCTGAAGCTCCCGACCGTGCCTCGTGGCGCTCTCGGCCATCGCGTGGCTGGCGCTTTCCGCTATCGCGTGACTAGCCGGTCGAAGAAGCCGCAGCGTCTCGGTGAGCTGATCCAGAAAAAGCGGAATGCCGCTGGCGAGCTCTTCCTCGGTCGCGCGTGGCGCAAGCCTTGCGGAGACCTTTGCACGGGTCCTCGCGACGATCGCCCCCCTATTTCCAGCTAGAAAGTCGTGGAGCATACGTGGAGTGTATCCTCGAATGGGATCGCAAAGCACCGAATCGGGCGCCCGTGAAATCAGTCACCGCTCAGCGCCCTTTTCACCCGCTTCTGGAGAAGGCCGGGGTCGGTCGGCTTCGCTAGGTACGCAAACGGGGCGACGGACAATCCATCGGTGACTTGTTGCGCCGACATCTGACCGGTGAGAAAGATGACCGGCACGCTGCGCAGCGATTCCGACTCGCGGATGCGACGAATCATGGCGACGCCGTCGAGGCGCGGCATCCGGACGTCGGCAATGATGAGGTCCGGCTGCCGCTCGAGCGCCTTTTCACAGCCGTCGATGCCGTCGACCGCGACCGTCACGCCGTACGTGCAGGATAGAAGAGCCGAGAGCGCGGCGCGCATCTCGTCGTCGTCGTCCACGACGAGGATGCTCTTGCGGAGCGAAGAGGGGGCCGGCGCCGGTATGCTCATGACCGAAGAAACAGCAATTGGCATGCCGTGCCATTGCGTGTATGGCGTGGTCGGGTTACCGGGCCTCGGGACAGGGTGCATCGGAGGATGAGATCGCCGGCCGTGCGGGACGCCACGATGAACGCCAGGAGTTAGATGGCCGGTCGTGGGGGCTGGACGACGATCTCGACCCGCCGGTTGTTTGCGCGACCCTCGGGCGATGAATTGTCGGCGATGGGGCGTGTGAGTCCGAAACCTTCGGACGTCACTCGGTCCGCGGCCATGCCCTGCGAGACGAGGTAGTCGCGTACGGTTTGCGCGCGCCGCTGAGACAGCTCCTGATTGTAGGACGCATCCCCTTGCGAATCGGTATGGCCTTCCACGGTGATCTTCGATTCCGCGTCCTGCTTGGTAAGCGCCTTGGCGACGTCATTCAGCTTGGCTTGCGCACTCGGCAATAGATCCGACCGATTCGACGCGAACAGAACGCTGCCCGACAGGGTGATCACCATGCCGCGCGCCTCCTGCTTGACCGACGCGAACGCGGCGAGATCGGAGGCCGCTTTGGCCGCTCGTTGGTCGGCGTCGGCGCGTCGCTCGCGCTCGGTTTGCAGCTGTTGGTCTTGATTCTGCAGCGCCTGCCCCTGAAGAGCGATTTGCACGTTCGCGCGGCCGAGCTGCGCGGAGGTCGCGGCCACTTGCGCCGTCTGTGCGTCGTGCATGTTCCCGACAATGGCCTGCTGCTCGGCTGCCGATTGCATGGCTATGCCGCGCGCCTCCGCGATCTCGGCCCGGCGGCCGGCGACGTAGGCGAGGTCGACGGTCTGAGGACTTGCGCCATTTTTGGCAAATGACTGCTCGGCCGCATCGAGCGATTCCCCGGCGGCGTGCACGTCGGCAGGATCGAACGTGGCCGCAACGCCATGGTTCGCGCGGGCGTAGGCCGCGCGCGCCGTAACGAGATCTTGCGGCGGGATCGACGCGGCGCAGCCCGCGGTGGTCGCAATCGCGAGAAGGACACCCGTACTTCGAAGCGTTGTCATGGCCGTGCTCCCAGGTTCGCATTCGCGTTCGTGTTCGCGTTGGTGATTTGTTGATTGTTCGATTGAGTCGAAGCCTTTTGCGCCGCGACTTTGGCGTTCTCTTCACGCGTCAGAGCAATGGCGAGCTCGGCGTCCGAGGTCGCACGAGCGAGCAGACGATCGGCCATTTCGTTGTTGCCGTCGCGAATCGCCCCATTGGCCGCAACCGCCTGCTCACGGGCGAGCTGCAGATGCAGCTGCGCCTGGGGCAGATTGGGGGCCCCGAGCTCAACGGCGCTGCGTTCGGCGGACTGCTCGTTCGCCAAACGCTGCGTCGGAGCGGCCATGCCGCCCCCACAGCCCAGGACGAGGGATGCGAGCACGAACGCTGACGTCGTAGATCGCGAAACGATCGACGCGATCATGGCAGACTCCTGCGGTTGGTGTAATGCGCTTTCAGCCGGAATTTGGCGAGCCACTCTTCGGATATGGCGCGATAAAAGGCTCTGGCTTTCGATCCCAGCAGCGCTCTGGCGCGAAGCCACGCTTTCGTCATTGCATTCCAGTTCATGGTCCATTCCTGTCTTTCTGTCTCTTGCATGTTCGATCGGTTGGGAAGGCGCGCCAGGATGGCGAACCCGCGCTCGTCGCGATGCACTCGACCCTTGCAGCAAGCGGCCAATAAGTGACGAGACATGATGTGCATTTTCCAATCCCGTCGACGGCGACGAGCGCAAGGTCCGTGCCGGCGCGGCCGTATGGAGGCGCGGGCGGCTTTTCGCCGTTCGCCATCGACGAACGTCCGCCGCATCCGTCGATTCGCTTTTGCATTCGGCGAGGTGGCCGTTGGCACTTTGCCTCGCGGCGCCCACGTCCAAACGCGCAATGGGTGGGGCTCGACGGTCGCAGTCTTAGACGCGCCGTGTCGCGACTGTACCGTCGCAGGCGTTACCCACGATTGAGCATGCGCCTTGCACGACGCGTGATCTCTTGAGCTCCGTCACCGCGCCGATCGGCCTTGCGCGAGCCCCGCAGGATGCGAGATTCATCCGGCGGCTGGTCTCCTTGTTCCAGGACGCGGCGGGCCGTTGGTCGGATGACCGGTGTTACCGACTCGGCGCCTCGCTCTCCTATTACGCCTTTTTTTCGATATTTCCTCTCCTGCTCCTCTGCGTCACAGGCGTCGGCTTCGCGCTGGGACGCGACGCGAACATGCGCAGTCGACTCGTCGACGGCGCCTTGAAGTTTGGCGCGCCCGAGATGCGGCCGTTGTTGGACGAGACGCTTTCGAGCATGCAAACCCACGCGAGGGCCCGGGGGATCGGCGCGGTGGTCGGTGCGATCACTCTGATCTTCGGCGCCAGCGCGGTATTCTCGGAGCTGCAGGCCACGTTCGATCTCATTTGGCGCGTCCAAGCGCCCGCGACGACCTCGATCGGGCGGATGCTGCTCGCGGCCGTCCGCGACAAAGCGCTGTCCTTTCTGGTCGTCCTAGGCGTCGCGATCGCGCTGCTGCTTTCGCTCGTCGTGAGCGCAGCCCTCAGCGCCGTCGGCAGCGCGGCAAGCGAGATCGTACGCAGTCCGACTCTATGGCTCGTGGCCGATGCCATCGTGTCGATCGCGTTGCTGACCGCTTTCTTTGCCGCCCTGTACCGCATGATCCCGCAAACCGCGGTCGCGTGGCGGGACGTCTGGGGCGGCGCCCTCGTTGCGGCAACGCTGTTCACGGCAATCAAGCGCCTCTTCGCTTGGTACCTCGCACACCTCGGCAGCTACGCGGCATACGGTGCCGTCGGCGGCATGCTCGGCCTGCTCGCCTGGATCTATCTCGCTTGCCTCATTCTGTTCTTCGGGGCCGAGTTCGCGCACGTCTATGCCGAGCGATACGGCAGCCTCGCGCACGCGACGCGAAACGCGTCTTGAGAGAGCAAGCTGCAATCCGTCAGGACGACGCAGGGCCGAGTGACCGGCCCGAAGCAGACCTTGCAATTTGCAAAGCGGACAGGCCGTTTTTTTCGCGTCTTGCCCAGTCCGGAATCGACGTCATCGCCCAAACCGTGATCGCCCTGCACGGCCACGAACCGGGCGCGACGGAGTGGGTCGGCCCAGTTCCTGCTCCCCCGAGGAAGTGGACTTACGCGACTGCGCGCCGTCGAACCAGCGGCGTGGACCCCAGACCTCGAAGGCTGCGCGCCCGGAAAGGCCGCGCAGAAGAGTGTTCGCAATCATCCTCGGAGTGTGTGCGAGTCTGATTCTCGCGTACCTCGTCGGAATGAATGCGTTTCTCGGAACGCGCTGGTTTCGAAGCGCGATCAACTTTTCGCCGGACCAGATCCGTGTCGAGTACGCACGTGCGTATTCGATTCTGCCCGGCAGCATTCACGTGGAAGGCCTGAGCATTCGGGGCAGCGACGGCGCGGTGCAGTGGATTCTGAGGATCGACGTCTGCGACTTTCGCGTGCACTTCTTGGATCTTCTGCACCGGCAGTTTCACGCTACCCATGTCCGAGGGTCCGGGCTTTCGATGCGCATCCGGCTGAGGATCGAACCGACGGAGGCCACGCCCGAGGTCGTGGCCGCACTGCCGCCCGTTGCCGGCTTCTCCGATCCGCCCTATTTGGAGACGGGACCGCCCGCGCCTCCGCTCACAGACGCCACCTACAAGCTCTGGAGCGTCCGCCTCGATGACGTCGACGCACAGCATGTGCGCGAGATCTGGGTCCAGACGCTGCGCTACGCGGGTGACTTCAGGGTGCGCGGACGCTGGGTCTTTCGTCCGCTGCGGTGGCTCGAAATCGGGCCGGCCGCGATCGACATCGAAACGCTCGACGTCTCCTACGGGCTCGCGAGCCGGCTCTTCACCGGTCTGCACGGCAGCGTCGCGGCGACCGTGCATCCGTTCGACTTGAGGAAGGCCGGTGGCCTGAAAATCCTGCGGTACGTCTCGGCGAACACCGACGTCCGAGGATCCGCAGACACGGCAGAGCTGACCCGTGCGTTTGGCCCTAGCCCGTCGTGGCGCGTCGAACACGGCGAAGGTCCGGTCGAGCTGGGGCTCCGCGTCGAAACCGGTGTGCTTCGAGCGGGCTCGCGCGGTCGGATTTCGATCGAAGAAGCCGAAGTCGTTGTCGCAGACATGTCTTTGCGCGCCAGGGCCGTGGCCGAAATGCACGTCGATGGCGACCCGGCTGCCTCGCAACTCGATGTCCAGCTGTCCAGCCTCTCCATCGCCCGGCGCGACGTGGATCTGGGCCACGCCGCTGCGGTTTCGCTCCGGCTGGCGAGTCCCGAGCTCGATCTGGCAAACCCTTCCGTCGAGGCCGCCTCCTTTGCGGTCGAGATGAAAGGGGCGCGTGCGCCCACTGTGGCGTTTCTGGGCCCCCTCGTTCCTACCGGCGTGAGGGTGGATTCCGACGCGGTTCGCGCAGAGGCCACCCTCGAAGGTCGTCTTGGCGACCAGACCGCGCACGGCCGAATCGAATTCGCCATTCGCCACCTGTCCGTGGCGCGCGGCGCGAATCGCATCGGCGCAAACGCGCAAGGCACGATCCGGATCGAATCGGGTTCCGTGCGAGAAGGTGAGGTCGACCTGACCGACAGTCACGTCGATCTCGCCGATGGTGCCGCTACGTTGGGTGGGGTCCGTGTGCAAGCCCCTTCGCTCGCCCTGCACGCGAAACACGCCCTGATCCGGCGCGGCGTGCCACCGGACCTCGACGTGGAGCTCGACCTGCCGGACGCTGCAATCACCGACCTGCGCGACGCCAACGCTCTATTGCCTGCCAGCGTCCGGGTGGCACGCGGCCGCGCGCACGTGTCCGGAAGAGCGTCCCTTCGTCTGCGGGATCGCGCGGTCTCGGGTACCGCACGCTTCGCGACCGATGGATTGGTCCTGCGCCTCCGCGATCCGCTGGCCATCTCCTGCCGGCTGGCCGCCCGTACTTCGACCGCCCAGTGGAACTGGGGCGCTCGATCGGTCGACCTGTCGAGCGCAGAGGTCATCCTGCGCGACGTATCGGTGACGGGGGCGCGCGGAAACCCTGGCCTCATGACCGCGCCCGTGATCCTCGCGCGCGCGCCTCACCTCGCTTTCGGTCCGCAAGGCAAGAGCGGGACGATCTCGGTCGACCTACCTGCCGCCGAAATTGCGGACGTCGCCGCGCTTACGGACCCGCTGGATCTTTCCAAGCTCGTGAAGATCACGCGGGGCGAGGCCTCGGCGTCCGTGCACGTGCGCGCAGACGTGTCTTCGCTGTCAGCCTCTGGAAACGCCGACCTCGTCGCGCGTGACCTTCGCGTCCACGTCGGATCGGACACCTATCAGGGCGAGCTCAACATGGCCCTTCGGGCAGACAACCTCGGGGTCGATCGAAAGACGACCCTTCTGTCCGGCAGCACGTTGGCTTTCACGAGCAGCGGCACACCGTCCACCGAGGCGTGGTGGGCCCGCGTCTCGCTCCGCGATGCGGGACTGCAGCTTGCGGGCGAAACTCGCTTTCGGGCTACCGTCCATGTGACGGCCGAGAACGCCTCACCGGTGCAAGCCCTGCTCGCCCGGGTGACCGCGGTGCCGCGATGGGCGCTCGACGCCTTCCCGACGGAAGACATCCACGCGGATGGAGAGATTCGGAAGACGCCTTCCTCTCTCGAGCTGCGTTCGGTCGTCGCGAGGAGCCGCGGAACTCTCGTTCGACTCGAGTACGCCAAGCACGACGCCGACAAGGAGGGCATGGTGCTCGTGAGCTCCGGAAGCCTTCGCTTGGGATTCACGATTGCCGGCGAGGGTCCGAAGTTCTTGCTGTTCGGCGCGGAGAGCTGGTTCGCGCGTCAGGCAGCGGCGCTCCGAGCGCGCGCGAACGATCGCTAAGGGGCGTTTTTCGCGAACAACCAATCCGTTTTGGAGAAATGCGAGGGGCGGTCGGAGATGCGCGCAAACCCCGCGCAGACGGCGAAGGCGACCCGGCCGGCATGGAACATGCGAGCCGGCCTCCTACCCGGGCTTATGGTGCAGAGTTCTACACCGGACGAGGCGTCCCGTGCCGCAGCGCGCGTCGGAAGCACCCTGAACGGAAAATGGCGCTACGACGAGCTCATCGACGTCGGCACGATGGCCGCGGTGTACGCCGCCACCCACCGCAGCGGAAGGCGCAGTGCGATCAAGATCCTGAACCGAAACTGGTCGAGGACGCCAGAGGTCGCGTGCGCGTTCCTGCGCGAAGAGCACCCGCATACGGTGCGGGTGCTGGACGACGACGTCGACGACGAGGGCAATGTTTGCGTCGTGATGGAGCTGCTCGAAGGGGCAACCCTTTGCGAGTGTGCGCTGGCGGAGGGCGGCCGGCTTGCCGCCGACCGAGTCCTGCGCATCCTCGATCAAGTGCTCGAGGGCCTCATCGCCCTGCACGATGCGGGGATCGTTCATCGCGACATCAAGCCCGCGAACTTGTTTCTCACGACCGAGGGGAAGGTCAAAATTCTGGACTTCGGCATCGCAGCTCTCCGCGGGCCGACCTCGGTGTCGCTTCCTGCACCTCCCCTTGGGTTCGCGATGGGGACGCCCGGGTTCATGTCGCCCGAGCAAGCGCGTGGACGATGGGATTGGGTGGATGGACAGAGCGACCTATGGTCGCTCGGCGCCACGGCATTCACCCTGCTCTCCGGTCAAGCCGTGCACCCGCAGACGACTCTGCCGGAATTGCTCGCGGCGAGTGCCGCCACGCCCGCTCGATCTCTGTCGACCGCGCTGCCGGGAGCCGATCGAGCGATCGTCCTCGTCGTCGACCGGGCACTCAAGCGCGACCGAGCCGACCGGTGGCGAGACGCCTGCGGGATGCGGATGGCCGTGCGCGATGCGTTCTGGAGGATTCACGGCAGACCACTCTCGTCGGCGCCGCCCGACGAAAGCGGGGCTTGGCTTGCCTCCCAGCCGGACACAACCGGTCAAGACGACGCGGACTGGGAGGACACTTTTTGACGGCCCGCGAAGCGGCGCGTTCGATGCGGGGCCGGTCGACCCGGAGGTAACGAAGAGCCGGGGGGACCACGATCGAGGCGGCGCGCCTCGATCGTGGTTAACTTACCGCGTCGATGGGGAGAATGGCAGGAGTCGACATGCAAGCGCGAGTACTCGTCGTGGACGACGATCTCGAAATGCGCGACGCACTCGGGGCAGTCTTCGCCCGGGACGGACGGAGTTGCGACGTCGTGTCGAGCGCGACCGCTGCACTCGACAGCATCGGGCGTCGGAGGTTCGACGCGATCGTCTGCGACGTGCGGATGGAGGGGATGAGCGGCCTCGATCTTCTCGAGCGCGTGAAGAAAATTCGGCCCACGTTGCCGGTGATTCTCATGACGGGCGCGGGCAAGCTTCACGACGCTGTCGAAGCCATCAAACGCGGCGCGTTTCAGTACGTGACCAAGCCCTTCGATGCCGATGCGCTTCGCGCCATGGTCGACGAGGCCGTCAGCATCGCATCGCCCGAAGAGATCGACCGAAGCACGCGCGTCGGTCCGCCGCTCGCGGAAGGTTTCGATTCGGAAATCGTGGGGGATGGACCGGCGATGCGCGGTCTGCAGGCGTTGATCGACCGGGTCGCGTTGTCGAGCGCGCCGGTGCTCGTCACGGGCGAAACCGGCGTCGGCAAGGAGCTCGTGGCCCGTGCCATCCACGCGCGGGGAGAACGCTCGGATCGGCCGTTCGTCGCCGTGAATACGTCAGCCATCCAGGACAGCCTGTTCGAAAGCGAACTGTTCGGTCATTCGCGAGGATCGTTCACGGGCGCTCTGCAAGCGCGCCACGGCTTGGTCACAGAGGCCGACAAGGGAACGCTGTTTCTCGACGAAATCGGCGACATGCCGATGGGCATGCAAGCCAAGCTCTTGCGCGTTCTTCAGTTCGGCGAAGTGCGTCCGGTTGGCAGCGACCGCACGCATCGGGTCGACGTTCGCGTCATCGCGGCAACCCATCGGGATCTCCCGCTGCTCGTGCGGGAGGGCCGGTTCCGGGAAGACCTTTACTTCCGGCTCAACGTGCTGCCGATCGCGGTCCCGCCGCTCCGCGCGCACCGGGACGACATTCCCGCGCTCGCTCGGCACTTTCTTTCGGAAGCCTGCCGGCGCGTTTCACGCACGCACGTGCGTTCGATCGGAGAAGAGGCGCTCCGCGTGCTGTCGAATGCCACCTGGCCGGGCAACGTCCGCGAGCTGGCGAGCGCGATCGAGCGGGCCGTGGTGTTCTCGAGCGACGAGACGATCGGCCCCGAACATCTCGCCTGCACGGCCACGGTGGCACCGCAGACGCTCGCTTGGCCGTCGATCGATGGCGCGCCCTGGACGATGCAGCGCTTGAACCAAGCTTACGCCGAATGGGTGCTCGATCAGACCGGCGGCAACAAGCGGCGCGCCGCGGAGATTCTCGGCGTGGACCTGTCGACTCTGTATCGCTGGCGCCGTACGACGTCGGATTAGCACTGTGCCGCGGCACGAGTATTGCGCTAGCAAAGGCCCATGAATGCGCAAACGCTCTCGCGCGGAGCGCGGCCGCCATGACCGAAGAGTCCGGTCCGTCGCCTCCGGGTGTCATCGTCTCGGTCCGTGGCAGCGTCGTCGATGTCCGTTTTGACGGGCATTTGCCGTCGATTTACTCGATATTGCGCGCCGGAGACCAGGGCCAAATCGTCATCGAAGTGCTGGGGCAAAGCGATGCGCATCACGTGCGCGGAATCGCTCTGACGCCCACGCAAGGTCTCGCTCGCGGCATGCCGGTCCAGGACACCGGCGGGCCGCTGAAGGCGCCGGTCGGCAAAGCCGTTCTTTCACGAATGTTCGACGTGTTCGGTCATGCCATCGACCGCGGCCCGGCCGTGACCGACGTCCAATGGCGATCCGTGCATCGCGCGCCGCCGACGCTCGGACAGCGATCCACGAAATCGGAAATCTTCGAAACGGGAATCAAAGTCATCGACGTGCTCGTGCCCCTCGAGCGCGGCGGCAAAGGGGGTCTTTTCGGCGGCGCGGGCGTGGGCAAGACCGTGCTGCTCACCGAAATGATTCACAACATGATCGGGCATCATGACGGGGTGAGCATTTTTTGCGGCATCGGAGAACGCTGCCGCGAGGGCGAAGAGCTTTACCGGGCCATGAAGGAGGCGGGTGTCTTGCCGAGCATGGTGATGCTGTTCGGCCAGATGAACGAACCGCCGGGCAGCCGGTTTCGCGTGGGCCACGCGGCACTGACGATGGCCGAGTACTTCCGGGACGACGAACACAAAGACGTCCTGTTGCTCATCGACAACATCTTCCGCTTCATCCAGGCCGGCATGGAGGTATCGGGCCTCATGGGACAAATGCCATCGCGGCTCGGCTATCAGCCGACCATGGGCACCGAACTGTCGGGGTTGGAGGAGCGCATCGCCAACACCGACGCCGGCGCAATCACGTCCATCCAAGCGGTGTACGTGCCGGCCGACGATTTCACCGATCCCGCGGCCGTGCACACGTTCGCGCATCTGTCGGCGTCGGTCGTGCTCTCGCGCAAGCGGGCGAGCGAGGGGCTATTTCCGGCGATCGATCCGCTCCAGTCCAGTTCCAAGATGGCGACACAGGGCATCGTCGGGGAGCGTCACTACCTTCTGGCACAACGAATCCGCAAAACGTTCGCACAATATGACGAGCTCAAAGACATCATCGCCATGCTCGGTCTCGAGCAACTCTCGCCCGAGGACCGCCGCGTGGTCGCCCGCGCACGCCGGCTGGAGCGCTTTCTCACGCAGCCTTTCTTCACGACCGAAGCGTTCACCGGCCTGCCAGGCAAGCTCGTCAGCCTCGAGGACGCGCTCGACGGCTGCGAGCGAATCCTGCACGACGAATTCAAAGACTACCCGGAGAGCGCGCTCTACATGATCGGCCCGATCCGCGAGGCCAAGGGCAAGCCCGGTTCCGCCCCGGCGGCCGCGGCCAAACCCGATGGCAAGGCGGCCCAGGCCGAGCCGGCCCCGAAGCCCGTCGTCGGGCCCCCTACCCCGACGGTCGCCCACGCCACGCCAAGCCCGCCCCCGAAGGCCGCCGCCCAGCCCCGATCGACAGGAGAGCATGCCGCCGAAACCCATGACTCTTGAGGTTCTCTTGCCCTTCGGGGTCTTCGCCAAGAAGACGGGCGTCTCGCGCATCGTCGCGGAGACCCTCGACGGATCGATCGGACTTTTGCCCCACAGGCTCGATTTCGTGGCGGCGCTCGCGCCGGGAATCCTGATGTACGAAACCGACCCAGACGGCAAGGTCTACCTGGCGGTGGACGAGGGGGTCTTGGTCAAGACGGGACCGGGCGTCCGCGTCTCGGTGCGCCGGGCCATCGGGGGTGCCGACCTCGGCCATTTGCGCGCCGCGGTCGAACGCGATTTTCGGAGTCTCGACGCACAGGAGAAGAGCGAGCGAGCGGTCATGGTCAAGTTGGAAGCCGGATTCTTGCATCGCCTGGCGGTCTTTCAACATGACTGAGGAGAAGACCGGAACAGCGAAGCACGCTCCGACGTTCGCCGAACAGGTCGGCGCCAAGGCGGCGCGCAAGATCGTAGCGGGGCGTCACTCCGAAGGCGTCTGGTTCGGTTTGGGCATGATGGGGCTCATCGGGTGGTCGGTGGCGATTCCGACACTGCTCGGAGCGGCTCTCGGGATGTGGTTGGACGCCAGGCACCCCGGTCGGTTTTCCTGGACGCTCGCGCTGCTCATGGCGGGGCTCGCGCTCGGCTGTTGGAATGCATGGCGCTGGGTGGCCAAGGAGGAACAAGCCCTCGGGCGGGAGCCACGAGGAGACCCCGATGAATGACGCCCTGACATGGATGCTCGCGTGGATGGCCGGGGGGCTTTTGGGTGCGACGTTCTTCGGCGGCCTGTGGTGGACGGTTCTCCATGCGGCCTCCTCCCGGCGGCCCGCGCTTTGGCTGGTGGCGAGCTTCGTCGTGCGAATGACTGTGGCTTTGACCGGCTTCACCTGGATCGGCGGGGGTCACGCGCCGAGGCTGCTTTTTTGCCTGTTCGGATTCGTTCTGGCGCGTCCCGCCGTCACGGCGCTGACGCAGCCGTCGGGACGAAGCCGGATCGGCCCGGCACGGGAGGACCGCCATGCGCCTCAGCCCCGATGAATGGATCTTCTGGCGGTACGGGTTCGTCAAAATCAACGCCACGATCGCGTTCACGTGGGGATTGATGGCTGTCCTGGCCGTCGGGTCGAGACTCGTCACGCGCAAACTCTCCACGGACCTCGAGCGTGCCCGCTGGCAAAACGTTCTGGAAATCGTCGTCACCGCGATCCAAAAGCAAATCGAAGACGTCGGTCTTGTACACCCCGAGAAGTATCTGGGCTTTCTGGGAACGCTGTTTCTGTTCGTCGCCACGGCAAGCCTCTGCACGGTCATTCCCGGCTTCGAACCGCCCACAGGCTCGCTGTCGACCACCGTCGCACTCGCGCTGTGCGTATTCGTGGCCGTGCCGCTCTACGGCATCGAGGAGCAGGGGCTCGGCCGCTACCTCGAGTCGTATGTCGAGCCGACACCCATGATGCTGCCGTTCAACATCATCGGCGAAGCCTCGCGCACGCTGGCGCTCGCCGTCCGCCTCTTCGGCAACATGATGAGCGGGGCGATGATCGTCGGCATTTTACTGACGATCACTCCATTCGTCTTTCCGATCGTGATGACTGCGCTCGGCCTGCTCACCGGCATGGTTCAGGCCTACATCTTCAGCATTTTGGCCGCGGTCTACATCGCCGCCGCGACGCGGACGCGGGATCGCAAGCCCAAGCCCGTGCCTTTGCCCTGAAACGCCCGACGACCCCGCCCAAAGGATTCATTATGGACAATACGACAAGCATCGCGCTCGCATCCATCATCTGTTCCGGCATCACGATCGCGTTCGGCACGATGGGGCCCGCGCTGGCGGAAGGGCGGGCGGTCGCCACGGCCGTGACATCCCTGGCCCAGCAGCCCGATGCGTCGGCCACCATCACCCGGACGTTGTTCGTGGGCCTTGCGATGATCGAATCCACAGCCATCTACTGTTTCGTGGTTTCGATGATTCTCCTCTTCGCCAATCCGTTCTGGAATCACGTCATCGCCGCGGGAAAGTAGCCCATGCTGATCGACTGGTTTACCGTAGGCGCGCAAGCGCTCAACTTCGTCATTCTCGTCTGGTTGATGAAGCGCTTTCTTTACAAGCCGATCCTCCATGCCATCGACGCTCGAGAGAAGCGGATCGCTCTGGAAATGGCGGACGCCGATGCCAAGAAGGCCGAAGCCAAAAAGGAGCGAGACGAGTTCGCGAAGAAGAACGAAGAGATCGACCAAAAGCGTGCGGCGCTCTTGGGCCAGGCGACCGAAGACGCGAAGGCCGCGCGTCTGCGGCTGATCGGCGAAGCGACGCACGCGGCCGACGCTCTGCGAGCCAAGCGACAGGAAGGGTTGAAAAACGAGGCGCGCGACATCAACCAAGCCATCGCTCGCCGGACCGAGCAGGAAGTGTTTTCCGTTGCGCGCAAAGCGCTGAGCGATCTGGCCACGACGAGTCTGGAAGAGCGCATGGGCGAGATCTTCACACGTCGCTTGCGACAGATGGATGGCCCGGCGAAGGCGCGGCTCGGCGACGCTCTGAAAGGGGCGTCCGAGCCGGCGATCGTGCGCAGCGCGTTCGGACTGCCCGCGGACCAGCGCGCCGCGATCCAAAATGCGCTCAACGAGACCTTCTCCGCCGAAGTTCGCATTCGGTTCGAAACGGCGCCCGAGCTGATCAGCGGAGTCGAAATCGCGACGAACGGCCAGAAACTGTCGTGGACCATCGCGGGATACCTCGGGTCGCTCGAAGCGGGCGTCGGCGAGATCCTCGACCCGCACGCCAAGAGTCCGCCAACCCCGCCGGCCCACCCATGAACCGCGCGCCTGAAAGCTTGGCAAGCGTCCTCGACGGCGCGTTCGCGAACCTGGGCCGAGCGCGGGAGGGCTTCACGGCGGAACTCGTGCCGCACGAGGTCGGTCGGGTGACCTCCGTCACCACGGGCATCGCCAAAATCTCCGGCCTTCCGAGCGTAGGCTTCGAGGAGTTGGTTCGGTTCCCCGGTGGCACGCTCGGCATCGCCTTCAACGTGGACGAGAGCGAAGTGGGCGTCGTGCTGCTCGGAGACTATTCGCAGCTGCACGCCGGCGACGAGGTGGAGCGCACGGGGCGCGTTATGGATGTGGCCGTCGGGGACGGTTTGTTACGACGGGTCATCGACCCGCTCGGAAAGCCCCTCGACGGTCATGGACCGGTGGTCTCGAGCCATCGGCTGCCGATCGAGCGCCCAGCCGCGCCCATCATGGACCGCGCGGCGGTCACCGTGCCCCTGCAGACCGGATTGAAGGTCATCGATGCGCTCATTCCCATCGGACGCGGCCAGCGCGAGTTGATTTTGGGCGATCGGCAGACGGGAAAGACCGCCATTGCCCTCGACACCATTCTCAACCAGCAGGGCCAGAACGTCGTGTGCGTCTATTGTGCGATCGGCCAGCGCGCCTCGGCTGTGGCCAAAGCCGTTGCGACCCTCCGGGCGAGAGGCGCGATGGATTACACGGTCGTGCTGGTGGCCGAAGGCAACGACCCACCCGGGCTCATCTACATCGCTCCGTACGCCGCGACCAGCATCGCCGAGCACTTCATGCAAGCGGGTCGGGACGTGCTCATCGTTTTCGACGACTTCACCCAGCACGCCCGGGCCTATCGGGAGATTTCCCTTTTGCTGCGACGACCTCCGGGCCGCGAGGCATTTCCCGGAGACATCTTCTACATTCACTCGCGACTGCTCGAGCGTGCCACCCACTTGCGCGCGGAGCTCGGCAACGGCTCGCTCACCGCGATTCCCATCATCGAGACGGAAGCGCAGGACATTTCCGCCTACATTCCGACCAACTTGATTTCGATTACGGACGGACAGATCTACCTCTCGCCGTCTCTCTTCGAATTGGGCGTTCTGCCTGCGGTCGACGTCGGCAAATCGGTCTCGCGTGTCGGCGGTGAGGCGCAGCGTGCGGCGTTCCGAGCGGTCGCCGGCGACCTCAAGCTCGCGTACGCGCAGTTCGAGGAGCTCGAAAGCTTTGCGCGGTTCGGCGCCCGCTTGGACGACGGCACGCGCAAGACCATCGAGCACGGAAGGCGCATCCGAGCGTGCCTCAAGCAGCCGGAGCTCAGCCCGGTATCGGTCCCTGCGCAAATCGCCGTTCTGCTGGCGCTGACGGCCGAACTCTTCGATGCGGTGCCGATGGACCGGATGACCGACGCCGAACGCGCCGTGCAAACCGCGGCGGCCGGCATTTCGGCGGACGTGCTCGCCCGGTTCGAGACCGCGCCCAAGCTGAGCGACGCGGATCGCAAGACGACGGTGGACACGGCTCGCGCTGCACTCGCGCCCTTTCAGCCCAAGCCGGAGACTCCACCCCAGGCTCCCCATCCCCCTGGAGCCACGCCCCCAGCGGACTTCAAGACCGCGCCGAATCCACCCAAGCCGGAGACCCCACCCAAGCCTCCCACCGCGCCGAAGGCGACACCGTGAGCGATACGACGGCCAGTCTGCGCCGAAAAATCGAGAGCGCTGGAGAGCTCCAATCCGTCGTCCGCACAATGAAGGTTTTGGCCTCGTCGAGCATCGAACAGTACAGGGAATCGGTGCGGGCACTCGCCGACTACTACTGGACCGTGGAGCTCGGTCTCGGCGCGTGCTTTCGCAAAACCGAACCGGCGGCTCCGACCCGGCAGGGGACAGGACGGACCGATCGGGACGTGACCGGTGCCGTCGTATTCGGCTCGGACCAGGGGCTCGTCGGCCAGTTCAATGACGTGGTGGCGGATTATGCGATCCAGGCCATCCGAGCGCTTCCGGGGAGGGCGCTGGTTTGGGCCGTCGGCTCGCGCGTTCGCGCGCGCCTTTCGGAGGCGGGCCTGCCGTTGATGGATCCTTTGACCGTGCCGAACGGCGTCGCCGCCATTACACCCCTGGTGCAGCAAATTCTCGTGCAGACCGAGACGCGCCACAGCAAGGGCGAGGTCACCGAATTGCACCTGTTCCACAACCGGCCCGCGGCCGGATCGGCCTACGAGCCGGTCGGTCAACGACTGCTCCCACTCGACGAAGAGTGGCGCCGCAAGCTCGTCGGCATGCGCTGGCCGACGGGCCGCCTGCCAGAGGTTTTGGGTCACGGCAGCGCGACGCTGCTCGCCCTGGTTCGCGAGTATATTTTCATTTCGCTCTTCCGGGCCTGCGCCGAGTCGCTTGCGAGCGAGAACGCCAGCCGCCTTGCGGCGATGCAGCGAGCGGACAAGAACATCGATGAATTGCTCGAGCATTTGCAAAGCGCGTTTCACCGGCTGCGCCAGAGCGGCATCGACGAGGAACTGTTCGACGTGATCTCCGGCTTCGAGGCGCTGACGGGCTCCGGAGCGTGATCCGCCCTCCCGTGGACCGCGACGCGGGTCAGTAGCTCGTCTTCCACAAGAGGTCGAAGATCGCCGACCCCGCGTTCCCGAGCGTCGATGCGAGAGACCACTGCGTCACGAACCGCCAGTCGACGGTCACGAGGGTCGTATCGGGGTTCACGCCGGGCGGAAGCACTCCGAGCACATAGGCGATCTGCACCGTGATGTCGCGTGCGATTCGGACCGCCACCTCGGGTTTCGGATTCGCCGATTGGGTCGTGTCGACCGTCGTCGTCACGGCACCGAGACCGAACTGATTCAGCAGGTGGTTCAAGGGTTGTGCGGCTTGACCCCCGACCGGCCCGACCGCGGTCGTCGTGGCCGAGGCCGATGACGATTGCTCCTGCACCACCGCCGACCCAAACACCAAGAGCTCGACGATTTGCTGTTGCGGCAGTTGCGGCTCGGAGGTGAGGGTGACCTTTCCGGTCTTGAGCGGACCGATGAAGTTCGCGTACACGATCGTGCCGTCCGGGGCCGTCCAACCCGCCTTGAGGAGGACTTGCGGGTTCGATGGATCCGGCCCGACCATCGTCACCGTACCGCTTTCGACCGTAAAATTTTTGCCCTGAAATGCGATCTGACCGCCGGTCTTCAAATGGATCTGTCCCGTGACGTCGGTGGTCGCGCCGGCGGCAATCGTCAGGCCGCCGTCGAGGTCGACTCGGATGTCGGTGCCGCGGACCACCTGAACGTCGACGAGCTTCGCGGCGACGTTCAGACGCGCCCGGGTGCCCGACGATCCCGAATCGGCGGACTGTACCGGATCGATCGGAACGAGAACGAACGTGTCGGGCTGCCCTCGATGCACGCCGATGCGAACGCGGGGCATCGGTTCGAGTGCGATCGCGTTGTTCGTCGATCCGTCCGGCAATACGACGCGCAAATGAGGCACGGTCACGCTGACGCCCGTCGTGCGTCCCTCATCCGACGTCACCGCCGAGACCTCAATCCGGCCGTCGATCGTGCCAACTTCGGAGCCGGCCGCGCTAATCGGGATCCCCGAACCGCGTGGGATCTCGATGACCGCCTTGGCCGACGTGAGGCGCGTCCCGTCCAGGTGCGCCGACCCGGTCGCTTGCAGCCGTCCCGTCACGCCCGAGGCCGTCAGCGACTCGAGCGCTATCGTCCCGTCCGGCGAGAAGCGAAGCTTGGCGGCGATGTCGTGGAACTCGCCACCGCCCGCAGAAGCCTCGATCGCTCCTCGGCTCAACGCGAGGTTGCCCGACAGCTTCGCGCCTCTCGTTTTCCGGTCGAGCTCGATGTGCGTCTCGCCATCCAGACGTCCATCGAGTTCGTCGAGCGTGCCGCCCAGAAAGAGCTGCAGCACGCCAATGCGGAAATTCTGGGTCGTCAGGTCGATGTCGAGTGGCCTCGAGGGATCCAGCGTCGGGCTCGGTCTGGACCCCCAAGTCATCGCTGCACGGGCCTTGACCCGGGCGAAGCCGTCGGTTTGGTCGATGCGAGCCTCGGCGTCGACATCGTGACCGTCGGCACCGAGCTTGATCTGGGCTGAGCGATAGCGGTAACTTCCGATCCGAAGCTCTTCCACATCGAGGGCTCCCTCGAGGCGGGCGTCGTCGTGGAGATCGACGAGAGAGCAGTCGCCGCTCATTCGACCGGAAACGAGCCTGTCGTCGAGGGCGGGGATCGTCTCCAGCGGGAAGTTGGTGAAGTGGGCTCGAGCCGACGCCTTCCAAGCCGGTGAGCCCGTCCTATCGAGCCACGACCCCAGGGCGGAATCGCCCTGTCCCTCGAAGTCGAGCATCGGCCGGCCGTTGGCGCGGGCCTTCACCGACGCGGTGCCGTGGCGGCCGTCGTAGTGCGCCGCGATGTCGAAATCCATCGGAGTCGCGGAAGTCTGTTCGCTCGAGAAGCGAGAGTTCCGTAACGTCGCAGCGAGGGCGACTTCCGGATCGAGCACTGTGCCCTTGAGACGGAGATCGGCCTTGAGCGTGCCGTCGACGAAGTCCTGCTTCAAGAGGTCCGGTAGGTCGCCCAGCCCTCGCTCCGGCACGTCGACATGCACATCGAACGCCGTTTGTCGGAGATCGGACGCGAGGCGATCCGTGTTCTCGAACAGATCCTCGACCGGGAAGTTCGGCGAAGCGGCATGCACCTCGGTGAGATTTCCCTGGTGATCGTGGATCCGCGTCACGACCTCGATCCTGCCGGTCTGCGCGTCGACGCTGCCGTCGACGTCGAAGTCGACGCCTTCGATGTGCCAAGGCGGGGATTCGACCACGAGGACCCCGTCGATCTGACGAGATGTCGGCGTCCTGGGCGCGTACGCGAAGTCGTGCGTCATGACCGAGATGCCGATCTCGGGCGTCGACGCGGGATCGCGCCGCCCATGCGCCCGGAGGACCACGTCTCCACGAGCTTGGCCGAGCCACGCGGTCTCTGCGGGAAGGATCGCGGCCGCCTTGGTCAGATCGACGTGCGCGTCGATGCCGATGGATCCGTATGCTTGCCTCCACGAGGCGATCGACAGCGGCGCCGTGCCGGCGATCTCGATTTTGGGCCCATCGA